>Ga0081455_10003144_pt1 | contig 19195 bp, 22 predicted proteins | sample TabmetS3T2R1_FD_70207 | JGI IMG/M metagenome (GOLD analysis project Ga0081455, IMG submission 70207) | Tabebuia heterophylla rhizosphere microbial communities from the University of Puerto Rico - S3T2R1 | ecosystem: Host-associated > Plants > Roots > Rhizosphere ... | reverse complement strand
CGAGCACAACGGGGTGCGCACCGTCTCTTCCCCGCTCGGCCTGCGAGGCACGCCGGCGACGACGCGACGCCGCCCGCCGCGCCTCGACGAGCACGGCGACGAGATCCGCCGCTGGCTCGGCGGACGAGGGCCGACGTCGTGACGCCCGCGTACACGAGGCTGGCGGACACGCACGGCCTCGAGCCGATCGACGGCTTCCGGCCGGGGCCCGTGACCCCGCTGCTGGCGAAGGGAGGGGCGCTGGGCCCGGCTCTCGGCGGCAACCTCGTCGATGGCCTCGCGGGCGTGATCGCCCGCTACGCCTACGGACGCTTCACCTACAACGTCGTCTTCGCCCGGATCCCCGAATCGCAACCGTTCGTGCCGCGGCTTCAGTGCGAGCGCCTCGGGCGGCTGACCGACGACACGCACTACGGGTTCGAGGTCCGCAACACGCGCACCTGGACGGAGAGCGAGGCGCTCAACGCCCGTTACCGGGTGACCGCGAGCCCGTTCCAGGACCTGAATTGGCTGCGCCAGCTCTTCGCTCCCACGTTCGTCGACTGGCTCGCGCAGTCCCCGCCCGAGGACTTCTCCTTCGAGCTCGCCTACGGCTCGCTGCTCTGCTCGATCGAGGAGGACGACCCCGGAGAGCCGGGGTTGGTCGCGTTGTGGCGGGCGAGCGCTGCGGTCGCCGACCGGATCCGTGCCGAGTCGGCCGAGTGAGGGGCCAGGGCATCGATGCAGATCAACCGCACCGGCTATTTCCTCCTCGGCTTCTTCTTCGTCGGCGGCGTGATCTTCACCGTGCTCGAGTTCACGGTCTTCCCCTTCCCGATCTTCCTCGGCCCGATCTGGATCGTGGTCTCGGTCGGGCTCGGGATCTACGCGCTGCGCCAGGCGGGCAAGGGCCGCCACGAGCAGTGGCTGTTCCGGTCAGGCCTGCGCGGCAAGGGCACCCTGGTCAGCGCCCGCTCGGGGGCGCTCATCAACGAGCAGCCGCTGATGACGCTCGAGCTCGACGTCGACGTCCCCGGCCACGCGCCGCGCCGCGTCCGGCGAAGGCTGATCATCTCCGACTTCGCCGCCCACCTGATGCAGCCCGGCCTGGTGCTGCCCGTCTACGTCAACCCGCGGGATCCCGACGACATCCTGGTCGTCTGGTGAGCGCCGGCCCGGGCCGCCACGCGCGCGCTCCTAGAATCCGCCGCTCGTGAGCGGATTCAAGCCTGTCGACCCGAAGCAGTCCTTCCCGCAGCTGGAGCTCGAGGTGCTCGAGCGCTGGCGCGAGCGCGACGTCTTCGCCCGCCAGCTCGCCCAGCGCCGTGACGCCGGCGCGCCGATCTGGAGCTTCTACGAGGGGCCGCCGACGGCGAACGGCAAGCCCGGGTCGCATCACGTGCTCGCGCGCGCGTTCAAGGACGTCTACCCGCGCTATCAGGCGATGCGGGGGAATTACGTGCCGCGCAAGGCGGGCTGGGACTGCCACGGGCTCCCGGTCGAGCTCGAGGTCGAGAAGGAGCTCGGGATCTCCTCGAAGGCCGAGATCGAGGACTACGGGATCGCCGAGTTCAACGCTCGCTGCCGCGAGTCGGTGTTCCGCTACGTCGAGGAGTGGAACCGGCTCACGGAGCGGATCGGCTTCTGGATCGACCTCGACGACCCCTACGTCACGCTCACCAACGAATACATCGAATCGGTGTGGTGGTCGCTGCGCCAGATCTGGGACAGCGGTCGTCTCTACAAGGCGCACAAGGTGGTCCCCTACTGCCCCCGCGACGGCACCGCGCTCTCCTCGCACGAGGTCGCGCAGGGCTATCAGGACGTCGTCGACCCATCGGTCTACGTGCGCCTGCCGGTCACTGACGTGCCGCCCGCCGACGAGATTCCCGAGAACTCGATCGAGGCCGGGGACAACCTGCTCGTCTGGACGACGACCCCCTGGACGCTGATCAGTCATGCCGCGGTCGCCGCCGGCCCGGAGATCGAGTACGTCCGCGCGCGGCTCGGCGAGGAGACGGTGATCGTCGCCCGGCGGCTGGTCGAGCGGGTCCTCGGCGAGGATGCCGAGGTGCTGGCGCATCTCCCGGGCGCCGCGCTCGAGGGCGTTCGCTACCAGGCCCCGTTCGATTTCATCAAGGGCGAGGACTTCGGCCCACTCGGCCACTCGGTCCTGCTCGCCGACTTCGTCAGCACCGAGGAGGGCACGGGACTCGTCCACACCGCGCTCGCCTTCGGCGAGGACGACTTCAAGCTGGGCGAGCGATACGGCATGACGCTTCAGAACCCGGTTCGGCCGGACGGGACCTACGACGAGCGCGTGCCGGACTTCCAGGGCAGGATGGTGTTCGAGCACAACGACGAGATCGTCGATGCGCTCCGCGAATCGGGACGGTTGTTTCGCGCCGAGAAGTACGAGCACGCCTACCCGCATTGCTGGCGTTGCGGAACGCCGCTGATCTATTACGCGACGTCGAGCTGGTACGTCGCGACCTCGGAGCTCCGGGAGCTGATGCTCGAAGTCAACGAGGGGATCGACTGGCACCCCGAGCACATCAAGCACGGCCGGTTCGGCAAGTGGCTGGAGGGAAATGTCGACTGGGCCCTTTCGCGGGAGCGCTACTGGGGCACCCCGCTTCCGGTCTGGGAGTGCGGCGACTGCGAGGAGCGGTGGTGCGCCGGCTCGGTCGCGGAGCTCCGCGCGCGCGGCGGGCAGGTGCCCGACGACCTTCACCGGCCCTACATCGACGAGGTCACCGTTCGCTGCGAGAAGTGCGGCGGCGAGATGCGGCGCGTGGTCGAGACGATCGATGCGTGGTTCGACTCGGGGTCGATGCCGTTCGCGCAGTTCCATCACCCGTTCGAGCGAAGCGACGAGTTCGAGGCCCGGTTTCCCGCCGACTACATCTGCGAGGGCATCGACCAGACGCGCGGCTGGTTCTACTCGCTGCTCGCTGTCGCCACCCAGGTCTTCGGGCGGGGCAGCTACGAGCATTGCGTCTGCCTCGGCCTGATCGCCGATCCCGAGGGTCAGAAGATGTCCACCAGCCGCGGCAACGTGGTCGATCCCTGGGAGGTGATCGATACCCATGGCGCCGACGCGTTTCGCTGGTACTACCTCAGCTCCCAGCAGCCCTGGACGGGCTATCGGTTCGACGCCGATACGGTCGGCGAGTCGCTGCGGGAGTTCATCCTCACCCTTTGGAACACGTACTCGTTCTGGGTCCTCTACGCGAACGCCGAGGGGCTGGGCCCGGAGGACTTGGCCGGGGTTCGGCCCGGCGCCGGGGCCCCACTGGATCGGTGGGCGCTTAGCCGCCTGCAGGGCACCATCGCCACGGTGATCGAGCGCATGGACGCCTACGACTGCACCCACGCCGGGCGCGCGATCGCAGCCTACGTCGACGAGCTCTCCAACTGGTACGTGCGCCTCTCGCGGCGCCGCTTCTGGGACGGCGAGCCGGCCGCGTTCGCGACTCTGCGGCATTGCCTCGTCGAGGTCGCGAAGCTGCTCGCCCCGTTCACCCCGTTCCTTGCTGATGAGATCTACTCGAACCTCACCGCGGGGTCGGCCGAGCTCGACGACTCGGTGCACCTTCGCGACTTCCCCGAGCCCGACACCGAGCTGAGCGACGGCGAGCTCGAGGCGGGTGTGGCGGCGGCGATGCGGGCGATCGAGCTCGGCCGGGCGGCGCGCGCGGCGGCGAAGGTGAAGATGCGCCAGCCGCTGCGCAAGGCCGTGATCGTCGCCACCGCCGCCGAGCGCGGGGAGCTCGAGCGACTGAGTGACATCGTGGCCTCCGAGCTGAACGTCAAGGAGCTCGAGTTCGTATCCGAGGAGGCGGAGCTGGTCACCTACGCGGTGAAGCCCAACTACCGCACGCTCGGCCCCCGGTTCGGCAAGCTGATGCCGCAGGCCGCCGCCGCCGTGGCCGCGCTCGACCCCGGGCACGCGGCAGAGGCGATTCGCGGCGAGCGCCGCATCGGGGTGAACGTCGACGGCTCCGAGCACACCCTCGAGGCCGACGACATGACCCTGGTCATGCAGCCGCTGGAGGGTTACGAGGTCGAGGCGGAGGCCGGACGGGCGGTGGCGCTGGCGCTCGAGCTCGACGACGAGCTGCGGCGCGAGGGGCTCGCGCGCGAGATCGTGCACGCGGTCCAGAACGCGCGAAGGCAGGCCGGCCTCGACGTCTCCGACCGCATCGTCCTCGCGCTCGCCGGGGACGCGGCCCTGCTCGAGGCGGCCCGAGAGCACGAGCAGTATCTGGCGGGCGAGACACTGGCGACCTCGGTTGCCCTCGGGGTCGACGACGAACGCGACGGCACGGTCGAGACCGCGATCGAGGGCCGTCCGCTGCGGATCGCCCTGCGCCCGAGCTGAGGCCACGGGGTGGAGGGCTCAGGCCAGGGGCCGGTGGCGGCCGTCCTCTTCGACATGGACGGCCTGCTGATCGATACCGAGCCGATCTGGGCAGCCGTGCGGGAAAGGGTCGCGCGAGAGCACGGCGGAACGTGGCCCGCCGACGCCCAGACTCAGATGATGGGCATGTCGACGCCCGAGTGGACGTTGTGGATGCACGACGCGCTCGGCGTCCGGCTCTCGCCCACCGAGATCCGCGACGCCGTCCTTGACCTGCTCGAGCGCTACTACCGCGAGGAGGTGCCGTTGATGCCCGGCGCGCGCGAGGCGGTCGCGCGGATGGCGTCGCCGTGGCCCCTTGCGCTCGCCTCCTCGTCGCCGCGCCGACTGCTCGAGCTCGTGCTCGCCGAGACCGGTCTGGATCGGCACATCGACGTCCTCGTCTCCTCGGAGGAGGTCGCGCGCGGCAAGCCCGCGCCCGACGTCTGGCTCGAGGCGGCGAGGCGGCTGGACGTCGACCCGGCGGCGAGCGTCGCGGTCGAGGACTCGACCGCGGGGATCCGCGCGGCGCACGCGGCGGGGCTTGCGGTGATCGTCGTCCCGGACCCGAAGTTCCCCCCGGCGCCCGACGTGCTCAACCTGGCCGCAGCGAGCCTCGACTCGCTCGAGCAGCTGTCCGCCGGTGTAGTCGAGCGCGCCCGGACTCAGGCGCTCATTTGACCTTGAGCGTCATCTTCATCCCGGAGTGGATGGTGCAGATGAGCTTGTACCTGCCGGTCTTCTTGAACTTCTTCGTGAAGTTGACGCCGCGGCTGGAGGTCGTGCCGGAGGCGAAGCTGCCGCCGGGCCCCGAGGACTTGGTCACGTTGTGAGGATTCGAGCCGACCCACTTGAACTTCACCTTGGTGCCCTTGGAGACCGACTTCTTGTCCGGGGAGAAGAAGTTGTCGCCGAGCTTCACCGTCGTCGACGCTCGGGCGCCGGCGGTTCCGCCGAGCACGGTCGCGACCCCGAGCGCAGCCACGAGCACGACCATGACCGCCAGTGTGGCGCGCCGGATCACGACGACACCAGCGCCGGCTCGAGCTCGGCCTCGAGGCGCCGCTTCGGCAGCGCCCCGACGACCCGCTTGGCCTCGACGCCGTCGCGGAACAGGATCAGGGTCGGGATCGAGAGCACCTCGTAGCGCGCCGCCGTCTGCTGGCTCTCGTCGACGTTGAGGCTGACGATCCGCAGGTCGCCGTCGCGCTCGGACAGCATCTCTTCGAGGATCGGATGCACGACGCGGCAGGGACCGCACCAGGGAGCCCAGAAGTCGACCAGCACCGGAACGTCGGATTCGAGAACGTCGGTCTGAAAGCTGGCGTCGGTCACGTCAGGAAGCGTTCCTGTCACTTGGTCTCCTAACCCTGGCTTACGGGTTTCGATGCTGTGGGGATTGCCCCGATCGCTACTTCAGAAAATATAGTACCGCGCGGCTAGGGACGACGCGCCAGGCGCATCATAGGAATTCGGAACGCGGCCTCGGCCACGATCGAGCCGTTCATCTTCGACTCGCCCACCCGACGGTCGCGAAAGACGATCGGCACCTCGATGACGCGGAACCCGGCCCGGATCGCACGGTAGGTCGTCTCGACCTGGAACGCGTAGCCGAGCGAAGGGATCGCCTCGAGCCCGATCCGCTCCACGACCTCGCGGCGAAAGACCTTGAAGCCGCCGGTCAGGTCCCGGATGCCGACCCCGAGCATCGTCCGCGCGTACGCGGACCCGCCGCGGCTGATCAGCCGCCGAGTCGGGCCCCAGTCGGCCACGCCGCCGCCGACCACGTAGCGGGACCCGAGCACGAGGTCGGCCCGCTCGGTCGCCGCGAGCAGGCGCGGCAGGTCCCCCGGGTCGTGCGAGAAGTCGGCATCCATCTGCGCGATCAGCCCCGCGCCGCCGGCGAGCGCCGCGTGAAAGCCGGCGACGTAGGCGGGGCCGAGGCCCTGCTTGCGGTCGCGATGCAGCACCGCGATGTCCTCGTCCTGGGCGGCGAGCCGGTCGGCGATCTCACCCGTGCCGTCGGGGGAGTTGTCGTCGACGATCAGCACCCGGCGCTCAGCGGGCAGCTGGTCGCGCGCGGCGGCGACGATGGCCTCCAGGTTTGCGGCCTCGTCGTAGGTCGGCAGGACCAGCCAGACGGGTCGGGTCGCGGTCACGCCCGCAATCTAGAGTCAGTGCCGATGCCGATGCGCAATGCCGAGATCGCGGCCGCGATGGAGGAGCTCGGGACCCTGTACGAGCTCGACGGCGCGGTTCGCTACCGGGTGCTCGCCTACAAGGAGGCCGGCCGCGTGATCCGCGGGAGCCCGGTCTCGGTCGAGGAGCTCGCGCTCGCCGGACGGGCGACGGAGCTCCCGGGCATCGGCGCCACGCTTCAGGACAAGATCGTCGCCCTCGTCGAGACCGGCGAGATCCCCTCGGCCACCAAGCTCAAGCGGAGGTTCCCCGCATCGCTGGTCGAGGTCACGCGACTGCCCGGAGTCGGCGCGAAGACCGCCCGGCGGCTGTACGACGAGCTCGGGGTCACCAACCTCACCGAGCTTCGCGAGGCGGCCGTCGCGGAGCGAATCCGCGGGGTCAAGGGCCTGGGCGAGAAGTTCGAGGCCGGCGTGATCACAGCGATCGACCGCCTCAGCGAGGAGGGGGCGCCGGGACGGGTGCTGCTCTCGAAGGTGCTGCCCGTCGCCGAGGAGCTCGCGGAGGCGCTCCGCGAGCACCCGGCGAGCGAACGGGTGACCGTCGCCGGCTCGGCCCGCCGGATGGCGGAGACCTGCAAGGACATCGACCTGATTGCCACGGCAACCGACGCCGCGGCGCTCGCCGCGGCGCTCAGCGAGCATCCGCTCGCTGCCCAGGCCGGATCGGCGGGTGAGGCCGGGGCCCGGATCGTGACCTTCAACGGCATCTCGGTCGATCTGCGCATCGTCCCGCCGGATGCCTACGGCAACCTGCTCCAGCACTTCACCGGCTCCGCAGCCCACAACATCGAGCTTCGCGAGCGCGCGGTGAAGGCGGGCCTCTCGGTCTCCGAGCACGGGATCGCCGCCGTCGAGGACGGCGACGTCGCCCGCTACGCGAGCGAGGAAGAGGTCTATGAGCGGCTCGGCCTGTCCTACATCGAGCCCGAGCTGCGGGAGGGCAATGGCGAGATCGCGGCGGCGGCCGCGGGCAAGTTGCCGAACCTGGTCGCGATCGGCGACCTGCGCGGCGACCTGCACTGTCACACCACGCTCTCGGACGGCCGCAACTCGCTCACCGAGATGGCGGAGGCGGCGCGCGGGCGCGGCTACACCTATCTGGCGGTCACCGACCACTCCGCCAGCCATGGATTCGGCGACCACGTCACGCCGGAGGCGCTGTGGGAGCGGATCGAGGAGGTCGCCGCCTACAACGGGGCCGCGAAGCATCGGTTCCGGCTGCTCGCCGGCTCGGAGGTGAACATCGCCACCGACGGCTCGCTCGACTACGACGATGACCTGCTCGAGGCGCTCGACTGGGTCGTGGCCAGCGTCCACACCTCGTTCCGGATCTCGGGCGAGGCGATGACCAAGCGCGTGATCACCGCGATCGAGAACCCGCACGTGGACTGCATCGGCCACCTCACCGGGCGGCTGATCGGCCGCCGCGAGCCGTACGACATCGACGTGGAGGCGGTCGCCGAGGCGGCCGCCGCGAACCGGACCTTCCTCGAGATCAACGGCAACCCGAACCGCCGCGACCTCTCCGAGCGGCACGCGCGCCTCGCCGCGGAGGCCGGCGTCTCGATCTGCGTCAACACCGACGCCCACGGGGTCGACACCCTCTCGAACATCGTCTACGGGATCGCCACCGCGCGCCGCGCCTGGCTCACCAAGCGGAACGTCGCCAACACGCGCAGCTGGCGCGAGTTGATGAAGCTCCGGGGCCGGACGTCCTAGAGACGATCGGGGGATAGTTCGCTAAACTAGTTAGCGATGGTAACTATCCCTGAGACCGCCGAGGTCGCCGCTCATCTGCGGCTCGCCGTGGCGCGAACGGCCCGGCGCCTCCGGCAGGAGGCGTTCGCGGCCGAGGGACGGGGCGAGCTCAGCCCGAGCCTCAGCGCCGCCCTCGCCACGATCGACGTGCACGGCCCGCTGACCCCGAGCGAGCTCGCCGAGCGCGAGCGCGTCAAGCGGCCGACCGCCACCCGGATCCTCGCCAACCTCGCCGCCCTCGGCCTCGTCACCCGCACGCCGGATCCCGGCGACGGACGCGCTTCATTGGTGGCGACCACCCCCGCGGGCCGTGCGCTGCTGCGGCGCCTGCGCACGCGCAAGAACGCGTACCTGGCCAAGCGCCTGCGCGGCCTCGAGCCGGACGAGGTCGAGACGCTCGAGCGCGCCGCCACGATCCTGGAGCGGTTGCTCGACGAAGAGCGCGGTGACGGATGAGCGCCGCGCTGCGCCGATCGGTCACATCCCTTCAGATCCCCAACTACCGCCGGTACTTCGCGGGGCAGATCGTCTCGCTGAGCGGCAACTGGATGCAGATGGTGGCCGAGATGTGGCTGATCCTCGAGCTCACCGGGAGCGGGGTCGCCGTCGGCGTCACCTCGGCGCTCCAGTTCCTGCCGATCCTCCTCTTCGGCGCCTGGGGCGGCGTGCTCGCCGACCGCTGGCCGAAGCGCAACCTCCTCGTCGTCACTCAGACCGCGATGGCGGTTCCGGCGCTCGTCCTCTGGGCCCTCACGGCGTCCGGCGCCGTCGAGCCCTGGATGGTGTTCGGGCTCGTCTTCGTGCGCGGCGCCGTCAACTCGATCGACAACCCGACCCGCCAGAGCTTCGTCATCGAGATGGTCGGCGCCGACCGGGTCGTCAACGCCGTCGGCCTGAACAGTGTGCTCATCCACGCCGCCCGGATTCTCGGCCCAGCCGGCGCGGGCGCCCTGATCCTCACGGTGGGCGTCGCACCGTGCTTTCTGATCAACGCCGCGACCTTCGGGGCGATGATCCTCGCCCTGCGGGCCATGGATTCGCAGCGGCTCTCCCAGCCGGCGCGCGCGGAGTCCGAGGACGAGCGGGGCGTCGGCGCGGCGCTCAGCTACGTCAGGGGCGAGCCGACGTTGCTGATCCCCCTGGTGATGATGGCCGTTGTCGGCACGCTCGCCTTCAACTACCAGGTCCTGCTGCCCCTGCTCGGACGGTTCACCTTCGACGGCGGCGCGTCCGCGTATACGGCGCTGGCCGTCGCGATGGCGGTCGGCTCGGTGGCCGGCGCCCTCGCCACCGGGGCCCGCGGCCGGGTCACCGAACGGCTGCTGGTCGGCTCCGCGGCGGCCTTCGGCGCGGCCGCGCTGCTCGCCGCCGCCGCGCCGTCGCTGCCTCTGGCGCTGGCCGCGTTCGTGCCGCTCGGAGCAGTCAGCGTCACGTTCGCCGCCGGCGTCAACTCGACCCTCCAGCTCGAGGCGAGCCCGGCGATGCGCGGCCGGGTGATGGCGCTCTACTCGGTCGTCTTCCTCGGCTCGACGCCGATCGGCGGCCCGCTCGTCGGCTGGCTCGCCGAGGTGGCCGGCCCGCGCGCCGGCCTGGTCCTCGGCGGCGTCGCGGCGCTCTCCGCGGCCGCCGGTGGCTGGTACGCGTTCGCTCGACGCCGCGGTGAGGAGGCGCCGCTGGCCGCGGTCGCGCGTCCGGCGCTGGAGCGGGTCGCGCCGGAGCTAGCCGCGGGCCGGAGGGGGTGGGGGCGGCTTCGCCGACGGGGCGCGGTCGCGGTAGAGGCCGGGCGTGCGGATCAGCCGCAGCGGCTCCAGCGCCGACGAGGGCTCGACGTAGAAGCGCTCCCCGTCACGCTCCTCGATCGCCGCCACCGCCGCCTCGCGCCCGCGCCACGCGAGCGCGATGAGGATGGCGTAGCCCGCACCGATGGCCGCCACCTGCGGATAGATCCAGCCGAGGCCGCCGACGACGAGCGCGAAGAGGCCCACCGGCCAGAGGCGCAGGAACGCGATTCGTCCGGGGCTCTCGGGGGGCAAGCTGGTTGCAGTGCGCGCGCCGGCGAGGATCCGCGCCATCGCATCGGCGGCGCGCCCGGGGCGCCCGAGGTAGACGCCCACCGCGGCCGCGACGAGCCACCATCCCCCGGCGACCGCGAGCGCGACGCCGTCGCTGTCGCGGTTCGCGACGACGACGCCGACTGCGCCGAGCGCCGTTGCCACGCCCGCCACCAGAAGCACCGTGCTTCGCAGCAGGTCACAGAACAGCATCAGAGGCTGCGCAGCAGTTCGCGGAAGCCGGTCGGGCCCGAGACGACGGCGTCGGCCTCGCGCTGAAGCTCCTCGGGGCCCTCGGCGGAGGCGATCGCGATGCAGACCGCCCGCTCGAGCGACCCGTCTCGCTCCAGCGCCCGCAGTGCGGCGAAGGCGTCGCGGTCGGTCTGGTCGTCGCCCGCGAACATGGCGCGGTCGACGCCGGAGGCCTCCACCAGGCGCCGCGCCGCAACCCCCTTGTGGACCTCTGCGACGGGCCGCACCTCGAGCACCCGACGGCCGAAGTGCGGCACCAGGCCCTCGGTGCTCGCGAGCGAGGCGATCCCCTGCGCGCGTTGCTCGGCGACCGCCTCGTCGGGGGCGCCGCGCCAGTGGATCGCCTGGATCGGCCCTTTGTCCTCGAGCCGCAGGCCGAGGCTCGCCAGCCGCCGCCAATCGAGCCGCCCGACGAATCCCGCCGCCGCGGCGCCCCGGTGCCCGAGGGCGGGGTCGAGGTGAGGCGATGCCTCCCCGGGACCGAGCAGCTCGAGCCCGTGATTGCCGGCGTAGGTGAGCTGGTCGAGCCCGACCATCCGCCGGGCGGCGCTGGCGCGGCGCCCAGTGATGCAGGCGACCAGCCGGTAGCGGCCGGCGAGCTCGCCGAGCACCGCACGCGTCTGCGCCGGAACCGACGCGGCATCCGGATCTTCCACGATCGGGGCCAGGGTCCCGTCGACGTCGCAGAGGACCGCGCTGCGGCTGGGCTCGGCGCGAAGCGGTTCGATGATCGCGTCGGTGTCGTTCATGAGATGACTGCCTGAAGGCGGGACTAGTATCGCGGCGGATGGCGCGGGACCGGATGCTGAAGCTCGCCGCGATCGGAAGCGCCGCAGGGGTCTTCAGCGGTGTGTTCGGCGTCGGCGGCGGCAGCGTGGTCGTGCCCCTGCTGATCCTCTGGTTCGGCTATTCGGAGCGTGCGGCCACGGGGACCAGCCTGGCGGCGATCGGGATCATCGCCGTGTTCGCGGCCATCGCCCAGGCGGTGTACGGAAACGTCGATCTGCTCCAAGGCCTGGTGGTCGGCACGCCGGCCGTCGCGGGCGTGGTCGTCGGGACCGGGCTCCAGCAGCGGGTTCCCGAGCGCACCATCTCGCTGCTGTTCGCGGCGCTGTTGGTCGTGATCGCGATTGAGCTGGTGATCCCGTAATGGATTACGTCTCCGCGGCACTGCTCGGGTTCGCCGGCGGAGCCATCGGCGGATTGCTCGGCGTCGGTGGCGGGGTCCTGTTCGTGCCGGCGCTGACGATCTTCCTCGGCGAGCCGCAGATCGAGGCGGAGGCCACGTCCCTGGCTGTGATCGTCCCCGTGGCACTCGTCGGCGCTTGGCGCCAGCGGGGGTTCGGAAACCTGCACGTCGGCGACGCAATCTGGATCGGGGTCCTGTCGCCGCTGGGCGCGGTCGCCGGCGTGGTGATCGCGAACGCGGTCTCGCAGCGCACCCTCGAGCTCTCGTTCGCCGCGCTCGTGCTCGTGATCGCCGTGCAGCTCACCCATCGGGCACTCGCCCGCAGCGACGCGGAAGGGACCTAGCCGAACTCCAGCGCCCCCTTGACGGAGGCATCGAGGGCGTTCAGGCGATACAGCGCGAGCGCCTCCGCCGAGGCGAAGCCGCGAGCGGATCCCGCGCGACCGGGGCCGGCGTCGGCGCCGTGGTGCGAGAGCACGCAGTGAAGCAGCGCCAGCCGTCGCTCCTCCGGCAGCGACGCCCCCGCCGACCCGACCACCTCCGCGCCGATCGCGAGGTGTCCGAGCATCCGGCCCTCCGGGCTGGTGCCGAAGTCGGCTCCGTAGGTGAACTCTCGGGCCCGGCCGACGTCGTGGACAATCGCCGCCGCCATCAACAGATCGGAGTCGAGCCTGGGGTGCAGCTGGCAGACCTCGCCGACCAGCGTCCCCACGGCGACCGTGTGCTCGAGCAGACCTCCGAGGTAGGCGTGGTGGCTGCCGCGAGTGGCCGGGGCGCGCCGGAACTCGGCGGCAAGCGGGCCCGAGACGACCACCGACGTGACGACCCCGCGCAGGGCGGGATCGTGGACTTCGCGGATCAGGTGCTCCAGGAAGCCTTCGAGCTCCTCCACCGATCGGTAGGCGGCCGGCAGGAACTCGCCGGGGTCGAAGGTGCCGGGATCGAGCCGGCGGACGTCGTCGAGCTCCGCGGTCAGCTCACCGCGGTAGCGCTCGACTCTGCCGCGGACGGCGACAGCGTCCCCGGCCTCGAACCGCAGCCCGATCCGGTCGGCGTCGCGGAAGACGCGGGCGCCGATCGTTCCGCTGGGGTCGCGCAGGCGCAGCGACAGGTAGGAGGAGCCGTTTCGCGCCGTCAGGCGCTCCTTCGCGAGGCAGGCGTAGCGCCCCTCGAACCGCCGGCCGGGCCGCAGCTCGGCGACTGCGGGGTGGATCTGGGCGACCGCGGCCTCCACATCCCCATTCTGGCCGTCGAATCGGACCCTAACGACGTGCGCACCGCGGTCCGGGCTGTAGTCTCGGATGCGTGGAGGCACTGAACTGGGACGGGGATCCGCCGACGCTTAGGTCGCCGATCCTCGTGGCGGCTTTTGCGGGCTGGAACGACGCCGCGAGCGCGGCAACCACCGCGCTCGACTCGGTCGCCGATGCGCTCGAGGCGGAGCGGATCGCCGAGCTCGACCCGGAGGACTTCTACGACTTCCAGGTCACGCGGCCGACCATCCGCCTCACCGACGGCCAGACCCGGGAGGTGGATTGGCCGCTCAACTCGTTCTTCGCCGCCCGCGCGCCGACGGCGGACCGCGACCTCGTCCTGCTCGCGGGGATCGAGCCGAACATGCGCTGGCGGACGTTCGCCGGCGCGGTCCTGGAGGCCGCGGAGCGCCTCGACATCGAGATGGTGATCACGCTCGGGGCTCTGCTCGCGGACGTCCCGCACACCCGCCCGGTGCCGATCACCGGCCTGGCCACCGACCCCGACCTGGTGGAGCGCCTGAACCTGCAGCGGTCGAGCTACGAGGGGCCGACGGGCATCGTCGGGATCGTCCACGACGCCTGCCGCCGGCGCGGGCTGACGTCGGCCAGCCTCTGGGCCGCGGTCCCCCACTACGTCGCCGCGGTGCCGAACCCGAAGGCTGCCCTCGCCCTGCTGCGACGGCTCGAGCAGTTCACCGGGATCGCGATCGAGGCATCCGAGCTCGAGGACGCGATGGACCGCTTCGAGACCCAGGTCGACCGGGCGGTAGCGTCGAACCCGGAGATCGAGGAGCTCGTCAGGCGGCTCGAGTCCGAGCAGGACGACGCGCCCGAGCTCGACACGGGTGAGATGCCGTCCGGCGACACGATCGCCCGCGACTTCCAGCGCTTCCTGCGCCAACGTACGGACGAGGAATAAGTACCGCCGGCTCCTCCGCTCCCGCCAGAACACCTGGCCCGCGGCTACGCCGCGGGCATTTGACGCTGCTCCCGCGTCCGGGGGGCGGCTTACTCGATCAGGGTGGAGCGCAGGGCGATCGCGACGGCGTGCGCCCGGTCCCGGGCCCCCAGGCGCGCGAGCACGGCCTTCGTGTGCGTCCGAACCGTCTCGGTTGAGAGACCGAGGCGCTTGGCGGCGACCGAGGTGGAATGGCCGTCGGCGATCAGCTGAAGGATCTGACGCTGCCGGCGGGTGAGCGAGTTGCCGCCGCCGTTCTCCGCCGCGGGGTCGATGAACTGCTCGGACTCGGCGGCCGCGTCAACGGCTCGGGTGAGCTCCTCGGCGGGTGAGCTCTTCGCGACGTAGGCCGTCGCGCCGGCCTTCATGGCCTCCGTGGCGGCCTGGCGCTCCGGGCGCGGGCCGTGGGCGACGATCCCGAGGCCGGGGCTCGCCTTTCGCAGCGCCTTGATCGCCGCGGTGCCGGTGGGCACTCCGTTCTCGCCGTGCTGCGCGCGCCCCAGGTCGATGATCGCGACGTCGAACTCGCCAAAGTCCGTGAGCATCTGAAGGGCGTCGGCGCCGTTCTCGGCCTCCTCGACCTCGAAGCGCTCCGACAGCAGGCCGCGCACCCCAAGGCGTACCAAGGGATGGCCATCGACAACAAGACAGCGTCGCTCGTCACTCATTCCGTCTGCCCCAGGTCCCGGAACAACCGCCCCGAAACACAAGTCCGACCGGACGGGTGCCGGTCGGTGCGGGCATCCTAGCCGCCTCCGATCGAGGTCGCATGCGCGCCGTCGCTATGAGCGGGGTTTTTGTTTCCGGCCCCGCTCTTCGGTACAAACCGCACATGATCTCCGTCACCTCCAAGTCGCGGTACGCCGTCGTCGCGATGGCGGAGCTCGCCCGCTCCGGGGATCGGCCGGTCCCGATCGCCCAGATCGCGGAACGGCGCGGGATGCCCGTCCAGTTCCTCGAGCAGCTGTTCTCGACCCTCCGTCGCGACGGCCTGCTCCACAGCCAGCGAGGGGTGAAGGGCGGCTACACGCTCGCCAGGCCACCGGAGGAGATCAACGTCCTCGAGGTCGTCCAGGCCCTCGACGGCCGCCTGGGCGACGAGGCCGCCGAGGCGGGCGGCATCTGGGCCGAGGGCGTCGAGGCCCTGCGCGGCGTCTTCCGCGACACGACGATCGCGGACATCGCCCGCCGCGAGGCCGAGGACGCCGGCTCGCAGATGTATTACATCTAGGCCTCTGGCGAGTCGTCCAGCTGTGCGGCGATCTCCCCGGCCCTTCCGATCTTCTCGACAAGCCAGAAGTGGGGCCACTCCTTGCGCACGACCTCACAGTCACGGGCTACGTGGCCGGGGGCGATCGCGAATTGGTTGGCGCGAGCGCGGACAATCTCCCACTGTTCGCCGGACAGCGGGATGCGCTCTACACAGTCATCCTGCCAACACTCGCAACGAAATCCAGCCTGCGGGCCATGGCCACCGGCCCACGTCGCACGCCGCTCATTGAGGCTGCGGGTCCAAGCCTCGTTCTGGGCGATTCGCTCCTCGCGCCGGAGAGAGGGTCGGGAAGACATTGCAACCCTCCCCGAAATCCCACCCGACGCCTTCAGGACTTCTCGCGCCTCGCGGTCAAACCGTCCAGGACGACTTCAATCGGCGAGCGTCGCTTAGCGCTGCCGGCCTCCTCGCGCATGCGCCGCACCTCGGTCGCCAGCTGTCCCACGTTTCGCCCGAGCGCGCCGACGTTTTCGGCACTGCTCGCGAGGTTGCGAGTCGCATCCGCGACGGTTCCCGGCTTCGGCATCGGCATCCCGAGCACGGTTCGGCGGCCGGTGCGTCGCGAGTTGGCGGCAAGCGCGAACCCACCGGCCATCCCAGCCACCGCCGCGCCCCCCGCGATCAACGGCGTCTTCGCCTTCTTCGCCGTCGTCTCGACGGCCCTGCCTACCTCTCGCGTTCCGCTGCTGAGGGTGTCCTTCACGGTCTCGACGGGGCTGCCACCGTTGTGCGAGCGCGACTGCGTGGTGCGCCCCTTCGTGGTGCGCTGCTTCGTGGAGCGACGTTGTGACGTGCCCGAGCCTCCACGCGCCGACGTGCGCCGGGTGGTCGCCCGCTTGTTGGTTGTGCTCTTTGTCTGTGCCATCGGTTCCCTCCTGTGGCTCTTCCGGTCGCTGAGGCGGCTACCCCCGTTGGGTGGCATCAACCTCCTGCACGCGGGTGTTGTCGAGCTGCCCTGGGCCCTACGGCCGGGCGCCGATGGCCTGAAGCGCCTCGGCCCGGGTGTCGTAGAACGGGACCAGATCCGGCAGGCCCACGAGCTCAAGCACCTTCATGCGCATGCGAGAGCCGACGAGCGCGAAGGGCCGCCCAGCCTCGCCCGCGAGCTGGAAGGTCCGGATCACACACGAGATGCCCGTCGAGTCGATGAAGCCACATTCACTGAGGTCGACGATGACCGGGCCGTGGTTCGCGAGGGCGGTGTCGCGGGCTTCGTGGAACTGATGGGCACCGGCGAGGTCGAAGTCGCCCGCAACGGCCAGGACGTTCGATCCAGACGCCGGTACCACCCGAATGCGCAAATCCTCCGTGATGCTCGCCTCCCGCGGGCCGGTTGATCACGCAATACAAACACGTTTGTCGCAACACGCGCAAGTTTGCCTCGGGTCGCCCTCGCCTCTGATCGTCGCCGAGACGGGTAGTTTGGGCTGCGGATGCCCTCCGAGCTGGAAACCCTTCGGATCTCGCCCGAGGCATCGGGGGGGGTCGGCAACACGCCGATGGTCGCGCTCCACCGCCTCAGCGAGGACCTCGGCGCCGAGATCGTGATCAAGCTCGAGTACCTGAACCCAGGCGGCTCGGTGAAGGACCGCATCGGGGTCGCGATGATCGACGCGGCGGAGGCGGATGGGAAGCTCGAGCCGGGGAGCGGCGTGGTCGTTGAGCCGACGTCGGGGAACACCGGGATCGCGCTGGCGATGGTGTGTGCGGCGCGCGGCTATGAGCTCGTGCTCACCCTCCCGGAGGGGATGAGCCGGGAGCGCACGAAGCTCCTTCGCTCCTACGGCGCCGAGGTACACGAGACGCCGTCGCTGGGAGGTATGGGGGAGGCGATCGACCTCGCTCAGGAGATCGCGCGCCAGCGCAAGGGGTTCATTCCCCAACAGTTCTCGAACCCGGCGAACCCGGATGTCCACCGGCGTACCACCGCCGAGGAGATCTGGCGGGACCTCGACGGGGAGCTCGACGTCTTCGTCTGCGGCGTCGGCACGGGGGGGACGATCACGGGAGTCGGGCAGGTGCTGAAGGAGCGGCGCCCGGACGTCCAGGTGATCGCCGTCGAGCCCTCGAGCTCGCCGGTGCTGTCGGGGGGCCCTCCCGGCCCGCACAAGATCCAGGGCATCGGCGCCGGCTTCGTGCCCGACGTGCTCGACCGCTCGGCCATCGACGAGATCCTGCCGGTCGACGACGAGCGCGCCCTGGAGGCGGCCCGCCAGGCGGCGGTCAAGGAGGGGCTCTTCGTCGGGATCTCCGCGGGCGCCGCGCTCTGCGCGTGCCTGACCATCGGCTCGCGCCCGGAGCTCAAGGGGAAGCGCATCGTGACGATCGCGCCCGATGGGGGCGAGCGCTACATCTCGCTGCCGTTCTTCGCGCCCTGAAATCCACCGTCCGGGGCGACGGGGTTTCGTGTCTACCCTGTGTGCATGCTTGGCCTCGGGACGCTTCGGCGCGTGGCGCGTGAGATCACCTGCGACGTCGCGGCCGCGCGGGATCGCGACCCCGCGGCGCGCGGCGTCGGCACCGTCGAGATCCTCACCAGCTGGGCGGGCGTCCAGGCGCTGCTCGCGCACCGCGTCGCGCACGCGATGTACGAGGTGGGCGTCCCGCTCGCCCCAAGGACCATCGCGTTCGCGAGCCGGGCCGTGACCGGGGTCGAGATCCACCCCGCGGCGCGCATCGGGGACGAGTTCTTCATCGACCACGGCTCGGGCGTCGTGATCGGCGAGACGACCGAGATCGGCGACCGGGTGACCCTCTTCCAGGGGGTGACGCTGGGGGGCACCGGGTTCGCCCGAGGGAAGCGCCACCCGACGCTCGAGGACGACGTGACGATTGGCTCCGGCGCGAAGCTCCTCGGTCCCGTGAAGGTGGGGCACGGCGCCAAGGTCGGGGCGAACACAGTTGTCGTCGAGGACGTCCCACCGCGCTCGACGGTCGTTGGCAATCCAGGCCACACGGTCCGGGTCGAGGGCCGCAAGGTGGAGGGCCCCGACGTCGACTGGATCCACCTGCCGGACCCCATCGCGGACGCCATCAAGCGAATGTCCCAGCGCATCGCTGAGCTGGAGGGACGCATCGCCGAGCTCGACGGCAAGGCCGCGGAGGGCGAGGTCCGCGAGCTGCGCCCGAAGCAGGGGCCCTCCTCCGCCGGCGGCTGAATCACCTGCGCCGGACTTCGCCCGCCTGCGCCGCGCCCAGGGCTATGCTCGGGCCGTGGCGACGGAGACCGAGTATGGCGCACCGCTGACCCCTGGCGCGAGCCAGATCGAGCGATTGCTGGCCGATCTCAATCCGCCCCAGCGCGAGGCGGTCGAGCACGGCGAGGGCCCGCTGCTGATGCTGGCCGGCGCGGGTTCCGGGAAGACGCGCGCGCTCACGCACCGCATCGCCTACCTGGTCGCGACCGGCCAGGCGCGCCCGAGCGAGATCCTCGCGATCACGTTCACGAACAAGGCCGCGAACGAGATGCGCGAGCGGGTGGAAACGCTGGTGGGCGGCGTCTCGCGCCTCATGTGGGTGATGACCTTCCACTCCGCCTGCGCGCGCATCCTGCGCTCGGACGCCGAGCGCCTTGGCTACAAGCGCGCCTTCACGATCTACGACCAGGCCGACTCGCTGCGGATGGTCAAGCGCTGCATGGGCGAGTTCGACGTCGATCCCAAGCGTTTCGCCCCGCGCGCCATCCAGTCGCAGATCTCCGGGGCGAAGAACCGGTTGCTCGACGCCGACTCATACCGCCAGGACATCAACTCCCCGTTCGCCGAGGTGACCGCCGACGTCTACGGCCTCTACGAGAAGCGGATGCACGAGGCCAACGCGATGGACTTCGACGACCTCCTCGTGCGCACGGTCGACCTCCTCGAGCTCTTCGAGGAC
>Ga0081455_10003143_pt1 | contig 19203 bp, 18 predicted proteins | sample TabmetS3T2R1_FD_70207 | JGI IMG/M metagenome (GOLD analysis project Ga0081455, IMG submission 70207) | Tabebuia heterophylla rhizosphere microbial communities from the University of Puerto Rico - S3T2R1 | ecosystem: Host-associated > Plants > Roots > Rhizosphere ... | reverse complement strand
GGGGCTCGACGGGCCGATAGCTCCGGGTGCCGGCGAGGACGGGCGCGTAGCGCGTTGCAGCCACGGGAGCCCACGGGTCGTCCGGACCGGCCGCGGGGGCGGCGTGCGCGCTAAGCACCAGTGTCGGCGCCAGCAGGTAAAGGTATCGAGAGCGCATGCGAGCCCTCAGGCCGGTTTAACTTGGGAACGGCGTCGAAACGCTTGAGCCATGGCTCAGGGGTACGGCAGCCACGCAACTTCCAGGCAATCGGCCAATTCAATCCGTAAACGGATGAATAGCGCGGCCTAGACCCCACCTCGCCCGCGCGGTGGTCGCTCGAGGCCGTCCTGGGCGGCCCCGAGGCAGGCGACCGTGGTCTCCTCGCCCACGCGTTCCCCGGCCCGATAGGGATCAGAGAGGCAGAAGGGGGGCGCCATGACCCCAGCGTGGCAGGCCAGGCTGCTGCAACAACAGGTCTCCGGGGGCAGCAGCTCCAGCGGCGCCCGGGGCGCGTTGGGCGCCTTGGCCCCGCGCGTGCTGCCGAGCGGGGCGCGCGCGGGCGCCTCGACCGGCGCGTGCCGGCGCAAGGCGGCCGGGGAGCCCAGCGCCGGCGCGGCCGTCTCGGCCGCGGGATGGTGGTGGCCGGCGTGCGCCAGCGCTGGCGACCAAGATCCGACCAGCAACAGGATCGCCCCCAGCAGGAGGGCGAGGATAACGTCGGCTGGGGCCGGAGCGCGCATGGCTCTTTGCCACGACCTTAAGGGTTTGCGGGCGATTCGGGCGCCCGCAACGACACTAGGAACGGGCGCTGGGCCCGTCAACGCCGCGACATCCCCAGTTTCTGGCCCAGTTTCTGGCCCAGTTTCTGGCTTCGCGCCTTCGCGTTGGCGCGTTGGCCTCGGGTAGCATCGGCGCCGCGAGCCCCGCGCCGCAGGGAACCCTAGCTATGGCACCAACACGACGCGGCCCACGACCTTGCCCGCCTTCAGCGCGCTGAGCGCGGCGCTCGCCTCGGACAGTTTTTGCCGCGTCACCTTGATGGGCTTCAGCGTGCCCTTCTGCGCCAGGGCGACGAGCTCCTGGAGTTCCGGCAAACTGCCGACGTAGGAGCCTCTGAGCCCCATGCCGCGCAGGGGCAAATACACAATCGGCAGTTTGAGCTCGCCGCCGTAGAGCCCGACAACCACAATCTCACCACCCTTGCGCACGCTGGCGACGCCGAGGCCGATCGTCGCCGCTGAGCCGACCAGGTCGAGCACCGAGGTGGCGCCGCCGCCGGTCGCCTTGCTGATCTGCTGGGCGGCATCGGGGGCGGCACCGTCGATCGCGGCCAGCGCGCCCGCTTCCAGCGCGGCCTGGCGTTTGCCCGCATCGATATCGACCACAATGGCGCCGTGACCGCCAATGGCCCGCAACACCCGCAAGGCCATGTGGCCCAGGCCACCGGCGCCCATGATGACGACGGGCTCGTCCGCAATCTTGGCCCCGAACTTCTTCAGCGCCGAATAGGTGGTCACGCCCGAGCAGGCGAGCGGCGCCGTTTCCGCGGGATCGAGCTTGCCCAGGTCCACACAATAGCGCTCGTGCGGCACGAGCACGTATTCGGCGTACCCCCCCGGCGTGAACACCCCCATCGAGCGGGTCTTCACCGCACACAAGTTCTCCTCACCGCGCCCGCACGTCGGGCACTCGCCGCAGCCGAGCCAGGGATAGACGACGGTGGCCATGCCGGGCGCCACCGTCTTGACCTCGGGCCCCACCTTGACGACCTCGCCGGAGATCTCGTGACCCATGGTCAAGGGCAGCGCGACGCCGCGATCCTTCAGCGTCATCTGGTTGCCGGACCCCAGATCGTAGACGCCCTCCCAGATGTGAATGTCGCTGTGACACACCCCCGCAGCCGTCATGCGGATCAGGACTTCGCTACCCCTGGGCTCGGGTGTGGGGCACTCCATGCGCTCGAGCGGCGCGTTATGCTTGGTGACGCAATAACAGGCGTGGGTCATGGTGTCCTACCTCGTCTCGTGCGGGCGACCTTGCGCCCAGTCAAGCGCGGAACCCGTTGGCCTGCAACCCAATTGCGCCGAGGACGTTTGAGCTAGGCGAGGCCAATCAAAACCGAGGTATGCAAGATCATGGCGACCCGACGTAGGACAACCAAGCCCAAGCGCCAGCGCCGTGCCCGCAGCAAGGCGCTGGCGAGTGCCCCCGCGCCTGCGCTGAGGCAAGAGCTGACACCGGCGGCCGCCGGCAGCGATCTCTTCGAACTGATGGGCAACATGGCGGCGCGCTGCGCCGAACTGCCCATGCGCTTGCTGCGAGCGCGCTCACCCCTCGAGGTGTGGCAAGAACAGATGCGCTTCATTCAAAGCGTCACCAACGCCTATGGCCTGGCGGCGCGCATGACCGCGATGCCGGCCCTGATGGCGGGACCGGGCAAAACCAAGCGCGGCAGGCGCAACACCCGTAAGCGGTAAGGACGCGCGCGTCGGCGACAGGGACGCCCGCTGGCGTAACCCACCTCAGTGCGTCGCATGATGCGCCCAAGGTCGTAGGTCTGAGATCCAGCCCCGGCAGCAACAGGGTCGCGGAGCTTCTCGGCTGTACCGATGGGTCGAGCCCTGGGACGGCGCAGCCGGCCGATAGGGCTCGCGGCCAAACAGCACGGTCAACACAGCGGTCAACACAAGGGTCACGCCGCAAGGGCAATTGCGGGCGACCTTGGTCGCCGATGGCCGTGGCCGCGACACCCGGCTTTGGTCCTCCGACATCTGTGAGTGAAGTCGCTAGCCCAAGCTCCGTTGGCGGCTTTTTCGCGGAGGCCCACACTGCCGCTCGGAAGGTTTGACCTCGCCCGCACCGTCACGGCATTGCGACAGCCTTTCCGCATATTTTTGCGCGGCCGGGCTCTCGCAGCGGCTTTCCGCGCTGCCTTGCGTGCTGCCTTGCATATTGGGAGCAAAAATATGGTTCTGCATTGGAAACGCACGCTGGTGCTCGGCATACTCTCGGCGGTTTCTCTCAGCGCCACGGTCGCTGCCGGCGAACTCAACTTGCCGCGGCAAAAGGTTGAGCTCGTCGCGCCCCCTTACGTGCACGCGCATGAGCAGGCCACCACGCAAGGGCCGAAGATCTTGGAGTTCCGGCTGTTCGCCGAGGAAAAAGAGATCGTCATCGACGATCAGGGCACCAAGCTGCGCGCCATGACCTTCAACGGCTCGATTCCCGCCCCGCTGATGGTCGTCCACGAGGGCGACTACGTCGAAGTCACCCTCGTCAACCCCGCCAGCAATTCGATGCCGCATAATGTCGACTTTCATTCGGCAACCGGCGCCTCGGGCGGCGGCGACCTCACCCTGATCGCCCCCGGCGAGCAGGTCCGGCTGCGCTGGAAGGCCACGCGTACCGGCGTCTTCGTCTATCACTGCATCCCCGGCGGGCCGATGGTCCCCTGGCACATCGCGGCGGGCATGAGCGGTGCCGTCATGGTGCTGCCGCGCGACGGTCTCAAGGATGGCGCCGGCAAGCCGCTCACCTACGACCGGGTCTATTACCTGGGCGAGCAGGACTTCTACGTTCCGCGCGATCAAAAGGGCAAATTCAAGTCCTACCCCACGCACGTGGAGGCCTTCGCCGACACCATGGACCTGATGCACAAGCTGATCCCGACGCATGTCGTCTTCAACGGCGCGGTCGGCGCGCTCACCGGCAAACATGCCATGCCGGCCAAGGTCGGCGAAACCGTCCTCATCATTCACTCCCAGGCCGACCGCGACTCGCGCCCGCACCTCGTCGGTGGGCACGGCGACTATGTCTGGGAGACGGGAAAATTCGCAAACCCGCCGCAGATCGATCAAGAGACCTGGTTTATCCGTGGCGGCTCCGCCGGCGCGGCCCTCTACAAGTTCCTCCAGCCCGGCATCGTCGCCTACGTCAATCACAATATGATCGAGGCGTTCGAGCTTGGCGCTACCGCCCACTTCCGCGTCGAGGGCACTTGGAACGAGGACTTGATGAGCCAGGTCAGGGCCCCCGGCCCCGTGCAAAAGTCAAACCTGGAGTAAGACAGCAAAAACTCCACGATAAGGGTTGCCGATGCGGGCTCCCACCATAAGGCAAAGGGCCACTCAACCCGCACGCGTGCTGCTCCTGCTGCTTGCGGCCTCAGCCGCCGCAAGCCGCCTGTGGTCGGCGCAGGCGCCCACACCTCTGCCCGATCTCGTCGCACTGCCGCCGGGGACCTTTGCCTACCGCGCCGCCGGCGAAGTCTTGCGCGACGGGCGGCCCGTCGCCGCGCCGATGCGCATGGAGCGGATCGAGCACCCCCTCCTCATCATGCGCCAGCAGGTGACCGGGGCTGAGTATCAGCGCTGCGTCAGGGACAGGGCCTGCGCCGACGTCGAGGATGCGGCGGCGCCCAACATTCCCGTGGTCAAGGTCAGCTGGCGTGACGCCACGGCCTATGCGGCCTGGCTGTCGCGCACAACCGGGCTCGGCTTTCGCCTGCCGACCGATCAGGAATGGGCCTACGCGGCGGGGAGCCGCTTTGAGGACGATGCTCTGCCCGCCGGCGCTGATTTGACCGATCCCGGTCGGCGCGCCGTCGCCCGCTACGATCAAGGCGCCGAGCGCGTGGCGGGGCTCCTCAAGGCGCCGCAACCCTCAGGCGCATTTGGCAGCAACGAGCACGGGCTCCTCGATATGGCGGGCAACGTCTGGGAATGGACCGACAGCTGTTTTGTGCGCACGCACCTCGACACCGAGGGGCAAGTCCTCTCCGACGTCGTCAACTGCGGGGTGCGGTTGGTCGAGGGACGCCACCGCACGTTTGTCCCCGAGTTCATCCGCGATGCCCGCGCAGGCGGCTGCTCGGCCGGCACGCCCCCCAGCAACCTCGGCTTCCGCCTGGTGCGCGCGGCTGGGCCCTGAGCCACCGTGACGCCACAAAAAGGGCCGACGTAGCGCCTCAGCAAAAGGGTCCGCGCCCCCCGGTAAATCGCATTTCACTTATGTCCCGCCCTCGTGCGAAACTAGGCCCTCGTCAACAACAGGAAGGCAGGGCCCATGGCCACCTATATCCCAAGCCCGCGCGACTGGGTGCGTGAGCAGGTCGAACTCTACGAGAGCAGCGGTGGCACGCAAGGCACCACGCTGCGCGACACCGGATTGCCCGTCATCCTTGTCACGCACTCTGGCAACAAGACCGGTGCCATTCGCAAGACGCCGCTGATGCGCGTGAAAGATGGCGACAGCTATGTGCTGGTGGCCTCGCAGGGTGGCGCGCCCAAGGACCCCGTCTGGGTGCACAATCTGCGGGCCAATCCGCAGGTCGAGCTGCGCGATGAAACCGTGGTGCGGCCCATGCGCGTGCGCGAAGTCAATGACGCGGCCGAACGGGACCGCCTGTGGCAGCTCGCCGTGGCAGCTTTCCCGCCTTATGCCGACTATCAGACGCGCACCACGCGCCAAATCCCGCTGTTTGTCGCCACGCCTTGAGGCCGACGGCACGGCCGCGCGCGAGAACTCGGGGAAACTCAGGCGCAGCCGTGCGCTTGCGCGCTCGGCTTTTATTGGAAAACCATCGGGGCCCCGCTGGGGCTTGATTGAGCGAAAAAGGGGAAAGCGTTTTGGCTCACACATTCGATGCCGAGTTCGACGTGGTGGTGGCGGGTGGAGGCTCGGCGGGCTGCGTGCTGGCCTCGCGGCTCACCGAAAATAATGACCTTGACTTGTGCCTGATCGAGGCGGGACGGCGCGACCGCAACCCTTGGATCCACATCCCCCTCGGCTTCGGCAAGCTGGTGCCCAACCCCAACGTCAACTGGGGCTATGAGACGGAGCCCGAACCCCATCTCGACGGGCGGCGGCTCAGCTGGCCGCGCGGCCGCGTCCTCGGCGGCTCCGGCTCGATCAATGGTCTCGTGTTCCTGCGCGGCGCCCCCAGTGACTACGACGGCTGGGAGGCCCAGGGCGCCACCGGCTGGGGCTACAAAGACGTGCTCCCCTATTTCAAGCGCATGGAGCACAACGTGCGCGGCGCCGACGCCTATCGCGCGCAGGGCGGCCCCATGACCATCTCCGACATCAAGAACCCCTCGGCCAACGCGCGGGCCTTCGTGGAAGCCTGCACGCGCCTGCAGTATCCCTCGAACCCCGACTTCAACGGCGAGCGCATCGATGGCGTCGGCATCGTGCAGCTCAACGTGCGCAACGGCTGGCGCTGCTCGACGGCGGCGGGCTACCTCAAGCCGAACCTGGCGCGCAAGAACTTGCACCTCATGACCGAGAGCTTGGTGCGCCGCATCCTGTTCGAGGGCCGGCGCGCCGTGGGCGTCGAGATCGAGGAACGCGGCGCCCTTAAGCGGATCAGGGCACGGCGCCAGGTGATCGTCTCGGCCGGCGCCATCAACTCGCCCATGCTCTTGCTGAATTCGGGCGTTGGTCCGGCCGCCGAGCTGCAGCAGTTCGGCATCGAGGTTGTGCATGACCTGCCGGGCGTGGGCAAAAACCTGCAGGACCACGTGCAGGCCCGCTTTACGTTCCTGACGAGGTCGCCGGGAACCTTGAACGAAATCCTAACCTCCAGGCGCCAGCAGGCGCGCATGGCGTGGGAATGGCTGACCGCCTGCTCCGGCCAGCTCGCCGTCGGCGCCACCGAGGCCACGCTGTTTGCCAAGTCACACCCCATCGAGCCGGTCCCCGATCTCCAGTTCCAGAGCACCAACTTTTCGACCGAGCATCTCACCTTGGGGCTCGATCGCTGGCCCGGCTTCGGCTTCAATTTTTGCGTGTGCCGGCCCAAGAGCCGGGGCGAGATCAAGCTGGCCGATGGCACGCGCCGCTCCAAACCCAAAATCTTTGCCAACTATTTCAGCGACCCCGAGAACGACGACATGCGCCGCTCGGTGGCAGCCTTCCACATGGGCCGGCAGATCATCGCCACCGAGCCCTACCGCTCCTTGATTTTCTGCGAGGTGCGGCCAGGCGCGCACGTCAGGAACGACGACGACATCCGCGCCTTCATCCGCCAGGTCGCGGGCACGGTCTATCATCCCTGCGGCACTTGCCGCATGGGACAGGACGACAAAGCCGTCGTCGATAGCGAACTCAACGTGCGGGGCCTTGAGGGTTTGCGCGTCGCCGATGCCTCGGTCATGCCGGTGATCCCCTCACCCAATATCCACCCCGCCACCATCATGATTGCGGAAAAGGCGTCCGACCTCATCGCCCGCGCGCTGGCAACCGGGCCCAGCCCGGCGATTGCGGCATGAGGTAGCCGCGCTTGCCTTGATGCCGGGGCTTGGCCCGGGGGACGCCGCCCTCACACCTCCAGCCACTCGTGGCGCACCTTGTGGTTGGCCTTGAGGTCGGCCGGGGTGCCCTCGAAGACGATGCGGCCGTGCCCCATGACGTAGACGCGCTGCGAAATATCGAGCGCAATCGACAGCTTTTGCTCGACCAGCAAAATGGCGAGGCCGCGCCGGGCGATCTCGGAAATCAGCGCGCCCACCTGCTTGACGATCAGCGGCGCCAGCCCCTCGGTCGGCTCATCGATCATGATGAGTTCCGGGTCCCCCATCAGCGTGCGGCACATGGTCAGCATCTGCTTCTCGCCCCCGGACAGGACGCCCGCGGGCGTGTCGATGCGGGCCTTGAGATTGGGAAACATCTCGAGCATGTCAGCCAAGCGCCAGCGCCCCTGCCGGCGCGGGTCCTTTTGCCCGAGCCGCAGGTTCTCCTCCACCGTGAGGCTCGGAAAGATGTCGCGGTTCTCGGGCACATATCCCAGGCCCAAGCGGGCGATGCGATAGCTCGGCAGCCCGGCGATGTCGCGGCCCTTGAAGCGAATGCTGCCGGCCGGCTCTATCTCCCCCATGATGGCCTTGACCGTGGTGGAGCGTCCGACGCCGTTGCGCCCGAGCAGGCTTACGACCTCGCCGGCGGCAACGTCGAGGTTGACGCCCTGCAGGATATGGCTCTTGCCGTAATAGGCGTTGAGGTCGCGTACCTCCAGCATCAGTGCGCCTCCTCGCCGAGATAGGCTTCCCTGACCTTGGGATTGCCGCGAATCTCGGCCGGCGTGCCGCTGGCGATGATCTCGCCATAGACCAGCACCGAAATGCGGTCGGCCAGGCCGAACACCACGCTCATGTCGTGCTCGACGATCAGCAGCGTGCGCCCTTCGCTGATGCGGCGGATCAACGCCACGGCGCGCTCGGTCTCGGCATGGCTCATGCCCGCGGTCGGCTCGTCGAGCAGGATGACGTTGGCGCCGCCGGCCATGGTGATGCCGATCTCGAGCGCGCGCTGCTCGGCATAGGTCAGCACGCCCGCCGGCAGATCCTTGCGCGCAATCAGGTTGATTTCACTTAACACCTGCTGCGTGCGCTGGGCGATCTCCGGGTTGGCCTCCACCGAGCGCCAGAAGGCGTATTTCTCGCCGGTGGACCACAACATCGCGCAGCGCACGTTCTCCCACACGCTGAGCTTCGGGAAAATGTTGGTGACCTGGAAGGAACGGGAGAGCCCGCGCCGGTTGATCTTGTAGGCGGGCAAGGCGTTGACCGGCGCCCCGTCCAACCGGATCTCCCCCGCCGTCGGCAGCAATAGGCCGCTGATCAGGTTGAATAGGGTCGACTTTCCCGCCCCATTCGGGCCGATCACCGCATGGCGCTCACCCTTGGGTACCGTGAGGTCGACGCCGCGGATGATCTCGGCTGGACCAAAGTTCTTGCGCAGGCCCCGCGCCTCGAGCGCGGCAACCCGCACGCGCCGTTCCTCTGGGAGCGCGCTCATATGGTCAGCCCCTTCTCGCGCGCGACCCCCTGCGCGCGATCCCAAGCAGCGGCGACGCGATGCCAGGCGAGGCGCGCCAGGCCACCACCGGCCAGGAGCAAGATCAGCGCCAGCGCCCAGGCAAGCCAGCTCCTGGCGTCAAAGGTGATGCCGGCCATTTTCATGGTCGTGCCCTCGGCCGCCTTGACGCCAAGGTGGGTCATCATTTCGATCACCAGCACGGCCCCGACCGCCACCAGCGCGATCGGCACCAGCAGCACGGCATAGGCGAGGAGCAGTTTTGACAGCGCACCGGCCCGCCAAATCGGCCCGTGCATCATAATGAGCCCGGCAAGCCCGCCGGGGGCGTACATCACCGTGGCGATGAACATCAAGCCGAAGTAGAGCTGCCAGACCTCGGTCACATCGCTCAGCATGTTTTGCAGGTAGGTGACGAGCACGGCGCCCAAAATAGGCCCGACGAAGTGGCCGGCGCCGCCGATGAAGGTCGCCAGCAGCACATTGCCCGATTGCACGGCACTAAAGAGCGCCGAATTGGCGAGCTCGAAGTTGATCGAGGCGAGGCCGCCGGCAATGCCGGCAAACATACCGGACAGGCAGAAGGCAATGAAGCGGACGACCTGGGGATTGTAGCCGACGAACTGCGCGCGCTCGGAATTGTCGCGCACCGCATTGCACATGCGGCCAAAGGGGGTGCGTGTCAGCGCATACATGAGGGCGATCGACAGCAGGCACCAGGCGGCGATCAGGTAATAGACCTGGATCTGCGGACCGAAATTCCAGTCAAACAGGCGCAAGAGTTTGGTGCGGTTGGTCGTGACACCTTCCTCGCCGCCGAAGAAGGAGCGCAGGATCAGCGAACTCGAGCCGACCAGCTCGGCAAGGCCCAGCGAGATCATGGCGAAGGCGGTGCCGCTGCGCTTGGTCGAGACCCAGCCAAACAGAACGGCAAACAGGAGACCGGCGAAGCCCCCGGCCAGCGGCATGAGGAGGAGGGGGATTGGCAGCTTGGCCGCAATGGCCCAGTTGATGGCGTGCACCGAGAAATAGGCGCCAAGCCCATAGTAGACGGCATGGCCAAAGGAGAGCATGCCGGTCTGTCCCAGCAGCATGTTGTAGGAGAGGGCAAAAATGATGGCGATGCCCATCAGGCTCAGCATCGTCAAGGCCGTGCCGGAGCGAAACACGAGGGGCAGCCCCGCCAGCAGCAAGCCCGCGGCGATCCACACGCCCCAGGGCGCGACGCGGCCGATGCTGGTTTGGGCCGCCGTCGTCGCGCCGCGCGTTGCAATCGCATCGCTCATGTTTCGCGGTTCCCGAACAGCCCCGTGGGCTTGAAGATCAAGACGAGGATCAAGAGGACGTAGGGGAGGATCGGAGCGATCTGCGCCACCGACACGCGCCAGAGATCCCCCAAAAGCGTATTGGGCTCGGGCGTGAAGCCCGAGCCCGCAAAGATGTCGGACAGCGACAGGTTGATGGAAATGGCAAAGGTCTGCAGCAACCCGATCAAGAGGGAGGCGAAGAGCGCACCCTGCAGCGAGCCGAGGCCGCCGACGACCACGACCACGAACAGGATCGGCCCGAGCAGCGCCGCCATGCTCGATTGCGTCACCAGCGCCGGCCCGGCGATGACGCCGGCGATGCCGGCGAGCGCGGCCCCGACGCCGAACACCGACATGAAAACGAAGGGCACGTTGTGGCCGAGGTGGGCCACCATGTGCGGATGCGTCAGGGCGGCCTGCACGATCAGGCCGATGCGCGTGCGCGTCAGCATCACAAACAGGCCGACGAAAATGGCAATGGAGATCACCAGCATAAAGAGCTTGTAGGCGGGGTAGTTGGTGGCGAACACGGTGAAGGCCGGAAAGTCGAGCAGCGCCGGGGTGCGAAAATCGACGGGTGACTTGCCCCAGACGATCTGCACCAATTCCTCGATCACGAAGGCCAGACCAAACGTAAAGAGCAGCTCGGCCACGTGGCCGTGCCTGTGCACGTTGCGCAGCCCGAAGCGCTCCACCACGGCACCGGCAAGACCGACCAGCACGGGCGCCACAATCAAGGCCATCCAGAACCCGGCCCAGCGGCTGATCTGGAAGCCGAGAAAGGCGCCCAGCATGTAGAAGCTGGCATGCGCAAAGTTGAGCACGCCCATCATGGAAAAGATGAGCGTCAACCCGCTCGCCATTAAGAACAGCAGGAGGCCGTAGAGGACGCCGTTCAAGGTCGAGATCAAAATCAGTTCGGCCACAAGGCGCCCTCTCGGGTAGCGGCTCAAGGGCCACCGACGCTTAGCGTCCGGCGGCCCAGCCAAAGCGTCGGCTTAGCTTGGACGCTGCATCTTGCAGGTGGTCGGCAGCACCGTGTCCTTGGCATCGAGCCGGGCGATCGTGCGCCAGCCCCAGCCGGTCTTCTCCTCATCGAAGGGCTCTTTCGGACCACGCTCGCCCAGCGACACGATGTACATGGGCTGGAAGAACTGATGGTCGTCCTTGCGCATGACGCCTTCGCCGCCGTTGAAGACATCGACCTTCATGTCCTCGAGCGCCAGGGCGATCTTGGTGGGATCGGCGGAGTTGGCCTTGTTGATGGCCGCGGCGAGCATCCGCATCTGGTTGAAGGCGCGCGGATAGAAGATCGACACGCCGAACTTTTCGCGGAAGGCCTTTTCGGTGGCCTGCGAGGCGGCATGATCGACGTTGGCCGAGCCTTCCTGGATCGCAAACACGCGATGGTTGAGGCCCGTCTGCTTGACCGATGTGGGACCACCCGTGCCGCCGGCATAATAGGTGTACCAGTTGACCTGCAAGCCCGCATCGGCCGCCGCCTTCAGCAGCAAGGCAAAGTCCTGGCTCCAGTTGCCGGTAATCACCGTGTCGGCGCCGGAGGCTTTGATTTTGGCGATGTAGGGCGCGAAATCCGTCACCTTCAGCAGTGGATGCAGCTCGTCGCCGACCACCTGGATGTCGGGGCGCTTGGCCTTCAGCATCTCGATGGCGGCTTTGCGCACGGCCTGGCCAAAGGAATAATCCTGATTGATCAGGTAGACTTTTTTGATGTCCTTCTGGCCCTTCATGTAGTTGGTCAGGGCCTCCATCTTGATGTCGGAGTTGGCATCCCAGCGAAAATGCGAGAACGAGCACTTCTCGTTGGTCAGCACCGGATCGACCGCGGCATAGTTGAGATAGATCAGCTCCTTGCCGGGGTTGCGCTCATTGTACTTGGTGACCCAATCGGAGAGCGCGGCGGCAACCGAGGAGCCGTTGCCCTGGGTAATAATGCGCGCGCCCGCATCGACGGCCTTTTGCACCTGCACCAGGCTTTCCTGCGGATTGGTCTTGTTGTCGAAGGGCAGGATCTCGAACTTCTTGCCCCCCGCGCCACCCTTGGCGTTGAGTTCCTCCGCCAGAAACTGGAAGGTCTTGAGGCCGACCTCACCGACGGTGGCGCCGGGACCGGACAGGGGATCGATATAGGCGATTTTGATGGTGTCCTGCGCCGCGGCAGGTGAGCCGGCGAGAACGCCTGTTGCAACAAACGCCGCAAGCAACGAACGGGATATCATGAAGCCTCCAGAAGCCTTGACCCAAGGGATGTTTTGCTCCGCACGCGATGGATCGCGCTCGCCGGCGGGGCAGCGCGGGCTCACCCTCGGGAGCACACCGCGACGACGCACCGGCTACAGACGCTTTCTTATGGCAAACCGGGGCGCTGCTCCAGAGCCTAGTGCAGCCGCCGCCTGGCATACCAAGGTCGTACGTACCGGCGCCTGCGAGCACGCGGGAACCCGAAAGCGTGCGCGAGAGTCGCCGTCACAGTCCCGCCGCTTGGGAACCCGGAGGCGCCGAGCCTCCGCGGGCGCCCTGCCACACTGTGATCACTACGGAAGATTTGCAGCGCTTACCAGGCGGCGCAGCGTCAGATCCGCCTGGGTTCCCTGCCGTCGCCGGCTTGGGCGTCGGCGCTAGCGCAGCCGCACCGACAACGGCATGCCGCCGGCGGGCCGCAAGGTCACGCGGCTGATCGGTTCCGGGTCCTGCCCCGGCGTGGCGGTGAAGCTTGCCGCCCGCGCCAAGCTCGCGAGGATTGCGATGCCCTCGATCATGGCAAAGGCCATGCCGATGCAGATGCGCGGTCCGGCGCCAAAGGGCATGTACTGATAGCGCGGGATCTCGGCCTCCTGCTCCGGGGCAAACCGGGCGGGCTCGAAGTGGTCGGGATTGGACCAGCGGCGCCGATGCCGCTGAATGGCATAGATCGGGATGATGATTTGGGTGCCCGCCTTGATGGGCACGCCGGCCAGCTCGGTGTCGGTCTTTGCCTGCCGCGACATGACGGGCGCCGGCGGATAAAGGCGCATGCTCTCCTTCAGCACCTGCGTGGTGATGACGAGCTTGTCGATATGTTCGGGCTTGAGCGGGCCGTCACCGGCAACCTGTTGTACTTCCTCGGCGATGCGATCACCCCAGGCGGGCGCGCGGGCCAACAGATAAAGCGTCCAGGTGAGCGCCTTGGCCGTGGTCTCGTGGCCGGCCATGAAGAAGGTGAGAAGATTGTCGATCAGGAGCTCGTCAGGCATTTGCGCGCCGGTCTCCGGGTTCCTGGCGTTGGCCAGGCGCTGCAGGAGATCGTCTTTGCCGCTCGGACGGGCCCGCCGGTCCGCCACTAGGGACGCCACCGCCGATCTGAGCCGGCGCCGCGCCAACTGCATCTTGATCCACCCGGGGTGGGGCAGCCAGGCCGGCAGGCGGAAGTTGGCGTAGGCCATTTGCCAGCCGAGCGGCTTTTGATAATCGACGTTGACGCGGCCGATGAGCGGCCCCACGTGATGATCCCCGCCGGGGAGCAGCGTGTGCGAGATCACGTCGAAGGTGACGAGTGTCATGTCCCGGTCGACGTTGCGCGTCGCGCCATTGGGGTCTTGCCGCCATTCGCCGAGCAAGCGCTCGGCGGCCTCGGCGATGACCGGGACGAAGCTCAAGAGGTCGTGATGGCGAAAGACCGGCGCCGCGGTCTGGCGCTGCCATTTCCAATCGGCTCCATCGGCCGTCAACACGCCGTTGCCGAGCAAGGGTCCGAGCAACCGCTGGGTCACCGCCGTGCGCTCGAAGACATCGCGCTTGTCGAGCAGCACCGCTTTGATGAGACCGGGTTCGGTGACCCATGAGATGTGGCGACCGGCCCGCTCGGCCCAGACAATGTCCTCCTCGTAGGCCGCCGCAGGCAGGATGCGGAGCGGGTTGTGCAGCAGTCTTGCGAAAAAGGAGACCGTACTCAGACGCTCATCGAGCGGTGGAACGCGCGGCACATGCAGCGGGGACGGCGCCCCAGCGCTATGGGCGGAGGCGAACGATCGATGGAGAGACCCGACGGCGGTCATGCTCGTTCCTCCTTGCCAGCGTGGGCCAAGCCTTGCTTGCTCGCGCACGGCGCCTTCAGCCCCATCCTAGCACAGCGCGCGGCCCGCAACCACGGCGCCAAACGCAGGCTGAAATCTTTGCCGGCGATCACACGGCCGGCATCGTCCAACGCCAATCGTGTCATCCGCATCGACTTGGGCGGGCGGCGCACGCGCAGCCTCGATGCCTCGTTCCCGAACGGGAGCGCCGAGGGCGCGGCTTCCTCCATGCCGATCAGGGCGGGCGGTACCGCGTCGAGCTCGGCGCGCTCACCGGTGAAAAACATCGCCAGCGTCGCCTTCGGCGGCGCCGACCTCAGGAGCGTCTATCTCGGCAATCCGGCGGGCGATGGGAGTGCAAGTTTTCGGCGCCGAGCCCGGCGCTTTTAGGCCTCACGTCGGTTGTGGCGGTGGGTCGCCATAGCCCCTGAGACCAAGGGTCAGCATCGGCACGATGAGCATGCACGCGGCGATGAACCACGCCTGCCACATGCCGAAACTCGAGGCGCACATGGCGCTGGCACAGACAAAAGCCGCGGCTGCATAGTCCTGGCCCGGGCGTGCCAGGGTCCAGAGCCAACTCAAGATCAACAGCCCAAGCCCCAGCAGCAAGCCGGCACCGACGAGACCGAGCTCGTACCAGGTCTGCAGATAGATGTTGTGCCCGTGCCTCCCCGTCCATTGCGGGAAGGCGTGGCCCGGCAGCACCTCGGCGGGTCGACCCGCGTCGCTTTCCGCGCGCGTGGTTTGCGCGCCGACGCCGAGGATGGGCGCTTTCGACATCTGCCGCGCCGTGTAGGCCCACAGAATAATGCGGGCGCGGGCGCTTTCCTGCATCCAACTCGCCTTGTGCAGCTCCTGGTCGTAGGCAATGAGCACCGCCGGACGCACCAGAAGGATCGCCGCGACCCAGCCAATTAAGATGAGAATGCGCGCGCCACGGGGCGAGAGGCGATAGATCAGGAAGATCAGGCCCGACGCGCCGAGCGCGAGCACCGAGGTCTGATGGTCGGAGCCAAGCGCCGTGAGCGCAACCAGCGCGAACAGGCCGATGGGGATCAGCGCCGTGCGCCAGTCGACGACCCGTTTCGACAGCACCAGGAGCGCCGGCCACAACAGCAAACTCAGGAGCGCGACGTTGCGGTTGAAATAGGGCAGGCCAACGAACTGCAAGACGTTGCCGTCCAAGCGGACAAAGTCCCGGTCGGTGGGGGCGAGTGCCGGGAAGACCGCGCAAATCGCCTTGTGCAGGGCGCCCTGCGAGTAAATGGTAATCGCCAGCAGCACCGCGCTGGTGGCAATCGCGGCGACAAAGTAGCCGCTCAAGCGCTCTAGCGAGCTCCGCTCGGCCTGAAGTGCCCCAAGGAAGGCGATGCGGGTTGCGAACAACAATAAGCCAAACAGCGTACCCGCCACGAGGGCCGCTTGCGGATCACGGCTCCAGGTCGCCGTCAGCGCCACATAGAGCGCGAAAACACTGGGCAGCACCCAGACGGCACGCCAGGAAAACGGCCAGCTCTGGCTCTCCCTGCGCAAGCTCAAGAAGGCGTAAAGCCCGAGCGCCGGCAGCAACAGCACGGCCATATGCGGTTGAAAGACGATGGCGACGACCAGGGAGGCAAAGATTGCCGCGCGGCCAGCAGCCATCAGCGGCGAGGAGGGCATGACATCGCCCAGTCCTGGGGTCTCGTGCGTGAGCCTGCCTGCCAGCCTTGTCATGTCGCGTGCACCCGCGCTTGAGGTCACGGCGTCAGGATCAACAGCGCTCCGGCTTCAACGCGTGCTCGCGCAAAACCCGTCGCACCGTCCCTTTCCTATCGGGCCATGACGATGAAAGAATGACAAACCAGAAAACCCACTGCCCCCTGCCCCCACCCCCTGCCCCCTTTTGCAAGCGGGCGTGGGGACCCGCCTGGCGCAGCCAGCGAGGCGCTGCGCCGCAGCAAACATCATGGCTCTGATTCCCGCGATAGTACATACATCATTGGACTCTCCACATTTTTTTGATGTCTTGAGCTTTCCTGGGGCCTTGGGCGACCGCCCGGGCCTGCCCCTTTTTGCGGGCAGAATGGTCTTGGCCTGGCGGCCAACGGCCTGGCCCAACGAGCCAGCGTGGCGCCGTGCCGCGCAGAGGCCTGGGCACGACAAAGTTAGGCGTTGACAAAAGGCCTCATGGGCGCCGTCACTTTGCGCCCAATGTTTCGCTTAACCTCAGTGCCAACCACCACCTCCTTCGCAAGCGAGCGGACCTCGCCCGTGAGAACGCGCCCCACGTGCGGCCGAATAGTCCTCTTGATCACTGAGGATTGGTTTGCGCTGTCGCATTTTCGCCCCCTGATTGCGCTTCTGAGCGAGCTCGCCGAGGAGGTCGTCGTGGTGACGCGCTCCTCCGGTCGCCTGCCTGAGATCGAGGCGCTTGGCGCGCGCACGGTGGCGTTTGACTTTCGCCGCGGCTCCAACAACCAGGCCCTGGCGGCGCAATTGGCCTGGCGGCTGGCGCGCCTCCTCAAAGGCTTGCGACCCGATGTCGTGCACCTCATTGCCATGAAGCCCATTGTCCTCGGCGGCTTGGCCCTGAGATTGCTGCGCGTGCCGCACGTGGTGGTTCACGTGACCGGCCAGGGCCTCGCCGGCATCGCCACCGATCCTCTGCTGCGGCTTTATCGTTTTGGCATGCTCCGCGTTATGGCAGGCCTGGTGCGCAAGCCGACCTCGCTGCTTCTGGTCGAGAACCCGGACGACTTCGCCATGGTGCGCAACGTCGTGCCCAACCTCGGATCGCGCTTTGCCATTCTGGGTGGGGCCGGCGTCGATCCCGCGGCCTTCCCGGCACTTGCCGAGCCGGAACACGACGTCCCCGTTGCCGCCCATGTCGGCCGCATGATCCGCTCGAAGGGGATCGATCTTTTGCTTGAGGCCTACGATCGGCTGCGGCGCCAAGGCGTTCGCCTCAACCTCGACCTTTTCGGCAGCAGCGATCGCGACAACCCCGAGGCCCTCCCGCCCCATGAGATCGAGGCCTGGTGTGAACGCACCGGTGCGCACTGGCACGGCCCCGTGGCCGACGTTGCCGGGATCTGGAAGCGCGCCGACTTTTTCGTGCTGGCATCGCGCGGCGGGGAAGGGTTGCCGCGCGCGCTGCTGGAGGCGGCCGCCTCGGGGCGAGCGCTGGTGGTGACCGACGTGCCGGGCAATCGCCATTTTGTGCGTGACGGGATCGAGGGTCTCACCGTTCCGCCCGGCGATGTCGGCGCGCTCGCGGCGGCGCTCACCCGCTTGGCAAATGACCGCGAGCTGCGGCTGCGCTTAGGCGCCGCGGCGCGCCAGCGCCTGCTGGAGGGGTTCACCGAAGAGCACGTGAGAGCTGCCGTGCGCGCAAGCTACAGGGGGCTCCTGGCAGGCGAAGCTTGTGCCCGAACGCCCGAGCCTACTTGACATCGCAGCTCTCAACGGCACTTTGCGACTTGGGGCTCGGCGCCCGAGCGCTCTCGAGCGGCGCGTCGCCTAGACGTCGAGGCCAATGCCGGCCGTTGGGCCAGGAGGGGGTGAGCCTGGGCAGGCTCGCGCGGGAGGGGAGCGCCATGGGGCAGCAGGGCTTTGCTGGCAAGCGTGCCTTCGATCTTGCGGCGGCGGCCGTCGGCCTGCTGATGCTGTCACCACTGGTCGCCGTCTGCGCCATCCTTATTCGCCTCTCCTCGCAAGGGCCCGCCATTTTTCGCCAGACGCGCATTGGCAAAGATGAGCGTCCCTTCACCTGCTACAAGCTGCGCACCATGGCGACCGCGACGGCCCACGTTCCGACCCACGAAATGCGGGCCGCGGCCGTCACCTCGATCGGCAAGCACCTGCGGCGGCTCAAACTCGACGAGCTGCCCCAGCTCTGGAACGTGCTCAAGGGCGAGATGAGTTTTGTTGGGCCGCGGCCCTGCTTGCCGACCCAGGTGGAGCTGATCGGAGCGCGCCGCCGCCTGGGACTGGCCGGCCTGCTGCCCGGCATTACCGGCATCTCGCAGGTCGCCGGTATCGATATGTCGGACCCGGAACGCCTGGCCGCAAGCGACGCGCACTATGCCAAAGACATGTCGCTGCGCACCGATCTATGGCTGATCTGGCAGGCCGTGGCGGGTGCGGGGCGCGGCGATCGCGTACGCGCTTGAAGCGCCGCCCCGCAGCGTTAACCGCTGCGGAACGCCTTGACCGCCTCGCCCAAGGCGTGGCGCGTTGACACCGGTGGGGTCCAGTTGAGCCGCGCCCGCGTGTCTTGGATGTCGAGTTGCAGCGACCCCAGCAGCTTGCGCGCCATATCCTCCTTGCCCAACAGCGCGGCGGCGCGCGCCAGCAGCGCCGGCGGCACCGGGAACAGTCGCACCGGCCGTCCCAGCGCCTCGCCGATCATCTTGAGCAACTGTGGCGTCGACACATCCTCCGCATCGCCCGCAAGCAAGCTCTGATTGGCGGCCGTGGCGCTCAGCAACGCCGTCTTGATCGGATCGACCAGATTGGCCAATGCGATCAGCGTGCGCTTTTGCGCACGGCCGCCAACGGCAGGGGAATGCCGCGCGCGACCCAGCGCACCATGTGGGCGAAGTTGCCGCCGGCCTGCGGGCCGTAGACAAGGCCCGAACGGATGATGACGACCTCGAGCCCGCTGGTGGCGGCGAGCTCGCGCAAGCCAAGCTCGGCCGCGAGCTTCGACTGGCCGTAGGCATCTTCGGGGCTTGTCGTGCGCCCTAAACCGCGTGCCGGGCGCGGTTTGCTCGCCGTTGACCTTGATTGAGCTCAAAAACACGAAGCGCTGACGCCGGCCTGCGCGGCCTGGCGCGCCACCTCCAGCGCCGCTTCGGTGTTGATCGCGAAAAGGCGCGCACGCGAGGTCGACGGCGTCGCGCTCGGCATCGCCGCGGCGTGGGCGACCGCATCCATGTCCGCGAACGCGCTCGCCGGCCAGCGCACCCCGAGGAGGTCACCGATCAGGACCGAGCGCACCTGAGGCGCCGGCGCGGGCCAGGGGCGCCGGATCAGCGCGGTC
>Ga0081455_10003142_pt1 | contig 19205 bp, 19 predicted proteins | sample TabmetS3T2R1_FD_70207 | JGI IMG/M metagenome (GOLD analysis project Ga0081455, IMG submission 70207) | Tabebuia heterophylla rhizosphere microbial communities from the University of Puerto Rico - S3T2R1 | ecosystem: Host-associated > Plants > Roots > Rhizosphere ... | reverse complement strand
ACATGGAATCGTCCCGTGCGGATGCCCAGTGATTTTGACGATTTTACGCCGGCCGCGATGTGGCGTTACCTCGGTCCTCATGCCGATGTTCGCGCACACGTACATTTGTTGCAGAACGCAATGCGTAATGGAGGCTTTTGGGGATTGCGCACCGAGTGGTGGCATTTCACGATTGCTGACTGGCAAAAATACCTGCCGAATGAGGCAGAACGAACCGCTCAAGTTTGCGGCACCCACTGGCAAGGCAAGTTATGATCGACGTCCCGTCATTCCGACCGAAGTGGGGATGAGCGACATGGACGGAAATGCCGCGAGGGTAGCGGCGAGAGAGTCGGGAGACCAACAAGTTCAATCTCTTACTCTTAAAAGATAACAGTTAGAGATGTCTCGACTTCGCTCGACATGATAAAGCGGTAGTTTGGAAGATGGAGGCCAGGATGTTGTTAAGCGCCACCCTGATGCGTGATTTACAGCAGCCTGAATACATTCATGTATTGCTTAATCCATTGCCGGTTTACGGGTTGCTCACGGGTTTGATCGGGCTGGTGCTTGCTTTGATTTTGAAAAGCCGCCGAGCTCAAATCGCAACCCTGGCGCTTGTCCTCATCAGCTCGGCCTCCGCGTGGCCCGTTTACGAATTCGGCGAGCAGGGTTATGACCGCGTTTTGTCGATGACAGACGAGGATGGAGGCGCCTGGCTTGATGAACACATGCGTCGTGCCGAGGAGCTGATCTGGATGTTTTATGTGCTGATCGCCTTGAGTGCCATTGCCATCGCTGCACCAATCAAATGGCCCAGGTCCGCGCTGCCGCTCGCCGCGGCGGTGGTTTTGCTCGGCGCGATCACGTTGGGAAGCGGTGTTTACATTGCCTACGCGGGGGGAAGAGTTCGTCATCGCGAATTTCGAAACGAACCGGCACCGCAGAAAAAATCGGAACAGGAGCAGCAGGCCGACGTTAGACCGTTGAAGCGTTGAAACGTTAAAACGAAAAGAGAATTGTTATTCTAAGCGAAGCCAAGAATCTCGAATCATCTCTTGTAGCAACGCCAATCCAACAATTTGAGATGTTTCGCTTTCGCTCAACATGACAGAACAGCGATACCGCTTCAACGTTCAACGCTTTAACGCTTTGACGATTCAACGATGACGCCAGCACTCGATCGCGCAGAACGCAATGTCGAAGAACAGAGCGTTGTACTGAAAAAGCCGCTCGGGCTTGGCGATCTCGTCCTGACTCAGATTGTGTTTGTAGTTGGTTCAAGCTGGGTTGGCACTGCTGCGAAGCTTGGAACGGCGCATCTCTTTTTCTGGCTGCTGGCCATCCTCCTTTTCTACATTCCGCAAGCCGCAGTAGTCATCTATCTGAGTAGACTGATGCCCCTGGAAGGTGGGATTTACCAATGGGCGAAGCTCGCTTTTAACGAATTTACAGGTTTCATCGTCGCTTGGAATCTCTGGCTCTTATCGATCATGGTTATCGCGATGGGCGGGATGTTCATCACGACAAACATCTCTTATGGCCTGGGCAACTCAGCTGCGTGGATGCGAGGAAATCCCTTGTGTGTCTCGCTGGTCAGCCTTGTGCTGGTAACTGGCCTTGGCTGGACCGGTGTTCGCGGGCTTTCGTTAGGCAAATGGGTGCACAACATTGGCGGGTACGCGATGTTCCTGGCTTATGGCGCGTTGATTATTCTGCCATTCATTAGTCTCGCCCGCGGTGACCTCAACACATATCGGCCGTTTCAAATCGCAGCCCCCGCGATGTCGCTCTTTTACTGCTTCAACATCTTCAGCAAGCTGGCCGTTGGCGGACTCAGCGGATTTGAATATGTAGGCATTCTGGCCGGCGAAGCTCACGCCCCCGCGCGGAACATTGGACGTTCTGTTATGATCGCGGCTCCGATCATTGCCCTCATGTTCGTTCTCGGCACCAGCTCGGTGCTGGCTTTCATAGGAAATAACCAAATCGATTTAATCGGCCCGGTGCCGCAGACGTTACGGCTTGGGCTGCATTCGTTCCAAATTGCAGGGTTGATCGCCTCAGTGGCGATTCTGCTGATGACAGTCCGCTCCATATCCTCCATGAGCATTCATTTTACCGGAAGCTCCCGTCTACCGATGGTGGCCGGCTGGGACAATCTTTTGCCGGTCTGGTTTTCACGCCTGCATCCGCGTTACAAGACACCGATCAACTCAATCCTGTTTGTCGGCGCGATCACACTGGTAATCGCCATTTCGAGCCAGGTCGGCGCGGGGTTGCAGGAAGCGTTTCAACTCGTGGACAACGCGGCCAACGTTTTTTACGGAATTGTTTATAGCGTCATGTTTGCGATCCCAATCGCCGGCGCCACCGCGATACGATCGAAAGCGCGCTTTTGGCTGCGATTCGCGGCCGGTTGTGGTCTCACCGTTTGTCTGTTGGCCATCTTCTTCACCATCTATCCAATCATTGATGTGCCCAACCCATTACTTTTCGCCGCAAAAGTTATTGCTGCGAGTCTCGTAGCCAATCTCATCGGCGTCACGATCTTTACGCTCAACTACAAACGACGCGGCGCGACTTGAAACTCGACGGCTTTAAGCCGTCGAGTTTTTAGCGGCAGTTATCGATGACCCAGCGCAGATAATCAGACGATCCACTGTCGACCTTGATAAATAATAGCTCCGGCACTTCGTACGGATGAAGGGCCCGCAACTTTTGGTCGAACGCTGCCTGTCGATCCTCGGTGGTCTTGAAAAACACGAGGACTTCGCCAGCGGTTTCGATTTTTTCTTTCCAGCGATAGATCGAGTGAACAGCCGGGATGAGGTTCGCGCACGCAGCCACTTTTTCTTCGACTAACGTTTGCGCGATGCGACTGGCCGTTTCCGCGTCCGGAAAAGTGCTGATGGCCAGTAAGATTTGGTCCGGCATCGGTCAGGCAAAATCTGTTATTCGGAGAGAAACCTGGAAATTTCTTTGCATAATCCTACGGAACCAACGCAGGATCCTTTGACCTCGTTTCCCGCGACTCAGAATGACGGCTCCGGGAAATCCAACCGCCGCCCAGTACGATATCACCATCATAAAACACTGCTGCCTGGCCCGGGGTTACGGCCCTTTGCGGATCGTGCAGGCGAACGTGTGCGCGTCCGCCCTCGAGCGGCGTTAATGTGGCGCGTGTCCCTGGATGGCTGTAACGGATCTTTACCGTCGCTTCGACTTCTTCGCTGTAGCCGGGGTCGTTGACCCCGGCTTCTTGTGTATCGATCGCGTGGCCGCGGTCAGCGCCCGCGGCTACAGGGTGCCAGTTGACTCGTTCGACCTCGAATTTGTCAGTCTCCAGATCGTCAGCACCTCCCACGATTACGCGATTTGTCGCCGGATCGAGATCAATCACGTAACGCGGATGCGGCGAACCGCCTGGTAGCCCCTTTCGCTGTCCAATCGTGAAAAGTTCAATCCCTTGGTGTTCTCCCAGAAAATTTCCTTCAACGTCGTAAATCTGCCCACGATGAAACTCATTTTCGCCCAGGTGCGAACGCAAGAACGCTTTGTAATCGTTACCTGGAACGAAGCAGATTTCCTGGCTGTCAACCTTATCGGCGACTTTCAGGCCTAACGAGTGCGCGATTTCGCGGATTTGCGGCTTCGTCATTTTGCCAAGCGGGGTTAGAGCTCGTCGAAGCTGCGGCTGACGCAAACTGAAAAGGAAATAGGACTGATCTTTATGCGGATCCAGGCCCTTTCGCAAAACTGCATGGTCTTCTCTCGGTTCAATGACCGCGTAATGCCCGGTCGCGATGTAATCGCAGTTTAAAGCCGCTGCTTTACTCCAAAGGTTGCCAAACTTGAGCTTCTCATTGCACATCACACAGGGGTTTGGCGTGCGGCCGGCCTGGTATTCGCTTGAGAAATAATCAATCACCAACCGCTCAAATTGGTCGGCCTCATCGACGACGTAGTGTGGAATGCCGAGGAAATGAGCCACGCCGCGCGCATCAGCGATCGCTTGAGGCCCGCAGCATTTATCTTCCGCACGCGAGATACAATCCTGCGGCCATACCTTCATGGTAACGCCGATGACCTCGTAGCCTTGCTCGCGCAATAAGTATCCCGCAACGCTGGAGTCCACCCCACCGCTCATCCCGAGTAACACACGTTGTCTGGCTTTCTTCATGTCGAGCGAAGAATTTCGATCAATCACAGTGCGAGTCAATGAAGGTGGATCGGCTTCTCCTGAAGACGATGACAAATGAATCGTCAAAGCCTGGCTGACTAGCCGGCAGAGCCGCACCCCTTTGCCAACGCGTTGAGGACAACGCGTTCCACCTACAGTTTCACTGCACGACTAACGAATGGACTGCCGCGCAAGCTGAAACGCCATGGATAATGGGCAGATCGAGTGATCCCAATACGCGTGTCGGCAACCACATCGACAGGCTTGTTTTTGTTGCGGAGGAAGCCGTATCGAGGATCGGAGCACAAATCTATTTCGTGATGACGATTGGTAATGCCAAGCGCCTGCGTGAGCTTGCCAGGTCCCGAACACAGACGTTTCACATCATCGAGGCCGCGACGTTTCTTCATCCGTTCGATGCCCTGTCTCGGCTCCAGTGCTCGAATCAGGACGAAACCGTTCTCCTCGCCTTTCACCAGAACGTTCAACATCCAATGCATTCCATAATTGAAATAGACGTACGCAGCTCCCGCGCGATTTCGTTCGATGAAGCTGCGGGCGCTCGGCCGTGTAAAGGTATGCGCGGCCTCGTCGTTGATTGCTGCGTATGCCTCCACTTCGACAACGATTCCCGAGCAATCGTCCCAAATCAGTTCTGTGCCGATCAACTCGCGAGCGCAACTGAGCGGATCACGTTTGAAAAAAGACGCACGCACCATCTCGCTCGCTAGCGCGTCCTTTCTCACTTGATGGATCGGTGCTTCCTCAATATTTCCATTGTCTTATCGATTGGCAGCGCCTCGATAGTGTGTCCATTCCCGCTCATTGTCGTTGCACGAAACATCGAGTTGTAGATGGCTTCCTCGGTAGCCTCAATCACGGCGAGAAACAGCGGCGACATTGCGTCGTTCGTCAGCAGTTCGAGATGTCGGGTCGCGGGCTTTTCAGAAGTACGACTCCGTAACTCCGGCGCGGTCGAGAATGCGATCGCATAATCTCCACTGCCGTTCGAGGCGGCGCTTCCAGCGCGAGCCATGCCGAGCAACGCCCTGGCTGCGAGCCGCCTGAGATTTCGTGAGTCGATGGGCGCATCGGTGGCAATGATCATCATGCACGATCCGTCCGCTTTATCTTTCGCGCTGCCTTCTGCGAGTTCCTTCTGCAAATAGTACTGACCTAGTTCCTGGCCAACCGGAGCGCCGGCGATGGTGAGAACGCCTCCGAAATTCGTCTGCACCAACACGCCCACCGTGTACCCCCCAAGGTTCTGGGGTAGCTTTCGCGACGAAGTTCCAATCCCTCCTTTCCAGCCAAACGCTACCGTCCCGGTGCCAGCCCCGACATTCCCCTCTTCGACCGGACCGGCCTTTGCCCTTTTGATTGCGGCGAACACATCGTCCGCCGTGACATGACGCCCGCGAATATCGTTTAGATACCCATCATTGGTCTCGCCCACCACTGGATTGACCGAAAGTACATTTTCGTTTCCCGGCAAAGTAAGAATGTACGTCGTAACGGCATCTGCGACGCGCGGCACGCTGGCCGTGTTTGTCAGGAGGATCGGTGTTTCGATCTCGCCCAGTTCATCGACCTGCGTTGAGCCAGTCAGCTTTCCAAAACCATTTCCAACGGAAAGCCCACCTGGCACCTTTTCCCGGTAAAGATTACCTGAATGCGGCAGAACGGCAGTTACACCGGTGCGGACGTTGTCGCCGCGAATAATTGTGGTGTGGCCCACCTCAACCCCGGCCACGTCTGTGATGGCATTAAGCGGGCCGGTCGAAAGAATACCAATCTTCAGTCCTAAATCCGAAGCGCGAGGCCGTGAATTGGAACTTGTGTTTTGACCAACACCAGAGAAAGCGACTGACAACAGCGCCAGCAGGGCGACAAATCCACGAGCCATGCAAAAAACTGTACGAACAAATCCAATTAACTAAAATTCCAAAGCCTGCACGGACTCACAAATGGATACCTAACCAACAATTGCGCGGTACCCTCGAAATCGTTGATAAAGGCCCCGCGCTTGCGGCGCAAGCGCCAAGTCACTGATCGGGCTGCTGGCCCGACTGCTGATCCTGCTGCTGACCCGATGACTTGTAATAAATTGGAATGGTGGGTTTGCTATCGACCGGCTTCCCGCTGCGGAACGCCGGGATAAATTTTGCGCCATTGAAATCAGACAGGGCGGCCTCGCCAAAGTGCAGATATGGCGGGGCTTCCGTTACTACCTTCATGTTCTTCAGATTTCCCGCAGCATCCACATCCAGCGCAAGTTCGACCACACCAGTCACCATTACTGACGTCCCCGTATCGGGATAATGTATTCCAGTGAATCTTGAGCCGGGGCCGACATAGGGTTGTGGATCGATAAAATCGTTTTCTTTTTTCACTTCTTCCAATTGCTGATTTGCAAAGATGCGCAGTCGCGGTTTGCCATTCGCCACCGCGAACGTCACTGTGCCGTAGAAGACCACGATGACGGGCTGGTGATTATGAACAGCCGGAACAAACTTCGAGTTTGCCAGACGCTTTAATACTTCCTGTTCGAGCAATTCCGATCCACGCGTCCCGCGATAACAAGCACTTCGCACCACATCACCAGTTGGCGCGACAAGACAGGAAAACATGACTGCGGCGTCTTTCTGTCCCTTTTTAACCAGATCAGCCGCGTCGATCCTGTTTATGAGAGAATCCGGGCCGGTTCCAACCAGTGCAGGCCGGAGATCCGGTAACGCTGGCGTCGGGGTTGGTGAGCCCACCGTTACCGTTTGTGACGAAGCAAGTTCAGCAGTGAGCAGCAAACCAATCAGGCAAAATGTAGCGAGCCGCATGGCGGAATAGGCAAGCAGGATGCGTGGTTTTTGCAAGAGGAACTGATTATGCGGCTAGTGGGAGGAAGTTTATGCCGGCAATCCGGCGGATAATCTTGTGACGCTGGAAGTAACCAATGAGAGCATCTCGGGTTTGCACAGAGTGCAGGATGCAATGGGCCTCCGGGCGCTCCAGGAACTCCCGCAATTTCATGAAGTGATGGCCGCCGCTGCGTGCATCGAAACTGTTAAAAGCGATGATGTACTTTTTGTTGCGATCCAGCGGTTCCCGGTTAGCCAGGGTCATCGCGACGATTTTACAGTCGTCGCCGTGGCCTTCGGTTTTTACATCGAAGCCAAGCAAATTGCGCTTTTCATGGCTGGCAAACGCATCCTCCATCGCAATCTTTATTTCCTCAGGGGAGAGTTGCGCCGTCACAATGTAGTTCTCATACGGGATTATGGACCAAACGTCGTTAACCGTTTTGATGCCCGCGGCCAAATCGGCTTTATCATTGAACGTGCCGTGCATGACGCCATCAACCGGCACGCTTCGTTCCCTCAACATTTCCACAATTGCCGCTCCAATCAGTCTCTCAATGTCGCTCGGCCGGCCGGGGCGACTTCGACTCCGCAACGTTTCAGCGAGTTCTCCAATCGGCTCGGACAGCGCGGCTTCCGATTCCGCTAGCTGCGATTTCGCTCGTGATAGAATCACCTGATCAAAGCGGAGACGATTATCCATCAGCTCGCAGACAGCTTCGCGGCGCAGCAGCTTCTTTGAATTGCGATCGAAGAGAAAATCGACGCGCCCTGCATGGATCCCGAAATGATCTGCCTGAGTAAACAACACGCCATTCGTTAGGCGACTTGGAATGTCCTGATGCGTATGTCCGGCAATGAACACTGCCATCTCTGGAAATTCCGAAGTCAACGCCATCACCGTATTGGCAAAATCATCGCCGCCGGTGCGCTCCTTGAGCCCCATGTGACCGGCTAAAACGATCGCGTCCGCGCCTCCGCTCTTCGCACCTGCAATCGCGCGGCGAACGAGCTCCACCGGATGTCTAAAATCAAGTCCCCTCGTTAATTCAGGCCAAAGCCAAAACCGCATCCCCGGGGTGGTGACACCGATGATTGCGATCTTGATTCCCGCGATTTCCTTCAAGATAAACGGCCTAATCTTTGCAAAAGGGTGTTTCGCATCCGGAAATTCGCCTGCCTGTCTTCCTTCCATTAGCATGTTCGCGGCAAGCACCGGCATGTTTGATTGTTGCAATGCCTGTTGGAAGCACTCCATCCCCCAATCGAATTCATGATTGCCGACGACCCACGCGTCGTAGTTCAGATGATTGAGTAAATCGATCATCAAGGCGCCCTTGTTTCGGAGGCTGACCTCTGTGCCTTGATAGATGTCGCCGATATCGATCAAAATTGAGTTGGGATTTTCTCGCTGCCACCGCCTGATCTGCGTCGCGCAACGCGCCAATCCGCCGCGATCTGCATGTCCGTCATAGTCGTGGGTGGGGAGAATATGACCATGCAAATCAGTGGTGTGCAGAATTGAAATACAAACGGTGTCGGCATTGAGCGCTGCACCAGCACTCGCGAGCGTCGGGACGGCGCTGATCAGTCCTGCCCGGCCAACCAGTTTCAGGAAATCGCGGCGACCCCAAACTTTGTCCTTTAGGAGCATCGCAGCAAAATTCGTTCTTAACCGAAAGGCTAGATAAGAATGAATTGGCGCTTCAAGGAAAAACCGCTCTGCGCCATAACAATGATCAATATCGCCCGCTCCAAGTGCGCGGTCGCGGGATCACGGCAAGCCAGAGTCACTTCGATGTACGGTTGGGCGAACTGCGTTTTCTCGTTCGCGCTGGCAATGGATCTGGGTGAAAAGTTCGGCCAGAGCGTTCCGGGGCAAACGTTTCGGCCTGGGGCCGCACGTGGGCAAATAACCCCGGCCGCAGCCAGTCCGATATGCTTCGGATCAAGGTCGGATCGCCTGTTAATTGCAGCCGACCAGTCTTTTTCGCCGTTCGAATTTCCATGTCACCAGCCCAGATGTGGGCCATCGTTCGCAGGTCCGTGATTAGATGCACGTCCACATCTTTGCCTGGATTGTCTACGCACAACTCACGGGTCCCATTTTCGAGCACGATCCACCAGTGCCCAAACTTTGGAAGACCGCGGAAAAGAAACTTGATTATCGTTCGTCCACCCGGGAGTTGAGTAGCATCGATGCGGCGATGCAGATCGTACATGAGCAATTCCACGTCGAGTTCATCATCGTTCATCTGACCACGCGCCCATCGCATTCCCCACTTCCCAAGGCCGAAGATGATTGGCTTGAGTTCCTTGGCCGCCGGCATCGGTTGATACTCTGTGCGCCGCCGACCGGCTGTCGTTTTTCGAACGATAAGGCCGCATTCCTGGAGTTGGTTCAGGCGTTTAGTAAGCAAAGTCGGAGAAATTTGCGACAACGCCCGCTGAAAGTCCTTGAAGCGAGTGGTCCCAAGCAACAGCTCGCGAATGATGAGAATCGTCCACCGTTCCCCTAGAACTTCGGCAGCCTTGGATACGGGACAGAATTGACCGTAGCGAATGCTCATGAGCGCCAGAGCGTTACTACATACAAAGTAGTTGGTTGCTACATTCTACGTCGTGGACAGCGATCGCGTGAACCCCTTATCATATCGCGTTGAACAGGACGAAAGTCCAACTGAAATCAAACCCGCTGCTCCCTGATATGCTGAACGAAAATTCTATTACGAATTTTAAAGCAAACCTTCGTGGCCGGCTGATCGAACCGGGTGACAACGATTACGATGAAGCGCGCAAAGTGCATAACGGAATGATTCATAAGAAGCCACGCTTCATCGCCCGTTGTAACGATGTAGCTGACGTCATTCATTCAGTAAACTTCGCCAGAGAAAACCATCTTCTTGTTGCGATCCGCGGCGGTGGACACAACGCCGGAGGATTGGGCATTTGCGATGATGGAATTGTCATCGACCTCAGTCCGATAAGGTATACGCGGGTCAACCCAGCGGCGCGCAGTGTCACAGTCGGCGGCGGTTGCACATGGGGCGATGTCGATCATGCCACGCATGCGTTTGGGATGGCGACGCCTAGCGGAGTTATTTCCACCACTGGCGTTGGCGGCTTGACCCTCGGCGGTGGGGTCGGACATCTCACCCGCAAATGCGGATTGAGCATCGACAACCTGCTCTCGGCGGATGTCGTACTGGCCAATGGCAAATTTGTTAAGGCCAGCGCTGATGAAAATCCGGACTTGTTCTGGGCGCTTCGCGGAGGGGGCGGAAATTTTGGGGTGGTTACGTCTTTCACGTTCAAGCTGCATCCGATCGACATCATCTACGGGGGTCCGATGCTGTATGAATTGAGCGACGCAACTGACGTGATGAAATGGTATCGCGACTTTATTCCCGCGGCTCCTGATGATTTAAATGGATTCTTTGCCTTTCTAACTGTGCCGCCCGGGCCCCCTTTCCCGGAGCATCTGCACAATAAAAAAATGTGCGGCATCATCTGGGCATACACTGGACCGCAGGCGAAAGCAGAGGAGACATTCAAGCCGATTCGGGATTTCAAAAAGCCTGCGCTCGATTTTGTCGGTCCTCTGCCGCAACCGGCGTTACAAAGCATGTTCGACGCGCTTTATCCTCCCGGACTGCAGTGGTACTGGCGCGCTGATTTTGTCAATGAATTGAGCAATGATGCAATCGCCAAGCATATTCCTTTTGCAGAGGCGCTTCCAACCATGCATTCCACCATGCATATGTATCCAATCGACGGAGCCGCATCGCGCGTCGGCAAAAATGAAACTGCGTGGAATTACCGTGGCGCCCAGTGGGCTCAGGTGATTGTGGGGGTTGATCCGGATCCGGCCAACAAGGATAAAATCGTCTCATGGACGAAGCGTTATTACGATGCAGTCCATCCCTTTTCCGCCGGCGGAGCGTACGTGAATTTTTTAATGGGAGACGAAGGCGAAGAACGTGTGAAAAAAACCTATGGCGATAATTACCAGCGCTTGGTCGAGATCAAAAACAAGTACGACCCCAATAATTTCTTCCGAGTAAATCAAAATATTAAACCGGCGGGAAAATAGGCGGCCAGTCGCAACGTCCTAATCCCAATAACATCGCGCCGCGAAACTCCCGCGCGCCGCACCAGACACCTATATATCCGGCGTCCAACAAATCCGCCTCTCCTCTTGGTGACGAGGAGAGGATTGAGGTGAGGAGATGCGCAACACCGGCCTACTAGCTGAAAAACTTCAACCCTCACCTACCCTCTCCCTTGCAAAGGGAGAGGCGAAAATGCATCGAACCGCACGTTCGCCGAAAAGAGAAATGATTTTTCGGCCACCCGCGTAGAGCCGGGCGAGAGAGCGTGCTCGCGTGGTTACGAAGGCGTTACTAATTTCACTTTTGAAATCACGTTCCATCGCGTGGAATCTGACCGATGACAGCCGATGAGCTAAGATCACTGCAGGGGCCGGTGAAGGCGCAATATCGCGAGCGTCCTGACACAGCATTAGTCACGCTTCGTGCGGAAGGACAAGTCGGCCCAAACGTCACCTGTAAAATTGAAACCGGAAAAGGGCGTGTAGAGGCCGGACTTCACCCGGCGACCGGAGGCGATGGACGCAGCGCTTGTTCGGCTGACATGTTACTCGAAGCGCTGGTCGGATGTGCTGGTGTAACTTTGAGCGCAGTGGCGACAGCGCTGAACGTTCCTTTGCGCGGCGCGACCATCCGGGCAGAAGGCGATCTCGATTTTCGTGGAACGCTCGGCGTTTCCAAAGACGTCCCAGTTGGGTTCAAAAAAATCCGCCTGACCTTCGACCTCGATACTGACGCCACCGATGAACAGGTCGCCACCCTAATTCGTCTGGCAGAACGCTACTGCGTCGTCTACCAAACACTCAATCATCCGGCGAACATCACCGTTTTGCATCGCGTAATATCGCGCTAAGATCTTCCGCTATGCCGTTATACATGGACATTCATAATCTTCCCGAGGGGGCCACCGTGGAAGACGTTGCGAAAGCCCATTTTCAAGACGTGGAAACCCAGCGCAAATACGGCGTCGAGTACAGCAAATATTGGCTCAACGAAAAGACGGGCAAAGTTTTTTGTCTTTGCCACGCACCCAATGCTGAAGCGGCAGAATGTGTGCACCGCGAAGCACACGGCTTGATGGCGGAGAAGATTATCGAAATACAGCCAGAAGTGGCAGAGGGATTTCTCGGGAGCGCGGAGACAAATGACGCAGGCGCGGTTCTACTCCCAGGCGCGGGAGATACACGTGATCCAGGGATACGAACTATTCTATTCACAGACGTGGTTAATTCCACGACCTTGACTCAATCACTTGGTGACGAGGTAGCGCTGGCGATACTTGGAGTGCACGACACCATTGTGCGAGATGCCCTGGCGGCTCTTGGCGGCCGCGAAATTAAGCACACCGGCGACGGCATTATGGCCTCGTTTATTTCAGCAGCGGGCGCGGTGCGATGCGCGATTCAAATTCAACGCGAGTTAGACAAGCACGCGAAGGCAAACCCAAATGGGTTGCTCAAGGTCCGGGTCGGCGCCGCCGCGGGCGAACCCGTCGAACAAGACAACGATCTGTTTGGATCGACGGTGCAACTGGCTTCTCGTTTGTGCGCGCACGCGCAGCCTGAACAAATCCTGGTATCGAATGCAATCGCTGAGTTATGCCTCGGCAAAGGCCTCCTTTTCGAAGATCTAGGCGAAGTTACTTTGAAAGGCTTCAGTTCGCCGATCCGCGCGCACGCCGCAACGTGGACGCAGTGATTATACAGATTTTATCTGCGATTAATTGCAGATTTTTCAGGTCGAATTCTCGTTAGACCTATGAATACATGGCACATGTCAGCAATCGCAGGGGCTGTGCAGCTGCTTATCGAGTTTGGCGCCTTTGCCGAACCGTACATGAGCGCCGAACAGGTGCGACAGTGTGCGATCGCTATGCCGAAACCAGTGTATCCCGAGTCAGCGCGACAGCATGGCATCGAAGGCTCAGGTGTATTTAAGCTGTATGTACATGCTAAGACAGGTCAGCTGAAGAGCGTCAAAATTTTGCGAAGCACACGGGATAGAGCCCTCGACGCCGCAGCGATATGGGCGTTGCTAAAGTGGCGTTTCAAGCCGCGTGTGCTGCGAACGATGCGACAAGTCTATCCCCCAACTAAGGAGCCAGACGCAGATGAGGACGCTTGCGTTTGCGTGCCTATTTCCTTCGTCCTCACAGCCCGAGGAGCACAAGTCCACTGAGATGCGCCGCGATCCGCCTAACCAATCGCCGGAGCCAACCGCTCTTTGGCGCTGCGCGTCGATGCCGATCCTGATTACTGTATTTTCAACTGGAGAGCAGCCACGCTCCCAGAGCGGTGGCTCAGTTCCATCTCGTTAGGCGGCAGAAACTGGTGGATGTGACTAATGAAGGCGATACGACTACATGCCCGCGGTAGCCCGGAGGCGTTCGCCTACGAGGAGGCGCCGCAACCTCGTCCCGGGGAAGGCGAGATCCTCGTCCGGGTCCACGCCGCCGGCGTCATCCATACCGAACTCTCCTGGGTCCCGACCTGGACCACACAGGCGGGAGAGCCGCGCCCGTTGCCGGTCATCCCCGGACACGAATTTTCCGGCGAGGTCGTTGCCTTGGGGGCCGGCGCCCGGGACGTGAGCGTAGGGGACCTGGTGTACGGGCTCAATGACTGGTACCGGAACGGCGCTTCGGCCGAATACTGCGTAGCCCGCGTCGCCGATATCGCCCGCAAACCGGCCGGCGTCGATCACGTCCACGCAGCCGCCACACCGATTTCCGCCCTGACGGCCTGGCAGGGATTAGTCGAGCGTGCCGGACTCGCCGCGGGGCAGCGAGTGCTGATCCACGGCGCAGCCGGGGGCGTCGGCACCTTTGCCGTGCAGCTCGCGCACTGGCGCGGCGCGCGAGTCACGGGTACAGCCTCGGCAGCCAACCTCGACTTCGTGCGCAGCCTCGGGTCAGACCAGGTGATCGACTATCGAGCCGAGCGGTTCGAGGACCTGGTCCGAGATGTGGACGTGATCTTCGACACGGTCGGTGGGGAGACGCTGGAGAGGTCCCGGGACGTGCTCAAGCCCGACGGAAGGCTAGTCACCGTCGCCGCTTCAGGGGAACGGACGACCGACGAGCGCGTCCGTGCGGCGTACTTCATCGTGGAGCCTAACCGGGCGCAGCTGGCGGAGATCGCACAGCTGATCGACGGGGGCGCGCTCCGCCCGGTCGTTGGTGCCGTATTCCCGCTCGCCGAGGCGCGACAGGCGTACCAATACAAGCCTGTCCGCGGCAAGGTTGTCCTACGCGTGGTTGATGGCGGGAATGCGACGTTGTCCGGTGATGCTTGACTAACCACGGACTGGTATAACCAGCCGATGAAGCCGACGGCCCCCTTGCGAAGCAACCTTAGTCTTCTTGCCACAGCATCCCGCCGTGGCTTATCTCTGTCTTGTTAGACCAATGCGCCTGCTTTGTCCTTACCGAGTAGAAGTAAAACGAAAGCGATGAACAAGAGACTCGTCGGCACTGCGGTTTTGCTGCTACGGCTCGCTCTCGCCGGAGCGTTTCTCTCTGCAGTGGCGGACCGCCTGGGATTGTGGGGACCAGCAGGCACCGGAGGCGTCGAATGGGGCGACTTGGCACACTTCAACGCATATGTAGCCAAGCTTAATTGGTTTTTGCCAGCCTCGATAATTCCGTGGGTGGGTTGGGCGGCGACGTTAGCGGAGAGTTTGCTGGCTGTTGGTCTATTGGTTGGCTGGCAGCTGCGGTGGATTACCCTGGCCAGTGCCGTGCTTTTGCTATCGTTCGCAATAACCATGCTTATTGCACTAGGTCCAAAAGCTCCCCTCGACTATTCAGTCTTCACTTCGGCGACTGCGGCATTTCTGCTGTTTGTCATGCAGTCCGAAGCCGAAAAGGCCTAACCAGGCGATGCAGCCAACCGCTGACCGGCACCAAAATTTGTTTCGATGATTTCAACACGGAGCCCCGAAGCAACGTTCGCCATCCTTAGTAGTCGCTCATCTCCTTCTCGTTAAGTTACGTTGCCAAAACTTTATCGAATGTCAGAATTGATCGAAGCACCAACCCGAATCCAAGCGGAAGGCCAACCGCCAAAAACGATAGAAGAGTTCATTGGTCGCGTGAACTCCAAAACCGACAACCTGAGCATCGCACGCATGATCAGTCCATCAGGCTGGAGTGAGCCGGGGCAGACGCCTGACTTCGACGAGTTCACGGTGGTCCTGCGTGGCGAGCTTCAGGTCGAGACTCACGAGAGCGTTCAGCGAGTCGCTGCCGGTCAAGCCATTATTGCGCGCCGTGGCGAGTGGGTACGCTACAGCACGCCTTCGCCGCAAGGCGCAGAGTATATTTCCGTGTGCGTTCCTGCTTTTTCCCCGGCCACCGTTCACCGCGATCAGAATGAAGCGGCTTAAAAAAATGATGCGGTGCCGGCTAAAGATTTCACCAGTGCATACGGCCAGCCATGAGCGAAAAGAAGAAGTAACAATTAGAAAAACAGAAAGGTTTTTGGATTCCCAAGGCTCTCTATGCGTGTCGCTGCGCTCTATGATATTCATGGAAATCTTCCAGCCTTGGAGGCTGTCCTTCAGGATATTTGTCAAACCGACATTGACCGGATTATCATAGGCGGTGACGTGGTTCCCGGGCCCATGTCCCGCGAGACGCTGAGACGGTTGCTAGATCTGGATCTGCCAACACACTTTATTCATGGCAACGGCGAACTGGCTATCCTGGCCCAAATGGCCCAGGAGCGGACAGGATCGGTGACCTACTGGGGCACGACCTCAGGCGCCCGCCCGCCAGAGAATATCGTCGATGTCTATCGCTGGACTGCCGCAGAGTTGAAGCCACACTTCGACTCCGTGCTCGCGCGTTGGCCTAAAACGTTCCAGCTTGAGATCAACGGCTTGGGTCAAGTCCTGTTCTGTCATAGTACGCCCCGCAGCGAGACAGAAGTTTTCACCCGTCTCACATCCGAAGACCGCCTCTTACCGCTGTTTGAACCGCTTCAAGTCGATGTAGTCGTCTGCGGTCATACGCACATGCAGTTCGACCGATTGATTGGAACAACTCGTGTCGTGAATGCCGGCAGTGTGGGGATGCCCTTTGGAAAACCAGGTGCGTATTGGGTCCTACTTGGACCTGATATTGAACTTCGTCATACACCGTACGACCTCGCGAAAGCCGCACAGCGCATTTGCGCCACAAGCTATCCGCAAGCTAACAATTTTGCAGACCATAACGTCCTGCAACCGCCATCAGAGAAAGAAATGCTAGAGGCGTTCAGTAAGGCGGAATTAAGGTGAGAGCAGCTGGAGCGAGATTGCTCATTGATTAATTCTTGCGCAACGGGAAACGATTGCTGAATCTCGCCTCGTTAGGGTGATCATGCGGATGAAATATCTCAAAAGCTATCTCGTAAATATCAAGTGTTGTAGCCACGGCGCTGTGTCGCCGTGCCACGACGGACAACAACACCGAAACGCCTCGACACAGCTCCGAAAGTCTTCGCGAGCGGGCGGAGGCGGCTACAACCACGCGACCGCTTCTATCCTTTGCGTCCTGTTCGCGATTGCGATTCAAGGGCTTTGCTGTGCGGATGTTACCAAGCTCTCGAATGAGGATCGCAAGGCATTGCTCGATTCCTCGCGTTTTCACGAAGTTCATTCTACGAAAGATTTGCCGGCTGCAGTTGTGGCCCTTTGTGCTGATGACAGAGGCAAGCTCGCGGAGCCAGGCCAGAATTGGAACGCAACCGATGTCGTCACGGACCCAAATCTCCCATGGAAGCGCCTGATTTGGGCAGCCATAGGCGGCGATTATTACGTTGTGCATTACGAGCGCGGCGGGATCGATCACAGTTTTCACATCCTGGTCGCCACGCTGGTGAAGGGAGAGGCGAAACCAAAGGTGGTTTGGCATGCTGTTGGGCGCCCACTCAAGGATTATATGGCGTTTCTCGACGCGTTAGGAACCGGGAAGTTCGACGACCGCGCGAATTATCCGCACTGATCGGCATTAGCGATCGAGCGAAAGTATAGTGCGGTGGATCGGCTTCTCCGAAAAATGCGAGTCCGGCTCGGACCGATGCCAAAGAAACCACCGAAGGCGCGAATATCTGGCGGGCAGACCCGCAACGATTACCCAACGCGTTGAGGACAACGCGTTCCACCTTTATTGATTTAAGCGATTCTGTAAATTTTGCGTCGTATGGAACTTGAGGGAATTGATCACGTTGCTCTGGGCGTTCGCAACATTGAGCACTCTGCGAATTGGTATATCGAGGTTCTGGGATTCGAGCGACTATATGAAAATATGTGGGGCGGTGTCCCGACTTTCATCGGCAAGGGAAACACTGCGATTGCCCTGTTTCCCGCCAGGCCGGATTCAAAACCGCCATCGTTAAGTCACCGCGAACTTCGGATGCTTCACCTGGCTTTCCGAGCAAACAAAGAGAATTTTGTCGCGGCGCAGCGCGAACTGAAAAAGCGCGGAATCGAATTCGAATTCCAGGATCACGAAATTTCGCACTCGATCTATTTTCGCGATCCTGACGGTCACGCACTGGAGATCACGACTTACGAATTGGAATAGCGGCGGCGCACTCTTCCACTGCGCGTGTCATTCCGAGCGAAGTCGAGGAATCTCTAATCAATTTCCTGTCGCTGAGCTGACAGTACATCCAGAGATGTCTCGACTCCGCTCGACATGACAACCGCAAGAACCTGCAATCTGCCGCTGGGGACAGCGGCTCCTACACCTCAGGCTACTCGCCCGCAACAGTTCTTGTACTTCTTGCCGCTGCCGCACGGGCACGGCTCGTTGCGGCCAACCTTCGGTATGGAACGACGAACGGGAAGATCGATCGAAACTTCGCCCTCGCCGTCGCCGTCTCCCGCTGCGACTCCCGCCATCGCACCAACAGGTTGACGCATGCGCGCGTCGGCACTGGCAGTTGGCGCAGTCGGCGCATGTTCGCGCATCAGGAATTGCGGCAAGGTCGCCAGGAAATTTTCGAATGCCTGCAAGTTTGAAGTACTTCGGAACAGGTTATTCAGCACCTCGTTCTTAATGTTCGCCATTAATTCGACGAACATGTCGTAAGCCTCGGTCTTGTACTCAATGAGCGGATCCTTCTGCGCGTAACCGCGCAGATAAACGCCCTCACGCAATGCGTCCATGGCATAGAGATGCTCCTGCCAAAGGCGGTCGATTGCGTTGAGGATGATGTAGCGCTCCAGGCTTTTTACCGCCGTGGGCTCTTCGTGACTCGATTTGCGCTCGTACGCGTCTTTAATCTTCCCGACTAAAAACTGTGCGTTTTCATCAACGGCACGCGTGTCGAACTGCGCTTTCTCCCTGGTCAATCCAAGAGGAAACGTTGTGTTCACCCAATTGATGAGGCCGGTGTAATTCGGTTCATCGGCATCGAGATACTCTTTCACTTTGGCTGGCACAGCTTCGTCGATTACTTCGAAGATCAGTTTGCGCGGTTCCTCTGAATCGATGACTTCATTGCGATAGGTGTAAACCACCTCACGCTGCATGTTCATGACGTCATCGAAATCGAGCGTGCGTTTTCGAATGAGATAATTGCGTTGCTCCACGCGTTTCTGAGCGGTTTCGACCGATTTATTGAGCCATCGATGCTCAAGCTCCTGTCCTTCTTCGAGCCCAAAACGCTCCATGATTTTTGTCATTCGATCGGCTGCGCCGAAATTGCGCATCAGGTCGTCTTCGAAACTGACGTAGAATCGCGATGCGCCCGGGTCCCCCTGTCGCGCGCAACGTCCGCGTAGCTGTCGATCGATCCGGCGGGCTTCGTGGCGCTCCGTACCGATCACCATCAAACCGCCCAACTCCGTCACGCCTGGACCAAGCTTAATGTCGGTGCCACGGCCCGCCATGTTCGTCGAAATTGTGACTGTGCCCGGTTGTCCCGCGCGCGCCACGATCTCGGCTTCCTGCATGTGAAACTTCGCGTTCAAAACATTGTGCGGGATTTTTTCGCGCTTCAGCATTCGACTGAGTAACTCCGAGGATTCCACACTTACCGAGCCAACGAGCACGGGCTGAGTTTTTGCGTGAGCTTCTCTGATCTCCTT
>Ga0081455_10003141_pt1 | contig 19205 bp, 11 predicted proteins | sample TabmetS3T2R1_FD_70207 | JGI IMG/M metagenome (GOLD analysis project Ga0081455, IMG submission 70207) | Tabebuia heterophylla rhizosphere microbial communities from the University of Puerto Rico - S3T2R1 | ecosystem: Host-associated > Plants > Roots > Rhizosphere ... | reverse complement strand
TTTAGGCGGAAGCGTCAGATCCAGATCCGCTCCGCGGTACCGAACGCTTCCGCCTAAAGGCGGGACTACGAACTGTGTCCCGCTTGCCGCTTCAGCCATTCAACAATCGCCGGATAAGATTCGCGCGGGACTTCGTGCGCGGCGTCGAAGAACCGCAATTCGACCGACCTGGCGCGACGGCGAAGCGCATCGGCGTTCCGCCGCATCCGGTCCGGCGTGTAATATTGGTCGCGTTCGGCGGCGACGTACAGCACGTCTACGACGCCCGACTGATATTTGCCTTCGGTCTCCCAATCGCCGGGAATGCCGCCGCAGATCGCGACCACGCCGCGAACCAGGTCGCCGTGCGTGAACGCGAATCGAAAGTTGGCCCCGGAGGCCTGCGAAAATCCGAGCAGAAAAACCCGGCCCACGTCGGCCACTCCTGTGGATGTGAGCGTTTCGATGATCTCGCGGATCAGTTGATGGTGCATCGCCACTGATTCTTCGGGCTTGAAATTCGACAGCCAGCCGAATCCGTAACCCAAGGTCGGCGATTCTTCGGTCGGCATGACCAGGTGCTGATGCGGGCCTTGCGGACAGGCGACGACGTAATCGCCGGCGCCGTCTTCCCCGTCTCCGAGAACGCGGCGCATCAGGCCCATCATCGAGCTTTTGTCGCCGCCATAACCGTGCAGCGCGATGATGAGCGGTTTCGGTTTCCCGCCTTCGGGAACGTAGAGGTCGTAGTAGAGCGGGAACTGCTGGACGACTCTGCGCTCGATGACTTCAGCCATTTCATATCTCCATGATGTTTCAACCCGCGCCTCACTTCATCAGCGAAGCGAACGACGGAAGAGCGAGCGCCGATGATACATTTCGAGGGCGGGAAAGTTAAATCAAAACACGCGACACAGGGACGCCGGTCCAGTACCGAGCGCGTATCTATCTCATGTGATAAATGATTGTAAATCATAGCCGGAATAACTCCTCCTCGACCGTCCAGGCCTTGACACTTGGTTTAACCATCCCGATAATCCGCTACAGCCAACGAAATATATTCCATCAAAGATTCAAGCAATCCCCGCGCCGGGACAGGCGCATTCGTTGGCAGGACTAATCATTTCATTGCTGGGACGAAGGCTTACCACACCATCCTATTTTAACCAGTTAGGCGATCTTTCATTGGCTGACACTTTCGGCGAATGAACGAATCCGATTTTTTGATTGTCCGCCCCTGGCGGCGATCGTGAAGTGAAGACGGCGAAGGAGGTCCCCCCTTTCGCCCCTCTCGCATAAGGAAGGATACAATGAGTACCAGAATGAGAAGAGTGGTCGCGAAGAGCTTCGGATTGGGATTGCTGGCGGCATTGTCGCTCGCAATTTCACTCACAGGCTTCGCGCAATCAGACAGCACGCAAATCTCCGGGTTCGTTAAGGACCAGGCCGGCGGCGCCATCTCCGGCGCCAAGGTCACAACCAGGAGCGAAACCAAGTCTTTGGAACGCTCCGCAACGACCAACAGCGAAGGCTACTTCGTTATCACTAATTTGCCTCCGGATTTTTACGCCATTACGATTGAGGCGAGTGGCTTCAAGCAATTTCAGGAGAAGGGGCGCAAGCTCGACCCGAACCTCCCGGCTAGAATTGACGCTGTATTGCAGCCAGGCCAGGTGACCGAAACAGTAACGGTGACAGCATCCACAAGCGAGGTGCAGTCCGAATCGTCTACAGTCGGCAAGCTGGTTGAAATCAACCAGGTCGAGAAGTTGCAACTCAACGGCCGCAATCCCCTCTTTCTGTCCATCCTCAAACCTGGCGTCAACAGCGGCAGCGCGCTGGGAGGATTCAGCTTCGGTCTGACAACTGGCGGCTTGAACATCAACGGTTCGCGTACGCAGGATAACCTGATTACCTTCGACGGCGCTGTAGGCGTCCGTACACGCTCGAACGGCACCTCGATCGGCGTGGCCGATCTCGATTCGACGCAAGAGATTCAAATCCTGACGGCCAACTACAACGCGGAGTATGGGCGTTCCTCCGGCGGTCAGGTTCGCATCGTGACCAAGAGCGGCGGACGCGACTTCCACGGCGCGGTCTACGAGTACATTCGCAACTCGGCGCTCAACGCCAACTCGTGGGGCCGCAACGCCTCGACGCCGGCCAACCAGCCGTGCGACAACCCGGCGTTCGAGAAGGCCGCCCACTGCCGTCCGGAGCCGTTTCGCTTCAACCAGTTCGGCTACAACGCCAGCGGCCCAGTGACCATTCCCGGCCTCAACTTCAACAAGGAGCGCAACAAGCTCTTCTGGCTTTGGAGCCAGGAGTGGGTCAAGTTCCGCCGCGAGCAGACGAACGGGCCGAACAATAGCAGACTTGGTATCCGCGTCCCGACGCAGCGCATGCGCCAAGGCGACTTCAGCGAACTCAACGACAAGGGCCCGAACTACGTGCCGCAGCTTGGCCTCGTCCGCTATATCAAAGACCCACTTAAACCCGGTTTGTGCAACGCCACTGATCAATCGGGCTGCTTCAGCGACGGCGGCATCGTCAACAAGATTCCGGCCAATCGGCTCTCGCAGACCGGGCTGGCGTTGATGCGCGCAATGCCGGACCCGACGGCCGGATACTTCGGCCCGGGCGGCCAGAACTCCATTCAGACACGCGCCGCGCCGCAGGATCAGCGCAAGGACACGATTTCTGTAGACTATTATCCGACCGAGAAGCATCAATTGCGGTTCCGCATTCAGCTTTATCACGGAGTCTTCCCCGACGCCTTCCGCGGCGAGACTGACCGTGCGCCGGCCACGCTCGATCGGCCGAATCAAACGGCTACGATCAACTGGGTCTGGACGCTCTCACCCAACTTGATCGCCGAAACCGTCATTGCCGGCAGTCGTGACCAGGTCTTCATCTCCGTGCAGACTGACGGCGACCGCTACCGCCGCAGCAAGTACGGCATCAACTATCCGTACATCTTCAAGGAGAAGGAAATTGTCGACAAGATTCCGACCGTTGACTGGGCCGACTTCCAAACGCTGGACGGCGGCCCGTACCCGTCGCAATCCACTGGCCCGATCTATCAAATCAACCAGAACTGGACGAACATTCGCGGGAACCACACCATCAAATTCGGCGGCTACTTCGAACGCGCCGGCCAGAACGACTTCGACCAGATCAACGTGGCGGGTGTGCCTGGCGGCACTAACAACCAGAACGGGCGTTTCGTTTTCAGCGACGGCACGCGCTTCGACCTCAAAACAGGCATTTCCAGTGGCGGTACTGGCGTGGCGCTTGCCAATGCGGCCATCGGATTATTCGACACTTACGCCGAACTGGGCACGCGCTCGTTCACGCCCTATCGCGGTCAAATGTACGAGTGGTTCGTGCAGGACTCCTGGAAGGCGACGCCGAAACTGCGTCTCGAAGGCGGCGTTCGTAATACGATCGTTCAGCCGTATTACAGCCTCTGGCGCAACATGCTGGTCTTCGATCCGAAGTATTACGACCCTAATCACGCGGTGACGCTAGACCCAGCCACGGGACAGATTATTGCGGGCGATCTGCAGGCGCGTTACAACGGCCTGGTGATTCCCGGCGACGGATTCCCGGATGCGGCCAAAGGTCCGGGCCGAGTGCCGGTCGCCAACACCGGCCAGTTTGATTTCCTTTTCCGCGGTGGGGCCGAAGGCAAATCGTATTCGGACATTCACGTGTGGGATACGTTCCAGCCGCGTTTCGGCTTAGCCTATGCGTTCAACGACAAGAACGTGATCCGCGGCGGCGCAGGCCGTTTCCTGACACGGCTGGGCGTGAGCGACTCGGTCTTCCTGGGCGGCAATCCGCCGCTGCAGCCGTCGGTCGCGGTCAACGCCGGCAGCGTGGATAACCCTGGCGGGACCAGCGGCGTCAACTTCCCGTTCCCCATCACGACACAGGACAGGAATTTCCGCATGCCGGAAGCGTGGACGTGGAACCTGACCTTCCAGCGCGAGATCGCCTGGAACACGACAGTCGAAATCGGCTACGTGGGCCGGCGAGGACTCTTCGGCCAGCGCGAACGCAACATTAACCAACTGCCGGTCGGAACCTGCCCGAACAATACATGCCCGTTGATTCCGGGCGACCCGCAGGGCCGACGTTTCAGCGTGGACGCGCTGCGCCCATACAAAGGCTTCAGTACAATCCGCCTCACCAGCAACGAGGCGAATTCGCTTTATAACGGGCTGCAGATCAACGTCTCGCGCCGCTTCTCGCAAGGCTTCAGCTTCGGCGGGGCCTACACGCTCTCGAAGGTCTCTGACAGCGGCTCGCACCAGCGCGACGTCGTCCCGAACGCCTTCGACACGAGCAACCTCTGGGGGCCGGCCGAGTACGACCGCCGCCACGTGCTGGTGCTCAACGCCATCTACGAGTTGCCGATCTTCAAAAACAGCACAGGGTTGACCCGCAAACTCTTCGGCGGCTGGACGCTCAGCGCCGTCTCGCAGATGCAAACCGGCGTGCCGGTCAGCGTCGGTTCGAACACCGACTTTGCCGGCGTCGGCGGCGTCGGCAGCATAAATGACCCCAACCGCATCGGCCAGTTCTGGAATGTGAACGGCAACCCGAGTGTCGTCGGCAATTTCGCCACAAGCAATGCCGACAACAACTTCTGGTTCAACATCGCAAATCCGGACGGCACGCCGATCTTCACAGCGCCGGCCAACGGCACGATCGTGACTAACCGCGTGCGCAACATCATCTACCGCCCCGGCTTCCAGAACCACAATCTGGGACTGTTTAAGGACTTCGCCGTTACGGAAAAGCAACGCATTACTTTCCGCTTCGAGGCCTACAACTGGCCTAATCACCCGAACCTGGGCGGGGAAACTGGCGGCAATCCTAACCTCAATCCTACCAACGTCGTGCTCACCAACGGAAAAGTCGATCCGGTGCGCAGCACGTTCGGCAAGATTACGACCAAGGGTGGTCAGCGCGAGTTGCAGTTCGCGCTCCGCTACCAATTCTAAATTCGCTTCTTAAGGCCACAGCAGCCCGCCCGGCATTTCTGCCGGGCGGGCTTTTTCGTTTTGAATCGATTACCTCCTGATTTTAACTGGAGTAGAATGCGCTAGCCCTCAGGTTATCTATGAAAAGCAGAAGGAGGTCAGATGATATACGCCACATTGATCTTAGGCGCAATCACACACAGCTTCATTTCCTGGCAATCCCCACAATCAACCAATCCGGCCGCGGCTGAAAACAAGGCTTCCCCTGACAAACCTCCCATCGAGATTCTCAGCCATAAGATCGGCCCCGAGTATTACCCGATGCTTGATAGCCGGAGTTCAATAGCGTGGCAGATGGCTGCCGAAAACGGCGACATTCCGAGGCTGCCGAACGAGCCATCGCCAAGCCCTAGCGATCCTAAAGAGCGAAGGGCGCAAGGCAGGCCTCAATCTTCGTACCCGAGAGCCACTGCCCCCCCGCCACTCATTCAAGTCGTCATCAAGAATACCGGCGCCAAATCGATCAAAGTTGTCGAATGGGATTTCCTATTTCCGCACTGCGAAAACGGTCAGTTTGTTCCACGCTACGACGCGACGACCCTGGTCAAGATCAAACCCGGCGGCCAAAAGACTCTCAAGCGCAGACTGTCGCCCGACGCGAGCCGCTGTGAAATGCCCAAAATTATCAACATTGACGAGATTCGGAAGCAGGAAAGGATTACGATAAAGCGTATTGAGTATGTGGACGGCTCGGTTTGGCAGAGGCAGTGATCTAAAACCGCCAAGAGGGGAGTAGGTAGTGGGGAGTGGGGAGTGGGGGGACGAAACTCTATGGCTCGCTCCCCACTCCCCGCATGGCGGTTTACTATTTCCCGCCGCCGATTCTGAAGCGCATTCCGGCTGAGAAGTTCAGGCGATAGGCCGGATAGCCCAACACTTCTTCGTAATCCTGATTCAACAGGTTCTCGATTCGCCCGAACAGTGAAACTAACGGACTTAGGCGGTACGATCCGGCGAGGTCGAGCTTCGTATAACCGCCGTTGTAAATCGGGCGGCCTTGGGAGTCGAAGCGCGAGAATAAGGCCGGGTCATAGTCGCGGCGCTTGCCAATGAAGACGCCGTCCAGGTTCGCGTCGAATCTGCCGCCGATGAAGGCGACGCTAGCCGAACCGGAATGTCGCGGTCGGCGGTAGAGTGGCAGCCCGACCTCGGGGTTTGGAACCAGTGTCCCCGCGGCGGAATCGAACACGTTGGAGGCGGTGTCGAGGTTCGTGTCGAGCAGCGTGTAATTGCCGTCGAAGCGCAGCCAGCGGTTCGGGCGCGTGGAGACCGAAAGCTCGAAGCCTTCGGCCGTCGCGCGGTCGTTATTGATGAAGTTGGTCTTCCTGCCGTCGGGGAGTTTGACGGGGCCGCCCGATGTGGACGGGTCGGCGATGAACGCGATCTGGTCGCGGAAGCGGTTCTTGAAATAAACGCCCTCGAAGCGGAGGCGGTCTTTCCAGAAGAACTGTTCGAGACCGACATCGAAACTGCGAGTACGCTCGGGCCTCAACTCGGGGTTGCCCAGAAGGAGAAAGCTCTGACTGAAGGCTTCGATCATATTCGGCGCCTTAATGCCCTCGCCGTAATTGACGCGCAACCGCGTGGGGCCTTTCTGGCTTTGCAGCCCGGCCCGCCTGAGCAATATGAACGCCCCGACCTTCGGCATGACTTCGGTCCCGAAGCCGACCTTGCCGTCATAAAGTCGCGAGCCGAAGTTGGTGAGCGCCTTCGAGAAATCCTTCGGGACCTTGGCCTGGTTGTTTTCGACGCGGACTCCGATGTTGATGACCACGCGCGACGTGTATGCGAATTGATCCTGAACGAACGCGCCCGCGTTCGTCCGCATCGGCGCGACTCGGTTGAGAGCCGTGAACCCGCTGTCGAGCACCGCGCGCTCCTCCTCGTATTCAAGCCCCGCCGTGATGAAATGTCCCCTGAGCGGCGCGAGGTCCGCCAGGTCGGTTTGATAGCGCAGCCCGCGGCGGCGGTAGTGATTGTTGAAATAGTCGCGGCGATCGCTGCGGAGGCCGCCCGCGCCAAGCTGCAAGTCGGGCGGCGTGTCGGGTCGGGTCAAATCCTGGGCGACAGGATCGAAGCTCAGGAAATCGCTTTCGGAATAGGCGAACGAGAGGCTCTGGCGCCAGCGCTTGGTCGTCTGATCGTCCAATCGGGCGCCCGTCGTGACACGGCGGCGTTTAGCGCGCTCATCAGGGTCGGGAAAAAATCGCCCGGTGGCGCCCGGCGCGCCTAGTCCGGAATTTTCGTTCCGCGCGGTCAGTCGCACTTGCGTCCTCGCGTTGAAGACGTAACCCAGGTTGGCCGAAGCGATACGGTTCTGGTAATCGTCATTGCGGTCGCGCCCGTCGGAACGCAGATGGGTGAAACTGGTGGAGTAATCAAATCCGCCGTTCGCGCCGGAAAGGCGCGCGAATTGGCGGTTGAATGCGAAGCTCCCGCCTTCGCCTGCGAATTCGAGTTCGGGAACTGAAGTCGAGCCGCGATGCGAGAAGAACTGCAACACTCCGGTCATGGCGTCGGAGCCGTAGATCGCGCTTTGCGAGCCGCGAATCAGTTCGACGCGCGCGGCGTTGTCGGCGGTCAAATCGGCGAAATCGTAAGACCCGCCGGCGTCGTTCACCGGCGCGCCGTCGATCAGGACTTTGGTGTAATCGGGCTCGCCGCCGCGGACGAATAGCGATGTCACGCCGCCTCGCCGGCCCGTTTGCGCGGCCGTCACGCCGGGCGAGAGCCTCAGCGCGTCGAAAAGGTTGACCCTTTGGGAGCGCGCCAATTCGTTCGCCGAGATGATGAACGCGTTCGCCGGCGTTTCGTCCGTGCGGGCCTCGGTTCTGGTAGCCGAAACCACTATGGCGTCTTCGACGGCGGAGACGGTCAACGGGATCGCAATGCGGGATTCGCGGCCCGCCGCTATTTTGACCGGTTGGGCGCCGCCGGTCTGCGTCAACCCATCGGCTTCCACGGCGATGGCGTAATCGCCAGGCATCAAACCGTCCAGTACGAATATGCCACGCTCGTTGGTGAACGTCTCGCGGACCGCCCGCCTGTCATTGACGAGCAGAACTACGCGGGCGCCGCGAACGGGCGCGGCCTGGGCGTCAACGACTATTCCGCGCAGGTAGCCGCGCGACTGCGCGATTACGGAAACGCAGATGGATACACTTATGATAAGAAGGGCGGATGATCTCCATATTGATTTCATCTTTGTCACTCCTTGCTTTTTCTCTTCCTGGGAGCGCCAATGTCAATCTTATTCTTTCGCCATTATTGGTGAGGTAATATCCCGCCCAAATTAGGGCCACCGAGCCGCCGATATAATAGACCAGATATTAGACAGAAGATAGAGGATCGAAGATCGAGGATTCGGGGATCGGATTATCCGTTATCCTCGACGATTCGCGTCTGTCCTCTTCCACCAGACGACAGGGGAGCCGCTAAGCGGGTGGCGGTCGACGAACAATGGGATTTCAAACAATGCGCTGAGCGATTCGGCGGTCATCACTTCGCGCGTGGCGCCGCATGCGACCAGGCCTCCGTCTTTGATCAGAGCCATGCGATCGGCGAATTCCGCGGCCAGATTGATCTCGTGCGTAACAATCAGCGCGCCGTAGTTCCGCTCCCGAGTCAGGCCTCGAACGAGGTCGAGCAGCGAAAGCTGATGCGCGATGTCGGCGTTGGCCGTCGGTTCGTCGAGCAGCAGCAATCGCGGCTGTTGCGCCAGCGACCGGGCGAGCGCGACGCGTTGGCGTTCGCCGCTCGACAACTGGTTGAACCGGCGGTGGGCAAATTGCGAGGCGTCGGCGGCGCCGAGCGATTGCATGGCGATCTCGACGTCTCTCGGCGAATCGAATCCGAGCGCGGTCGTGTAAGCGTAGCGTCCGGTCAGAACGTATTCGAGGGCGGTCATCGGAAAGCGGATGGCGCCTTGCTCGGCCACCAGCGCCATTCTTTGCGCGATCTCGCGGCGCGAAAACCCGGCGACGGGTTGGCCGTCGAATAAGACTTCTCCCCGATCCGGCTTCAGCGCCCCGATCGCGATCGAAAGCAGAGTCGATTTGCCCGACCCGTTCGGCCCGAGCAGCGCAACCACCTCGCCCGCGCAGACTTCAAGCGTCACGCCGGAGATCGTTTCACGAGGCGTCCGACCAGGATATGTGAAATGAATGTCGCGAAGTTGGAGCATAGGCCCGATTTCAATTGTGTGGGCTGAAAGAACAACCACGGGGGGACACGGGGATCACGGGGATAAGTCAGGTATAGCAAGGACTTTTCACTTTCTTATCCCCGTGATCCCCGTGTCCCCCCGTGGTTGTTACAGTACAAACATCAAGCGCCAGCCACCTTACTTCCTGCTTTTGAGCAGCAGATAAACGAAAACGGGCGCGCCGATCAAGGCGGTGATCGCGCCGGTCGGCAACTCGCGAGGGGCCAGAGCCGTTCGCGCGATCGTGTCCGCGATCAGAACCATCAACGCCCCCCCGATCGCGGAGGCCGGGATCACCAGGCGGTTATCGCTGCCCGCCGCGAGCCGAACGAGATGCGGCGTGACCAGTCCGACGTAACCGATCGCGCCCCCGGCGGAAACGGCCGCGCCGGTCAACAGCGACGCGGTCAGATGAACGGCCCATCGCACGCGGGCCGTTTCGACTCCCATCGCGAAAGCGTCGCGTTCGCCGATCATCATCAGGTTCAAGGCCCGCGACTGCGTGACCAGGACCGTCGCGCCGACGGCCGCCGCGCCGATGACAAAGAACAATCCTTCGACCGCCCCGCTCGACAGATCGCCCAGAAGCCACAGAGTGATGTTTCGCAACTTGACGTTGTCGGCCATCGCGGTCATCAACACGATCACGGAAGAGAGGAACGTCGACATCACGACGCCCGCCAATATCAGATGGGCCGGATCGTCCTCGCGTCTCCCCAGGCGGTAAACAACCAAAGTGACGATCGCCGCCCCGGCGAATCCGAACAGCGGCCTGATGTACGAAACACTGTATGAGAGTTCAGACGCGAAAATGATCGCGGTAATCGAACCGAGCGCCGCGCCGCCTGAGACGCCGAGCACGTAAGGATCGGCCAACGGGTTTCTCAACAGGGCCTGGAACGCCGCGCCCGCGATCGCCAGCGCCGCGCCGACGCCGATCGCCAGAGCGATTCGCGGCAGCCGCAAGCTGAAGATGATCACATCCTGCTCACGCGAAAGTGGCGAAACAGTTCCCGTCAATTTCGAGATCAGGGCCGGGAAGAGGCTCCCCGAGGCCACCCGTTCGCTGCCAAGGTTGAGCGCCGCGACCGCGAAACCTAACAGTGCGAGGAGCAGGGCGGAGATCACGATCAGCGCGCGGCGTCGGGTCAAATAGCTCTTGGATGGACCGCCGGGCGATTGATTCGGGTCCTGCTCTATCAAAGTTTCAACCTTCATCTGGGATGCAACCCTTCGGCCAACTGCTCCAATCCTTCGACAATGCGCGGCCCCGGACGATCAACCAGGTCGGGAGTGACCCAGACTATTCGATTAGACCGGATGGCGGGAGTCGTGCCGAAATCGCGCCGCAGGTCGGATTCCTTGACAAACTCGGCGCCGTGGCTCGACGGGGCGACGATTACCTCCGGCGCGCGCGCGACGACCGTCTCCCGGGAAAATTGCGGGTAATCGGCCGTCTCGTCGCCGGAAATGGATTTGCCTCCCGCGATGTTGATCAGGTCGTTGATAAACGTATTGCGGCCCGCCGTGATCAGAGGGCCGGTTTGCAGGACGTATAAGACGCGCGGTCGAGCTAAGCCGCCGACGCGCCGTTCAACCGCGTCGATGCGGGTTTCCATCTGGCCGGCCAGGCCTAGGGCGCGCTCCGACGTTCCAGTGACTTCACCCAGGCTGCGGATTGAAGCCGCCACTTCGCGCACGGCGCGCGGGTTCGTAACGTAGACCGGAATCGCCAATTGATCGAGCCGCCGCGTCAGATTCTCCAACTGGCTCGCAGTAGAGACGACCACCAGATCGGGCTTGAGTGAGACGATCTTTTCCAGGTTCGGCTGCAGCGTGTCGCCGACCTTATCCTTCGCCTTCGCCGCTTCGGGGAAATCGCAATAACCCGTCACGCCGACGACGCGACTCTCCAACCCGAGCGCGAATAGAATTTCGGTCACGTTCGGGGCGAGCGAGATGATTCGCTGCGGGTTGGGTGTGATCGAAACCGCGCGCCCCAGGCCGTCGGTGAAACTGCGGCGATCGCCCGCTTCGCCCGTGGGCGCGCCCGTCCTCCCGCAGCCCACATAGAACAGGAGCGCCGTCAGAGCGAACAGAAAGGCATTGAATTTCGCTGTTGAGGGAGAATGTCGCATAAAAAACGGAAGCCTCAGACGCGACGGATCAAACGCGTCTGAGGCTTTCTAATCGTGACATGACGGGAAACGCCCTCGCCGCGCTCTTTCATCCGAAGAGTCGCCGAAATGGCCCTCAGGCAGGTCTCCTGGCTCGGCCCATCAACAGCAATTGGCGACGCGGCCTTCTCGCGCTTTCCGGCGCAATGGCGTATAAGGCGTCGCTTTAGGGGCCTCACAGTGGCGGTGACCACGCGGGATTCACACCCGCTTCCCTATTCTCTCGTCGCTTTGTCTTTGTAGTGACGAATTTAGTCGTCACGTAACGACTAAATTCGTCACTACAAAGACAACGCTGCAAGCACCTGAAAGCGTTGACAAAGAACCTTAGAAGTTTGCCGTGAGAACGAAGATGAAAGCTAGCACGCGCTCGGAAGCTCAGTCAATCGAGGCGCAAAGCCCAAAAAGCCCTTGAGCCTCCGGTATAGCACGGGGAGCGTGAGCGATTGGTTTACCCACAAATCTTAGCGCCGGAGGCGCGGCGGAATGTATAGACCGGACACATGGGTAACAAGTGTACGGAGACATGGGTGACACCAGGGCTCCACCAACGTCTAATTTCCGGGCGTCCCTCCGGGACGCAAACGCAGCTCTTGACTTATGGGTAAATCAATGGCTACCGCTCCCCATATTGCGCCGAGGCGTCGGAGATCAATAGTTGCTTGGGAAATCAAAAAATCCCTTGAGCCTCGGCCCGCGAAGGTGTAAAACTGGCGGGCGAATTTTCCCTCACTTATTTAACTCCCCATTCCAAAATCTGATATAGAAAGGGAAATATCCTGTGCCTGAGAACAAGAAGAAGTTGTTGGACAAGATTTCCGCGCGTGAAGCGCGCGTTGGCGTGGTCGGACTCGGTTACGTAGGTCTTCCGCTAGTCGTCGAATTCGCGCGCAGTGGGTTCAACTCCACGGGCTTCGAGGTCGACGCGAAAAAGGCGGACGCGATCAACGGCGGCGAATCGTACATTCCCGACGTTCCGACAGCGCAGGTCGCCGAAATGGTCGAAGCGAAGCGCCTCGGCGCGACGACCGACTTTACTCGGCTCAAAGAGCAGGACGTGATCATCATTTGCGTACCGACGCCACTAAGGAAAACCAAAGACCCCGACGTCTCATACATCCTTACCGCTTCGGAGAAGATTCAAGCCTGCTTGCGGCCCGGTCAGTTGATCATTCTCGAATCTACGACCTATCCGGGCACGACCGATGAAGTGTTGAAGCCGATGTTCGACGCGACCGGGTTAAAGCTTGACGAAGATTATTTCCTGGCCTTCTCGCCCGAACGAGTCGACCCCGGCAACGAGAAATTCAACACGAAGAACATCACCAAAGTCGTCGGCGGCGTGAGCGAAACCAGCGCCCAGGTCGCCTCGGCCGTTTACGGCGCGATCGTCGACAAGGTGCATGCGGTGAGTTCAGCGCGCGTCGCCGAAGCCTGCAAGCTGCTTGAAAACACCTTCCGCGCGGTCAACATCGGGCTGGTGAACGAGCTGGCGCGCCTATGCGACACGCTCGGCATCGACACCTGGGAAGTGATTGCGGCGGCGGCGACCAAGCCCTTCGGCTTCATGCCGTTCTATCCCGGGCCGGGCATCGGTGGACATTGTCTGGCCGGCGATGAAGCCGTGGTTGTGCGGTCAGCGGATGGTTCGCGCAAGCGCGTGACGTTATTCGAGACGCTTTTCAATGAGCTGTGGGCCGATCCGCAGACCAAAAAGCTTGTGGTCGGTGGAGCGGACGTGGTCCTTGAACCCCGTCTTGAGGCCCTCTCTCTCAATACCGAAACCAACCTGCCGGAGTGGCGCCCGGTAAACTCTCTCTTTCGCCGTTCATATCGGGGCGATCTCGTCACCATCACGACGGGCGACGATCGGCGTGTAACGGTGACGGAAAAGCACCCGATGCTGGTAGTCGACACTCACGGGCGAGCGCGCCAGGTCTTGGCGAGAGACGTCGTTCACGGAGATCGGCTGCCGATTCACTGTTCATCGCCGCTTTCCGACGAGATCGCCGCTGAGACGCTCGCGCACCTCGCAAGAGGATCGTCGCGCGAGCGCCTTGAAGCCTCCATCATCAAAAGCCATTTCGCCAAAACGCGCCAGGCGTTGAAGTCCTGTGGCTCATTGATGACTGCGCAAGTAGAATCAGTTGAAATAACAAAAACCGAACAGCCTTCGCCCGTCTACTCCGTCGAGGTCGAAGAGACGCATACTTTCGTCACTTCGTACGGCCTCTACGTTCACAACTGCATTCCGCTGGACCCTCATTACCTCTCCTGGAAGGCGCGGATGCACGGCTTCGAGGCGCGTTTCATCTCGCTGGCCGAGGAGGTCAATTCGCGCATGCCCGATCACGTCGTAGACCTGGTGACGCGCGGGCTGAACAACCACCGCAAGCCGGTCAACGGGTCGAAGGTTCTGATTATGGGCGTGGCTTACAAGCGCGACATCGACGACATGCGTGAAAGCCCTGCGCTCGGCATCATCGAGAAGTTGCAATCCCTCGGCGCCGACGCGCAATTCCACGACCCTTACGTCGAAGAGATCCACCTCGAAGGAAACGGCCATCGACTGCGCGGAATCGCGCTGAGCGTTGAAGCGGTCGGCGAAGCCGATTGCGTGGTGATCGTCACCGATCACCGCAAGATCGATTACGCCTGGCTGACCGAACACGCCAAGCTGGTGATCGACACCCGCAACTCCACACGCGGACTGAGCGATTTCGAGGACAAGATCATCCGGCTGTAGCCGAGACGGGCGACGGGGCGATTGGGCGACTGGGCGATGGAATAACAGGGGGCGGCCCCTTTCTCTGTCGCCCCGTCGCCCAGTCCCCCCGTCGCCCTGTCTCTCCGCCTCTTCACTTAACGATCAACACCTTATGGCTTCCCTCCGAGACTTTGAAGGTGGCCGCCGCGCCGGTCGGGGCGCTGCCGAGCACTTGATCATCTACGGAGACGGTGATCTTCCTTCCTTTTGAGGCCGGGACCATGACGTGAGCGCGCTCTTTCGCCTCGATCACGAAACCGATTGCGCGGTCGTTGCTCTGATAGGCTCGCAGCCGGACGGGCGTTTCGCATTCGACTTCGGTTTCGCCGTTGCGACGGATGACGGTACGCTTCGGCCCAGTGATCACGTCGAGCTTCGCTCCGGAGATGTCGAGGCGTTCCAGCCGGGACTCTTCGGTAGCGGCGACGCTGCCGAATGACAGCCCCGCCCAGGGGTCGGTGTTGAGCGCTTCCTCGATCGCGGGCCAGATCATAAGACCTAAGAAGTATGTTCTTTGCCCGTCGCCCTCGGCGCCGGATCCTTCGACCACAGGGCTTCCGTCGGCGCTCGAAAATTGATCGTCATATCTGCCGGTCTTTTCCGATGCGGATCGCGCGATTGCGAAAGCTTTGCGCGCCAACTCGGCGGCTTCGGCGTGATACCCGTAACGCTTCAGCCCGAGGTAGACCAGATAATTCATCGGCGCCCATATCGCCCCTCGTCCGGGCGCGCCGGCGGCAAAAGCCGGGTCGTCGCGCGAAATCGAAGGCAAGGGATATTCGCCCCAGAACTTTTTCGAATCGAGCAGCGTCGCCATCATCCGCTTCGCTCGCTCTCCATCGACCAGCCCGGCGGCGAGCGGGTAGAAATTTTCAGGCGACAGGCGGCGCGAAAAGCGTCCGTCCCAGTGGCGGTTGAGATATAGCCCGTCCTCTTCGCTCCACATTTTCTCGTTGACGTTTTTCTTGATCTGATCGTAGCGAGTTCGCCACTTGTCGACCTCGGCCTGTAGCCCCAGCTCACCGGCCATTATCATCAGAATTTCGGTGTCGAGGGCGTAGAGCGCGTTCAGGCCGACCGTCGAATATTCGAGCGTATGAGTCTTTTCGTTGTACCTGGGCTCATCCCCTCGCTCAACTGAAGGACTCGGTTGAGCGACTGGCGCGGTCGCGCCGCCCCAGTCTTGCGGCCTGTCTTCGAGTCCGGATTCGGAGAAAGCCAGTCGCCGTTTCGTCTCATTAGACATGGCGCGGGCGCCCAACTTGCCCAACTCCAGGTCCGCGTCGAATCCCCATTCGAGCAATCCGTCGCCGTTCCCGTCGCGCCAGGCCTGCCCGTCTCCGCGATCGGCGAGGCGCCAATCATTCCATTGGCGCAACCGCGGATAAGCCCAGGCGAGAAATTCCAGGTCGCGCGTCAGGAGATAAACTTTCCAGACGCACAACGCCCCGATCGGGGGCATCGACCTGCCGGCTGTCACCGCCGCCTCGTCATGAGTCGGATTTCGCAGATAACGCCGCAGCGGCGCGCGCCCGTCAGGAGTCAGCCCGTCGAGCAACAATCGCATGGCCGCCGCCGCGCTCGCGTCATTGACCAGCGACGAGACCATCGCGTTGAAGAACGTATCCCAACTGAGCGGCGCGTTGCGCGGGTCGCGGTCATTGCGCCGGCCCAGGGCGATGTATTCGAGCCGTTTTTCGGGCAGATAAATACGGCTCCAGTTCAATGCGCGGCTGAGAGTCGTGAGGCTCGGTCCGAGCGCGCCGCCGCTCGCCACGCGGGAGCTTTCGTATTTTTTCTCTTCCTGATCCAGGATTCCCGCGGCCAGTTTCTGCATCAGGCTATTCGATTCGAACTGCATGACGCCGAAATCATCGCCGACCATCGCCACGAAGCCGATTGAATAAATCGAGGCTCCGAGCGGCGGAGTCGGCGCCCCCCGGACGGAATCGAAGCTCAAAACGGAGAAGCGGGCGACCGACTGGTTCGACTCCGGTTGCGCCGCGTAGCCTTCTCTGACAAGCGCTGAGCGCATCGCCTGTGGATCGCCATAATCGGCCGCGCCTGAGCCGATGCGGTCGGTCTGCAATAGGAAGTTTCGCAGCGGAGGACTGGCCTTCTGGTTACTGACCTCTTCGCCGAAGATCGTACGACGGTCGTCCTGCGAGTAGAAAGCCGTCCGGCCCAGGTCGGCGCGCATATCGCTCCAAGGTCGGTAAGCCTCGATCGCCACGCGTATGTCGGACGGCGCCGACAACTGCCCGACCACCGCCTTATCGCCGACGCGGCTCCATCTCAGTATGAGCGGAGCTTTGTTGTCGAATCTTGACCGCCAGATCAATCGAGCGAAAGAGCCGTCAGGCGCGCAATCGCCCAATTCATATGACTGAGGAGCGTCTTCGACCGCCTCCCCGGCTCGATATGTCAAGAACCGCAGGCCGAAAATGTTCCTCTCGTTGGCGATTAACACAATGCCATTGATGTGGGCGCTGTCGTAAGCCCCCACGATCGCGCGGCGCGGCGGCTCCTGACCGGGCGTCTCCGGCGGGCCGGCGCCATGACGCTGCGAGAGCGCGATGAGCGATAAGACGGTGATGATGCCCGTCGAGAGCTTGTTCATAGCTCGTAGTCCTGCCTGGATTTGGGAGCGCAAAAAGCGCAAAGGAAGAAACACAAAAAGCACAAATCAACCAAGGATTTTCTTTGTGCTTTTTGTGTTTCTTCCTTTGCGCTTTTTGTGCTCCTGCGGCTGTCCATCTTTCTAACTTAACCTCATTGTCCTTTAGGCGGAAGCGTTTGATAGCGCAGTTCGTAGTCCCGCCTTCAGGCGGCGTTTGGCGCCGCGAAATAGGTCTGTAACCGATGATTCCGCCTAAAGGCGGGACTACGAACTATTTTCAGGGGGAAGATTTGGAATGGCGCCGGAATCGCGTAAAATTCCTCCGCGATTTTACCGGAACTCTTCAACGATGTCATAAAGATAAATGTCTACATACGATGACCTGAGCCTGCACGTCAGGCTCTTCATGAAAAGTTACCCCTTCTCGCGCTACACAATTGAACCTACGCCATGCGCGCGTTTGGCAAAGCCGCTCGACGAATCTCGCGTCGCGCTGGTCACGACCGCCGGCTTGCGGACGCCCGATCAGAACGATTTCGACCGCTCGGATAAAAGGGGTGACCCTTCGTTCCGCGAAATCCCGAATACGATTGAAACTCGCCTGCTGGTGGAATCGCACCGCAGTTACTCCTTCGATCACGAGGCGGTTCGCTCGGACGTCAACCTGGCGTTTCCGCTCGACCGCTTCCGCGAACTCGAATCGCGTGGCGTGATCGGCGCGTTGAACCATCGCCATTTCAGTTTCATGGGCTCGATCGTCGGCCCGCGAAGACTGATCGATGAAACGGCGCCGCAGGTCGCGCGGAAGCTCGCCGAAGACCGCGTCGAGGCGGTCTTCCTCACGCCCGTCTGACCGATGTGCCAGCAGACGGTCTGTCTGCTCCAGGCCGCTATTGAACGCGCGGGCATTGCGACGGTTTCAATTTCCTTACTGCGGGAAGTGACTTCGGTGATCAAGCCTCCCAGGGCATTGTTCGTCCCTTTCCCGATGGGCTTCCCGCTAGGCGCGCCGAACGACACGCCGCTGCAGCACCAGATCATCGCCCCCGCGCTCGGATTGCTCAATAGAGAAGATGTCCCAATTCTAGAGGAGTTTACGTGACTCTCTAAATCAAACCAACAAGATTGGTACAGTACCGCGCGCGTAAGCAAGCGGCTGATCGGCGCCACAGCCGCGCAACCGCACGCGCGGTACTGTACCGGCGCCTTTCTCCGGTCAACGAGGTTCACACTAATGAAAAGCTCAATCGGCGCCGCGCTTGAACGCTTTTTCAAGCTGTCGGAAAACAACACTACGATCAGGACCGAACTCGCCGCCGGGTTGACGACGTTTCTGACGATGGCCTACATCATCTTCGTCAACCCGCAGATCCTGAGCGAGGCGGGCGTGCCATTTTCGGGCGCGCTGTTCGCGACCTGTCTCTCGGCGGCGGTCGGTTCGCTGATGATGGGGCTGCTCGCGAACTATCCTTTCGCCCTGGCGCCCGGGATGGGGTTGAACGCCTACTTCGCCTACACGGTCGTAAAAACAATGGGCTACGACTGGCGCGTCGCTCTGGGGGCGGTCTTTATTTCGGGCGTTGCGTTTCTGATACTGACTCTGGCGCGCATCCGGGCGATGATCGTCGACGCGATCCCGATGACGATGAAGACCTCGGTCGCGGCGGGAATCGGTTTGTTCATCGCCTTCATCGGGCTGAAGAACGCGGGTGTGATCGCGGCGTCGCCCGCGACGTTCGTGACGCTCGGTCACGTCACGTCGAAACCCACGCTGCTCGCGCTCGGCGGACTGATCGTCACTGCGGCCTTGATGGCTCGCGGATACAGGGCCGCGATCATCATCGGCGTCTTCCTCGTAACCGCCGTCGCGATTCTGCTGCGCCTGTCGAAGTCGCCGACCAGCCCGCTTCAGACGCCCGACGTGAGCTCGACGTTTATGAAACTCGACTTGGGCGGGGCGTTGAGGCTCGGCGCGTTCGACGTGATCTTCATTTTTCTGTTCGTCGATCTTTTCGACACCATCGGATCGCTGATGGGGCTGGGCAGGCAGGCGGGGTATTTGACGCCCGATGGGAAAATGCCGCGAGTCAACCGCGCTCTCTTCGCCGACGCGATTGCGACCATCGCCGGCTCGATCTTCGGAACGTCTACGGTCGTGACCTACATCGAGAGCGCGACCGGCGTGAGCGAGGGCGGGCGCACCGGGTTGACCGCAGTCACCGTCGCCGCGCTCTTCGTCCTGGCCATGTTCTTTGCGCCTGTCGCGGGCGCGATCCCGCCGATCGCCACCGCGCCCGCGCTGATCATTGTCGGCGCGCTGATGATCGGCGCCGTAACTTCGATCAAGTGGGAGGATATGACCGAAGCGATACCGGCTTTCCTGACCATGCTGGCGATGCCGCTGACG
>Ga0081455_10003140_pt1 | contig 19211 bp, 9 predicted proteins | sample TabmetS3T2R1_FD_70207 | JGI IMG/M metagenome (GOLD analysis project Ga0081455, IMG submission 70207) | Tabebuia heterophylla rhizosphere microbial communities from the University of Puerto Rico - S3T2R1 | ecosystem: Host-associated > Plants > Roots > Rhizosphere ... | reverse complement strand
AAACATTGATCGCGTCGTCGCGGAGCTCGAACCGGAAATTCAACGCACGCTGCTTGAAGGGAAAATTCCTTCGGCCGCCATTGCGCTGATCGCCGGCGACCGGGTGATCTGGAGCGGCGCTTACGGCCACTCGAATTTATGGGCCCGCACTCCCGCGACGACGAGCACAGTCTATCTGATCGGCTCGACCTTCAAGGCGATGTCCACTGTCGCCTTGTTGCAGCAAATGGAGCAGGGCAAATTCAAACTCGATGACCGCGTCAACGATTACCTGACCGAATTCAAAATTCAGAACGAAGACCCCCAACACCAGATCACTTTTCGCAACCTGCTGACTCACACTTCGGGCTTGCCGGGCGACTTCGGCCCGGTTCCCGTGTGGGGCGACGGCGCGCCGCCTGCGCTCGAAGAATATCTGCGCAAATCTCTCAAGGTCGCCAAACCGCCGATGACCTCCATCGTATACTCGAATATGGCATATACCTTGATCGGATATCTCGTGCAAAAGTTTTCGGGCATGCCCTATAAGCAATATATTCAGGAGCGCATCTTCACGCCGCTTGAGATGACGAGCACCGCGTTCGAGCCGAGGCCGGATATGGAAGAGCGGCTGTCCATCCCCTACACGGTGGAAGAAAAGACAGGGAGCCAGACTCCGGCGGTGCGGCTCAAAGCCGCAGTATGGCCCGCGGGACTGGTTTACGGGACTGTTCTCAATCAAGCCAACTGGTTGATCGCCAACCTCAACGGCGGAGTCTTCAAAGGCAAGCGGATCATCAGCGAGCAAACGCTCGAGCAGATGTTTACCCGCCAATACGATCAATTCAAAGGGCCGGTGGAAGGCATCTGGGGTAATGAGACCGCAGGATTCGGACTGACGTGGTGGGCGCAGACGCGCGATGGCGACCGTTATTTCGCGCACAGCGGCAGCGTCCCCGGCTACACGGCATTTTTGCTGGGCAATCGCGACCGGAAGTTAGGCTTCGCCATCCTGACCAACGGCAATCGCGCGCACCCGCATCTCTTTAAACTGGCTGACCGCGCAATGGATTTGCTCAAGAAGCACACTAACCAGGAGGTAAGGCAATGAAAAACCGCCATCCTGCGCTGCTGATTCTGCTGGCCATCTCACTTCAGGTCTTCGGCCAGACGCCGGACTCAGGCGCGGCGAAAGGACTAGAAGGCGTCTGGAGCGGGACGCTAGATGTGGGTGGCACGCAACTCAGGCTCGTCCTGACCATCACGAAGTCAGAGTCGAGCGGCTATTCCGGCAAAGTAGACAGCATTGATCAAGGCGCGACCATTCCCGTAGACACGATCACAGTCACTGGCGACGCAGTGCGGCTGGAGCTGAAATCGGTCGGCGGCGTCTACGAAGGCGCGTTGAATAAAGACCGTTCGGAGATGAGCGGAAAGTTCACTCAGGGCGGCGCTTCGCATCCGCTGGTCTTCAAGGCGGGCGCTCCATCCCAGTCTGGCGCCGCTGCGAAGGCCCCATCCACGCCTCCACAGAGACCGATCAGTATTCCATTCGACGTTTCGGTTCCTGTAGCGCCGACCGCCTTCAAAGCGGGCGGTAAAACGCATCTGGTTTACGAATTGCACGCGACGAACTTCAGCCGGAGCGATTGCGTGTTGACGCGCCTGGAAGTGATCGGCGCGGGCGAGAAATCGTTGGCGCGCTACGAAGGGAATGAACTGGCGGCGATGCTTGCGCGTCCGGGAGCGCCGCCCGACGTCGAAAAGCCGAAGGTCGGCGCAGGATTGCGAGCCGTGATCTACGCGTGGCTGACGCTGGAAGCGGGCGCGGAGATTCCAACCACGCTTCAACACCGCCTGAGCGTAAAAATGGGCGACTTCCCGGAAGAGTTGATTATCGATTGCGCGCGCGTCGCAGTCGGCCAGAAGCCATTGGTGATCAGCCCTCCGTTGCGCGGCGGCGAGTGGTTAGCCGGCAATGGGCCGTCCAACACCTCAGGTCATCGCCGGGCGCTGATCCCTGTCGCCGGACAGGCTCACATCGCGCAGCGCTTCGCAATTGATTGGGTGCGGCTGCGCGAAGAGGGGCGCACATTCACCGGCGATCCGAAAGACAATAAAAATTATCGTTGCTATGGCGTCGAAGCTCTGGCCGTAGCCGATGCGGTCGTCGCAGCAGTCAAAGACGGCATCCCCGAGAATGTGCCCGGGCTGAATTCGCGGGCCGTGCCCATCACACTCGAAACGGTCGGCGGCAATCATGTCATCCTAGAGCTGGGACAGGGCCGCTATGCCTTCTACGCGCACCTGCAGCCCGGCAGTCTGCGCGTCAAGGCCGGGGACAAAGTGCGTCGTGGTCAGGTGGTCGGCCTGGTGGGAAACTCAGGTAACTCGACTGAGCCCCATCTGCACTTTCACATCAGCGACGCCAATTCCCCACTCGGCTCCGACGGGCTGCCTTATCTTTTGCCCGCGTTTGAAGCGCAGGGCAAAGGCTGGGGCTGGAAAGCCTCGGAAGCGAAGACGGCGGAGAAGCGCCAGATGGAAATCCCGCTGGAGAACGACGTAGTGCGATTCCCCGACGTTCCGTAGTAGCTTAGATGAAGAATCCGGCGTAACGCTGAGCGAAGCCGATCTAAGGAAATTCACGGGCCGATATGAACTCAAATCGCCGCCGCTGGAGATGAGCGTCGAATTGGTCGGCGGTAAGTTGAAAGCGGTGATCCCTGGCCAACCCGTGGCCTCGCTCGCTCCGGTCTCGGCGGATCGCTTCACAGTCGAAGGCGCTCCGATAAGCATCTTCGTTCAATTCAAGCTGGCCGATGGCAAAGTGAGCAGCTTGACGGTCGAGCAGGGTTCATCACCGCCACTCACTTTTACGCCCAAGCAGTAGACCGCAGAGACCGCTCCGCGTTATTTCCATTCGCCCTGGAGGACGAAGGCCGCCCAATAATAGGGCGCCTGCCATTGTTTCTGTTTCCAGATCGACAATTGGGCCTGACGTAACGCCGCTGCCGGGCGCAACGCTTCGGGCCCGAGCATTCCTTGATAAAATCGTTTCATCAGTTCACTGGTGGCCCGATCGTCCACCTTCCACAGGCTCGCGACAATACGCGGGGCGCCGGCGTACATAAACCCGCGCGTCAGCCCTATCAGCCCCTCGCCTTTGATCTCCTTGCCCAATCCCGTCTGGCAGGCGCTCAGCACCACCAGCTCCGCCTGAAGCTTCAAGTTATATATGTCCTGCAGCCGAAGAAATCCGTCCTGCTGCTGTCCCTCTTTGTCAACCAGCGACAATACTATGCCCGACAACTCAGGGTGGGTGTTATTGAGCAATCCGTGGGTGGCGAAATGTACAATGCGATATTCGCCCAGGTCCGGCCTTAGCGCGGTCGTTCGACTCGCCTCAAAATCCAGCGCCTGCATGCGCTCACGCTCCGGAACGAGAGCCAGTATCGCCGTGGCCTCACGCCTTGTGCTGAGCAATCGCCCGAAACCGCCTTTGGCGCCGATCACTCCTGTTTCCCGACCGGACCTCGTCATCTGCTGGAAAACAATGTCCGTCTCAGCTGGATCGGCGGATCTGGTTTTCTCTTTGGCTACCGCCTTGCCCACATCCCGCCTGACTCTAGTATCGTCATCCGTGAAGACCGGATCGGCCAGAACTGCGAGAGACTTTTCCGCCGGCTTGCGTCCGGCCGTTTCACGCCTCAGCGTCGCGAGCGTAGAAGCCGACGGAAGGCTCACGATTTCGTGTTCGACGAATAATGGCTGCGGTTCGGCCCCGGAATTCCGCCCCTCCTCATTTCCGGCGGAAGGCGCAGGCAGAGCGGCGAATGGGATGTACTGCAATGCGCTGTCGGCCACTATCACCAACCGCTTCCTGCCGAGTTGGGAGGCGACAGGGCCGAGCAACATCCGGCTCAACACGGCGGCCTGCGTCCAGTAGCCCTCTCTGGCCTCTCTGACGCGAGCCTGGTATTTAGCCTCGGTGTCGCCGGGTTGCGGCTGTGGAGCAGTCAACAGTTCGCGCACGCGTCGGGTTGCGGCTTCTATCTCGGCCAGTTTCGGCAGTTGATGACTGGTGATTGAAGTTTGACTGACGAGGAAGAGGTAACTGGCGTTGTTTCCCAGTGAGTACTCCAATAGCAGAGTGTCCGGATCTAACACCTGTTGTTGAATCTCGGCCAGGTTCAGAGGTTGAGGTTGGGTCAAGGCGGCGTACCGTGGACTGCTCTTCCGGATCTGGGCTCTGATCTCTTCATATTCGTCCGTGAGGGAGGCGATCTCTTTGGCGGCGGCCTCTGCCTGTGCGGAAGTATGCTTGCGATTTAGCAGATCGAACTGTGCGGCGGCCCTCTCGTTGAGTCGTCGCTGCAGGGAGCGCTCGCGCTCCAGCAGCGCGGGCTCCACGCCCTGACGGATGTCGGCGCGCGACTCTGTCAACAGTTCGAGCAGGGATCGCGCCCGGGCGCGCTCGCTGACCGCGAAAGCCTCAGCGTCTATGGCGGCGGAGGGCTTCTGCCGGTGTTGTTCCATCAGCACGTCGATGTATGACTCATAGTACTCGTGCTGGGAGGCGAAGTAGGAAGCGCGGGACTCCTGCCAGTTAATATTGGCGCGCAGTGATTCGGTGACGCTGATCGCCTGTTCGATGATTTGTCGAGCCTGGTTCAGGGCGCCGCGTTTTTGCTCTACTCTCGCAATCCCCAGCAGGGTTTCAGCTTCTCCGGAGCGATCACCTATTTCCCGTCTCAGGCGCAAAGCCTGATTGTAATTTTTCATCGCCTCCTGCGTCTCTCCTGATAACCGGTAGACCTCGCCGATGTCGTTCAGTGTGAGGACAATGTCCTCCTTGCTGCCGATCTCCTCCGAGATTTTGAGGCCCTTCTGATATTGCTCCAGAGCCCGCGCGTAGTCGCCCTGTGAAAGGTGAACAACCCCGATGGCGTACAGCGTGCGGGCAATGTCGGCCTTGCTGCCGATCTCCTCCGAGATTTTGAGGCTCTTCTGATATTGCTCCAGAGCCTGCGCGTAGTCGCCTTGTGAACGGTGAACCATCCCGATGTTTTGCAGCGTGCGGACAGCGCCGGCCTTATTGCCGATCTCCTCCCAGATTTTGAGGCTCTTCTGACATTGCTCCAGCGTCCGTTCGTAGTCGCCTATTGAAAGGTGAACAACCCCGATGTTGAGCAGCGTGCGGGCAATGTTGGTCTTGTCGCCGATCTCCTCCGAGATTTTGAGGCTCTTCTGATATTGCTCCAGAGCCTGCGCATAGCTGCCTTGCGATTTGTGAATGATTCCGATGTTGTTCAGTATAGTAGCAATGGCGGCTTTGTCGCCGATTTCCTCTTGGATTTTCAGACTCTTTTGATACTGTTCCAGGGCCTGTGGGTAGTTGCTTTGCGAACTGTAAACAAGTCCGATGTTGTTCAGCGTGCTGGCAATGGCGGGTTTGTCGCCTAATTCCTGCGAGATTTTGAGAGCCTTTTGATACTGCTCCAGCGCTTGCTCATAGTCGCCTTGCGACTGGAGAATAACCCCCATGGCCTGTAACGCTCTGCCCCTGACATTTTCGTCACCGCTTCGCTCAGCTACTTCCAAAGCCAGCTCAAAAATCTCTTTCGTCCGGTCGTAGCTGCCTTGAAAATACAGCCGCCGGCCCTGCGCCACTAGCGCTCGCGCTAACTCGGCCGTCGCCAGTTCCCTCTCCTCCGTGAGCAGCGCCGCCCGCTCCGTCTTGCCGCCGGCCTTCACCAATGCTTCCGCCAGGTCTTCCGCCGCAGACGCGCATCGCCACACCTTCCATGCCCCGGCCTCCTTGACCAACTCGAAGCTGAGGATCAGCCGCCGCTCGCTCTTCTGTTTACTCTTTAGATTGATGGAAGTGAGCGCGATCGTCGCCCGCAGGTTGGCCTTCTCGTTCTCCACTTTGACCCGCGAGACGGCGGGGCTGCCATAGCTCAAGTCCTCGCTCATGAACTGTTGCTCCAGGCTCTGCTTATATGTCGCCAGGTTCGGAGACTTCTCGCTCCACATCGCCACGACGCCAGCCAGATCTTTCTTGCCACAGGCCGCAAAGTAGCTCTCGACCACGGCGCGCAGGGCCGCCTCTTCAGACTGCGCCGGGGCCGCGCTTTGCGCGCGAGAATCAATCTGGACGAAATCGAAGATGGAAATGCAGACGAACATCAGGCCCCAGAAGACTATCAGGTTCCGGGAATAACAGCGTTTAACATATTGCAAAATGGCGCCTCCATTGGGGCAAACATGATCGTTGTCAAACAGAAATACCAAAGACTGAAAGTACGAAGAGGTTGAAATGTTAAAGGCAGGCTAAGGAGGATTTCAAGGCGGCGGCCATTTGGATTCCTGTGAACGGAAAGGGAAAAAAGGCTGGCGCTTTGAGGTGAACGTTGACAAGAGTGTGACGGCCGAAGGCGATCGATGTTGAAACCTTGAAGGGAATCCTCATCTTTTTGTTTTCTCACTTTCAGAGCGCGCCCTCTTGCGCTACGGCGCGTGTTGTCTCCTTCTATAAGCAAGCAATCACCATTCCATTTTTATCGTCGTGTAATCTGATGACCGACAGCGCAAGGGGGTAGAGTTCGACCATTGTCTACGTGATGACATGCTATTATGGAATCATCTGGACTCGAATTATCACAGCGGCGCAAATGGCTTCAGGTTAAATAAGCTTATTGCGCCCCCAACAACGATACGAGAGTGGTGTGAAAATGAGTCTGAAAATGAGATGGACGATTGAAAAAAAGATTATGGCAGGCGCCGGGCTGGTGTTGGCGATTCTGCTCATCAACGCGCTGGTCTCGTATGGCGCCACACGCAGGCTGATCGACAACGAGCGACTGGTAGCGCACACACACGAGGTTCTCAGCGAACTCGAGGACGTCAGGTCCACGATGGACGACGCCGAGACCGGAGAGCGCGGCTATCTCCTCACGGGAGAGAAATCTTACCTCGAACCTTACCAATCCGCTGTTAGCGCAATCCATGCCCGCGTTGAGAAGCTAGCGCAATTGACTGCGGACAACCCGAACCAGCAGGCGCATATCCCTGCGCTTGAGCGTGAGATCACCGTCAGACTCGACAACCTCAATAGTCAAATAGACAGTAGAATGAGTGGCCACGCCGACGGCGCGAGGCAAATTGTCATGTCGGACGTCGGAAAGCGCCAGATGGATGACGTCCGCCACGACATCGCCGGGATGGAGAGTGAGGAGAATGATTTGCTAGAGCGACAGTCTGAAGAGGCGAAAGCGAGTGGCAGTTACGCCTTCTTCACCGATTTTGTCGCCAACCTGATCGCTTGTGGGCTCCTGTCGTCAGTCTCTTACGTCGTCGTTAGTGACGTCAACGCGCGCAAGCGCGCCGAAGAGGCGTTGCGCAAACAGCGCGAGTGGCTACAGGTGACGCTGTCTAGCATTGGCGACGCAGTCATCACCACCGACACAAACGGCGATGTCACATTCCTGAACCCAGTCGCCGAGTCTCTGACCGGATGGAAGCAGGAAGAGGCCCAGGGGCAGTCGCTCCGGAGAGTCTTCAACATCATGAACGAACAGACGCGCGAAACGGTCGAGAATCCGGCGCTGCGGGCGATACAAGAAGGATTGATTGTCGGCCTGGCAAACCACACCGTGCTGATCGCGAAGGACGGGATTGAAATGCCGATTGACGACAGCGGAGCGCCCATCAAAGGCGCCGGGGGGGAGGTGATCGGCGCGGTTCTGATCTTCCGCGATATTACCGAGCGCAGGTTAGCTGAGGAAGAACGATCCACGTTGCTCGCCAGCGAGCGCGCCGCGCGTGAGAAGGCCGAGGCGGCCAGCCGTTCAAAGGATGAGTTCGTCGCCATGATCTCGCACGAAATTCGCTCGCCGCTCAACGCCATCCTCGGTTGGGCGCAGTTGTTGCGCAAGGGCAAGTTTGATCAGGCGGAAACCGAGCGCGCCACCGAAATCATCGTGCGCAACGCCAGGGCGCAGTCGCAACTCATCGAGGACCTCCTGGACATATCGCGAGTCATCACCGGAAAGCTGACTCTCAATGTTCGTTCGGTGGAGCTTGCGCAGATCATAGAGGCCGCCATGGATTCCATTCGTCCGGCCGCCGAGGCGAAATCTATCCAACTCCGGGCGCGCCTCGAGTCTAGAGACAGCTTGGTCTCGGGCGATCCGAACCGCTTGCAGCAGATCGTCTGGAACCTGCTTTCAAACGCGGTCAAGTTCACTCCGCGACACGGGCGCGTCGAGGTGAGTTTGAGGCGCGTCGACTCCAACTTTCAGATCATGGTGAGCGATTCGGGCGTGGGAATCAGCCCCGAGTTTCTCCCATTCGTCTTCGACCGCTTTACTCAGGCCAACACCACCACCGAACGGAAGTTTGGCGGGCTTGGACTGGGTCTGGCGATCGTGCGCCATTTAGTGGAACTGCACGGCGGGACGGCGCAAGCTGACAGTCCTGGCGAGGGACTGGGGGCGACGTTTACCGTGACGCTTCCGGTCAGGGCCATTCGTGAAGAGGTGAGTGAGCTGGAGCCCGCGGCCCCAAGGGCCGAGTATGCTAATTCCCTCACCGATGCGATTATGCTGGACGGCCTTCGGGTAATGGTTGTCGATGACGAGGCGGAAACACGCGACTTGTTGACGACGACGTTGACGCGACACGGGGCGGAGGTAAAGGCCTGCGCCTCCGCCGCAGAGGCGTTAGAAGGGATAGAGCGCTGGCGGCCCTCTTTGTTGGTGTCTGACATCGGGATGCCGGGTGAAGATGGTTATGCGCTAATCGGAAAACTGAGGGCGTTAGGGCCGGAGCGAGGAGGGGGCATTCCCGCAGTGGCGCTGACGGCGTATGCCAGAAGTGAGGATCGGATGCGGGCGTTGGCCTCTGGTTTCCAGGTGCATGTGCCTAAGCCAATCGAGGCAGGCGAATTGGTAGTTGTCATTGCGAGCCTTGCCGGACGTCTGAGCAATGATGTGACTTGATAAGCGCCTGATGGTCGCCGCGCAAGCAAGGCCCAGCCAGGGTCGGATACGGCGTGGCGGGCTTCCGGATGCTTGACGGGCGCGGTTGCGCAATTTCCCACGGCCGGCGCGATATGCGAAAATGCCGCGCCCGCTGCGCCGACGCCGACCGCGATCCGCACTCCACGTCTGCCTAAGCCAGCGACACGCGGGAGCGCGGCCCGCTTAATAACGCCGTCAATCGTGGTCATCCCCTGATGACGTGAATGAAGGCTTTACTCCATTTCCGTAGCAATTTTCTCAGTTATGTTTCCTGTTGAGCATAAGACAGCGCAGGGTCTATACGTCGCCATTGCCATTTCGATGGCGATCGTCTTCATCATCGATCTTTATACGCCTCTAGGCATAGCCGTCTGGGTAATCTACTTCATACCGCTCACTCTTTCATTCTTCACCTGGCGTCCGTTGATCCCGGTGGCGCTCGCGGTTCTCGCATCAATTCTGATGGCCATCGACTTCGCAATAGATCCAAATCCCATCGGAATAAGTCAGAAGCTCGCCGGCATCAACCGTGGCTTCGACATTCTCACCGTCTGGATCGTCGCCGGCGCCGGCCACATGTTCATTCGCAGTAAGCTGGCCGTCAGAAGGGAGGAGTGGCTTCAGGCGGGTCAAGTCGGGTTGAATGAAAAGATGGGCGGTGAACTGCGGCTTGAGCAGCTCGGGGAAAACGTCCTGCGTTTTTTGGCGGAGTATCTTGACGCTCAGGCCGGGGCGTTCTTCGTCGAGAACGGGGACGCCTTCCGCCGTTGCGGCGGCTATGCGACGCCTGTTGACGCCGGGACGCCGGAACTCTTCAGGCCGGGAGACGGGCTTCTTGGACAGGCTGTCAAGGATGGACGCGGATTCCTCATTCATGACGTGCCGGAAGGTTATTTGTATTTCGGTTCGAGTTTGGGACAAAGCAGGCCACGGCATCTTCTGATCGCGCCGGTGAAGGTGGATGGCGCCGTCAGCGCGGTTTTGGAACTGGGATTCATCGAGAAGGCAGGCGCCGCGCACACGGAACTGCTCGAACGCGTTTCGCAATCTATCGGGGTGGCGGTGCGATCGGCGAAGTACCGCTTCCGCCTGCAGGAACTGCTCGAAGAAACGCAGAGTCAGGCGGAGGAGCTTCAGGCGCAGAGCGAGGAGTTGCGCGCGACCAACGTGGAGTTGGAAGAGCAAAGCCGCGCCCTGAAGGAATCGCAGACGCGCCTGGAGCTTCAGCAGCACGAACTGGAACTGACGAACGCGCATCTCGAGGAGCAGACGCAATTACTCGAAGCGCAACGGGACGACTTAAGTGGCGCGCAGGGCGCGCTTCAGGCCCAGGCGCAGGCGCTGGAGCGGGCGAGCCGCTACAAGTCCGAGTTCCTCGCCAACATGTCGCATGAGCTGCGGACGCCTCTCAACTCCTCGCTCATTCTGGCCAGGCTCCTTGCCGACAACCGCGAAGGCAACCTCACACCTGAGCAGGTGAAGTATGCCGAAAACATCCTGTCTTCCGGCAACGACCTGCTGGCCCTTATCAATGACATACTCGACCTCTCCAAAATTGAGGCAGGACGCGTGGAGGCGCATATAGAAACGGCGCTGATTTCACAACTCGTGGAGAACCTGCGCCGGACTTTCCAGCCCATCGCCGAGCAGAAGGGGCTCGAGTTCCGAACGCAGGTCGCCCCGGGCGCGCCGGAAGAAGCGCAGACAGACCCGCTGCGACTGGAGCAGGTGCTGAAGAACCTCCTCTCGAACGCGCTGAAGTTCACCGAGAAGGGGGAGGTGGTTTTGGAGGTGAGCAGGGCCGCCGAAGGCCGTCTGGCGTTTTCCGTCCGCGACACCGGCATCGGCATCCCCAAGGAACAGCAGCAGGTCATCTTTGAAGCGTTTCGCCAGGCGGACGGCACGACGAACAGGCAATACGGCGGCACGGGCCTGGGCCTTTCCATCTCGCGTGAACTGGCGGGGCTGCTCGGCGGCGAAATACGCGTAAGGAGCGAGGTGAGACGTGGCAGCGTTTTCACCGTGACCATTCCTGAGGTCTATGACGCGACACTCGGCGCGCTGCGGCAATCGGATGTTGTGGGCGACGCGAGTCTTGTCGCGGCCGAGTCGGCCTTGCCTTCGATCTCCGCGCCGGCTGTGTCGCGCGAGGGGGCTGACGCCCCGGCGGCGCCCGTCAAGCCCCGACATGTCGAGGATGACCGCGAGCGTTTGGCGGGCGACAGCCGCGTCATCCTGATCGTTGAAGACGACGCGACTTTCGCGCGCATCCTCCGCGACCTGGCGCATGAACTCGGCTTCCAGTGCCTCATCGCCGAGACCGCTGATGAGGGAGTCACGGTCGCCAGGCAGTACCTGCCACACGCCGTCATTCTTGACATTTTGCTCCCCGACCATTCCGGTCTCTCCGTGCTCGACCTGCTCAAACACGACGTGCTCACGCGGCATATTCCCGTCCACATCATTTCGGTAACCGACTACATGCAGACGGCGCTGTCATCCGGCGCCGCGGGCTACCTGCTCAAGCCGGCGCCGCGCGAAGAACTGGTTCAGGCGCTCACGGGGCTGGAGAAGAAACTGACCCGGCGGATGCGCAAGGTGCTGGTCGTCGAGGATGACGCCGTGCAACTCGACGCCGTGCGGCGTCTCATCGCTTCGCGCGAAGTCGAGACGGCAGGCGCGCTGAGCGCGGCGGAGTGCCTGGAGAAGCTGAAGGCCACGACGTTCGATTGCATGGTGCTCGACCTGAGTCTGCCGGACATGTCAGGGTTCAATCTGCTAGAGCGTCTGAGCCGGGACGACGCCTACGCGTTCCCGCCCGTCATCATCTATACCGGCAGAGACCTGACGCCGGACGAAGAGTTGCGGCTGCGAAGGCACTCGAAATCCATCATCATCAAGGGCGCGAAGTCGCCCGAACGTCTCCTGGACGAGGTAACGCTCTTCCTCCATCAGGTGGTGTCGGACCTGCCGGATGAGCAGCGGAAGATGATCGAGAAATCGCTGAGCCGCGACGCCGCGCTCGAAGGCAAGCGCATCCTGGTGGTGGAGGACGACGTGCGGAACGTCTTTGCGCTCACCAGCGTCCTCGAGCCGCGCGGCGCCGTCGTCCAGATCGCCCGGAACGGACGCGAGGCGCTGCAGGCGCTGGAACATTCGGCGCAGGGCGTCGTCCCGCCGATAGACCTCGTCCTGATGGACATGATGATGCCCGAGATGGACGGCCTGACGGCCACCAGGGAGATCAGGAAACATCATCGGTTGAAGAACCTCCCCGTCATCGCGCTAACGGCCAAGGCGATGAAGAACGATCAGGAGCGGTGTTTGGAAGCCGGGGCCAACGATTACATGGCGAAGCCGCTGGACGTTGAGAAACTTCTTTCACTCGTCCGCGTTTGGATGCCGAGGTGAGAGGAACAAGGTCGTGTTAGATAAGACCGAAGAGATCGAATTGAAACTTCTGCTCGAGGCGATCTACCAGAAGTATCAGTACGACTTCCGGGGCTACTCGCCCGGCGCCATCAAGCGCCGCCTTACGCTGGCGAAGGAACATTTCGACTGCCGGAGCTTCTCCATGCTTCAGGAAAAGCTTTTGCGCGAGCCGTCCGCGGCGCCGGAGGCGCTGGACTTGCTCACGGTGCAGGTTAGTGAAATGTTCCGCGACCCTTCCTACTTCCGGGCGCTGCGCGAGAAGGTGATCCCTCACTTGAAGACATACCCTTCACTGAAAGTGTGGGTGGCGGGTTGCGGCGCGGGCGAAGAACTTTATTCCCTCGCCATCCTCTTCCGGGAGGAAGGACTGGAGGCCAGAACGATGTTCTACGGGACCGACATCAATACTTCCGCCCTGAAGAAGGCGGAGGCCGGAGTTTACGAGATGGAACGAATCCCCCTCTTCACGCGGAATCACCAGCGTTCCGGGGGCAGGTCATCGCTCTCAGACTACTACACGGCCGCTCACGGCGCGGCGGTCTTTGACAAGACGCTGCGCTCGCGCGCCGTCTTCTCGGATCACAGCCTGGTCTCGGACTCGGTGTTCGCCGAGACTCAACTCGTTTCGTGTCGCAACGTGCTCATCTACTTCGACCGGGAATTGCAGGATCGCGCCGTCTGCCTATTCAAGGATTCTCTGGCGCGGAAATGTTTTCTGGGCCTGGGCGCGAAGGAGAGCTTGCGCTTCTCCCGCCATGCCGAAGCCTTCACCGAATTCGTCGGCGAAGAGCGCATCTATCGGAAGAACGGGGAGCGATGACAACTTAGGATGCGTTTCGCTTTGAGAGGCATTCGTAATGTCGAATGAAAGTGTCAAATTTCTGTTGGTTGACGACCTGGAGGAAAACCTCCTGGCGCTAGAAGCGCTGTTGCGTCGCGAGGGGCTGGAGATGCTGAGAGCCAGGTCCGGCCCGGAAGCCCTGGAGTTACTCCTCGTCCACGACTTTGCGCTAGCCCTGCTGGACGTCCAGATGCCGGGGATGAACGGGTTCGAACTGGCGGAGCTTATGCGCGGTACGGAGCGGACGCGACGCGTCCCGATCATCTTTCTTACTGCGATAGCGACAGACGAGCTGCGCCGCTTCCGCGGCTATGAAACGGGGGCGGTGGATTTCCTCATCAAACCCATCGCGCCGCATGTGCTGCGGAGCAAGGCGGAAGTCTTCTTCGAGCTATACCGGCAGAGGCAGCAAGTAGCCTGCCAGCGCGATGAGTTGCGACGGATCGCCGAGGAACGCGAGCGGCTGCTGGCGCGTGAGAAGCAGGCTCGCGAACAGGCCGAAGCCGCCACGCGCGCAAAGGATGAGTTTCTCGCCGTCATCTCGCACGAACTGCGCTCGCCGCTCAACGCGATCCTGGGCTACAACCGTATGGCGCGCGGGAATTCGAAGGATTCCGGGCTGTTGAACAAGACCTGCGACATCATCGAGCGCAACGCCCGGCTGCAACTGCAACTGATCGAAGACCTGCTCGATACCGCCCGCATCATCAGCGGCAAACTACGAATGGAAATGCGCCTGATGGACATTGCCCCGGTGGTCAACGACGCGCTCGACGTGGTGCGCCCTGCCGCCGAGGCCAAAGGCGTACAATTGCGGGTTGCGGATTGCGGATTGCGGATTGCGGAAGAAGGCGACACGACAGGAGAAGAATCCGCAACCCGCAATCCGCAATCCGCAATCGAAGAATCCGCAATCGTGTTGGGCGACGCCACGAGATTGCAGCAGGTGGTCTGGAACCTGCTCTCGAACGCGATCAAATTCACGCCCAAAGGCGGGCGCGTCGAACTGGGAGTCGGGCGCGACGCGGAGCGATTCCGCATCTTCGTCAGTGACACGGGCAAAGGCATCGAGCCGGAGTACTTGCCCCATGTCTTCGACCGCTTCTACCAGGCGGACGGCTCGTCCACGCGGCGTCACGGCGGGCTGGGGCTGGGGTTGTCGCTGGTGAAGAGCCTGGTCGAATTGCACGGCGGAGAGATCAAAGCCGAGAGCGAGGGCAATGGGCGAGGCTCGACATTCACCGTCATGCTCCCGCTGGCGATCAATAGCGGAATGGCTGCCGAGGAGAGGCCCGCTCTGGCGACCACTGCCTGCGCCGCAAGCGGGGCCAGGACAGAAGGTTCGATTCCGCTCCCCGATGGAGTAACGATCGAGGGCGTACGCGTGCTGGCCGTGGACGATCAGGAGGAAGCGCGCATAACGCTCTCCAATTTCCTTGGCAAATGCGGCGCGGTCGTGACGACAGCTTCTTCCGCCGCCGAAGCCCTGGCGTTTCTCTCGGACCATCTGGGCGGCGAGCGACCCGATGTGCTGGTGTGCGACATCGCAATGCCCGGAGAAGACGGTTACTCGGCGCTGCGCCGTGTGCGGGCGCTCGAATACGAGCGCGGCGTGACGCCGCAGCAACAGATTCCAGCCATCGCGCTGACCGCGATGGCGCGGAGCGAAGACCGGTTGCAAGCGCTCAACGCCGGCTTCAAGATGCACGTCAGCAAGCCTGTCGAGCCCGCCGAGTTGGTGATCGTAATCGCCAGTGTCGTCGGACAGCGGGGACAGGGAGCGACCTTAAACCTCTAATTCTCAGTGACGCCGCTCGGCGCGCAGCGCGTACCCAGGCGTCTCCTGATTTATGCGCAGAATCCAAACCAAACGCAAATGAAAACGTATGAGTGAACCAGATAAAATTCAAAAGAATAATCCGAGTTCGAAAAGCGGGAATCCGCAATCCGCAATCCACAATCTGCTCCCCGCGTCCGACGTCCTGCCCGGTTGGGCGAAAGAACTGGCGCAAAAGTACCGCTCCGGCGAGGCGAGCCATTTCCTGCTGCATCACAACGTCTACGACCTGAACAAGTCTCACGGCGGATACGTCTCGCTGCTAGCCTTCCTGCGGCAGGAACTGCTGGGCGCCAAACGCATCCTGCTTTACAACCGCAGCGAGGGGGTGACGTTCGATTCCGAAGAGACGCTGCGCGCGTTCGTGGCGCAGCAGCGCGTGGCCGACCCGCTGCTCGATGTCAAAACCGCCGCGCAAATCCCGCGCGACCCGGCTCGGGCGCTCCCCTTGATCGAGCGGTTCCTCTACTACTCAGACAAGGTCGCGGTCGTGATCAACTTCCTTGAAACGATCTTTCCGGCGGGGGAGATCGGCTATCTTTCGAACGACGACCGCAACACGCTGGTCTCGATGCAGCGGTGGCTGACCAACCCGCGGTTCCTCGAGACCGACAATCTCGTCATTCTGATCACCGAATCGCTCGCCGACATTCACCCGCGCATCCGCGAAAATTCCCGTCTGGCCGCGATCAAGATTCCCTATCCCGGCGAGGAGCAGCGCGGCGATTTCGCGAAACAGTTCCTCGCCAGTTACCCGATCGAAAAGAACGATCTGAAAGACGATCAACTCGCCGCATTGACTTCCGGCTTGAACCTGGTCCACTTGCGTTCGCTACTCTGCGCGGCCCGCGACTCGGACGACGGGCTGACCCTGGACGACGTGCGCGTGAAGAAGAAAGAGATCATCGAATCGGAATGCGCCGGATTGATCGAGTTCGTCACGCCGCGACACGGGCTTGAGAGCGTGGGCGGGATGCGAGAGGCCAAGGAATATCTGCGCGACATCGCCGAGATGATCCGCCAGGGCAGGCGCGAAGAGGCGCCGATGGGCATACTGATCTGCGGCCCGGTCGGAACCGGCAAGACCTTCCTGGCCGAATGCTTCGCCAAAGACTGCGGGTTGAACGTGGTCGAGTTCAAAAACTTCCGCGACAAATGGGTCGGCTCGACCGAGGCCAACCTGGAGAAGATTCTCCACCTGCTGCAGACGCTCGCGCCGATAGTCGTCCTGATCGACGAGGCCGACGCCGCGCTGGGCACGCGCGAAATGGACGGCGATTCAGGCGTCAATCAGCGCGTCTTCTCGAAGATCGCCGCCGCCATGAGCGACACCGAAAACCGCGGGCGCATTCTCTGGATACTGATGACATCGCGCCCCGACCGCCTGCCGATCGACCTCAAACGCCAGGGCCGCTGCGAAGAACACATCGCGCTCTTCTACCCCGAAACCGCCGAAGAACGTCTTGAGATCGCCCAGGCCATGGCGCGTAAAAACAAAATCAAGCATCAGATCACAGACTGGACCCCGATCACCGAAAGCAAACTTCACCTCTCAGGCGCCGACATCGAATCGATCCTGATTCGCCTCCGGCGGTCGGCGCGCATCGCGGGACACGGCGAGGCGGGCAATGAAGACCTGGCCTCCGTCGCCGCTGAATTCACGCCCGCGCGCGACGACCAGGCCGTCGAATACCAGGAACTGGTCGCGGCGCGCGAGGCCACATCACGAGCGATGATCCCGCCTCGCTTCAGACACATGACCAGCGAGGAGATCGCGCGAAGGCTGGAAATTTTGCGCCTTTTGACCAGATAATCGTATCCCTTCGGTAAGCGGGCGTGATGCCGGAAGACATCCGCAGGAAGCGCGTGGCTCAAGTCAACACTTGGCGCTGAAAGGACACAGTGATTGTGGCTGAGAGGTAGATCACTTTGATGGAGAGCCGCCGCTTTGCTTTACTCTTTAACTACGCTGAAATAGTAGGTCCCTGCCCTTCCCTGATTTCTTTCAGCTGTAACGCCGCGCAGCATTAAAATGTAATCGCCTTTCGTAAGTATCGTGGCGGGCAAATCTACCATTACCTGATCGCCTAATACTGTCTTCCGCAACTTCAGACCATTCCCGCTCCATATCAACTTACCTTCTCTCGTTCTCAATTCCGCGCGGTAGTTTTTATGGCCTACTTTTTCAGGATAAAGTTCCAATCTCACCCGGCCCGTCCCTTGGAGGATCTCCAGTTGGTTTGATTGATCTCCTTCTCGACTAAGTCCGGGCATGAGCGCGAGCGATACAACGCTTCCCTTGATTCCTGCTCGGCCGGCTTCTCGCGCTTGTTTCAGTCTCCCCGCTTCGCGTTCAAGCTCTGAGCTGTGGCTTCGCTCGCGCTCGATCTCCTGCGCCAACTCCCGGTTGCGCTGTTTTTCATCAGACAGCCGTCGCTCTGACTGCCGGGCGCGTTCGAGCCACTCGGCTTGCGCGGCTTGTGAGTCATTGATCTGCCTCCTGAGCCGCGAATTCTCTATGGCCACCCATCCGCCAACTACAAAGGCCAGCGCCGCTACCGCCCCCGCGGCAAGTCTCGGCGCCGAAAATCCTTTGAAGCCAAACAAATGTTTCCGCCGTGGAGGCGCCTCAGCGCCTAACTCGGATGACGCCTCCTCGGATATACGCCTCTTCAATGCTTTGGCGAACTTCAGCTTCTGACGGCGCTCAGGGGCCGCCAGAAAATAACTCTTGAATTTCTCCTCCTGCTCCTCGGTGAGGGCGCCTCTCAAATAGTCGTCCGTCAGTTCGTTCTCTTCAACCACCAATCTGTCGAAGAACTCGCTGTCGCAGAGCAACCGGTCCTGGACCTTTGCTTGCCCTTCTTCGTTCAAGGCGCCAAGCAGGTATTGCCTGATAAGTCGCTCGTCTTCGATCTCCTGCCCTGATCCCACTTTCCCTCCGGTATTTATGATGAACTTGGCCATGATTACTTTCGGGGAGCGGCGTCGTTATTCCGCTATTGCGCGTTCGCCCTTTTTTGTTTCAAGCAATTAGCCACGCACTTCTGCAGGATATTTCTTATCCTGTCAGCGCGCACTCTCAAAGCGTTGGGCGTAACCCCCATCCTCTCGGCAAGCCTTTTGCGGTTTTCTATCATTGCCTGCTTCTCCTCCTTATAATACTCCAGTATCAATTCGCGGTTTGCAGGCGTAAGCTGCTCTATGCAACGGTCCAGACATTCATACTCCTGCTCAATGTCCTCATCTTCTTCTTCAATCTGTTTGGATAGAGCAGGGGGCAAGAGGCGCAGTTGGGCCGTTCTATTTTTATATTCGAGGAGGATGTACCTGGCGACGCCTGAGAAATAGAGCGCGGGATCGCCGGCATAGTTTGGAGCAATCGCCGGGACTTTGTGAATCACGCGGTCGATCGTTTCATCCGCCAGGCCTTCGGGATCGATGCAGCCTTGGCAGACAAAGATTTTTATTAACCTGTAGCGAATTTCTTCATATTTTTGTCCGGCCCGCTCACGATCAGAGTCGAGCCAGGCAAGCATTTGGTCAAACGCCTCTCGGCTCACTGACCTGTCTTTAGTCACGGGAGCTGCGCTTTTCATACTTACACTATGGCGCCGATGCGGTATTGAGTTAGGCCTACCTCCACTCACCCTGAAACACAAACGCGGCCCAGTAGAAAGGCGACTGCCAGTCTTTTTGTCGCCACATCTCGAGCTGCGCGGCCCGCAGCGCCTCCGAGGGTCGTTCGCCATCCTTGAGCATCTTCGCGTAGAACCTCTTCATCAACTCTGCCGTGGCCTCGTCGTCGACTTTCCATTGGCTCGCGACCAATCGCGCCGCTCCTGCGTACATAAACCCTCGTGTCAACCCGACCAGCCCTTCCCCTTTGATCTCTACCCCCAGTCCTGTGCGACAGGAGCTCAAAACAACCAGTTCCGCGGGCAAATTGAGGTTGTAGATCTCCTGCAGCCGGAGAAATCCGTCCTGCGGTTCGCCCCGCTCATCGACTAATGACAGAACTATGCCGGAGAGTTCGGGCCGGAGGCTGTCGACCAGGCCATGAGTGGCGAAATGCACCGTTCGGTACTGCGAGAGG
>Ga0081455_10003139_pt1 | contig 19212 bp, 18 predicted proteins | sample TabmetS3T2R1_FD_70207 | JGI IMG/M metagenome (GOLD analysis project Ga0081455, IMG submission 70207) | Tabebuia heterophylla rhizosphere microbial communities from the University of Puerto Rico - S3T2R1 | ecosystem: Host-associated > Plants > Roots > Rhizosphere ... | reverse complement strand
TGGCCGGCGCCTCGTCGATGTCGTTGATCACCACCTTGGCGCCGTCGCGCACCAGGCGTAGCGCGATCTCCCTGCCGATGCCGCGGCCTGAGCCGGTGACGATCGCCACCTTGCCATCCATCTGACCCATGTCTTGCTCTCCTATCCTTGTCGTCCTGAGCGTAGCGAAGGACCTCACCAAATGATCAACGAGGCCTTTGGCTTTGCGTCAGATCCTTCGCTTCGCTCAGGATGACAGCTAAAGCTGTCAGGCCGCCGCGACGGTGGCGTGGCCCTGCAGCGTGTCCTGGCCGTTCTGGTTGGTACAGCGGACTTCGAGGTCGATCAGCTTCTCGCCGCCCTCCTCGCGCTTGCCGGTCACCTTGCCCTGCAGGGTGATCACGTCGCCCACCCAGGTGATCGAGGTGAAGCGCGTGCCGAGCCTGCGGATGCGATCGCGCGGCGCGTAGCTGGTGACCAGCCGGCCCAGGAAGCCCATCGACAGCATGCCGTGGGCGAACACGTCCTTGAACCCGAACTTCTTGGCGAAGTCGATGTCGACGTGGATGGGATTGTGATCGCCCGAGCCGCCGCAATAGAGCGCGAGCTGGTGCCTGGTTATCGGCGGCAGCACGATCGGCTTGATTTGGTCGCCGACCTTGACCTCGGAGAATTTCGGCACAGCGGCGGTCATGGTGTCCTCCCTACTTCTTGCCGGCGTCGGGGTTGCGCATGACGGTGATGCCGGTCGCCTTGGCGACCATCTTGCCCGCCTCGTTCTTCATCGCCGTCTCCGACACGATGAACCACAGCGCGCCGCCCTTCTTGTCGTAGATGTCGACGATCTTCTGCTGGCAGGTCACCTTGTCGCCGACGAACACCGGCGCGAAATAGTCGTAGTGCTGCTCGCCGTGCAGGATCAGGCCGATATCGACGTTGATCAGCTTGAGCAGCCCGCCCTTCTCCGGGTCGTCGTTGGTCAGCGCCTGCAGGAAGGTCGGCGACACGGGAATCTTCGGGTAGCCCGCCTTCTTGGCCGCGTCCTCGCTCTGGTAGATCGGGTCTTCCTCACCGATGGCCTTGCAGAACAGCTTGAGCTTGCCGGCTTCGGCGACGGCGGTGAACGCCTTGAACTCGTGGCCGATGTGCTTCTTGTCGATTTGCACGCCTTCCTCCCCAGAAAGAAAAACCCCCTCTCCGCCGGGCGGAGAGAGGGTCGTTCGTTCGTCCGACTACTCGAAGCGGCCGACGATGGCCACGCTCGACACGTTCTCGCGCGGCGCGCCGCCGAGATTGTGCGTCATGCCGATCCTGGGATCCTTGAGCTGGCGCGCGCCGGCCCGGCCTTGGAATTGCAAATACATCTCATAGAGCATGCGTAGGCCCGAGGCGCCGATCGGATGGCCGAAGCACTTCAGCCCGCCGTCGATCTGGCAGGGGATCTTGCCGTCGGCGTCGTAGAAGCCGTCGAGCACGTCCTTCCAGCCCTTGCCGGTCTCGGAGATGTGCAGGTCCTCCATGGTCACGAGCTCGGTGACCGAGAAGCAGTCATGCACCTCGAACATCGAGACCTCGTCGCGCGGGTTCTTGATGCCGGCCTCCTCATAGGCCTTCTTCGAGGCGATCCGCGTGGTGTGGAAGTAGCTGCCGTCCCACGAGTTGTGGCCCGACTCCGAGCCGTTCGACACCGAAAGCTGCAGCGCCTTGACGCTGACGAGATTGTGCTTGCCGAGCGACTTGGCGATCTCGGGCGTGGTCACGATCGCCGCGGCCGCGCCGTCCGACACGCCGCAGCAGTCGAACAGGCCGAGCGGCGAGGCGATCATCGGCGCGTTCAGGATGGTGTCCATCTCGACCGCCTTCTGCAGATGCGCCTTGGGGTTCTTGGCGCCGTTCTGATGGCTCTTCCACGAGACGTGGCCGATCGCCTTCTTGAGGTCCTCGGCGCTGACGTTGTGCGCGGTCTGGTAGGCGGTGGCGAGCTGGGCGAAGTTGCCCGGCGCGGTGCCGTTGGCGTTCCACAGTGCCTGCAATGGGCCGCCGCGGCCGCCCGGCAGGCCGCCATAGCCGGTATCCTTCAGCTTCTCGACGCCGAGCGCCAGCGCGAAGTCGGCCGCGCCCGAAGCGACCGCATAGCACGCGCCGCGGAAGGCCTCGGTGCCCGAGGCGCACATGTTCTCGACATGCGTCACCGGGATGTTGGGCAGGCGCAGCGTCATCGACAGCGGGATGCCCGACTTGCCGACATGCACCTCGTCGATCGCGGTCGAGAACCAGGCGGCGTTGAGCTGCTTGGCATCGATTCCCGAATCGGCGATGCACTCCTTGTAGGCCTCGAGCATCAGCTCTTCGGCGCCGCTGTCCCAGCGCTCACCGAACTTCGAGCAGCCCATGCCGAGAATGGCGACCTTGTCCTTGATACCACGAGCCATTGCGGTCTCCTTGGTGTGGTGTTGAGGGTTGAAACGCTAACTGAAGTCGATCAAACCGGCGCGGCCTTCCAGAAATAACGCTTGAAGCCGCCGCGCATCGTGTCGTTGTCGCGGATGCGGAAGGTCATGCGCATCTTGGCGCCGACCTTCACCTGTTCCTTGTCGCAGTCGGTGAAGTCGGCCATGAAGCGGCCGCCCTCGGGGAAGGTGATCATGCCGTAGTAGGCCGGCGGATCGGGCGAATAGGTGAGCGAGTCCGCCGTGAACGACATCACGCCCGCCTCCAGCCCCGCCATGGCGTAGGGCTCCTGGCTATCCACGGCATGGCAATTGGGGTTGACGCAGACCTGGGTGCGCGGGAACTGCACGGTGCCGCACACCTTGCACTTGCCGCCGACCAAGCCATAGATCATGTCGCGCTTGCGCCACAGCACCGAGAGCGCGGTCTTCTTGTCGAACTCCGCGCGCATGCCTTTCTCGATCGGCAGCATTTCGTTGAAGGCAAGGAACTTCAGGTAATTCTTCTCCTCCTTGCGCCGCGCCATCCAGCCCGAGACACCCTTGCGCTTGGCCAGCTTGGCGTTCTCGGCCGTGACCTCGAACACCAGGATGTCGACGCCCTGACCGAAGGCCACGACCATGATCTTGTCGCCTTCCTTGGCGGTCTCCAGCGCATCGACCAGCATGACCAGCGCGTGCGCGGCTCCCGTGTCGCCGAGCGAAGCGCCGAGCAGGTCGCGCACCGCGCCCTCGCCGATGCCGCAGATCTTGGCCATCTGCTTCGGGACGGCCGGCATCAGGCTCGGCATGATGAAGTGCGTGATGTCGGAGCCCTTGAGCTTGCACGCCGTCAGCGCCGCCTTGATCGCCGGAGGCACGATCTTCGAGTAGCCCTCATCGCGGATCCAGCGCTCTTCCCAGCCGTAGTCGAAGTCGGTCTCGTCGCCGCGGAAATGGTCGACGAAGTCCATCGACACCGAGTGGTGGCCGACCAGCTTAGCGATGACATTCTCGGTGCCGCAGAGCAGCGCCGCCGCGCCGTCGCCGTAGTTCAGCTCGTTCGACGAAGCGACACGCGCCAGGCGCTTGTCGGCGGCCGCGACCAGCGCCGGCGCGCCGCCGTTCTTGGACGCGTTGAGGCCCGCGATCAGCGCCGAGGTGCCGGCCTTCTGCGAGCCGCCGACATCGGAAGCGAACAGGTTCTGCTCGATGGACAGCGCGGTGCCGATCACGCCGGCGTTCTGGCGATCCTTGAAGGGATGCGTGGTCGAGGCGAAGTAGAGGCTGCGCACATCCTCCGCCTTGTGGCTGGTGAGGCAATCGCGCGAGGCCTCGACCGCCATGGTGATGGAGTCCTCGTCCCAATTGGCCATCGAGCGCTCGCCCTTGGCGAGACCACGCAGGCCGGCGGCGAACCACTTGTTGGCGTCGTAAACCGCTTGGCGGCTCAGCCGCAGACGCGGCACATAGGCTCCATAAGCCACGATTCCGACCATTCTATCCCCTTCCTCCAAGGGCCGGCCCCTCCGCAAAGCGTGCCGGCTTCATGAACGAGCGTTTATTAGTCTGCTCATAGCGCGCCCGAGGCCGCCGGGCGAGCCGGATTTGAGTGCGGCTGGCTCAACTACGAAACTAACTTCCGCGATACGGAATCATCCGACTTTTTACGCACCACACTGAGAATAAAGGTCCACTCACGATGGCGCCGGCATCTCGCGCACGAGGTTGCGATAGCCCGCATCCGGTGGGATGTGCAGGTAGCGCTTGCCGTCGCGGCTCTCGACCCAGGGCTGGACCGTCACGATCTTGCGCGCGCAAGCCGCGCTGATCGCCTCCGTCACGGTCTTCGTCTCGGTGAGCAACTCAAGGTTCTTGAAGGTCGCGTGGACCAGCGTGCGCTTGCCGGCCGCGGCTTCGTCGATCGCCTGCCGGGGCGCAATCCATACGGAGTCCACCGACTCCGAGCCGTCGTGCAGGGCGACCTGATCCTCCGGTGCCTCGGCCAGGAAGAACCAGGTGTCGAAGCGCCTGGGCGCGAAGGTCGGCGTGATCCAATGGGCGTATGGAACCATGAGGTCGGTGGCGAGCTCCAGATCCTCGGCCTCGACCAGGTCGACGATGCTCGCCTCGTCCTTGGCAAGCTTGGCCCGCCAGCGCTTCTCGATGCCCTCGAGGTCGACAGCGGCAACCAGGGCCCGCTGGCCGCGCTTGCGCGCCAGCAGGATACCGCATTCCTCGAACGCCTCGCGCACGCCGGCGACCCGGAACTTCAGCTCCTCGCTGCCGATCTTGTCGGCGCCGCCGCAGCGCGCACGCAGGCCAAGTGCGCCATCGGCCTCCTCCAGCTTGCCGCCGGGAAAGACCAGCGCGCCAGAGAAGGCGTCGATCTGGTGGTGGCGCACCACCATGAAGACTTCGAGCGGCGAGGCCATGTCGCCGGCCAAGGAAGGGCGCACCAGCATGACCGTGGTGGCAGGACGTGGCGCGGGCGGTTCTTTCTTGCTGTTGGTCATCTCAAATCAAGCTGCGTTTCAGGGTTGGCAGAGTGTCACACACAGGCGGCGACAGTGCCATCGCGTGGTTGTATCTTCGATCGGTCCATTCCGCAGGGAGAAGGAGGACATCATGACGGCAACGACCGGCGATCCGGGCCCGCACAGTCTCGGCGAAGGCCTGCGCGCGCTGCGCGCCAAATGGGGATGGATCCTGGCGCTCGGCATCATCTTCCTGATCGCGGGCGTGATCGCACTGGGCAGCGTCGTCGCCGCGACAGCGTCGGCCGTGCTGATCGTCGGCATCATGATGATCATGGCGGGCGTTGCGGAGATCATTGCCGCCTTCAACGTCAAGAGCTGGGGCAAGTTCGCCTTCTGGATGCTGCTCGGCGCGCTCTATGTCGCGGCCGGCGTGATCGCCATCCTCAATCCCTTCGCCGCCGCCACCATCCTGACCCTGTTCCTCGGCGTGGCGCTGGTGGTGGGCGGTATCGTGCGCATGTTCCTGGCCTGGCACATGCGCGAGGCCGGCAAGCCGTGGGGCTGGATCGTGTTCTCGGGCATCGTCTCCATCCTGCTCGGCCTCATGATCATCGCGAAGTGGCCCTACTCCAGCTTCTACGTGCTGGGCATCTTCCTCGGCGTCGACCTGATCTTCATCGGCTCGGGCTGGATCAGCATCGCGCTGGCGCTGAAGCGGCGCACGGCCTGACCGAGGAAAATCGGATTTCTGGCATTATTGGCAGTCGTCCGGCCTAGATGAAGGTGCTGACGGTCACGGTGCCGCTGTAGCCAGTGATATCGATCACGTAGTCGCTGCCTGGATTATAGCCTGTCAGGCCATTGGCATCGACCAGCAGGAACGAATGGCCAGCGAGATCACCGCCGGTGGCGTTGATGACCGTGGCAGTAGGTACGCTCGGCGAGTTTACCGTCCTGCCCATAGCGGCCAGGAAGGCTGCATAAGAGGTCTGCAGATCGCTGTCGAAGGTCGCGGCGTCGATAGCCGCGTTCAAGGTTGGCTGGACAGCAGTCACGCCGAAGTCAAAATCGAGCCTGTCGACAAGGGCATCGAAGCCCGCAATGAAATCGCGCACCGTGCTCGTCGATTGGCTGGCGGCGCTATAGACGAATGTGTCGGCGCCGCCACCGCCGTTCATGCTATCGGACCCGCCGCCACCGGTAAGACTGTCTGCTCCAGCGCCACCGGTGAAGGTGTCGTTGCCGGCGCCGCCGGTGAAATCGAACATTCCGTTGGTTTCGGCCGAGCCGTCGAAGTCGATGAAATCGATGGCGGCGTCACCGTCTCCGTCGAGAACAAGCGCCGATGCATCGACGGTCAGCAGCTGCCCTGCCGCCACCGTGGCGTCGCTGCTGGTCAACTTGTAGTCGTGGCCGCTATCGACCTTCAGCATCTCGACGTTGGTGAGCGTCGTGACGCCGAAGGTGAGACCGCCGGAGTAGTCGCCATTCAGCTCCACCGTATCGCTGCCGGCGCCGCCGTTGACCTGGTCCGTCGCATGAAAATTCGACCCGAACGTGAAACTGTCGTCGCCCGTGCCGCCCTTGACGATGTAGCTCGGCGCAGTTCCGCTGGAAAGATCGACCTGGAACAGGCTGGACGCCCCTGCATCAAGAGTGAGGGTCGCACCGAACGAGAGATCCTGCTGAAGAGCGACACCGGTATAGGAATGACCGCCTCGGAAGGCGAAGGTCTGGATGCGTTCGATATGGGCCTGGCGCAGGAACAGGAAGGTGTAATCTCCATTGAAATTCACTCGATTGTTGCCGCCGCCGCCGTCCACGTGTCCGAGACCGAGGCTGTAGTTCGCCGCGAAATTGAACGTATCGTCGCCACCGTTGCCATTCGTACTGGTGAAGTCGGCTGCCCGAGACATGTTGAACGTGTCATTGCCGCCACCGCCGAACAACCTCGCCGTGCCAGGCCCGACCACGAAATCGAAGGCGCCGTCGCTTTCAGAGGTTCCCTCAACGATCGGGTTCGTGGCAAAGGTGACAGCCGATACGTCCACCTTGAGACGCTGTCCCGCGGCGAGGTCGCCGTCGTCGAAAACCAGAAAATAGCCGTGATCCCCGACAAGCCTCAGCGCTTCAATACCGTTGAGCGTACCGGCAGTGAGGATGAAGGTCGTGGACGCGACGGGATCGCCGTAGTCGCCGTCCAGCACCACTGTGTCGTAGCCGCCGCCGCCCTGGATCACATCGCTGTTGGTGAGGTTTGCGCCCAGAATGAACTGGTCGTCGCCTTCGCCGCCGGCGACGCTGTCATCGCCGCCGTAGCGAAGGTTGAACGAGTCTCCTTGAGCGCCGCCGATCAGCACATCGTTTCCCGCACCGCCCAGGAAGGCGAAGCTTCCGTCGGTCTCCGCGGAACCGTCAAAGCTGAGGGCATCGGCTGCTCCCAGCTTCCACGCCTTGATGGCAAGGGTCTCGCCGACGTCGACAGTCGCATCATCGGTGGCGAGCTCATAGCTGTGCGCGGCGGCCAGTCCGATGATCTCGACGCCAGTCATGGTCTGCGCGTCGAAGGAGACGGCGCCGATGCCGCTGTAGTCGCCATCGAGCCATGCGGAGTCGGTGCCGCCGCCACCCTGGATGATGTCGCTGTCGCTGAGGTTTGCGCCCAGAATGAACCTGTCGTCGCCTTCGCCGCCGGCCACGCTGTCATCGCCGCCATAGCGAAGGTTGAACGAGTCTCCTTGGGCGCCGCCGACCAGCACATCGTTTCCGGCGCCGCCCAGGAAGGCGAAGGTTCCGTCGGTCTCCGCAGAACCGTCAAAGCTGATGGTATTGGCTGCTCCCAGCTGCCACGCCTTGACGGCAAGGGTCTCGCCGGCGCCGACAGTGGCGTCGTCGGTGGCGAGGCCGTAGCTGTGGCCGGCGACCAGTCCGATGATCTCGACCCCGACCATCGTCTGGGCGTCGAACGAGACGGCGTCGACTCCGCTGTAGTTGCCGTCGAGCCAAGCCGAGTCGGTGCCGGTACCGCCATCGATCCTGTCGCCAGCGTCGAAGGCGGCGCCAAACCTGAAAAGGTCGTCGCCTGCCTCCCCGTTCGCCGTGTCGTTACCGCCCCGGGTGAGCTTGAAAAGGTCGTCGTCGCTTGTCCCGGTAAACGTGTCGTCGCCGGGCCCGTCGGTAAATATCGCCATTGAGCTCCCCCCGGGCGACACAACCCTTAGTTAACTTATCATCGGTTGATGGGCAGCAGCAAGCACTCGAGCCATACTTGTCGAAGCAAACGGCCTCGCCGAAATGGCTTACGGATCGAGTCCACGACCGTCCTCTCGCAACGCTGTCCGGCCGACAGGGGCAGGACGAAGTGGGGAATTACAATTCGGTGATGGTTATTGTCGATCGGTGCGAGAGTCGGAAATCGAACACAAAGCGTCGGAGCGGTTGAACAGCGCATTGAGCTTCCTGGCGTACAACGGGTCGCCTAGCTCGCCGATCAGGTCAACAGCGCGCACGAACGCCGCCTCGGTGTCGGTCTCGGCATGATCACTGCGGTCGCGCGCCACCGCACGCCGGTCGGGCGGGAGGCGCCGCCGGCGCCATCCGTCGATTGGCTCCTCGTTTTCAACCGCGTTGACCGAAAAACCGCCCAATCTCGTTCGCCGCCCGATCCGGAAACTCGAAATGCGGGAAGTGTCCGGCACCGGGGAACGATGCGACGTCGAGGTCGCTGAAGAAATCGCCCAGCCGGTCGGCCCAGGCGACAGGCGTGGCGGGATCCTGGTCGCCCCAACGGACGCAGGTCGGCACCGTGATCCGACGGATCTCCGTACGCTCGCCGCTCATCATGCGCACGCGCGCAGCGTGACGGCTGATGTACCAGTTGAAGCCACCCTGCAGGTTGCCGGGCTTGAGGAAGTTGTCGACCCACTGGTCGAGGACAGGATCGAAGGCGTCCTTGCGGCCGCTCCAATGGCGCAGGAAGTGTCCGATGAAAAGACGGCAGGCCTGGCGCGAGGTGCCGAGCAGATCGGCAGCCCAAGGCATCTGGTTGAAGTAGAGGTGCCACGATTCGATGAGCTGGCTCGGCGCGCGCCATCGGTCGCGAATGCCGGGATTGGGGCAATCGAAGAAGAACAGCCCGACGACGCGCTGCGGCTCGCGGTCAGCCAGCAGCTGGGCCGGGAACACGCCAACGTCATGCGCGACGATGCCGAAGCGGCCGATGCCGAGGCTCGACAGCAGCGCATGCAGATCGGCCGCGTGCACCTGCTCGGCGGCGGTGGCAGAGGGCCCTCGCTCCGGCTTGTCGCTGTCGCCGAAACCGCGCAGGTCAGGCGCAACCAGGTCGAAGCGGTCGTCCAGACGGTCGATCACCGGCTCCCACACGCGGCAATATTCCGGCCAACCATGCAGCAGCAGGAGCGGCAGCCCGGCTCCCTTGCGGATGTAGTGGAGCCGGACGCCATTGGCGTCGACGTAGTCGGAGACTGGCGGCGCCATGGCTCACACCGCCGGGTCTTGGGAATCGAGCAGGGTGAGTTCGTCGACCACGACGCAAGCCCAGGCGTTGTGCTCCAGCTCGGTCGCCAACGCGCGGCAGGCCGCGCGAAGCTCAGCCTCTTCCTCGAACCAAGCCTCGATCACCAGCCCGACGGCAAGATCAGGTCGCTCGCCGGTCAGGGTGCGAAGGGAACCGTCGATGACGTGATTGACGACCGGGCTGCGCAGCCCCTCGATCAGCCGCGTTGCGTCCGCCTCACGCGATTCGGCAAACAGCATCATCTTGCGACCATCCTTGGACCGCTCGCCCTCCTCGCGACACTGGAACACGATCGTGCGCGAGCGATCGACCAGGCGCGCCTCGTCGGGCATGACAAGAGCTCGATAGGCTTGCGTTTCGGCAAAGGTGCCGGCCTCGGGTGGCTGGTCCGCTGGCCAGATCTCGGTGATGCCGTCGCAAGCCAAGCCGATTCCCAAAGGCGCCTGCTCGACAATATGGTTCTGCGCGTAGCGCTGCACGTAGCGGCGATACTCTGGAATGCTCGTCAGCAACGGCCCGTGATGATGCTGCCAATATCGACGGAAAGCTTCGACAGTCATGTCGGGTCGGCGGCGGTTCAGGACGAAACGCTTGGCAGCCATGGTTATGGCTTCACCAGCGGGCATCCGCCTTCTGACAGGGGACGGAAGGCTTCGCTGCCAGGGATGCGACGCACGACCTTGAAGTAGTCCCACTCGCCGCGCGAATCGGCCGGCGACTTGGCTTCCAGCAGGTACATGTCGCGCGGCAGGCGGCCATCTTCTCGGATCACTGCGCCATGAGTCATGAAGTCGTCGACCGGCATGCTGCGAAAGACCTTCAGCACCGCGTCGGTCTGGTCGGTGCCGGCACGCTCGACAGCCTTCAGGTAGTGCATCACCGCGCTGTAGGCGCCGGCGTTCTGCGACGTCGGCATCTTGCCGGTGCGCTGGTGGAAGCGCTGCGACCATTGCCGTGTCTGCTCATCGGCGTCCCAATAGAAGGCATCGAGGAACTGCAGGCCGGCCACGGCCTCCAGCCCCAGCGCCCGGGCATCCTGCAGGGAGAAGAAGAACGTGACGTGGCGCGCCGGCAGCTTGAATTCGCTGGCCTGCTTGGTGGCCGTCATCAGATCCTGGACCGAGTTCGCGAAAGCGAGCACCTTCGGCTTGGCCGTGAGCACCTGCAGCAGGTACGAGCTGAAGTCGGCCGTGCCCAGCGGATGGCGAACGCCGCCCAGGACCTTGCCGCCGCTCGCTTCCACGATCCGTCGGGATTGCGCCTCCAGATCGCGACCGAACGTGTAGTCGACAGTGAGGTAGAACCACGTGTCGCCGCCCTGCCTGACGACCGAGGCCGACGTTGCCGCGGCTTGACTATAGGTGTCGAACAACCAGTGAAAGCCGTTGGGCGAGCAGCGGCTGCCGGTCAGGTCGGCACTGGCGGCGGCCGTGAAGATCACGATGCGCCCGGCCTGACGCGCCAGATCCTGGACGGCAAAGGCGACCGCAGAGTTGTTGACGTCGAAGATCGCATCGACGTCCTCGGCGTCGTACCAGCGCCGCGCCAGCGTCGCGCCGATATCCGGCTTGTTCTGGTGATCGGCCACCAACAAGGTGATCGGCCGGCCCAGCGCCTGCCCACCGACGTCGTCGATCGCCATGCGGGCGGCCTCGATGGTCGCCGGGCCATCGGTGCTCGAGGTCGGTCCCGCCATGTCGACCAGGAAGCCGATCTTGACGCTCCGGTCGTCCTGGCCCGCGAGTGCGGCATGCCAGGCGGACAGCATCAGCAGAAACGCGATGGTCCATCGTGCCAGCATCTAAAGCTCCCTGAGAATCGCTACACGGCGAGAAAGCCGCCATCGACGGGCAGCGTGACGCCGGTGATGTAGCTCGCCATCGGCGAGGCCAGGAACAGGACGGCGGCTGCGACCTCCGCCGGCTCGCCGGTGCGCGCAAGCGGCGTGCGCGCATGAAAGTCGGCCATGAAGGCAGGATCGGCCCGCCGGGCGCGCGTCATCTCGGTATTGATCACGCCAGGCGCGACGGCATTCACGCGGACGCCGTCTGAGGCGAGCTCCTTGGCCAGCGTCTGCGTCAGAAGCTTCACGCCCGCCTTGGAGGCCATGTAGCCGTAAGCCGACGTCACGGCGTTGAAGGCCGTGATCGAGGCGAAGTTGACGATCGCGCCTCCGCGCTCGCGCAGCGCGGTCGCGAACGCGCGGGTGACGTTGAAGGTGCCGGTCAGATTGACCGCCAGCTGCCGGTCCCAGACGACACGCGCCGCCGGGTCATCGAGGGCGGCGTGCCCGCTGGTGCCGGCGTTGTTAACCAGGACCGACACGAGACCCACCTCCTCCCTGAGCTCGCGCGCCAGCTTCTCGCAAGCCTCGAGATCGGCGATATCGAGCGCGTGGGCGCTCGCCTGGGCACCGCGCTTGCTCAATGCCGCCGCCGTTGCGGCCGCAGCGTCACCATCGATGTCGGTGACCGCCACTGCAGCTCCCGCTGCGGCGAAAGCCTCGGCCACAGCTGCGCCCAATCCGCGACCGGCCCCTGTAACCAGGACGATCTGCCCCTCGAAGGACAAGGCTCCTCCCGCCATCACATCCTCGCTTCGGAGTATAATTTCAGATATAGTATCTAACTGAAAGTTATTTTCAAGCGTCGCGATGGGCCAGGATGGCAGAAGCGAGAATTTCGATAATCAGCAGGTGGCTGGCCATGGGCGTCCGCGTGCCGACGATCGTCGGCGCTTCCGGTGTCACGGCGAGCAGCGTGGCGTCAGCGACCGCCGCCAGCGGGCTGTCGGCGCGGTTGGTCAACGCGATCGTGAAGGCCTTGGCCTGGTGGGCGATGCGTGCGGCGCGGACCGTGGATTCGGTTACGCCGGACGCCGACACGGCCACAGCCACAGAGCGCCTGTTAAGCCCAGCGGCGAGCTCGGCGGCCCACGAGACATCGCTGATGGCAATGGCGCCAATCCCGAGGCGAAGCAGATGGTAGGCGGCGATCTGAGCGACGATACCCGAGGCGCCAGCGCCGAACATCAATACGCGATCGGCCTCGACCAGGCGATGCGCCAGCCGGTCGAACACAGCCGCCTCGTTGCGCTGGCGCGTCGCGGCCAAGGCATCGATCGTCGCGTTCAAGAGCGCATCCGGCAGAGGCAGTCCCGCCGAGCGCGATACCGGCTGCGAGCGACCCGTCGAGCGAGCCAGCTCCTCGGCCAGCCGCACCTTGAACTCGGCGTAGCTGTCGAGGCCAAGTGTTCGACAGAACCGCACGACGCTGGCCGGGCTGCTGCGCGCGACGGTGCTCAATTGATTGATATTCTGCCGCGTCACCGTTTCGGGATTGGCGAGCACATAGCGTCCGATCGTCCGGACGGCGACCGGCATCGCTTCCAGCTGCATCCTGATCGTCATCAGCAGGCCAGGTTCGGCACTGGCCTCGTGACGGATCATGGCGGCCAGCCTTGACGCACGCCGAACCGTTCCGTCTCTATTCGGCGGTCGTGCTGCCCGACTGGATCGATGCCAATGGCCATATGAATGTGGCGTCGTTCGGCATCCTGTTCGATCGGGCGGGACATGTCCTGATCGAGGCCTTGGGCATTGGCGTCGACTATGTCGCCACACAGCGCCGCGGCCTGTTCATCCTCGAATCGCATTGCCGATACTACCGCGAGCTGCGGCTCGACGATCCCGTCGAGGTGGCCTCGCGCCTGCTGGCGGTCGACGACAAGCGTGTTCACCTCTTCCATGAAATGTTCCATAGCGGCGAACGCTATCTCGCCGCAACGCTGGAGGTGCTGGCGATATGCGTCGACCTCCGCGACAGGCGCTCTGCTGCGTTGGAGCCAGAGGTACGGGCGAGACTTGCCCAGATCGCCGAGCGACAGGCCTTCCAGCCCTTGCCACACCGCTGCAGCCTCAGCCTGCGGCGGCCTGACGAAAATGCCCGATCCGAGAACGCCTGATCCTGCCTGCCCACGGCGTCGACCCGGCGTGACGAGCCTGATATGACGAAGCAGACATGACGGACCACATGACAGCACGCGATCTCGAGGTGCTCATCGCCGGCGCGGGACCCGTCGGCCTGACTTTGGCCATCGATCTCGGCCGACGCGGCGTGCGCTGCCTGCTGATCGAGAAGAATCCGACGACGGCGCCCTATCCCAAGATGGACCGCTCGAACGCGCGCACCATGGAGCTCTACCGCCGCATCGGCATCGTCGATCGCGTGCGCGCGCTCGGCTATCCGCCCGAGATCCCGATGAATGTCTACTGCTGCACACGGCTCAGCGATCCACCCATTGCCGTGTTGGAGTACCCGTCGGTGGCGGAACGGCGCAAGCAGATCGCCGAGAGCCCCAACGGCAGCTTCCTGCTCGAGCCCTATCAGCTGGTGTCGCAGAACAAGCTAGAGCCGCTCCTGAAGGAGGTGGCGGAGGCGACGCCCAACGTCACGGTGCGCTACGGCTGCGAGCTTTCGAACTTCAGCCAGGATGCCGACGGCGTGACCGTGCAGGCCCGCACGATCGACGGCAAAGACGAGACGCTGCACGCACGCTATCTGGTGGGCTGCGACGGCGGCACCAGCCGGGTGCGCAAGAAGCTCGGCATCAAGCTCCAGGGCCGCGGGCGCATCCGCAACCTGGTGCAGGTCATCTTCAAGTCGGACGAGCTCTACGAGCGCATCAAGGCCGGCAAGGGCCGGCACTACAATTTCGTCGACGCGGCGGGATCGACCATCGTGGCGCAGGGCTGCCGCACGGAATTCACCCTGCATTCGTCGCTGCCGCCGGAGACGGACTTCCGGCCGGTGATCGAGAACCTCATCGGCTTTCCCTGCCGGTTCGAGATCCTCGAGGTGATCCCCTGGCGACACAATCTTCTGATCGCCGACCATTATCGCGAAGGCCGCGTGTTCCTGGCGGGCGATGCCGTACACCTCGTCATCCCGACAGGCGGGCTCGGCATGAATACCGGCGTGGGCGACGCCTTCGACCTCGCCTGGAAGCTCGCAGGGACGATCCACGGGTGGGGCGGCCCCGCGCTGCTCGAGGCCTACGAGAGCGAGCGCCGGCCGATCGGCGTGCGCAACGTCGAAGCAACCGGTTGGGCGGCCGCCGGTGTGCCGATCTGGCGGGCGCTGGTGAAGCCGGAGATCTACGACGACACGGTGCAAAGCGCTGCGCTGCGCCAGCAGGTGGCAGCGTCGTTCGACGTCAACCATCGCCGCATGCACGGCATGGTCGGCGTCGAGGCGGGCTACTCCTATGCCGGCTCGCCGTTGATCGCCGACGAGCCGGGCAACGCGGCTGAATGGGAAACCAGCCGCTACGTTCCCAAGGCGGTGCCGGGCGCACGCATTCCGCACATGTGGCTGGCGGACGGCAGCGCGCTGCAGGACCGGCTGGGCGCCGGCTACACGCTGCTAGACCTCCGCGGCGATTGCGATACCGCGGCGCTGGAGGCGGCCTTTGCCAAGATCGGTGCACCGCTCGACATCCAGCATCTCGACGAGAAGCGGGTGCGCGAGGTCTATGGCGCTTCAGTCTTCCTGCTGCGGCCCGATCTCCACATCGTCTGGCGCGGCCATGGACCACCGGAGAACCCGGCAGAGCTGGCCGCCTTGGCGACCGGCTGGCGGCAGCCGAATCGAGTGACGCCGCCGAAGGTGAACGTGGCTGTTTAGGCCTGATAAGGGATACCGCCATTAGACGAAGAAGGCCGGCGCGAAGTCACCGCCCGGCCTTGGCGCAATCTTCAATCTTCCGCTTCTCACGCTGCCGGAAAGCCCGATGCACTGTCAAGCGGCTCTGCCAGGTCCGCGAAACGATGGGGTTTTGTTCGCCCGCAGCTGGTGTTTGCTCCGCGAGGCGGAGGGCAAGCGATGCGGGGATTTTTGGGGGAGAAGATCGGCGAAGGCACCTCGGCGGACATCCATGCCTGGGCGCCCGGTCAGGTCGTGAAGCTGTTCAAGGCCGGCACCTCGCGGCGAACCAGCCGGGACGAGGCGCGCATGACACGCGCCGTCTTCGCCGCCGGCGCCCCGGCGCCGGAGGTGCTCGACGAGGTGACCCTGGAGGGGCGCTTTGGCATCGTGCTCGGTCGTCTCGACGGACCGACCCTGCTGCATCTCTCGCGCAGCGGCGCCATGACACCCGGGCAAACGGGCGCGATCCTCGCGGGCCTTCTCATGTCCGTGCACAGGACGCCTCCGCCGCCGGAGGTATTCGTCCTGCGCGGCTGGATGGATGCCGCGTTTCGGCTCTCCGGCCTTGTTCCGACGCACATCGCCAGGGGCATCCTCGCCCTGATCGATCGCCTGCAGCCGGCGGACGGGCTGTGCCATGCCGACCCCCACCCCGGCAACGTGATCATGACGGCGGATGGTCCACGACTCGTCGACTGGACCTGGGCGATCCGCGCACCCGCCGCCTTCGACCTGGTGTGGTGCCACATCCTGTTCACCGAGTTCGTCCCGGAACAGGTCGCCGATCCGGAACGGCCGCGTGCCTACAATGCGGCGATGCAGTCCGAGTATGCTCGGCTGGCCGGCACGTCCCAAGCGGCGCTGAGGGCGGCGATGGAGCTCTACCTACCGATTGCCCTCATCCGCCTCTTCGTCCTCTCTGGGGGACCTGCGAGCGCGCAGTGGAAGCGGCTGATCCAGCGTGCCGAAGCCGCGCTGCGCACGGAGGACTGAAGTTCTTCCACCGACCGTTGAGTGGCCCTCTCCCAGGCCGCTTGAAGTGGATCGCCATCTTCATTATATTTGTTTTTCGACAAACAAATTATTTCTAGCGGCGGCGGGATGATGGACGAATACCTGGATGTCGTGATTGTCGGCGCCGGCCTGTCCGGCATCGGGGCGGCTCGCTACCTCAAGACGCGGCTGCCCGGGAAGTCGTTCGCCATCCTGGAGAGCAAGCCGCGGATGGGCGGCACCTGGGACCTGTTCCGCTACCCGGGCGTCCGCTCCGACAGCGACATGCACACGATGGGCTACGCCTTCAAGCCATGGAACCATCCCAAGGCGATCTCCGACGGCGATGCGATCCTCGCCTACATCGAGGAGACGGCAGCGGAGAACGGCCTCACCTCTCGCATCCGCTTCGAGCACCAGCTTGTCAGCGCGTCGTGGTCATCGGCCAAGGCGCAATGGACGCTGGACGTCCGGCGCGGCGACGGCGGCATGGTGCGCCTGCGCTGCGGCTTCCTGTTTTCCTGCGCCGGCTACTATCGGCACGACGAGGGCCACCTGCCCCATTGGCCCGGCTATGGCGACTACAAGGGCATCCTCGTCCATCCGCAGTTCTGGCCGGAAGACCTCGACTGGAGCGGCAAGCGCATCGTCGTGATCGGCTCGGGCGCCACCGCAGTGACGCTCTCCCCGGTGCTGGCTGAGAAAGGCGCTCACGTCACGCAGCTCCAGCGGTCGCCGACTTACATGGTGACGCGACCTGTGGTGGACGCGCTGGCCGAGCGCCTGCGGCGCTGGTTGCCACCCATGCTTTCCTACCAGGCGGTGCGCTGGCGCAACATCCTGCGCAACCGCCTGCTGATCCGCCAGATGGCGCGCGATCTTGGCCGCGCCAAGCGGCAGCTGGTCGCGCTCGCCAAGGCGCAGGCGGGGCCTTGGTGCGACATCAAGCATCTGACGCCGGACTACATGCCCGGCCAGCAGCGCATCTGCCGCGTGGCCGACGGCGACTTCTTCAAGGCCATCCGCGACGGCCAGCTGACCCTGGTCACCGACGAGATCGAGCGCTTCGACGCTTCGGGTATCCGGCTTGCGAGCGGCCAGCATCTCGAAGCCGACATCGTGATCACCGGCGCGGCCGACTGCGGGAGCTGCACCGCCTACAGCGTGTACGACGGCATCGGGTTCGAGAAGGCGGGACGGCCAGCCGTCGTTGTGACCACCACGGAGTTCCGCCCCATTGCGGAGACGATGGCGCAGCACTTCGGACTGCCCGAGCTGCGCATCGTGGTGCTCCCGCATCCCATCGGCGGTACCGACCCCGACACGCTCGCGACGTGGGCGCAGGACGAGCTCGGAGCAGGTGACGTCCTCTACCGCTGGTCCACCCAGGACTACTACTCACACGACCGTGTGCCGTTCATCGGCGCCCTCGACGCACGAATCCGGATCTACACGGCGGCCCCCTTCGGCGGCTGGGCGGTCAGGCATGTGCGTGCACGCGCGTTGATGATCGCGGTCGGGGCCCTAATCGTGACGCTGTCGATATTCCAGCTCTTGCGTGCGTTTCGACCGATCTAGGCGTGGACTCATTGGATGCGCAGCCACAGATTCATGACGCAGCTTCGATGTTGTCACCAGCCGCAAGGAGCACGGCCATGACGGTCTGGGCTAAGCTCGCACGCGCCGCTCTTGCAAGCCTCGGCGCCGGGGTGATCTCGATCGCGGCCGCTGCGGCGGGCGAGGGCTCGTCTGACACCGGCCCACAGCCGGCTTGGGGGTACTTTGCCGGCGAGCGAGGCCCGCCGCCAGGCGATAACGGCCGATACGAAGCCCATAACCGGCCGGAATTTGACAGCCGCCGGGGCGCCGGGCATCACCGAAGAACCCGTTCCGCTTCTCGCAGGACCGCCATGCCCAAGCCCGTCATCGGAGTGACCCTGGATGCCGAGGAGCCGGGCGGCTACTCCTCCTCGCCCTGGTACGCGCTGCGGCAGAACTACTGCGGGTCGTTGGCCGAGTTCGGCGCCGTGCCCCTGGCGCTGCCGCATCTGGTCGATGCGGCCGACCGCTATCTCGACCTCTGCGACGGCATCGTCGTCACCGGCGGCGGCTTCGACGTCGATCCCGCGCTCTGGGGCGCCGGCTCGGTGCATGAGACGGTGAAGACCAAGCCGGTGCGCACCCAGTTCGAATGGGCGCTGGTCAAGGGCGCGGTGGCGCGGAACAAGCCGGTGCTCGGCATCTGCGGCGGCGAGCAGCTGCTGGCGGCGGTGCTGGGCGGCACGCTGGTGCAGCACATCCCGGCCGAGATCGAGAACCCGCTGGACCACAGCCCGGAGCGCAAGATCCACGACCCGGCGGGCTGGAAGGCCGCGCACGAAGTCGAGGTCACGCCCGGCACGCTGCTGGCCCGCATCACCGGCGCGGCGCGGTTCGGCGTCAACAGCTCGCACCATCAGGCGGTGAAGGCGGCCGGTCCGGCGAGCGAGTCGGAATAGAGCGTGACGCCGCGCGCGGGATAAAGGAAGGGGAGATTCCAGAAGTCCGGCAGGCCGCTCCGGATCTGGTGCGAGCCCCAGGAGAGGACCACCAGGTTGAACACCGGATCGCCGGCGTCCGGCGCGATGTGCGAGCTCGCCCGGGTCGCGATCGGCCGCAGATAGACGAGCGCCAGGAGCAGATAGCCCAAGGCCGCGAGCCCCGGAACCAGCGCCTTACGGGCCATCGGTCTTTCCGTGGAGAATGCGGTACACGCGGTCGCCGTAGGGATCGCGATAGACCAGCTCCACCTCCTCGGCGAAGGCCCAGCGTTTGAGCCGGCCCGCGAGCCAGGGCGGCGGATATTGCCGGCCGTGGACGAGCACGTGGGTCACCCCCCAGCCGCGCAGCGTGGCGATCGCCTTGGCCGTGGGCAAGGGCCGGACGGCGGGCAGCAGGTCGAGATAGTGCCGCGGCGCGTAGCCCGAGAAGCCGTTGACCAGCGGCTTCCAATGCTCGGTCGCATTCTCCATGTAGATCACTTCCGAGTCCCAGGGGCCGAGCGGCAGCTCGAGGAGCGCCCGCACCTCCGGCCGGTGGGCGATCCAGGC
>Ga0081455_10003138_pt1 | contig 19225 bp, 23 predicted proteins | sample TabmetS3T2R1_FD_70207 | JGI IMG/M metagenome (GOLD analysis project Ga0081455, IMG submission 70207) | Tabebuia heterophylla rhizosphere microbial communities from the University of Puerto Rico - S3T2R1 | ecosystem: Host-associated > Plants > Roots > Rhizosphere ... | reverse complement strand
TTCCTTTGCTATCCTCTTCCATGGTGGCTCTCGTCCTTCTGGCTTCGTCGGTTGTCTTCGCAAACACCAACTTAACCAGAGCGGGGGCCACCCCCCAATCTGCGAAAGATTCTGTACGTCATCGTAGCCGTCGGTCTCAACGAGATTGGGCGGCTCCGCGAGCTGCGGCGACCCAGGCGGCGCGAAGTTGAAGAAACCGGCGCGCTTCAGTTCCGGCGGCCAGCCGACATTGACCGCCGATTGTTGGCCTCATCGCTGTTGCTCACGCTGCCTCCAATGGGCGGGAGTGGAATGTCGGCATGAGCAAGCGTTCGCCTTCCCGTCGACGAGCCATTGCCACCGGATCATCGGCAAGAAGATGTCGCCATGTATCGCCGCGCCCGATGTGACCACCGTCCGTTCGTTCGCGCCAAAGGCCTTGGCTGTGATCCGGTGCGACTGCTGAGCCGTCCTGATGGCCAACACTATCTCGGCGTTGAGCTTCGCCTTTCCGTTCCGCTCGTCGGCTGGGGACCTTCCTCGACCCTTGCTGAGCATGTCGCACATGTTGTCCAACTATGAACCCGCGAACAGGTGACCCGGCTTCACGCAGCGAGGGTTGTCGCAGCGATGCTGAACACTGCGCCTTCCGGGATGAAGCCGTTGGCCGCCTCGAAGGACAGGCAGTTGCCAGGCGCATCCGACCCAGCGCAGGCGTCCGTAGCCCCGACTCAACGTGCCCATCCATGGCCAGCACGCGTCAGGGCGGTCCGCCTTGTCGGTGTCGTCGCGATCGAGGCGCTCTTGCAGCGTCGCGCCTCGCCGCACCTGGGGGCGCGAGCGGCTCATGCGGCCCTCCTGAGCGCGTCGATCTCGGCGCGCGCCGCGCGGTACCCGCGCATCTCCTCGACCAACCCCGCGCACAGGAAGCGGCGTCGCGCGAGCCATCGACGCCGGCGGTCGGCATCCCAGATGCGTCAGCGCGTCGCCACCCATGGCCCGTGCTTGTCGCTTTCGTACGCCTCGAGGCGGCAGAGCCAGCTGAGCGCGCCTTGCGCCTTGGCTTCGTGCACGAGCATGAAGGGCCGCTCGTCGCCGTCATAGCCGTCGTTGCGGTCATGCAACCCGGCTAGGCCCAGCTCATGGACCGTGTGTCAGAAGTCGGTGCGTGCATGCTCGACCTCGGCCGGGCAGACCGCGGCGCCCATGCGCGCCAGTTGCCGCCGTTCGGCTCAGACGGCGGGAGAGGCCGCCGCTTGCGGCGGATCAGGTCGGACGTCGAAGTCTTGGGACGGTGAAGGGTGAGAGTATCGGGCAACGGTTGGACCCATCGAGATCAAATTCCTTGTTGGGATTGAACTGCTCCACGCGCTATTTGTCGTGCGAGGCGTGCACTAGCCGCTTGGCCAGTGCCGAGAAAGCTCGTTTCGTCGACCTGCTGGACAAACAGGCAGTCGTCGCCGCTCCGCGGCGGCAGAGGGGATGGATCCAGAGCTGGTCGCCTTCATCGTACGCCGGGCTTACGCTCGGCCATCTCCAGAGCGAGCGGCGCTCCCTCGAATGGGTCCGCGCATGGTCGCGGTATGGCTGTGCGTGTCGGTCGCGAAAGGCGCATCGCTGCCCAAGGCGCGCCGCTTCGTCGAGCGCGATCACACTCAGTCAGCTACGCCAAGCGCAAGATCGGGCGCGTTGTGGCAGAGATGCCTTTGCTGCGGACTGCCGCGCTCGAAACATGTGCTGAGCTGGGGATCGAGCTGCCTGAGGCTCTGCAGCCCGCCCACGAGGCGACCGGAGGGTAAGACGGCGCAGTGGTTCAGGCCCTACTTGAAGAACTCGATAGCCCCAAGGTGCAGAGTCTCTCCGATGCGCACTATCGCGCGTGGGACAGCCTGTGGTGCGTGGCCTGCAAGCACGACGGCGGTGAAGTTCCGTATCCCCGACCTCATGCAGGGCGGTGAGCCGCGTCATGGAGCAGGTGCGGCTGCACAATCCCGATGCGGTGTTCGTCGACAGCACCGGCATCGGCTGGGGCGTTCACGACCGGCTGATCCAGCTCGGCTGTCCGCGCCTGATCGGCCTCGGTTTCGCCCGCAAGGCCGATAGCCGGGATCTCGGCGACGCCGCCATGCGCTACGCCAACAAGCGCGCCGAGATGTCGACCTTCCTGAAGGAGTGGTGCTGGGCCGGCTGCTTGCCCGACGATCGCGACTCCTCGCGACCTGGGCGCGGCCGAATACGGCTACGACCCCGGGGACGCCATCCTGCTCGAACGCAAGGACGACATGCGCCGCTGTGGCCTCGCTTCGCCCGACGACGCCGATGCGCTGGCGCTCACCTTCGCCGATCCCGTGGTTCGGCGCGATCCTGCCGAGGAGCGGCGCTATGAAGAGGGGGATACGCCGGTTGAAGAGCAAGATTGTGTGAGGACTACCCTGATCATGACGATAGTGCTGACCGAGTTCGTCGGGTCAACTGAAAGTAGCATTGGCGCGGAATTGTATGTCGATGCTAAGAGAATCGGCTGTCATGGTCGCGCCCGTTGTTGAAGTCGTCTGCTTCATGGTTGTCGCCGCCTTTTGAGTTGGTCGGCGGCGCGGCTTGTACTTTCTGAACTATGACCTATCACCCAGCGCGAAAGCGCAGCGCAATGCGGAGAGCGATTGCTCAGCTCAAGGACATGGGCCGCAGGGATCGAGGAATTCCGCCGCTCCGGGCCTTCCGATTGATGTCGGCCATGTGATACCGATCGAAGCCGACCATCGATTCCAATCGATCTCGGCGGGGGGTGGCGAGCGCCCGCTGGTTGGTGGTCGTTGCCATCGCTATGGTTGAGTGGCCAAGTGGCAGGCTGCGGTACGCGTGTTGACGCCGTTGGTTGCTGCACCAGGCTCTGAACTATTTGACGTTGCAACTTCTTTCATGTTAGTTGGGGTTGTGGGAAGGGAACTTGGGAAGTTCCGAGGACTTTGATCGACGTTTGACGCACGGCTGCTTGCGATTGCGGGCATCGTGCGCCGCTAGGCACTGACGACTCCGTAGCTTCGATGCTGCGGCTCGCCTCTCGTGAGGGCGTCGTACTTTTAGACGCCGGTGAGAGCCGTCGGGTAACTGCGTGCTCACGCAAGTGGGAAAAACGAGGGTGACAATGGAAATGCTCATAACGACCGAGGGTGCATCCCATAAGGATGGAATGACCCGAGACGCCAGCATTGAATGCGGTCCACGCCTGCTTGACCAAAGGAGTGAGTTGATACTCATCGAAGATGATGATTTTTACCGTAGAGCGGTTGAGGCGGATCTTCGTGATGAAGATTTTGTAGTGCACTCTTTCAAGGATGGATCATCAATGCTCGCCGCCATAGGCGCGGGTCTGCGCGCCGATGCGGTGATCCTCGACTGGGCGTTGAAGGACATGTCTGGCATCGATCTTCTGGAACAGATGAAAGAGCGTAGGCTAGACTGGCCCGTTATTTTTTTGGCGAATCAGGCCTCACCTGTGCATGAAGGGCTGGCGTTGCAGAGCGGCGCAGCCGATTTTGTAGACAAGGCTCGTGACCTATCGGTCCTTATCATTCGTCTACGACGGGTTCTGATAAAAAGCCAAGTGGTTCCCAAAGTTTCTCCAGAAAATGCCGTCGCTTATGGACAACTTACGCTTCGAACAAACATATGCAGAGCCTATTGGGATGGAATTGATGTCGGCCTGACGGTGGCCGAATTCAAAACCGTGTCTCTGTTAGTCTCGAATGCGGGCTCGTTCGTCACTTATCGACAGATCTACGATTGCATGCGTCACGTTGGGTTTGTAGCGGGCAGTGGAGAGCACGGCTATCGCCTCAATGTCCGGTCTGGCATACGGCGGATCCGCGCAAAGTTCAAAGCGCTCCACCCGGACTTTGATGAGATACAGACGTACACATCATTCGGGTATCGTTGGAAACAGAATTAAACGAACGGGCGGCCGGTGGAGTCAGTCTGATCGTTGTGCCGCCTTCGCCATTCACGTTGTGCCGAGGTCCAGGCATGTTTGCTGCCACGGGGGAAAGCCCCGACGACAAATGGCGACTCTAGTTTGGCGGACGTTGTGCGGCTGTACTCCTTGCACCCACAAAACTTTCCCCAGATATGCGATTATTGAACTAGAACGCATCTGCCAGTGGTATAAAGTCACCCCGCCGAAGCTATATAACAAGAACGGCGTCAGGACATTCAGCAGCCGGAGAATGGGTTCTGGTCGCTCGCGAATGGGGGGGCGCATGGCTCAACGGATGGAAACGTGGCTGCTCCGCGATGGGAGCTTCAGAGTTTACGCAACGAATCCAGTCGGTCGACGCAAGGGGCGCATCATCGAATTGGAAGTTGTGGCCACAGGGGAACGATTTCACGGCTCTGCCAGGAAGATGAGGCGGCTCGTGCAGGTACTCGAAGGAAGCAATCCTGAGCCGCCCGTTCCACAGCCTTGGATCCGCAGGGGCATCCGCCGCGACCCAGTCTAGTGGTGGCAATGCACACTGTCTGTGCTCCGACTTTCGGTAAATAGGGGCGGATTTCAGGCGAACCTTTGAGCCGAAATCGGCAGGGACAGGTGGCGGACTTCAAATCGGAAGCAGTGGCCGACCACCAAGACTTGGCCCGAGTTCGCCAAGTAGCATCTGACGTTGCCCCCAACTTTCATCCAGTTGGAAGTAGAGTCTAGCGGTTGAACTCCGCGGTGCGATCGATGGTAAAGAGCCAAAGCGCGCAGCCGTCGAGAGCGCAGCGCCTTGGCCCCCGTTGCACCGAGAACTGGTCGGTATGGGCCGCTGGCGTCAGCCAGCCAATGCGCGAATAGGGGCGTACGGTGTTGTAGTTGCGCCGCCATTTCTGGAGGGGGCGCGGGCGTGGGCCAGCGAAGTGAACAACGTCTTGTTCAGGAACTCGTCGCGCAGTCGGGCATTGAGGGTCTCGATGAAGGCGTTCTGCACCGGTTTGCCCGGGTTGATGTAGTGCCAGTCGAACCCGGCTGTCGGCAGTCCAGGTCAGAATGGCGTTGCTGGTCAACTCGGTGCCATTGTCGCTGCCGGTCGCCTTGGGCTTGCCGTGGACGGCAATCAGCGGGTCGAGCTCACGCGCTACCCCCTTGCCCGACAGCGAGAGGTCGGCGATCGCGCGGCCAGGCAGCGCCGGGTACAGACGTCGTAGATCGCCAGAATGCGGAAGCGCCGGCCGCTGACCAGTTGGCCGGACATGAAGTCCAACGCCCACAGGTCGTTCGGCGCGGCCGGCATCGGCATCGGGGGGCGGCTGCCCAAAGCGCGCTTGCGGCCACGTCTTTTGCGCACCATCAACCGTTCCTCGCGATACAGTCGGAACAGCCGCTTGTGGTTCACTCTCGTGACAACCGTATTGCCGGCGTCACTGTAATGGCTCCAAGGACATCACGCGGAACTCACGTTCGGTTGGCGAATAGTCTGGTAGGCTTTGCCATCCGCTTTCATCGGCACCGCTACGTAGTGGCGATGCAGCTCTTCTCTCTCGTTGAGCGGACAGGCCCCGCACCAAGAAGCCCCTTGGTGCGGGGCCGCTCATAAGACTGCCGGAGTCCTATGCTCTCAATGGTGGTGCTCAGCCGGGGGAGGCGGACATGCTTTCCTTCGTAAGTGTCAACGCCGAGGTGATTCTGACCCAACTTGAGGCTAAACACCCAAGTAAATCTGACTCACCTGGACGCTCGGTTGCGCTGGTCGGCTGCGGAGAGCGTAGCCCGGAGCGGCGGACCAGCGCGGCGGCTGAGTTTGGCGTCGTCGCCATCCTCCTCGCTGTCTGCCCTGCCTTGCGCTTGTCGCGCAGCCGATAGCTCTCGCCGCTGATCTGGACGATGTGCGCGTGATGCAGCAGGCGATCGAGCATGGCGGCAGTCAGCGTCTGATCATCGGCGAAGGCAGTGGCCCATTGCGTGAACGGACGGCAGATTGCTGGTCAGCACGATGGCGCCGCGTTCGTAGCGCTTGGCCACCACGTTGAAGAACAGATTGGCCTCCTCGCGCCGGAACGGCAGGTAACCGATCTCATCGATGACGAGCAGCTTGGGGCCCATCATCGCCCTGTTGAAGTACTCTTTCAGCAGCCCTTGGGCACGCGCCGCGGCCAGCTGCAACATCAGATCGGCCGCCGTGAGGAAGCGCACCTTGTGCCCGGCCATGACCGCACGGTAGGCCAGTGCCAGGGCGATGTGCGTCTTGCCCACGCCGCTCGGTCCCAACGGCACTACGTTCTCGGCGCGCGCCACGAATGGCAGGTGCGACAGCTCCAGGATCTGCGCCTTGGGGCCATTCGGCCGCCAAGCAGGTCGTCTTGAGCTGCTCGCACAGCGCGGTGATCCGCTCTTGCTGCTGGATCATGGCTGGACCTCGAGCAGGGCGTCGTACACGGCCGGCGGATGCTGCAAGCTCTCCACCAGCACCGGCACGCGTAGCGGCAGGACAGGCGTCACCTTCAACGCCGGTGCCGGCAGCATCGCCGAACGCTCTTCGGCCAGGCGACGGGCCGGAATCGCCTTGGTCGTGGCGTGCACGCGCTCGTTGGCGACCTCGTCCAACCAGCGCGGCACGTGGCTGTTGGCCACCTCCGCCACCAGCTTCAGGCCGCTGACCTGAAGCATTCGACCTTGCCTTTGGTCTTGCCGGTACGGTCGGCACAGCCGCAGCGTGAAGCCGCATTCTTCGGCAAGCTCGAGCAGCCGATCGTTCCAGCGGTGCAGTCCAGGCCCATAGGCATCGCGTTCGATCACCACTGTCTTGACGTTGTCGAACAGCACCTGCTCCGGCACGCCGCCGAAGTAATCCAGTGCCTCGCGCAAGCCCTCGCACAGCGCCTCGCCGTCCTCCTTCTGGCCGAACTTCACGAAGCTCGCGCGGCTGTAGCCCAGCGTCGCCACCAGCGCTACCAGCGGGGTCGCGACCAGGTCGCACCCAGGTAAAGTCCACCTGCATCTGCTTGCCGGGTGCCGTCTCGAGCCGCACCACGACCTCGGGCGCCGCCTTCTTCAGCGGTGCCAGCCATGCCTTCAGCTGGCTGATGTCGCCACCATATCCCAGCTCGCGGATCTCGCGCAGAAGCACCGTCGCCGGAATCCACCGCGGCCGCGCCTGCTCGACGCGCTCAGCCAGGTAGTCCTTGTACTCGTCCAGCTTGGCCGTCCGCGCTGCGCGTGGCCCATATCGATCCACCCGCTCGCATCGCAAATACCGCCTAACCGTGTTCCGCGAACAGCCCAGTTGCCGCGCTATCTCCCTGATCCCCGACCCGCGGCGGGCCAGCACTCGTATCTCCACTACTTGCTCCTGGCTCAACATCGACGGCTCGCGCAAAGCCGTCATCCTTGCCCAGGTGGGTCAATTTTACCTCGGCGCTGTGGGTCAGTTTCACCCGGCGCTAACATCTCGAGGATCCGCTTGACCTGGAGCGCCACCGTGCGGCACGCCTCCGGTTCCGCGCTGCCGTCGTAAGGATCCGCCCCTAGCAGGCATCTCTCGGCGACGAGCCCGATGGCGACGCTATTCGTGCCAGCGGGCGCGATCGGCGAGCCTTGAGGTGAGATCAAACCAGGAAGGTAAACTCGGCCCGCAGTGACGCAGCGCGCTTATGGCCGATCGTGGTCAGCACGAGTTTGCCGTCGATCTCATGTATCAGCGCGAGGCGCTTCAGTCGGCGGCGATGCTCGCTGGCCACGTCCTGGTATTGCACGCTTCCCTGTGCGACGCGCCGCAGCGCTGATTCTTCCCGCGGACTCAGTGGGACGCGCAAGCCACGATCCATGTTTTGCCCCCTTCTCGATACGCACGGCAATCAGAACCTGGGCGTGTGACGGCCTCAAGGCAGCGCCCTGTGACCGAAGTGGGATCGTGAAGCGGGTTATCCCCAAGGTCGGTGCACTTCCAAGCGGTCAGGCCCTGCCGCCCCCGCCATGGATCGGCGGGGCCGCCCGCGGCAAAAACGGCGCCTCTCAGTCCGCAGCCTTCTTCTCGCAGTTGGCCGCTTGGCGCTCCAGCGCATCAGCCTCGGCGTCCAGCTTGCGGGCCTCCCGGATCAACTGCGCTTTGATGTCGTCAAGTGACACGACTCGCGCCACGCGCCGCCGCTCCTCTGCGGCGTCCCGCTTTTGCTTTGCCAGGAAGTGATAGAGGCCCAGCATGCCAGCACAGCGTACAGCGGTCTTTCGGTATCACCCCAGTGACAACGTGAATTGAGCGAAATCGCGCCAAAAGAACTCGAAAGTGCCTGGTTCATGGAACGTCCGTTTCGGTGACAGATTGTCTCCGGCGACGCGGGGGATATGTGCGCACCGAGCGTCACAGTGTCATCAGGCGCTGATCACAGACCGATCTGCCCAGTGATGCTCTACTCGCCTTTCTGGCGTGTAGCTTTCTCCCCAGATTGGGCTTCACGCTGGAGGCGGGAAGGGGCCGCAGAAGCCAAACCTGCGAGCCAAGCGCGTACTCCACTAGCGCGCAAGTCGCGGCGCTTTCAGCAGCAGGCGTCGCGTCCCCGTCTCCGGAGATCTAGTCCGACGGCCCGACGGCAAAACGGGAAGGTGTGGTTTTAGAAGGGAGCATCGAAATCTCCATGCCCGACAAGACCCGCCGCTACCGCATCCAGGTCGTCGACGTCGAAACCGGCCGCGACGTCATCCGGACGGCGGCCGACTGGACGGCCGAGGAGAAGCGCGTCGCCGTGGCCCAGATCGCCCGGCGTGGGTACGCTCATCGCTATCCGCTGGCATGAGCCGATGCTTACCGCGATTGAAGAGTGGCGACGCCAGCAGCCCGACCTGCCAGCGCGCGGAGAAGCCATCCGCTGTCCAGTCGAGATCGGGCTGAAGGCGAAGGGCAAAGCGCTATAGCGGCGCGCGCGTGACCAAAGAGTGACTAGGCGCGGCCCCAGCAACAGCCTGTTCGAGCTGACGTTCTCCCTGCTTCCAACATGCAAGTGGGAAGCCTGTTGTGAAGCGCAGGAACATGATGCGGATCGAGTTATCCACGGACGACCTGTGGACACTGAGCGAGGATCGAACGTCGGTGCGCCTGTCGGTGCCGCCGCTGCAGGTCGGCGGGCTTAAGGAGTTGCTGTGGGTCAACGTCGACTTCGACTCCGATATGGTCGATGAGATGATCGCTCACCTTACCGTGCTGCGTAGCCAGATGCTGCCGGCGCCGCCTCAAGCAGGGGAACGGAACTAGGCTTGGCCATCCGTCCGCGCCGGGAACACCCGCGCGTTTCCGCTCCAGGATGGCTTGCCGCTCGCACAGGCAACGGTGCCGGTACGGCCTGGCCGAAGAGCCGGATCGCTGGGCGCGCCGCGGTCACGCAGACATCTCAAACGCTAGCAACAGACCTCAATGCAACCTGCCCAAGGTGATTTTCAGAGCGATCAACCGCAAGGCAAGTTGGAGCCAATCACGGTCGTTGAGCTCCTGCAGCCCCTCGAATTGCTCCAACAGTGTTCGCGCCGTATCCGTGCGGTGACCCTCTTGCTCCAGTCTTTCCAAAAGTACACGCTGACGCGCTACGATTAGGTCACCGGCGCGGGCATGCTTTTCTGCCCTTTGTAGGCGTCGCTCCATGAGTGGCCCGTTTCATACGTGGCCTCTTTTTCCGCCCGAAGCCAGTCGGGCGCCGGGATCCTCCACGATATGGAGTTCGCCGCTCGCCAACCTGAAGATTTCACGGTCCAGCAGCCGATGGGAGAGAGCAATAGCGCGCCAGGAGTTCACCAACAACGTGGTGTCCTGCTGGTTGCGCACGCGCCGGCGCTCGCTCACCGTCCGAAGCTCAACCTCGGCATCATCGCATTCGTAAGGCATTTATCCCCTCACGCTAGAAACGCTGAGTGCAATCATAGCACTTCTGCTGAGCCCGCCCGAAGATGTGCCGGGCCCGCTTTTTTAGAGCCTGGGGCGGGATCAAAAAAGTAATCCGCTCTCCACCGGTTTGCTGGCCCTTACTCGGCGCTCCCGCGCCTACGCCTTGGCCCAAAAAGGCAATTCCTCAACAGAACGACCCATGGCCGCGTAGCCGAGGACCCTGGCTGAGACGATCATGGCCTGCTGGATGATTCGTTCGTCGCTGAGGGCACTGTCGCGGTCAACTTCCTTCGGGCGACGCTTGAGAGCTGCGCTTTGCATGCTATTCGCTCCAGGCTACCGAATGGTAAAATCGATTAGGATGCGTAATGGTTGCGTGGCAAGGCTGGCTTTCTAGCCAAGCTGCTGCGTCGTATTGCTCTGGCCGGGAAACCGGGGCCTAGGGTGTACGGCCGATTTTTCCATGGGCCGTCGCTCGTTTTCCCAAAGTCCTGTTCTGTTCTCATTGGTGGAGTGATCCCCGACGACGCCTAAGCAGGCGCAGGCTCCTGCTCCTTCGTCGGATCGAAGCGGATCTCCACTTTGGGCATCGCGGCAATCGGGATGCCCGCAGGCGGATTGCCTACGCTCGGCGGCTGCCGGCAGCCGAAAACACGTCAAGCCCGCTCACTCCAACGTAGCGTACGTAGAACGGCTCCCAGAAGGCGATGCTATCATCAGCTCCTTGCGATGCTGCAGCGTCGTACCTCTGGCCGAGGAACTGGGCGGTGACAGCTGGGATTCCTGCCGTGCAGGCCCAACCGTTCGTGGCATCTTCATCTTGGCCAATTCGAGCTCGGCCCTGGCTGTGCGGCGATGCAAAAGTGGCGATCTGACGCTTCCGAGCTTCATCGATCCGCCGCGCAGCGGCGCTGCGCATCTGTCCGCTGCGATTCGATGGCCAAAGCCAAGATTACGCCCAAGAAAGCGAGCATGCCGATCGTCTCCCATCGCGAGAGCCACCATTCAGTGTTGGCGAGATCCGAGTTCTCGACGCCGTTCCTTCTGCCGTGCGCTGCCGCTTACGAACCAGTGTCGCCTCGTTTTTCGACCGCCTTGGACACGCGATCGCCTGAGCGGATGAGTGCATCGCCGAGCCGCCGCTGCCCGAAAGCTCGCCCCATGATATCGACGACCCTGGGGCGAGGCCGGGACCTCGGTGGATTGCGGCGCGTCTCGACGATTAGATTGTAGAACACTCACAAAGTTCTTCTCTTGGTCGTGAGGATGGTGTACGAAGAGCCGATAGCCACTGCTACCATAGCGTGCTGCTGGCCAAACGAGGCTTCGGGGGGAGGCTTCCTTGCGGATACGATGTGCGTTGTTCGCGACCGCCATGGCGTCGGTCGTCACCGCCTGCTCGCCATATGATTTTTCCACGCCAGTAAACAGCCTGGACGCGAAGGCGAAGGCGCTGGATAGCGCCGTCAGCGCCGGCCATCAGCAGCTCGCAAGCGACGTTTCGGCCGCCTATCAGCGCTCGCTGATTGCGCATCGCGCGACGGTAGTCGTCGCCGGATGTGACAAGGTCTATGAGCCCGACCTCAAGGTACCGACCGACGCGGACGCGAAGGTTCCGGTGTCGAGCAAGCCGGATACGACCGTCTCGCCTCTGCCGCGTCAGCCGTGCGGCGTGTACTTTCCGGTGGATCTCAAGAACAACCCTTTCCAGGATCCCGCGCCAATTGTCCCGATCTTCGCCGAGGCCATGAAGGCGCTTACCGACTACACCGCGGGGCTCGCGGCCGTGACGAGTGCGAAGGACCGGGCCGACTACGACTCCGCAGTTTCCGAACTCGCCGACACGGTCAGTGGGCTGGTGTCGAACGCTGGCGGCCAGGGCGCCCTCGCCGCCGCGGCCATCAAGGCCGGCATCAACCTGCTGGGGTGGATGGTCGGCACGGCGCTGGACATTCAGCGCTTCAATGCTTTGAAGGCGGCCGTGAACGCGATGAACGAGCCGGAGAAGGAGGGCAAGCCGTTCAATGTCGTCGTGATGTCGATCGCCCAGCAGGTGAACAGGTTGGCGGATCGTCGGCGACGCTTGCTCGAGAAGGACATCACCGCGCTGAAGGCGAGCCTGGGGCCGCAAATTGGCGAGGAGACATATCGCCTTCGCCTGGCCGACATCAATAGCATGGCCGCTGTGGTAGATGCCCTGAACCAGGCCAGCGCAATCGACGCCGCGAACGGCCTGATGCTGGCGCACCTGCAACTCGTGCTGGCGGTGAATTCGCCGAAACCGAATGTCCAGACCCTCGCCAACACGTTGAAGGCCCTGGGCGAAAAGGTCTCGGCGCTGCAAACAGCGTTGGGCACCGCCGCGAGCGCAACGTCGTCTTCCTCTGGCAAGAAAGGATCTTGAGCCATGGTCAACGACGGCAAGGCGACAGCCGATATGACAGCCCAAGCTGCTGATGACGAGGACCTGCCCACTGTCGAGAATCTCTTGAAGATGCGCACGGCGGCTCTGAAGGCAATAGGCGCGTGCATCGCCGCGGTCGAAGAGCTGCAGACGGGCGGAGATGACCCGGTCGACAAGGCGCTGGAGAAGCTTCGCGACAAGCGGAGTGAGATCGAGGATCTGATCACCGATGCGATTGCTGCAAGTCCCGGGCTGGCGGCGGCCATCCTGGCCATGAAGAAGGCTGCCAAGACCCTGAACGACACGGCGGCCATCATGACGGGCGTCACGGAGGTGCTGAAGAAGATCGACGAGATTCTCGGCTTCGGCAACGAAGTCGTCAGCGCCCTCAAGAGCGTTGGCGCCGCCTGAGGGGGAGCCATTCCTGAGCAAGCTCGTCCCGCGCCAATAGACTGGAGGTAAAGGTGCGCGTCATTGTCATGCTCCTGGGAGCGATGCTCCTGTTCACAAAGCTCGCCGCCGCCGCCGACTTCACTCTCGAGATCGATCGGTCGCCAATAGAGGTCAACTATCGCGAGACCAAGCAGGCCGCAGAGCTCACGCTCAAGACCACGCTCGCCACGGGCCTACCGGATCTTCGCGTCCAGGCGCATGCCCTCAAGTCTGGTTCTGCTTTTGCCTCAATAACGTTCCCCGGCAATCAGGGCAGGGCCTTCATCGACTTGTCGGCCGATCCGGGCAGAAAAGATGTTCGCATTCCCATCGAGATCACCGCAGTTGACATTCCAGGCGTGTACGAAGCTCAGATCGATGTGAGCCGGCCGGGCGCAACCGATCCAGTCGCCAAGGCAACGATTCAGGTGAACCGGCCCGGCCTGGGTTTCTCTCCAGTCATAGGTGGCCCCAACTTCAAGGATGGTCAGGTTGTCGTCACCACATCAGGCGATCTCGAATCGCCGGCAAATTTCACGATCCAGATTCCTCCCACCAACAGGGGGCGTGATCTAAAGGTCGAGGTCGAGCCGCCGCTGGCAAAATACCTGAATGTCACCCCAAATCAGCTCTCCCTTCTGCCGGGTGGCCAAGCCAATATCAGGGTGCGACCAACCAGCGAACTTCCGCGTGGCGCCCTCAACGGCACGATCCGCATCAGCGATGCCGCCGATGCGAATGCCTTCGCCCAGGTCTATGTTTCGACAACGAGGATCTTGGACAATTCCTGGAAGACGATCACGCTGTTCCTGGCGGTGCTGGCCGGTGCGCTGCTCTCGGTCCTGCTCAACAACGTCTTTCCGGTTAGCCGCGCGAAACGCCAGGTCCGGCAGAACCTGACAATGGCGGCAGCCAGTATTGACGAGTGTTCGGGGGCCAGCCCGATGGTGCGCGAGGCGCTGCGCTCGGATGCCTCTCGCCTGCGACTGCTGAACGGGTCCTTCTCCTGGTACACGACCACCAAGGCGGAACAGATCCAGGAGGTCGATGTCCAGTTGAAGGCCTTGATGGCAGCCATCGGTCTTGCCGTCTCCATCAGCACCTTACGCTCCAGGATTCGCGGGACGTACCAGCAGATCCCTGTCCGCGTTCAGGAGGTGCTGGAAGCTCGTTTGTCCTTGGCGGAAGCGAGCCTTGTTGACCGCAGACGGTGTGACCAAGGCCTACGACAAGACAGTTCAGATACGGCCCGAGAAGGCTCGCGAGTTCGGCGCCATCGGAATGGACGTGGCAACCTTCTTCATCAGCTTCTTCGTCGCGCTATGCACCGCTTACGGCACGCAATACGCGCTGCTTCCGACTGGAGAGTCCTTTTCCGTGTGGCTCTCGGCGTTCCTCTTCGGCTTCAGCTTTGACCAGATCAAGGATCGAGCAAAAGGGACTTAGGGAGCTTATCCAGGCGGCGCTGCTGTCGGTGGACGATTGAAGGGGCCTGTCTCACGGTGCTGTTTCAGGACGGCTTGGGCGATATGCTGCGGCTTGGTGTGCTCGTCTCACTCACGCTCGCACAGCAAGCTCATCTCCATCGGTGAATCCGAGGGACCGTACATCTATTCCGCGTGCCGGGGCGAGACGAGCCTGCGAACCGTCATCAGGAGCCAGCGCATGGACGATTTGATAATCCGCGGCGCCGCTGTCATCGACGGCACGGGAAGCCTGCCGCAATTCGTGGATGTCGCCGTCCGCGACGGACGCATTTCAGCCATCGAGGCGCGGCGGAGCGACACCGCGGCCCGGGAGATCGACGGGACGGGCCGAATTCTCGCTCCCGGCTTCATTGACATTCACACGCACTCCGACTTCACGCTGCCGCTCAATCCGCTGGCGGAAGCGAAGATCCGCCAGGGAGTCACGACGGAGATCGTTGGCAATTGCGGCTTTTCGGTTGCGCCGGCGCTGCCCGGAAAGGCCGATCTCCTCGCCGATTATCTTTCGGCAAGTGCGCCCTGGCTGCCTTTCACCGAAACCGATTTCGCCGGCTACATGGCGGCGTGGCCAGCCATCGCGGTGAACACCGTCATGCAGGTCGGGCACAACACGCTGCGCCTGATGGCGATGGGCATGGAGAACCGGGCGCCCGGCGACAGCGAGCTTGGCCATATGCAGCAAATGCTCGTCGAGGCGCTCGAAGCTGGCGCGCTTGGCCTGTCGAGCGGGCTGTTCACGCCGCCCGGCCTCTATGCCGAACCCGATGAGCTCCGCGCGCTCGGCTGCGTCCTGAAACAGCATGGCGCCCGGTACTCGTCGCACATCCGCGACGAGTCGCACGCCGTCAGCGACGCGGTGGCCGAAGCGATCGACATCGGCGAGAGCTGCGGGATTCATGTTCAGATCGCCCATTTGAAGCTTTCGGGGATCGATCGCTGGGGCGGCGCGGCAAAGCTTCTTGGCATGGTCGATGCGGCGCGGTCGCGCGGGGTCGAGGTCGATTGCGATCAGTATCCCTATGACACTGCATCCAATCCGCTGCGTTTTCTGCTGCCGCCCTGGATTCACGAGGGCGGCATGGACGCGATGCTGGCGCGTCTCGCCGATCCCTACACCCGCGCCCGCATCCGCCAGAAGCTTGCCGAGGTCGGCTTCACGAACTTCGGCCGGCTCGACTCCTGGAACGACATCCGCATCGCCAACTCGCCGACCGCCCAGGCGGGCAGGACGATCGCCGATCTCGCCCGCGAGCGCGACCAGGATCCGCTTGACGCCGCCTGCGACCCGATCATCGCCGATCGCGGCGCCACACGGATCCTGGTGCGTTCGATGTCGGAGGACGATGTCAGGACGATCGTGGCCGACCCTCGGATCATGGTCGGCTCCGACGGCCCGTGTGTCGCGCCGTATGGGATCACGGGGCAAGGCAAGCCGCATCCCCGGCTTTATGGAACCTTCCCGCGGGTTCTCGGGCATTACGCCCGCGATCTCGGCCTTCTCGGCCTGCCGCAAGCCATCCGCAAGATGACCGGCGGCGCGGCGGCGGCGCTTGGCCTCGCCGACCGCGGCACGATCGTTGTGGGCAACGCCGCCGATCTCGTGCTGTTCGACCCCGGGACGATCGCCGACCGTGCCAGCTTTGACGATCCGCACCAGTATCCCGACGGCATCGACATGGTGATCGTCAACGGCGTCGTCGTGATCGATCGGGGCGAGCACACCGGCGCCTTGCCCGGCCGTCTGCTGCGCCGGCGCGGCGCGATCGTTGGCTAATACCGCCGCCCCGGAAAATCGTGGACCACGACTTCTTCGGTCGCCGTGTCCAGCACGGCGCAGCTGAGCTGCCTGCCGTTGCGCGGATCGCGGCCGTCGCCGGCCGAGCCGGGATTGACCACCAGCACCCGACCGACGCGACGGACGACCTGCTGGTGCGTATGGCCGTAGAGCACGATGTCGGCGTCGGCTTCGCCAAAGCGGTCCAGCTCGGAGCTGGTGGGTTGCACATAGCTGCCGCGCGGCTCCCACGGCGTCGAGTGCACCATCAGGATACGCTTGCCGCCGATCCGCAGCTCGCGGCGATGCGGCTGCCCGGCGAGCCAATCGAGCAAGGGGCGGTCGATCTCCGGCCGGGAACGCGCGCGCACGCCGGCCGGCCCGAGGAAGACCTCCTCATGGTTGCCCAGGATGGTGAGTGCGTCGAGCTCGCGCAGCCGGCCGATCACCGCGTTGGAGAAGCGATACTCGTAGATGCTGTCACCGAGACAGAGCAGCGCATCGATCGCGCCCATGGTCTTGAGCGCCCGATCGAAGCCATCGATGTTGCAGTGCAGGTCGGAGACGATACCGAGCTTCAATGAGGCCTCTGGTGGACGCCTGGAGTGAGATCGCATTTGAGATTTGGCCACAGATGAACACGGATGCACACAGATCGCTCGAGCTCAAAGCCAGTAGCTTCATCCGTGTTCATTCGTGTTCATCTGTGGCTATTGCCTTCGGCAAGGCACGCTCAATCTAGGCCGAAGCCGGCAGCGGCACGTCGAGCGACGTGGTGCGGCGCAGCTCGCGGCGGTGGGTCGTGTCATCGAACGGCCGGGCGCGATGCATGGTGCAGCGATTGTCCCAGATCACGAAATCATGCGGCCGCCAGATGTGGCGATAGATGAATTGCGGCTGCGTGGCATGGTCGATCAGGTCGCGCAGCAGCAGCCGGCCCTCCGGCACCGGCCAGTCGACGACATGGGCGGCGTGCGAGGCGAGATAGAGGGCGCGGCGGCCGGAGCCCGGGATCGTGCGCACCAGCGGATGGACGGCGCCCTTCAGCTTCTCCTGCTCGTCCTCGTTGAAGTCGAAGCCCAGGACGTGGCGCGAATAGACGATGGAATGATAGACGCGCAGCCCTTCGATCGAGGCGCGGGTTTCCTCGTCGAGTGCATCGTAGGCGGCGCGCATGTCGGCGAACTCCGTATCGGCCCGCACCGGGGGCACCACCCGCGCCGACAGCATCGAGTAGCGGCCCGGCGGATCGACGAACGATGCATCGGTGTGCCACAGGCGGTTGGCGAGCGAGGAGGCGCGCATGCGGTTGCTTGCGTCCCGGATCTTGCCCTCCTTGTCGACGTTGGACACGTCGGCCAGCGCCTCGTTGCCGAACCGGTTGCCGCCGATGGCGGAGGAGGACGTACGGGCATGCAGCGTGCCGTCGAAACGCTGGGCGAAGTCGAGCTGCTCTTCGTTGGTGAAATCCTGGTCGCGGAACACCAGCACGGCGTACTTGTCCATGCCGGCGCGGATCGCTTCCAGCGAGTCGCGGTCATGCACCTCGCGCAGGTCGATCGCGCCCACTTCGCCAGCGAATCCGGGGCCAGCGAATACGGGGCCAGCGAATACGGGCGTGAGCGGCGTGATGGTGACGGTCATGAGGTGCTCCCTTCCGGGCGAGCGGGTGCATCATCGTGACTAAAGTCTGCCCGACAACCAACCCGGATCTTTCGTCAGGCGAAGGTCCTTCCGGGGACGTACTTTACACCAGCGCGATCGGGCGAACCGGGCAGCCGGTCGCGCCCTTGAATTTCGCCGCCAGCAGGATGAAGCAGAAGCTTGCGATGCGGTCGCGGGCCAGCTCGTCGAGCGCGAGGTTCTCGATCAGGTGGACTCCGGCTTCGACGAGGACGTGCTGATGCACTGGCATCAAGAGGCCGCGGTCCGGATTGGGCAGCACCTCGACCGCCACGTTGTCACAGCCGATCGCGACGACGTCGCGCTGGGTCAGCCAGCGGGCGGCGGGCACGTCGATGCCGGGCTCGCCCTGCAGATAGCGCGCGTTGTCCGTGCCGAAGAAGCGGCCCCAGCCGGTGCGGATCAGAACGATGTCGCCGGCCTCGATCGCCACGCCGGCCGCATCGGCGGCGCGCGCCAGGTCGTCCGGTGTGACGCCCCGGCCGGGCTCGAGGAAGGCGCCGCCATCCAATCCGGAAACGTCGAGCAGCACGCCGCGACTGATCATCGGCGGCATGTGCTCGATGCCCAGCCGCTCGAGCCCCCAGTCGGTCACCACGTCGCCCGCGTTCAGCCCGTTGTACAGCTTGCCGCCGATGCTGAAATGGCCGAGCGCGTCGATATGCGTGCCGACATGCATCGTCATCTCGACCCGCTCGACGTTCGAGCCGGCGTCGTTGGTGGCACCGGCTGCGCGGCGCCGCCTGATCGAATCGCGCCACGATGCCCAGATCGACTGAAGAAACGGCGTCTGGTTCGGCATGAGGAACGGCGCCTTGGGGCTGATCTCGTGGCTGAGATCGTAGAGCGCGCCGGTCTGGATCGAGCGCAGCGCTGCAAGGCGCCGTTCGGGCGTCAACAGATTTCCCGCGCCGAGCTGGTCGTCTCGTCCCCAGCGGGAATGCCCCGAGTGCGAATGATCGTGCAGGATCTCGTTCATGTCGTCCCTCCGTTTCCATGGCAACATGTTTCACGAAACTGAGGAGGTTGGGAATGACCGGCAACGTGAAGCGGCTGAGTGCCGCCGAGTTAAAGCGGCAACTGCATGACGGCGGCGAGATCGCCCTGCTCGATGCCCGCGAGGAAGGCATCTTCCACGCGCGCCATCTGCTGCTGGCCTCGTGCGTACCGCTCGGCCGCCTCGAGTTGCTGGTCGACGACCTGGTGCCGCGGCGCGCCACGCGCGTCGTGTGGTGCGACGACGGCGACGGATCGGCGACGCACGCCGCCCAACGCATGAGCGCGCTGGGTTACAGCGATGTCGCGGTGCTGGACGGCGGCATCGCGGCCTGGGCGGCGGCCGGCTACCGCCCCTACAGCGGCGTGCACGTGCCGAGCAAGGCATTCGCCGAGGTCGTCGAGCACGAGGCTGGCACGCCGTGGATCTCGGCAACCGACCTCAAGGCGCTGATCGACCGCGGCGCCGACATCGCGATCTTCGACAGCCGCTCGTACGAGGAATACCACAACAACAGCATCCCGACCGCGACCAGCGTGCCGGGGGCGGAGCTGGTCTTGCGCTTCACCGACATGGTGCCGTCGCCCGACACGACGGTGATCGTGAACTGCGGCGGCCGCACCCGCA
>Ga0081455_10003137_pt1 | contig 19230 bp, 17 predicted proteins | sample TabmetS3T2R1_FD_70207 | JGI IMG/M metagenome (GOLD analysis project Ga0081455, IMG submission 70207) | Tabebuia heterophylla rhizosphere microbial communities from the University of Puerto Rico - S3T2R1 | ecosystem: Host-associated > Plants > Roots > Rhizosphere ... | reverse complement strand
TTAACCCTAATCCGACATTATTTCTAAGCAGCTCAGTCGATGAGCCCTGTAGCCCTGGGCAATGGGACACTACCTCGAGGGCCACTCCACATCCCCGAGGGTGATGATTCCCGCGACCCGTGCCTTCCACCAAACTGCACGCTCAGGTGCCCACGGCTTCCGGTCTCACCGCCTTCGCCCATTACTAATGCTGTGCAAGTATTGTCGGATTAGGGTTAAGTATTTCAAAACGACGCTGTCTTTTCAATCTGGTTATATGAATGCCCTGATTTTTGTTGCAAGGCCTGCAAATCCCTTCTAGAATCGAAGCCTGCTCGGTGATCGAGGAAACCTAGTGAACTTATCATCGACTGATACGTGAGAATAAGGCTCGAAAACAGAGCGTCTTATTTTCATCAACCAGGTGGCATCAAACATTAAACAGAGGAGGATTAAACAATGGCAATACGGCTTTTTCAGTCTCAGACTTCGATGTTTTGCGAGAAGGTCAGAATTGTTCTGGCGATAAAAAAAATTCCCTATGACATCGTCGATGTGCGTAAGGACGAGCGTAAGTCGCTCATCGCATACACCGGGCAAAGAAAGGTTCCCTCAATGGACTACAACGGTGATTGCGTTATTGATTCTACAGTAATCTCGGCCCGCCTCGAGAAGGATCACCCGGGGAACAGTATCTATCCAGACGACGCGTCGAATAAGGGGCTCTGTTTGGCATTGGAAGATTGGTCTGACGAGGTGGTGATTCATGCCAACCATGCGATTCGTCGAGCGGAGACTCCTGAAGCACGCAAGAAAGCCGAGACGGAGTGGGATACTCATTTCAATACTTTGGATCAAATGTATTCTGGGAAGAAGTATATCTTTGATCGTATGACTATCGCGGACATTTCGATTTTCTCCCAGCTTCACTATCTCTACACTACAGTCAAATACGAAATTCCTGCGAAATATAAGAACCTCAATGGCTTCATGGAAAACATGCGCCAAACGTTGAAGTTGAAATCTCTTTCCGAGAGCTTTGAAGCTCAATCGTTGTAAGATCCTTGAGGCGAAGAAGCAGGTTGTGGTCCCACAACTTGGCGATTGTTACATGCCTGCCAGGGCTCGCCGATAGAGTCCTGGCTGGACGTGATATCTTCGATCCTTTGATTTCTATTGCGAAAAATCCTGCAAATAACTGCCGTTGTCACAAAGCCAGGAAATTCCTCGTTTCATTCCATCAGATGGCCATTCAAACCGAGTAGTCGTTGGGCATGATCGAAGATCGCTTCTCCGGCTTGCTGTTTCGTACTTGCTTAGCCGGTAGCCTGCTCGGTAGCGTTGGCACCATTTACTTTTTGCTGGGACTGGCGGGTTATGTCGGCAGTTCGCTATTGAATTTATTTGTAGCTGCCAGTCTTATCGCCGCGACGGTTTTCTTCCTCACAGCATTTGTCGGCGCTTTTTGGGAGACGAATTGGGTCGGTCGAGTTTTTTGGCTCGCTATTTTCATCGTTCTAGTAACTGAGATCCTCCTGTGCCTGGTGCCGCCGACGGCTCGCGATGAACTCACGCATCACCTTGCGATTCCTAGGTTGTACGCTCGAGCCGGCCGGATCATCGAGGTCCCCATGGCACCGTATGCCTATTACCCAATGCTGCTCGACATGCTTTACACGCCATGGGTCTATTGGGGATATGACTCGGTTCCGAAACTCATTCATGGCTTGTTCGGCTTTCTAACCGGTCTCTGCCTTTACGCCTATCTGTCACGACGGATGAACACCATTTACGGTTTGCTGGGATTTTTCTTTTTCATCTCTGTGCCATCAGTGCTTCGCTTGAGTCATTGGGCCTATGTCGATCTAGGTACAACGTTCTACACGACAACAGCACTTTTGTGCATTCTTCGCTGGCGTGAAGAGAAGGATCGCGGGCAATGGTTGATTATGGCCGCTTTATCGGCCGGATTCGCCGTAGCCACGAAACCAAACGGGTTGGTGGCGTGGCTACTATTATTTTTTCTGTTCGCCTGGGTATCGGTTAGAAAAACTGAGCAAGGCAGTGGCAGGATCTTTTCCCAGTGCATGTTGTTTGCTGTTGTCGGCGCATTACCATTTCTTCCCTGGTTGGCCAAAAATTGGCTTCAAACGGGCAACCCTTTTTTCCCGCTGCTGGGCGGATTCTTTCCTGGGAAGACTGCGGGGGAGGGACAGGATGCGAGTTACGTTACTCTGGGAGTTTTCGCCAAACGCGAGCTTCTCTACGGCGAGAGCTGGTGGCAAATCACGACGCTGCCGCTGCGCCTATTCTTCTTTGGCCGTGACGACGACCCCCAATATTTCGATGGGGTGCTTGGGCCAAGTTTAATCCTCCTATTGCCGTGGGCTTTCAAAGGCAAGTGGCTTGAGGAAAAGAAGCTTCTGATGAGCTTCGCGCTTCTGTTTTTTTTGTATGCCTTGTTTCTCGTTGATCTTCGTGCTCGGTATGTTCTGCCCATCGTACCGCCGCTGGTGATACTGTTCACGTACGGTGTTTTTAATATCTACTTGCGCATTAAACAACCCGCTTATTTATTTGCGGTTCTGTTGGGTTTCGCGGCCTACAACAGTTATTACCTTTGGCGCTATTTTCAGGATGTCGCGCCTTTAGGCTACGTTATCGGGAGAGAGACCCGAGACGTCTATTTGGCTCGTGCGCTACCTGAATATCCCGCTTTTCAATATGTCAATCGGGAACTTTCACCGGCGACGAAAATTTATCTTCTCTTTGTTGGACGGAGGGTTTACCATTGTGAGCGAGAATATTTTCACGACAGCGGAGACCTTCCCGGGTTCCTTCTTAGGACGATCCGAGAGGCGAAGGAACCGGTGGACATCACTCGGCAGCTCAAAGCAAAAAACTTGACACATCTCTTGGTGAGAGACGAGCTCCTGATAAGATTCCTGCACGATAATTTGGACGGGCCCCAACAGCGGCTATGGGCCGATTTTGCCACCCACCATCTTACAAGCTTGTTTCGTGATCGGGGCTATTCGGTTTGGCAGCTCCATGGCTAGTGCGTGTGAAATCTCGATTATCATTCCGGTCTTCAACGAAGCGGACAAGCTTTCAGAATTGTTGAATGCTATCCGAGCGTTGCGACTGGCGAGTTCGGAAATCATCGTTATCGATGACGGCTCCACGGACGGCAGCTCGGATGTTGCGATGAATGCCGGAGCGGATGTAGTCCGCCACCCGTATAATATTGGCAACGGGGCCGCCATTAAAACTGGCATTAGAGCAGCTCACGGCAGACTGCTAGTCTTTATGGATGGCGACGGCCAGCATAAACCTCAGGACATACCGAAATTACTGGCCCAAGCGAAGCACTATCATATGGTTGTCGGTGCTCGGGCGAAGGGTTCAAAGCGGAGGTTTCATCGCTATGCCGCCAACGTTGTCTATAATCTTTTGGCTTCTTATGTGACCCGTTTCAATGTGAAAGATCTTACCTCCGGATTTCGGCTTCTCTCGCGGCTCGATGCATTGCGATTTATTGATCTCCTACCCAACACATTCTCCTATCCTACGACACTGACCTTAGCTTTCTTGCGTTCCGGTTTGACTGTCAAATATGTGCCGATTCAAACGTTTTACCGAAGCGGTCAGAGCAAGATCAGTCTGGTCACCGATGGCGTTCGTTTTTTGTTGATTATTACGAAGATAGCGACGTTGTTCTCACCGTTCCGCGTTTTTCTGCCGGTAAGCATTTTTTTCTTCCTTGGCGGCATGACCAACTACGTTTATACGTATGTGACCGCACACCGCTTCACGAATATGTCAGTATTTTTGTTCACGACCGCCGTAATCATCTTCATGCTGGGTTTAATTTCTGAACAGATAGCCTTGCTCCGAACGGAGCGGCTCCAGGCCGCGTCGCAGCCGTCGTCAGATAAGGAACTGTAAAAAAAAAGAATCTCACCAAGCCTTTGTCATCATTCTGGTTACGGTCGCTTGAAGATTCATGGCGCAATTAGATTCAAAGACTCAAGCAGGTCTAGATCATCATAAGGTCCAGGTCCGCAACTATTACGATTGCGTTTACTACAAAGAGGCCGGTGTCCAGCGCACCGCTTTGAACCACCACCGACGCGCCAGCCGACGATACCAAGTGTATCATTTCTGCCGCGTCAAGGAGTGAGCGCCGTTCGTATGGGAATTCTAGTCATCACTTGGAATTATCCACCCCGCCGCGGCGGGATGGAGTATCTATTGAGTCATCTCTGTGCCGGGCTGCGACAGAGGCACTCTGTACAAGTGATCACGGCACATGCGCGCTGTGAGGAGCGATTTGCCGAACAAATCTTTCGGGCTCCTGTGCCGGGGTTGATTCCCTTTTCATTATATGCGTTCTGGGTCGGCGTTGTGTTGCTGCTCCGGAGTCCCGTAACTCAAGTGATCTTCGGCGGGAGCGTCATGGTTGCGCCATTGGTGGTTATGCTGGCTAGACTCTCCGGGCGTAAGGCGATCGTTCAGGCGCATGGACTCGATGTGATCTATGCAAGCAAGTTGTATCAGGCGCTGTGCGTCCGTTGGTTAAGATCCTGTGATCGGATCTTGGCCAATAGCGGATATACGGCGTCTCTCGTGGCTGGAAAAGGGGTCCGCACCGAATCTATTTCGGTGATTCCTCCAGGCGTTCTGACAGAATCATTCGTGAAACCGACGCGTATGAATGCCATGCAACAGACGTTAGGATTAAAGGGCAAAAAGAACATATTGTTCGTTGGGCGCTTGGCCAAGCGCAAAGGGGTGAAGGAGTTCATTGAGAAGTCCTTTGTGAGAGTCGTGCGAGAGCTACCGAACGCGTGCTTCGTCATCGCTGGGAATAATCCTTCCGACTCGCTGACTCATCGTGCGGATGTTGCCACCGAAATCCAGGCACTGGTTTCAAACCTGGGATTGCAAGACCACGTACGCCTGGCCGGATCATTGAGCGATGATGACGTCATTAGCCTCTATCATCTATCGGACGTTGTCGTGTTGCCGGCACTGGCCTGTACGGGCGACGTTGAAGGGTTCGGCATAGTTCTTTTGGAAGCTGCCGCCGCGGGGAAGCCGGTGGTGGCTACGCGGGTCGGCGGAATTCCAGACGCAGTTGAAGACGGCAAGAGCGGAATCTTGGTCAACGCGGGGGATTACGAGGACTTCACCCAGACGCTCATCAATCTTTTGTTAGACGCTAAAAAACGAGCCGTCATGGGCGCTTACGCCAAGGTGAGGGTTGCAGAACAGTTTTCGTGGCAGCGTATCGTTCGTCAGTACGAAAAGACTCTGGAACTTTGAAAGAAGCCCATCAGGAGCTCATCCGGCGGCGCTATGATCCTTGCATATAAATGTGAAAAATCTTTCAAGACGTCTGGCCAGCGCTTCCCAAGTGGGCACCGGGATATCCAACACGACGGGGTCTTGCAGTTGGCGGCGCACGGCCGCAGCGAGGCTTTCGGGGTTTTCCGGCTCGAAGAGGCAGGCGGGCTGATGCTTCAGGAGATCGGCCATGGTTCCAACCGCCGCTGCAATAAGCGGCACACGACAGGCGAGAGTTTCGTAAGCCTTCTGCGGAAAGCTATACCGCCCTTGCGCTGAGTCAGCGTAGCCAATAACGGCGAGATCGAGGCTGTTGATAAAGGCTGGAATTTGCTCGTGCGGCAGGATCTTGAGATCGTGTATGCGAGGGGTCGCGGGAATTCGCAGCTTTTTCTCGCGCGGGCCCGCCACCGCCAACTGGAGCCGACGATCCTGCGCAGCCAGTATTTCGAAAGCGCGAAATAAGCTCTGAATATCACGGCTGCGATGCAGAGCACCGGCCGTGCCGATGATCATCGCGTCTTCGGGCAGCCCAAGCTCCTGCCGACACAGCGTTCGGTCTTTCGGGCGAAACATTCTTGTATTGGCGCCGCTCTCGATCACCGCAGTTGGTTTTGTGCGCGGGTAATCCCGCACGATCCGCTCGGCCAATCGCCGACTGAAGCAGGTGACTCCATCCGCGCCTCTTACGGCATGCTTAAAGAGCCCTAAAACAGTCGGCACCTTTGTGGCGCGAAAAGCCTCGAAGTTATCGTACAGGTCGATGACGGACTTCGCTTCACATTGCTGCGTCAATCGGTAGCCGAAGATGGCGTGATAGGCGTCTGAACAGGCCCAGATAATGTCAGGGCGAAAGTCTTCGAGCAGGTGTCGCACCCGCTTGAAGTAACGGCGGAGCGATGGAAAAAAGCCGTCAACAAGATTTAGGGAATGCCAAAGGACCTGGCCGTCTCGCGACGGCTCCAAATCCAGGGTGGCGCCGGTGGAGCGGGGGCGGTAGCTCAGAGAAAGCCCATGGACTTCATGACCCAGTCGTGCGAGTTCCAAGGGCAGCTCGCGGAACCTGCCGAAGCGATCGTCAATGAGATCCTTGCCCATGTATTGGCGTTTGCTGAGAACGAGAATTTTCATCTGCTATCCGCAGTATACCCCATGAAGCTTTCGTTTGTTGCGCCAAAATAAGAGCCATCGGTAGTTGACAAGGTAAAAGCGCGGCTCCGCGCGGCGGCAGTTGCCGCTCCGACAAAAAAATGGCAATGGCAGCGCCTGCGAAGTATAATATTCTCTGTTTTCGACAATCCGGCGGTGATTAGCATGGACGAGATCGCTCAGTTGCGCCGGGCGGCGATCGCTCCCGAGATCGAGCCGCGCCGACCCCCTATGGACGTGGTCTACACGCCGCGAGGCGTACAGCGCGACGGAGTCGGCGGCTGGCAAATCATGTTTCGGGAGCTAACCGAGAGCAGCCGCCTGATTTGGCTGCTCATGGTACGTGACATTTCCGTGCGCTATCGCCAGTCAATTCTCGGCTACATCTGGGCGGTCGTGCCGCAAATCGCCACGGTGGCAGTTTTTGCCTTCCTTCACTCGTCGCAAGTCCTTCCGATCGGCGGAACTAGGATTCCCTACATCGCCTATTCGCTCTGGGGAATCAGCGTGTGGCAGCTCTTCGCCGGATGTCTCACGAACTGCGCCAACAGCTTGACGAGTTCGGGGTCGCTAGTGACGAAGATAAATTTTCCGCGCGAAGCTTTGGTGATCGGGGCGTTGGGCCAGCCCGCCTTCGATTTCGTCGTGCGGCTGATTCCGGTTGTCGCCGTGTTCATCTGGTGCGGTGTCGTGCCGTCCTGGCAAAGCATGTTCATGCCTTTGCTGCTGGTGCCCATCGTGCTCTTGGCGCTCGGCCTGGGATTTGTGCTGTCGATTGCCAACCTAGTGATTCGCGACACGGCCAATGCACTTGGAATAGCTCTGACCATCGGCATGTTTCTCACGCCGGTGCTTTATCCGCCGCCGGTCCGCTGGCCATTCTATTTGATCAACCTCTTAAATCCGCTGAGCCCGCTTCTGGGTGCCAGCCAGGATCTCGTCGCCGGGGGTTTTTTAACCCAGCCCGAGATGTTTACCGCGGCCTGCATTTTTTCCATGGGATTGTTCTTTGGCGGCTGGCACGCCTTCCGTATCACCATCCTGCGCGTGCTCGGATACGCCTAACCCGGTTGCTTGCCATGTCCGCTGATACCATCATTTGCATAGACGGGGTGAGCAAAAAATTCTGCCGTTCGTTGAGACGCACGATGCTTTACGGTGTGAGGGATGTCGCCTGCGACATGCTGGGGATGACGCGGCATCTGAGCTGTTTACGCCGGGATGAATTTTGGGCCGTCAACGATGCTTCGTTTGAAGTCAAACGTGGCGAGTGCGTCGGCCTGATCGGCCCGAACGGAGCCGGCAAGAGCACACTGTTAAAACTGATTAACGGCGTCACCCTGCCCGATCAGGGATCACTTCGAATCTTTGGTCGCATCGGCGCTTTGCTGGAGTTGGGTGCCGGCTTTCATCCGATGCTCACCGGCCGGGAAAATATTCATCTGAGCGGCGCGATCCTGGGGCTCGGCAAATATGAGATTGCCAAAAAATTTGACTCCATCGTGGATTTTTCCGGACTCGAAGAATTTATAGATACTCCGGTGAAGCAATACTCTTCAGGGATGTATGTGCGTCTGGGTTTCGCGGTAGCGGTGAGCATCGACCCGGATATTCTGATCATCGACGAATCGATGGCCGTGGGAGACGCCGCGTTCCGAAAACGCTGCCTGGATCAAATCAACGCTTTTATCCAGGCGGGAAAAACCATCATCGTCGTGACTCATAACCTGCAGGAAATCGAAAAAATCGCGCAGCGAATGTTGCTGCTCGATCATGGCATCGTGCGCGCGGACGGTCGGCCCGCCGAAGTCATCGCGAGCTACATGAACCTGCTAAACACCAGGATTTTGCTGCGGGAAGAATTCGGCTCGGCGACCGGCGAACCCGCGATTGAGATCACCCAAATGGAGCTCCGCGGCGGCGACGGCGCGCCGAAGAGTTATTTTCGCAGCCACGACGAGCTGCGGGTGATAATCGGTTTCAAAGCTCATCGGTCGATTGTGAACCCCGTTTTTCGCGTGCAAATCTTTCGGAGCGATGGATTGTTCTGCCACGGCATGAACACGGAACGGCACGGCGTCGAATGCGGTGAGATCCTCGGAGATGGAAAAATTATTTTGCGCTACCCAGACCTCTGCCTGCTCGGCGGCGACTACTGGATACGTGCTGCCGTGCTGTCTTCCCAATACGACGAATTGCCGATTCATCAGCTGGCCACTTCCATCGGCATCCATGTGGAAAGCGAGATGATCGATGGCGCAGGGGTCTTCGCGATGCCCTGCGAGTGGATCACCGCGGCTTAATTCTTGCCAGTGAATAATAGCACAAGCGCTGAACCTCGACATGATTTTCCGGGATTTCAAATCGTGCTTCGTCCAAGAAATCGAACGTCTCGGTACTTCCCATGCTTCCGGCGGGGAGCGCGAAAATCTACACCAAATTCTGAACCGCTATGACCGCCTCTTCCCAACTTACCCCGCCTCAATCCAGGCGCCAAATCGCGATCGTCTGCGACACGGTTCCGTATCCGACCCGATCGGGCGACAATCAGCGCATCGCCGAGTTAATCAGCGTATTGAGAGAGAATGGCTGGCACGTGCACCTGGTGCTGTGTGGGCTGTTGGAGCGCAGGCTCAAAAAAATGTGCCGTTCGCATGTCGATGCCTTGCACGTCTACAGCGGCACGGGCCTGAGAACCCGGGTTCGAAACGGGGTGCGCCGCGCAGTCAGGCGCCTCGATCGCGCCGGCAATCTCTGCGGCCTCCCGCCGATGGAAACCATTGCCGGCCGCCTGCTCGGTCGTTCCGTTTGGCCGCTCATGATCGATTATTGGCAGCGCTACCCCAATGGACTGAGCGAGTTTGTTGCAAAGCTACAGGCGAGTTTGCAGTGGGACGCCGTCATTGTCGAATACATCTGGCTGCACCGGTCCATCGAAAACCTGAAGAACGGAACCATCCGGCTTCTCGACACCCACGACATTCAGCACAAGCGAGTCGAGGAGTTCGCCTCTCGTGGTATGGTGTTTCCACTGAAAATTACTCGGGACGAGGAGCGCCGAATTTTTGATCGGTTTGATGCGGTGATTGCTATTCAAGCCTCCGAAGCGGATCTCATAAGAGAAATGTGCCCGCAAGCGCGGGTGCTGACTGTCGGTTCGTCGGGATATTTTTCCACCAGCATATTTTCGCGTCCTGAGGACGGTCGCCTGCTTTACGTCGGCGGCTACAACGGTGCCAACATCGATGGACTGCGCCGCTTTCTTCATCGCGCATGGCCGGAGGTTCGCCGACGGGTTCCGGGCGCAATCCTGCATGTCTGCGGTTACGTCTATCGGGGATTTGCCGGCCGGCGATTCGACAACGTGAAGTTTCTCGGCCACAAGGAAAATCTCGATGAAGAATACGCCGCGGCTGCCGTAGTGATTAACCCGGCCTGGATCGGTACTGGATTGAAAATCAAAACGATTGAAGCACTGAGTCGTGGCAAGCCGCTCGTCACAACTCCCAAAGGGATCGAGGGTCTGCCTCGGGAGGCCGGGCAAAGCGCTGTCATAGCGGAAGACGATGAGAACTTTGCCGACGCCATTATCCGGCTCATGACCGATAGTGAATTACGACAAACCTTGTCCCGCTCGGCGCTTGCTTTCGCCGGGATGCATCTAACCAAACGCGTGGTCTATGACGAGCTTTTTCAATTCCTTGATCGAACCAGGTGTCGGAATGTCACTTGATATAGCACAATCGATCCGGATCTTAAATTCAGCAAGGCCGCCTGTTGCAAACAACGAGACTAGAGGTTCGTGATCCAAGCCGTTTTGGCGCTGTTGGCACTACTTTCATGAACGCCTCTGAACTGCGACGAACGGTCGAAAGCGCACTCCTCGCACCGGACTATGGTTCAGCGTCCTACGTAAACGATTATCTAAAAGTGCACATGAGCCGTTTTGCCGAGACCGTCGGACTGCTCCAACCCATCATGCGACCCGGCATGCGCATTGTTGACCTAGGTTCCTACGGCAGTCTCGTGCCGGCCCTTCGAGATATCCTTGGCGCGACCGATATCACATTGACCGAGCCGTTTCAGGAGCGAAAACCTGCAAGCGAAGATAGCTTTTTGCAAAACGCCCTACACGGAGCGCGGTATCCGTTCCACGTTGACCGCTTCGACATCGAAGGGCCGTTTCCATATGAGGATGGTCATTTTGACATCGTGATTTTTACCGAGGTTCTGGAGCATCTTAGCCGAGATCCTCTACAGACAATGTCCGAGATAAATCGGATTACTAAGCCGGGAGGGTATCTTTTGTTGTCAACGCCTAATTGTGCGTCGGTTCGATCCGTCATTAGGATTCTACGCGGCGGCAATCCGAACATCTATCCAGTTTATCAACGCCGCCCTAGTACCGATCGTCACAATCATGAATATGTCCCGTGGGAGGTAAGAGAGCTGCTCAAGCTTTGCGGCTTTACCAGCAGCGGGTTCAAAACAGCCGATGTCTATCAGGATCAACAATTCGGGCGTCTATTGACGCTTCAGATGAAAGTTATGCTCAGAATTGGGAGCCTTCTGAGTCTCGGTTTCTTAAAAGCCAGGGAACGCGGTGACACTATTTTTGCTCTCGCGCAAAAAACCGGTGTAATACAGGAAAGATATCCCGGATTCCTTTATGCGCCGGCTGAAAAGCCGGCGCGGTAGCCTGCGTCGATGGCGCATTCGGCTTGAATCAATTAGCGATGGCGTACACGGGCAAAAATATGGTTTTTCTCGTCGGCTGTCCGCGGAGCGGCACCACCTGGCTTCAGAAACTTTTGGCAAGCCATCCAAAGGTTCGTTCTGGCGAAGAGTCGCACTTTTTCAGTTTATATGTCGGGCCGCAGCTCCGTTCATGGAATGATCAGAAAACGCGCCATTTCAATGGTGGAGTAGGACACGCGGCGGGTCCGCCGGCCTATTTCCGCGAGGAAGAATTTCAGGCCATTTTGAAAAACTATCTGGCCGCTTTACTTAAACCCATCATCGAAGGTTTAAGGCCGGACGAATTATTTTTGGAGAAGACCCCGTCGCATGCTTTGTATATCCCCGAGATCAAGGAGCTGCTACCTGAAAGCCGGTTCATTCATCTGATACGCGATTGTCGGGACGTGGTCGCTTCGCTCATGACGGCTTCGCGTAGTTGGGGGGCGACTTGGGCGCCAAGCAGCGCGAAAGTCGCCGCGGCGATGTGGGTGCAGCATGTCGAAGCGGTCAAGAGCGCGGCAAAAAACCTATCGCCCCGGGAATTCTGCGAGATCCGCTATGAAGACCTGTGGAATTCTCCAGTCAAAACGCTAAATGGCTTGGCCGAATTCCTCGGCATTGCCTGGAGGGACGACGCGATAAACCTCGCGATCGACAGTAATCAAGCCGAGGTGATGGAAACCGGTGGCACCCGAATTCCGGTGTATGGCGAGGTGTCGGCACGCTCAGGGCCGGCAGCAAGACTTCCTCGCGGTTTTATCGGCAAAGCCAGACCCAAGGTCTGGAAGTCGGACTTGTCAATCTATGAGAAGTACAAGGTGTGGCGGAATACCCGAAAGTTCATGAACAAAGTGGGTTACTCCTGGCGGCTGAGAGACTGGTTGTAACTCGTCCTGGATTGTAACGCTTGCTCTCGAAATCGTTGCTGTTCATTTCGCGTTCAATGGATTGGGTTAAGTCCCTGTTTGGCCCACATCCGCAGTCACGGTCATGTGCGAAATATCGTCCAGTGGTAACGCATGAATCCCCATGCCACGATGAAGTTCGTATCCCGGTCCAATTCTTCAAGGATCACCGTGTGACCCCTTGCCGGCTAACAGGCGAATAAAAAAAGAGCGAGGGCTTGCACGGGTGTCACGGCTCTAGCCTCAGAACTTTCTTACAGTCACGATCCTCGAAGCATGATTTTTCTTCTCGCTAATCGCTATCCGAAATTGCTATAATAAGAAGTTGTGTTTATTATCATTTGCTACCAATCTGGCTAGTCCGTTTGTTCTATAATAGTTTTGCTCTGAAAGACGCTCCGATTTTCCACATGTAAGCACGATGCTGATTGTTGTTGCTTTTGTTTTCGGCGCCATTGTCGGCAGCTTTTTGAACGTATGTATCGTCCGAATTCCGAAGGGGGATTCGATTGTTTATCCTTCTTCTCACTGTCCAGGCTGCAACACCAGTATACGTTTCTATGATAATATTCCGTTGGTGAGTTTCATCATGCTGCTGGGTCGGTGCCGTTCGTGTCGCGCGAGTATTTCGCCGCGTTATTTTTTCGTCGAGCTGTTGATGGCATGTTTGGCGGTAGCTCTCTATCATCAGTTTGGTTTCAGTCTCGCCTTTCTGGTTGGTTTTATTTTTGTGGCGGCTTTGATCGTGATCTCGTTTATCGACCTGGATGTTAGAATTGTACCGGACGAAATTAGCCTGCCCGGCATTGTTGCCGGTCTGTTGTTCGCGGTGGTGGCACGCTACCTCATCAATGATCCGTTTGAGGTCATTCCATCGCCGCTCAGTGCACTGATCGGGGTATTAATGGGCGGCGGATTCCTGTGGGCAATGGGGAGGGCTTATGAGGCATGCACAGGTGTCGAAGGCATGGGTGGGGGTGACATTAAACTTCTAGCTATGATCGGTGCGTTTCTTGGTTGGACATCGATTCCGTTTACGCTTTTTTTTGCTTCGCTCACTGGCTCTGTCATCGGGCTTGGTTTCATGATTGGAAAAGGTGTGGGCAGGAAGTTTGCCCTTCCGTTTGCCCCTTTTCTCTGCCTCGGAGCGCTTCTTTATCTTTTATTTGGCCAGGATTTGATTCAGTTCTACCTAAACTGACAGTCTCATCATCACGCCTGTTCAATTCTCGATAAGCTTGCCATTTTTGTCACCTACGCTTGCCCAAGGTTTTTGCACCAGAATAGTCCCTGGAATCTGCGAAAGTTCCCTGTCATTCGCCCTGGATTGCGACTAAACCAATATCACAAGGCTTGGCATGTTTTTGGCTCAAAGGCGGGCACTAGATGGAAGTTCCTATGAAGTTATCGCACTATTTTACTTCTCAACCGAAGGGCCTCACGCTGATGGAACTTATGGCAACGCTGGGCGTGGCGGCAATTCTCATGGCTATTGCCATACCGAATTTCATGTCCACACTTCCCGGTCTGCGGCTCAATGATGCTGCTCGCCAAGTCGCGACAGACCTGCAACAGATCCGAATGAAGGCGATCGCGCAGAATATTCCTTATCAAATGACGCTTTCGAGTACGACCTACATTCTTAAAAAGTGCAATGATTCTTCGTGCACCACATTTACCAATGATAGCGGAGACATCGTATTGCCGACGGGAGTTACCGTTCTCACACCTCCAACCGCGCAGTTTCAGCCACGGGGAACGGCAGCCGCTTTGACGACCATTCAGCTAACCAATGGGTCTTCCAGCAAATGGGTATGTGTCAGAACTGTCGGTCGTGTCAACATTCAGGATACGACTTGTTCCTAATCTTTCGTACTTGGGTAACCAGATGACGCTCAAGAAAAAGAATGAGGGGTTTACTTTAGTTGAGATTTTGATCGCAGTGACTATTTTTGTTTTTGCTGTGCTAGGATTGGCTATCGGTACCGTCTCGGTTATTCGCAGCAATCAAACCAGCCATTTGAGAGCCAGTGCGGTTAATCTGGCGCAGGCGAGACTGGAAGAGCTCAGAGCCATGACCAGCACAGCATTCTCCGGCCTGTCGTGTCCCAGTTCTACCCCTTGCTCCGATAACGCCGTTGCATCCGGCGTGACGTTTACTCGCCAGTGGTGGATCACGGCCAATTCGCCGGTCGCAGGCGTGAACAGGATCGATGTGACAGTAAACTGGTCGGACTACACTGGCCAGAGTCTGACGTTTACAGCGTCGGTTCCGCAATAGCCGACCCGCAGAGAAGTCCGCAAATCGAAAATTAGAAGATTCAACCAGTGAAACTCAAAGACCAAAAAGGATTTACGCTGTCGGAGTTACTGGTCGCGGCTGGATTGTCCTTAGCGGTCATGGCATCGATTTATGGCCTTTTTCGTTCGCAGACCCATACGATCAAGGGACAAGAAAGCCGAATGGAAGCGCACGAGTACGCCATGGCGATATTGGATGCAATGGTTCGTGAGATCAGGAACACAGGATACTTCCCGACCGGCAGCGCCTGTTCGAACGTGTCCAATACGGCTGGCGTCGCGTCTGCGACCGCCACAAGTTTTAGCCTTGTTTACGATAAAGACGGAAGCGGGACGTGCAGCGGTGACGACGAAGTTGTTACGTTTGCTTACGACAGCGTTAGCAAGGATGTCACACGTAATAGCGAGGCACTCTCGGAGGGAAATGTCACGGCTGTTCAGTTTACTTACTACCCGCAACAGACCTCCGGCACCGTTCCGGCTCCTTATTGTTTCTCGACGGGAGTTCCCGCGGGCTGCAGCGGCAATCTTTCGTCTGGTTTGAGTTCTGTTCAGAAGATAACGGTTTCCGTGACGATCCAATCGAAAAATCCCGACGTGCAGTTCGGCGGTCAATCTAGCATTACGATGTCTTCCAGCGCGGATCTCCGTAATCACGGATTGCCGTCGTAGCAAACACGATAGTGTCTGGAATCTTTGGATAAAGAAGGTTGAGCACATGAAATTTAAATTAAAAGACAACCAAGGGATCACATTAGTCGTGGTCCTAATGGTCATGGCGATCTTGCTTTCCGTGATCGGGGCCGGACTCCTGTTCAGTAGTATCAACACTAAGATCACCGCTAATTACCAAACAGGCACTAAGGCGTTCTATGCGGCGGACATGGGGATGAGTGATGCCGTAACCAGAATAGGCCCAGATCCAACCGTCGTTAGTATTCCAGTGACTGCTGTTCCCGGAGCTTCAGGCCTGGCTTACCGAAGTGGACACCGGGCTGATACGAGTCCCCAACCGTTTGTATATCTACGCACGACGCAGCAAGCAGGTTTTTCGCTCGGGTCCGGAACAGGATACAACACGTCGGGTTACGTTTTTAACGAATATCAGTTGAATGTTACGGGAAGTTACACGACAGCCTGGGGCACGGAATTGGCTGCCCGCGAGATCGAAGCGATCGCCGCTTATGGCCCCGTGGCAAGGTAGGAGCGAAAGATGAAGATTCGAAAGACAATAGCGCTTTTTCAGATCCTCTCTGTCGCTTTTTTTAATTTCTGGAACCTCCGGTTCGCGATGGCAGACGACAGCGATATTTTCGGTTACAACGTTAAGCCCAACGTGATGCTGGCGCTCACCAGCTCAACAAATATGAGTACGCTAATTAGATCTGAGCCTTACGTACCTGGTACCACTTACATTACGCCGCTAACCTATTCAACGACTACAGTTTATAAGTATCTAAACTCCACTCCTGGTTGTAAGCCTCAACCCAAGCCATGTTATGTGGTCTATGCAACCAGCATTGATGCAGTAACGGACTCCGCCGCGCGCAACGCTCTTTCTGCCGTAGGATATTGGTCCGGTAGCATTGGCGGTTCATCGCTAACGCTCTACTACGGAAATTATCTTAATTATAGCGTTTGCACGACCTGCGGAACCGACCAGTCAAAGATCAGCATCGCGAAGACAGTTTTGACGAACTTGGTCAATAACACAAGTGAAGTGCGTTTCGGCGCAGAAAAGTACGCAGCCGGCGGCGGCCTTGTCATGGAAGAGATCAAAGATATGACTTCCACGAACAAACAAACTCTAATCAACTCCATTAACAACATGGACCTAAACTCCTCCGGAAACCCACTCGGTCCGCAGTTGAAGCATGCGGGTGATTATTACGAGGGGCACCTTACGGGGCTCGATAGTCCGATGCAGTACGCCTGCCAACCGAATTTCGTGATCGCTATTACGGATGGTATTTCCACAGGCACCGATCCCCGCCTCGAGGCGGAAGCTCTTTACACGCAAGATCATTCCAGCACATTCGCTGGTATGCAAAACGTTGTGGTACACGTTATCGCCTTTGCTTTGCCGCAAGCGGACAAAGATGCGGGCGCGATTCAGGAGCTAAAAGAAGCCGCGGCAAAAGGCGGCGGGAGTTTTTTTCAAGCGGATAATGCCGCCGAGTTGGAAAAGGCGCTTCAGGCTGCCATCAGCCAGATTCTGGCCGCGACATTTTCTTTCGCTACACCGGTCGTTCCCACCACGGGGACGAGCGGTGACACGCGCGCCTATCTGGCGTCGTTTCAGTCCAATCCATCTCGTCCTTTTTGGCGCGGGTACATGAAGGCGTACAATCGCGATGCGAACGGTTTGATTTCGGTGGATGTGAACGGTATTCCTCTCGATTCCGCTCTGGCATGGGATGCCGGCCAGCAGCTTAGCACGAAGACGGCGAGCAGCCGGACAATCTATACCGCTATCAGCGGAACCCGCCATAGTTTTGCGACCAGCAATTCGAGCATTACGAACGGGATGATGAATGCTGCGTCGAGCTCCGAAAAGGACAATATCATCAACTTCATCCGCGGTGTCGACACGTTTGACGAAGACGCTGACGCCGACTCCAGCGAACAACGGCAATGGAAATTCGGCGATATATTTCATTCCACACCGGTCTTGATCCGACCGCCTTTCCTGCTCGTCAATGACTCGAGTTACAACACGTTCAAGACCAGTAATGCGAGCCGTACAACGGTGCTGCTCGCGGGGGCCAATGACGGCATGCTGCATGCCATTCGGGAAAGTGACGGCGAGGAGCTGTGGGCTTTTATTCCGCCGGACGTTCTCGGTGACTTGAAAGATCTGACGGTTGCGATCGGACCGCATGAGTTCTACGTCGACGGGAGTCCAATCGCCGCTGACGTTAAAATCGGCGTGACACCGACTTGGAAAACCGTCGCGATCTTCGGTCAGCGGCGTGGCGGAAGGAACTACTACGCGCTAGATATTACCGATACGACAAACCCGTTGTACATGTGGAGCTTTACCGATTCCAAGATGGGTGAAACCTGGTCGGAACCGGTCCTCGGCAAGATCAAAATGTCCGACGGGTCGAGTAAATATGTCGCGTTCGTCGGCGGCGGATACGACACGCCGGCGAACAACAACTCGGGCAAGGCATTTTACGTTATCGATGTGGCGGACGGCACGAAACTTTGGGAATATTATAAGCCCGGTACGGTCTCCGATGACCGCCAGTACATGAACTTCAGCGTGGCGGCTTCGCCGATGGCAGTTGATTTGAACAACGACGGCTACATCGACCGCGTCTATATCGGCGACGTTGGGGGACAATTGTGGAAGTTTGACGTATCGACCCCGGCGACGATCTCGGGCGGCGTTATTACGAACTGGAATCCGGCTCAAGCGGGCAAGCGCTTCTTTACCGCGGCGCCATCGCAAACCAACCCACCGGTCCCGGGTGAATACTATCCCGCGCAGGCTATTTACGCTTCACCGGTGCTCGCCCTGGACAGCGCGAGAAACCTCTGGGTCTATTTCGGCACCGGCGACCGAAATCATCCGAACAATACTAGCTCGAACCGATTTTACGGCATCAAAGATACTACTGAGCAAAGCGATGGCACTGCGAACATGACCAACAGCAGCCCTTTTACCGAGTCTTCGCTGACAAACATGACGACCGGAAGCGGAAACGTGACCCAGGGATGGTACGTTATCTTAGGTACCAACGAGAAAGTTTTGGCGGCCGGGGATGTCTTTAATAAGACTGTCATTTTTACTGCGTTTACTCCCGCCAGCACAGTCTCGTGCACCGGAGGCGGTGGCGATGCGAAGCTCTACGCAATCAACATGACTACAGGCGACGCAGCGCTCGATCTCACCACAGGGACGGTATTGGCTGCGGGTCAGAGCGCCTTGGCGGCAGCAAAAACCATTGGAACCGGCATACCGTCTAAACCGATTGTGATCATGAGCCAGTCCGGTAACAGGGCTACTCCATACGTCATCACTGGGACAACCAACCAGCAAATTGCGAACACGCAGATACCTCAGCTTGCCGTTCGCAGGCTGGTTGGCTGGCGTGAGGTATTCTAGCAAAGTGAGCTCGGTCTGGAGACTATTCACGGTCGCCGTTCTGATGTCTTTTTCGGTGATGGCTTTGGCTGCTTCCGAAGAGACAATGGAGCGAAATAAAATTGGCGTTGGACTACTCCAACAAGGCAAGGCGGACGACGCCATCGCCCAGTTTCAGCGCGCCATCACTCTGGATTCCAAGTATTTTCCAGCTCGCCTCAACCTCGCTTATGCCTATGAGCGAGCTGATAGAGTTGAGGAAGCCGTAGAGGCGTACCGAGAGGCTATCACTTTGGAGCCTGGCAATTTCTTTGCTCGCAACAATCTCGGAGTGCTGTACGATAAGAAAGGACAGTATGATTCGGCAATTGCCGAGTTAGAAAACGCACTCAAGATCGAACCGGACAACGCCATGGCCTTGAAAAATCTTGAAACCGCCAGAAAGAACCAATCGGTCATAAAAGCACGCGAAACAAAGATCCTGGAGGCAGAAAGAGTAGCTCAAGCTAAACCCCATGATCCGCAGGCGTCCTACAATCTGGCTCGGATGTATGCATTCTACGGCAAAAAAGAGCGCGCCTATGAATGGCTCGCCAAGGCTCTAAAGCAGGGTTACAAGGGTTACAAGGACATCTACGATCCGATCCGGCTCTCCATGGCATGCGTGACGAGAGAGACTTTCAACTGCTATTGAGATCTCATGATCGTAAAAAC
>Ga0081455_10003136_pt1 | contig 19230 bp, 15 predicted proteins | sample TabmetS3T2R1_FD_70207 | JGI IMG/M metagenome (GOLD analysis project Ga0081455, IMG submission 70207) | Tabebuia heterophylla rhizosphere microbial communities from the University of Puerto Rico - S3T2R1 | ecosystem: Host-associated > Plants > Roots > Rhizosphere ... | reverse complement strand
GTACGATCAATCTCAGAGCGGCATACCGCTGCGTACGCCGCTTACCAGCCTCGTACTTGGCTGCCGACCACCGGTGTCCTCACGGGTTTCGCCAATCCGAAGAATTCCACGAAAGCGTTGCCACCACAGCGCGTTGAAACGGTTTCGTCAGGGATCTTCGTTAGACAAACCTCGTCCATAAGATCGATATTATTGGCGGCCCACACATTCCCGGCCGGATCGACGACAACACCCGTCAGGAATTGCATCCCTTTCCCCGCATAGCCGGTTTTGGGTGGGGAGATCGGGTCGCCCGTCTTGAAGCCAGGAGGGCATGTCTCGGTGCGCACACCGCAAAGCTCGGTCAGTGTTTTGCCAAAACCGTTCGCAACCCATACGTGGTCATTGCCGTCAACGGTAATGCCCCAAGGGCCACTGATGCTACCTCCGCCGTCAAACGGCGAGCCGGGCGCCTGGGTGCCGTCCGGGCGTATCATGCTCACACTGCCGCCGGGGAACTCCTGAATTATGCGGACCAAGGCGATGAACTTTTGCACCGTCTCGTCACCGACGCCTTCCGGCGTCAGTTTGCTCTCCAATTCGCTCCGAATCTTGGTGCGGAGCAAACCCAGCTTTTCGCTGATGCTTGGCTCGCCCAATGTATTTGCGACCCATGCGTTGCCCTGGCTATCGATAGCGATGGCATGCGGACTGTAACCGACCTTCAATTGTTCGGCGTTGCCGGGATCATTCGCCGGGAAGCGTGTCACCGTGTTGGAGTTGGCGTTGGAAATCAGGACGCGGCCTTGCAGGTCGAACGCGACGTGGAACGGAGAAACCCCTCTCCGAGAACACAAGGAGAGAGGGGAAATAGGCGTGAGGTATTAAGCCGAGCCCTCGGGCAGGGGCACGCCGGCGGCAGTGAAACTTTCGCGCTGGCGCCCGGCCACGTCGGCGAGATCGGCGCCGGCGATCGTGTCCTCGAACAGGCGATGATAATTGAGCTCGGCGTTGAGATGCAGAAACACTCCGCCGAGCCCGATCGCGGCGCGGTCCATGAACACGAACTCGCGCGGCACCTTGACCGGCCCCTTCTCCTGCAACCCCTGATGCACCCTGAACGCCTCGCGGCGGCCATACATGCCGGGGCTCACCTTGTCGGCGATGGTGCGCACCCTGTCCTCCAGCATCGGGCCATAAATGAAGTTCGCCCAGATGTTGAGGATGTCGATCAGCTCGTTGGACAACCCGCCGAAGCCCCACGTCTCGTAGGCATGCACGATCAACGCCCGGTCGTTGCGCAACAGCCCCTGATAGAGATCGATCACCCCTTGGATGAATTTCGGCGCGAAGGTGCGCATGCAGCCATAGTCGAGCAGGTTGATCCCCGCCGCCCTCCTCGCTTCGTCCTCGAACACGGTGTAATTGCCGAGATGCGGATCGCCATGGATCACGCCGTAATGGCTGAACGGGTACCACCAGGCGCGGAACATGGCACGCGCTATCCTGTTGCGCTCCTCGAGCGGGCGGTCGCGATAGTCGAGGAGGCGCCGCCCGTCGAGCCAGGTCATGGTGAGCAGCCGCTTGGTGGAAAGCTCCGGCAGGACCTCGGGCACGCGGATGAGCGGGTCGCCCGCGAAGATCAGGGCGTAGAGCCGCATGTGACGCCCCTCGAGATCGTAGTCGAGCTCCTCGCGCAGGCGCGCGGCGATCTCCTTCAGCATCTCGGAGGTCTCGATGGCGGGCCGCATGCGGGCGTGGATGGAGAAGAGAATGCCGAGCTGCGCGAGGTCGGCTTCGACCGCGGACTGCATGTCGGGATATTGCAGCTTGGCCGCGAGCGCGCGGCCGTCATGGCTTCGCGCACGATGCACCTGGCCAAGCGAGGCGGACGCCGCGGCCTCACGCGCGAAGCTTGCGAATTTGTCTTCCCAGTCAGGCCCAAGCTCGGCCGCCATGCGCCGCTTCACGAACGGCCAGCCCATCGGCGGGGCATGGCTCTGAAGCTGGCCAAGCTCTGCCGCATATTCGGCGGGCAGCGCCTCTGGGATGGTGGCGAGCAGCTGCGCCACCTTCATGATCGGGCCTTTGAGCCCGCCGAGCGCGGCCGCGAGCGAGGCGGCTTCCTTATCGCGCTCTGCGTCGAGCCCGAACAGGCGCCGCCCGGCAATGCGCGCCGCGACACTGCCGACATTGGCGCCGACCCGACCATAGCGTATGGCGCGGGCGGAGAACCTGTTCTTCTCCTTGTCGGACCGTGGGTCGTTCATGGCTGAGTTCGCAACTTCACGCGGAGGCAAGCGCTCTCCTCATATAGGGGCCCGAACCATGCGGCGCCCGCGGGTAATTCGCTAATGACCGTATTAAGAGTGCTCACCGTCGCCGGCCTCCTGATTGGCGCGCTGCTGACAGGGCTCGGATTTCTCGCTCATTGGTGGCCGGCGCTCGATATCGTCAATAACAGCGTCCCATTTGTCGCGATCGGCTCCGTTCTGTTCCTGTGCCCTGCGGCGCTGCTGCGCAACTGGCGGCTCATAATTCCCGCGGCCCTCCTCACGGCGATCAACGCCGTCCTCTTCCTCGCCGCCTGGGAGGCTGTCGCGGCCGAGGCCGCGCCCGGAAGTCAGCGCTTCATCCGGGTCGCCACTTTCAACCTGTGGCATGGCAACAACGAGATCGAGCATGCGGCAAAATTTCTCGCCGAGACCGACGCCGACCTCGTGGTGTTGCAGGAGGTGACTCCCGATCACGCGGGCAAGCTCCAAGGGGTGCTCGGTGCGCGCTATCCCCACAGACTTGGCGAAACCGGACTCGTGATCCTCTCAAAGCATCCGATCGTGGCCGAGGGGCGCGTGGACCGGCCAGGCTACCCGCCCTGGGTCTCGCCGATGCTGCGCTGGGCGCGGCTCGACATCGGCGGCATGACGTTCGAGTTTGCCGGCGTCCACTTCGCGCGGCCGTTCTACCCTACGCTCGAGCAACAGGACGTCGCGTCCGTGATCCAGTTCGTGCAGAGCCGCAGCCTACCGCTCGTCGTCGCCGGCGATTTCAACATGAGCCCGTGGACCGAGAAGCTCGCCCGCTTTGAGGGAGCGACCGGGCTTAGGCGCTACAACACCGTCCACCCCACTTGGCCGATGCGGTGGCACGGGGTTCCACTCCTGCCTCTGGTGCCTACCGACAATATCTTCGCCTCACCACGCTTTGCGAAGATCGCGACCGATGCCGGTCCGCGGCTCGGCTCGGATCATCGGCCGGTCATCGCCGATGTCGCCTTGGTGCAGCATTGAGCCCGCCTCGGAGCGCGCGGTCATTCCCTGCCGAGTTGGCTCAAGGCATCGCGGTAGCTCCGCATCGCCTTGCGGGCATTCTCAAGCTCGGCTTCGAGCGCCAGGGTGGCCGCCGACTTCGGACGCCACAGCTCGCTTGCGAAGTAAAGCAGCACCGTAACGGCGATGGGCGTCAGAAAGTCCGTCACCATGATCGGCCCTGCGTTGCCCGGCGCAAGATTGTCGGTCGCGATGATGTCCCTGATATGCCCGATGCCCGCGCCGAGCAGGAAGCACGAGGCGGCGATGCCCACGGCGACGCGTGCCTCGAAACCCTTGAACGCCGCATAGAGCGAGGCAAGCCCAAGGCCGAGATTGGCGACGCCGACCTCATATTGGAACGGGCTCCTCGCCCAGCCGATAGCGGCCGCCGATTCCTCGGCGAACAAGACGTGGCCGACAAAGGCCCACAGCCCCTGTAGCCCGAGGGGAAAGACGAACAGGTAGCGGAGCAGCCGATCGACGACAAAGTTGCTATCGATGGGCCGCGGTCCGCGCCAAACCGCAATACCTGCGCAAGCAAGCGCCGCGGCCCAAAGCAGGATGGGAACGAGCGAAACTTGCGACATCGGCGCCCCCTACTTCTTGCCAGCGGCCTTTGCGTCCATGGCCTCGAGCTCGTCGATCAGGCCTTCGATCACCTTGAGCCCCAGCGACCAGAAATTCGGGTCCGACGCGTCGAGCCCGAACGGCTTGAGCAGCTCCTTGTGATGCTTGGTGCCGCCCGCCGCGAGCATGTCGAGATAGCGCTCGGCGAAGCCCTTATCGGCCTTCTCGTAGACGGCATAGAGCGAGTTCACCAGGCAATCGCCGAAGGCGTACGCATAGACATAGAACGGCGCGTGGATGAAATGCGGGATATAGCACCAGAAGGTCTCGTAGCCGGGCTTGATCTCGATGGCCGGCCCCAGGCTTTCCTTCTGCACCTCGAGCCAGATCTCGCCGAGCCGTTCGCTGGTGAGCTCGCCCTCACGCCGCTCGGTATGCACCTTGCGCTCGAAATTGTAGAAGGCGATCTGGCGGACCACCGTGTTGATCATGTCCTCGACCTTGGCGGCGAGCAGCGCCTTGCGCTCGCGCTGGCTTGGCGCCTGGTCGAGCAGCCGGCGGAAAGTCAGCATCTCGCCGAACACGCTCGCGGTCTCGGCAAGCGTCAGCGGCGTCGGCGCCATCAGCGGCCCTTGCACGTTGGCCAGCACCTGATGCACGCCATGGCCAAGCTCGTGCGCAAGCGTCATCACGTCGCGCGGCTTGCCTTGATAGTTGAGCAGAATATAGGGGTGCGCGCTCGGCACGGTGGGATGCGAGAAGGCGCCCGGCGACTTGCCTTCGCGCACCGGCGCATCGATCCAACTCTTCACGAAGAACTGCCCGGCGATATCAGCCATGCGCGGCGAGAAATCGCCATAGGCCGTCAGCACGGTCTTTTGCGCGTCGCCCCAGCCGATCACCTGCTTGGGCTCCTCGGGCAACGGCGCGTTGCGGTCCCAATGGGCAAGCTTCTTCTTGCCGAGCCATCTCGCCTTCATCGCGTAGTAGCGGTGCGAGATGCGCGGATAGGCGTCACGCACGGCGGCGACCAGCGCATCGACGACCTCCTTCTCGACCCGGTTGGCGAGATGGCGTGAATCGGCGACGTCGGCGAAGCCCCGCCAGCGGTCCGAGATCTCCTTGTCCTTGGCCAGCGTGTTAGTGATGAGGGTGAACAGCCGCACATTGTCTTTGAACACTTTTGCCAGGGCTTCCGCGGCGCGTTGTCTCTTCTTCTCGTCCTGGTCGAGCAGGCGGTTCAGCGTGGGCTCCAGGCTGAGCTTCTCGCCGTCGGCCTCGAATCGGAGCGCCGTCATGGTCTCGCTGAACAGCCGGTCCCAGGCGCCCCGCGCCGTCACCGCCTTCTCGTGGAACAACTGCTCGAGCTTGTCGTCGAGCTGGTAGGGCTTCTCTTTCCGCAAATCCTCGAGCCAGGGGCGGAAATGGCCGAGCTCAGATTGCGACATCGCCGTCTCGAGCATCTCGTCGTCGAGCCGGTTGAGCTCGAGCGGGAAGAACAGCAGCTTGGAAGAAATCGCGGTGATCTTCTCCTGGATGTCGCCGAAGAATTTCTGCCGCTTCGGGTCGGAAGTGTCGGCGGCGTAGAGCAGGCTCGCATAGGAGACGATGCGGCCCATGATGTCGTTGAGCGATTCGAACTCGCGCACAGCCTGCGCGAGCGCCGCGCCCCCCTTCCCGCCGTCGAGCAGCGCGGCAAGCTTGCCGGCGTAACGCTCCTGCATGGCGTCCGCCGCGTGTTCCGAGGTTGCAAGGTCGGCCTTGAGCTCCGCCGCGTCCGGGCCCTTGTACAAGTCGGCGAGATTCCATTCCGGCAGCTTTCCGAGCTTGGGCTGCGCATCCCCAGCCGCGACAGGACGGCGTTTGGCTTTTGCCTTGGCAGCCGCGGTCGCGGCGTAGGTCGGGTGCTCCGGCCAGAACGTCAGTTTGGGCAACATCGTATTTGGGGATCCTCGTTATGCGGCGGATGGCATCTTAGTGTGGGTGGGCAGGGCGCCGCCCGCAAGGCCCATAGACCATGAGTTCTCGGCATTTTGCAGGGCCGCCAAGCCACAGCCTCACCAAAATCGAACCGAGATAAAGAGGATATTTACCCTTCCGGTGCACGATTTTGGCACAGGAGCAGCCAAGCTTGGCCGCGTCTTTAGGGCCTCGGACGTCTGTCCTCCTGCCGTGTAGCCGTTTGCGTCAGTGTGAGTCCTGCGTCATGCCAAAACGCGTCCTGGTCGTCGACGACGACCCTGCTCAACGTCGTATCCTCGAAGAGGCCATCAAGCGGTTCGGCTATAGCGTCGCCACTGCCGATAGCGGCGACAAGGCGCTTGCCGCGCTCAAGGCCGACACTGCCGGAGAGACCTGTCTTGTCCTGCTCGACCTCGTCATGCCAGGCACCGACGGGATGGCCGTGCTAGCCGCGATGCGGTCCTTGCCGAAGCGGCCTCCGGCCATCGTGCAGACGGCTCATGGCGGCATCGACACGGCCATCGCCGCGATGCGGGCCGGCGCCGTCGATTTCGTGGTCAAGCCGGTGAACCCCGAGCGGCTCGAAGTCTCCATCAAGAACGCGCTCAAGATCGAGGCGCTTGCCGACGAGTTGGTCCGCATCAAGGCTTCGGCCAGAGGCGAGCTTGGCTTTGTCGACCTGATCGCCGGCAGCGAGGCCATGAGCCGCGTCATCGAGCTTGGCAAGAGGGCCGCCAATTCGACCATCCCCGTCCTCATTGAAGGCGAGTCGGGCGTCGGCAAGGAGCTGATCGCCCGCGCCATCCAGGGCGAAAGTTCGAGGAAATCCAAGCCCTTCGTCACCGTCAATTGCGGTGCGATTCCCGAGAATCTGGTGGAGAGCATCCTGTTCGGCCACGAGAAAGGCTCCTTCACGGGCGCTTCTGAAAAGCGCGCCGGCAAGTTCCTCGAAGCCGACCAGGGCACGCTGTTTCTCGACGAGATCGGCGAACTCCCACTCGACGCTCAGGTGAAGCTGTTGCGCGCTCTGCAGGACGGCGAGATCGATCCGGTCGGCGGCAAGCACTCGGTCAAGGTCGATTTCCGCCTCATCTCGGCGACCAATCAGAACCTGATCAGCCTCGTCAACCAGGGCCGCTTCCGCGAGGATCTCTATTACCGGCTGAACGTGTTCCCCATCTGGGTGCCGCCGCTGCGCGAGCGGCTCGAGGACGTGCCGGAGCTCGTGCGCCATTTCATCGCGCGCTTCGCCGCCGAGGAGGGCAAGCATATCGACGGCATCGACGTTGACGCGAGCGCCATGTTGCAGCGCTACACCTGGCCCGGCAATATCCGCCAGCTCGAGAACGCGGTGTTCCGCGCCGTGGTCCTTGCCGACACGCCGATGCTGACGGTGAACGAGTTCCCGCAGATCGCGGCGCATGTCGAAGGCTATGCCGTGACGGTGCCGCCCGCGCCGGCGCCGAAAGATCCCGCGCCGCGCATCGACGGACCCGTCATGCTGGGCGAGTCGGCGCACGCACCCGCCACCATTCATGTGCCGTCGGGCAACGGCAAGGACGCGATCGGCATTCCCGCCTTGAGCGACTCCGGCGACATCCGCTCGCTCGAAGCGGTCGAAGCCGACATGATCAGGCTCGCCTTCGGACGCTACCGCGGGAGGATGACGGAGATCGCGCGGCGGCTCGGCATCGGGCGCTCCACGCTCTACCGCAAGATGCGGGAGATCGGGCTAGAGGCGAGAGCCAACTAGCCGATTGGGCCTGGGTTTTGGCCGAAAACTACACCCAAGCCGAAAAAGGTGCCGTGGGGGTCTGAGTTGACGGGGTGATGTGGCTAACGGCGAGAACCGTACCTGCGTTCTCGTCCGCTGAGTCGCAGGGCGGCTCGGCCAGAGGGAGCAAATCATGCGGCCATTTTGTCGTGTTGCGTTAGCCTTGGCGTTCGTTGGGTGGTTCGGTCTGCCGGCGCTTGCCGCCGAGCCCGACGGGCCCGACGCCCTGATCGACCCGATCGAGGCCATCCGCATCGCCGTTCAGACCCGCCTCTCGGCGAAATTCACCACGACGACCGACACGCGGAAGAGCGAGCAGGGCGCGCTGGTCGAATTCTACTCCGTGCCCGAGCAGCGCTTGCTGTGGGTTGACGGCAAAGGCATCACGGAACGCGGCAAGGCGGTGATGGAGGAGATCGCCAAGGCGGACGACTACGGCCTCCGCTCGTCAGATTATCTCCTGCCGAAGCCCGACATGTTCGACGCCACTGACCCTAAGACCGCCGATCGGCTCGCCGACGCCGAGATCATGATCAGCTTCGCCGTGCTCGATTACGCCAACGACGCGCGCGGCGGGCGCATCAAGCCGCAGCGCCTGAGCGCAAATCTCGATCCGAGCCTCGTCCTTCCCAATCCATTGGAGGTGATCGAGTCGATCGCCATCCGCGCCGAGCCCGCGGCTTATCTGCGCAGCTTCCAGCCGGACCAACCCCAATTCGAGGCGTTGCGGCAAAAGCTGCTCGAACTCCGCGGCGGTAAGGTCGAAAAGGAGACGTCCTCCGTTGTCGTCATCCCGGACGGGCCGGTGCTCAGGATGGGCATGGAGAACGAGCAGGTGGCCTTGCTCCGCAGGCGCCTCGACGTTCCTGCCGACTCCGAGGCCGAAGAGAACAAGTTCGACGCCTCGCTGGTGGAGGCCGTGGAGCGGTTCCAGGCGGCGCATGGCGCCTTTCCCGATGGGATGGTTGGGCCCGGCACGCGGCGCATGCTCAACAGCCAGCAGCAACAGCCGCACCACGCGGGAAGTCCGGCCAAGATCAGGGCCATCCTGATCAATATGGAGCGCTGGCGCTGGCTCCCGCACGACCTCGGCCCCTACTACGTGACCGTCAATATTCCCGAGTTCATGCTGCGCGTGGTCGACGACGGCAAGACGGTGCACGCGACGCGCGTCGTGGTCGGCAAGCCCGACAAGCAGACACCGATCTTCTCCGACGAGATGCAGGAGGTCGTGTTCAACCCGTTCTGGAACGTGCCGACCTCGATCAAGGTCGAGGAGATCCGGCCTTATCTTCGCGAGGAGGCGGCGTGGTTCTTTGGCGGCGGCGGCTGGAACACGAGCGTCTTCCAGCGTCACAATCTCCGCATCAGATATGCCGGCCGCGACGTTGACCCGGGCTCCGTCGACTGGAACCGCATGGACATCCGCAATTTTGAAATCTACCAGCCGCCGGGACCCGACAACGTGCTCGGCAACGTCAAATTCGTATTTCCCAACAAGCACGACGTCTACATGCACGACACGCCGCAAAAATTCCTGTTCGCGCAGCCGGTCCGGGCGGAGAGCCACGGCTGCATGCGGGTGCAGAACCCCGACCAGCTCGCGCTGGTCCTATTGAGGCACGATCAGGGATGGAGCCAGGGCCGGCTTGCTTCGGCCATTGCCGATGGTTATGACAGTCATGTTGCGTTGCAGCAAAGAATACCCGTCTACATCACCTACTTCACACTCAAGATAAACGAAGACGGATCGACCTCAAGCTACGGGGATATTTACGGTCACGACTCCCGCATGGCAGCGGCACTTGGGTTCTAGCTCGCTGAATAACCTGTGGAAATCCTGTTAACTCTAGTCCGCGATTCCGGGCCCGGTTAACTAGTTTGCCTTGTTTTTCCCGCAATTTGGCTAATACTCATCGTTAACGGACGGCATGTGATGGATGCCGCCCGTTGGTGCCTGGGCCTGAGGGGGCCTCGCGTACCTCACGGGGAAGCCGGCAGGGGAATTGCCGGCGAGGGAAAGGCTGCAAGTCGGGGATGCGAATCCGGGGGAGAGTCGCACGTCGCGTCGTAGTCGGCGCCGGGCTCGTGCTTTTGACCGCCAGCGCGTGGTGGTCGGCCACGACCTATCGCGCGAGCGCCTCGGGTGAGACCCGCACCCTCTCCATCTTCAACATTCACACCAAAGAGACCCTCACCGTCACCTACAAGCGTGACGGCAAGTACGATGATGCGGCGCTGAAGCGCCTCAACACCTTCATGCGCGATTGGCGGGCCGACAAAGAAACCACAATGGATCCCGAGCTGATCGACCACATCTGGATCTTGCACAAGGAGCTCGGCTCCGAGGTGCCCGTCCATCTCATCTGCGGCTATCGCACCGCCGAGACCAATGCCGCCTTGCGTAAAAAGGGCGGCGGGCAGGCCAAGAGGAGCCAGCATATTCTCGGCAAGGCCGCCGACATCACCTTTCCCGACGTTCCCGTCAAGGTCCTGAGAAACTCCGCGCTCGTGTGGCAATGGGGCGGCGTCGGCTACTACCCGACCTCGGGCGTTCCGTTTGTCCATGTCGACACCGGCCGGGTGCGCATGTGGCCAAGGATCCCGCGGCTCGAGCTTGCCGCGCTGTTCCCGAGCGGGCGCTCGAAATATCTGCCCAAGGACGGCAAGCCCATCACGCCGCAAGACTATAAGGTGGCCGCGGCACAGGGCCTCGTGGCGCAGACCAAGGTCGCCGCAGCCGTTCGCCTGAAGCCTGCTCCTGAGCCTGTGGACGTGGCCGACGCCGACGAGGCGATCGATACCGACACCGACACCGTGGTGGCCCAAGCCGAGCCCGAGTCTGTCCCGCTGACGCAAGCCGAGCCCCCAAGCGCAACCCCGAAGCCGATCCTCGCCTCCTTTACCCCTGACGCTCCTGCTGAGCCCGCGCTTGCCGTCGAGACCCACGAACCGGGCACGCCTCCGCCGCCAGCCAAGCTGTTCGCCTATGCGAGCGTCGGCGGGATGTCGTTGCCGAGCCTTCTTCCCAAAGAGCCCAGGGAGCCCAAGCCGTCGGCCTTGCCAAGCTATGAAAGCGCGGCGGTCGTAGGCGCGCCAGAGGCGGATGAGGACCATCCCGAAGAGACGAGCTACGTGCCATTCGAGATCGCGGGGCTCATGACCGATGCTTCGGTCGCCTTCAGCCGCACCGTGGCGCCCCTCACCCATCCCGACCAGACGAATCTCGATTACCTGTTCGACGACATGAACAAGCCGACAGCGCTCACGTTGCGCAAGAACTCTGGCTATGCCGGCCTAGCCGCGGCCCAGCAGTTCTCTGGCCATGCGGTGAAGAGCTTCTATTCCGAGGTGGCGATGGGCAGCCCAGCGCCTGCGCCGACCCAGCTCGCCGAAAACACCCGCTAAACAGCATCCACCCTTTGCCGTGTCATTCCCGCGAAAGCGGGAATCCAGTAATCACCCTGCCTTCATTGGTTTTAAATGCCAGGGTTACTGGATTGCCCGGGCCTTCGCCCCGCCGAAGGGCGTTGAGATGACGAAGCGATTCGGGCTGGCCCGCAGGCGGGTCAAGCCGGGTAATGACACCAAAGAACATGGTCGCAGTCGACTAAGCCGCCTCGGCCTCCACCATGCCGAGTGCATGCAGGTAGGTGGTGAGCACGGCCTCTTCCTCGCGCCGCTTGGTCTCATCCTGCTTGCGCAAGCGGATCACTGCCCGAAGCGCCTTCACGTCGAAGCCATTGCCTTTGGCCTCGGCATAGACCTCGCGCAGGTCCGCGGTGAGCGCCGCTTTCTCCTCCTCGAGGCGCTCGATGCGGGCAACGAAGGCACGAAGCTGGTCTTTGGCTGATGTCTGGAGCTGCACGTCACTCTCCCCCGCCGCTTGATGATTCGATTTGAGCCGCAAGCTTAGGTCTCAGCGATTTGCCGCTTCAAGGCGGGGGGCCGCGTTATCCCGCTTATCCAAAGCGTCAGCGTCTCTTGCCCGCGCGCTTGCCGGGCTTGGCCGCGATTTCCGTCTGAAACTTCGCCTTCCACGTCTCGTACGGCATGCCGTAGACGATCTCCCTCGCCTCGTCCTTGCCGAGCGACACGCCCCTTTTTGTTGCGGCCTCCTGATACCAATTGGACAGGCAGTTGCGGCAGAAGCCGGCCAGCTCCATCAGCTCGATATTCTGCACGTCGCTCCTTCCGCGCAAATGCTCGATAAGGCGGCGGAAGACTTCCGCCTCGAGCTCGGTCCGAATTTTCTCGTCCATGATCTGCTTTCCTTTGGCGTCTCGTCCTTGCGGGCGTTCGCTGTCAGTGTAGGAGCCATGCAACTCGATCGCGTGCAGCGGTCCGCCCAAGCGCATCACCTTGCGCAACACGTCGGCCAGCCGCTTCCCCCATTCGGCCTGCCCCTCAGGCCCGAGGATCAGGTCCTGGCGGACCTCGATCAGCGCATGCGCAAGCCCGCGCCGCGTGCCGTGCCGGTAGAGCGTATCGCCCTTGAGCTGTCCCGAGTAAGGAACATTGTCGCCGACCTCGATGCCGGGGATGGCCCGGAGGCCCTCAAGCAGCGGGAGCGCGAGGCGCGGGTCCTTGTCCCATAACACGCCTACCGACCAGGGACGGGGGACCCCCTTCCACGCTTGGGTGAAGCTGTGCACGGACACGATGACCGGCGGCTTGCCGGCCGAGATCGCCGCCTCGATGGCGCGCTCGATGGCATAGTCATAGGGCGCATAGAAACGACTGACCCTGGCAGCAATCGCCGCGTCGTCGAGGCCGGCATTGCGGGGCACGATGAGCCCGTCGGTGATCTGCATGATCAAGGTCGGGTCGTCGAGGCCGCGGTTGGGGTCGATCAGGAGGCGCGAGAAGCGCGACAGAAGCGCGGGGGCATGAAGCTCTTCGGCGAGGCGCTCGGCGACACCAGCGGCCCCCAGGTCGTAGGCGATATGGCGGTGAAGGTCCTCGGGCCTCAAGCCCAGAGTGCCGTAAGGTTCGGGGATGGTATTCTCGGCATGATCGCAGAGGATGAGGAGGCCGGTCCTCAAATCCCCCTCGATGCTCCGGACGGGCGTCTCGCCCAAGTTTTCTTGTAGGAGAGTGTCCAGACTTCGCTCCACGCGACCTTCCCTCGCGCTCCCTCTTATTTGCGCCCCCCTCCCCGCCGGGGCAAGAAAAATGCTTGCGCGCGGCCCAGGTTGCGACGCATTTAGCCACGATTTTGTGCCGTCTTTTGCGGCGCCAGACAGGCCCTATAATCGACCCCTTCTGGTCAGACAAACGCAACCAATTCGGTGCTATCTTTCGAAATTCGTTAACCGTGATTCCAGGCCCTTAGAGGATGATGCTCGCTTCCGACTTGATCCGGCTTGCGCACCGGCGCGCGGCCGCCGCTTTCGTCCGCTCGCGGCCGGGCCTGCGCCCTTCTCTCGCGCTCCTTCTCCTCGCCGGGCTTGGCGCCACGCCCGCATATGCGGATCTCAAGCTGTGCAACACGACGGCGAGCCGGGTTGGGGTCTCCATCGGCTACAAGGACGCCGAGGGCTGGGCCACCGAGGGGTGGTGGAACATCGCCTCGCATACTTGCGAGACGCTGCTAAAGGGCGTGCTGATCGGCCGCTTCTATTACATCCACGCCGTTGACTACGACCGCGGCGGCGAGTGGGCCGGCACTCTATTTATGTGCACCGACGACAAGTCCTTCACCATCCGCGACACCAAGGACTGCGTGAAGCGCGGCTATAAGCGCACCGGCTTCTTCGAGGTCGACACCGGCGAGGAACGCGATTGGACGGTGCGTCTGACCGACCCAGAGGGTGAAGCGAAGTCCCAATGAGGCGAAATCGCCGGGTCAAGATCGTCGCCACGCTCGGTCCTGCCTCCAACAACGAAGAGACGATGCGCCGCCTGTTCGAGGCTGGCGCCGACGTGTTTCGCGTCAACATGAGCCACGCGACCCATGACGGCTTGCGCGACATCCATGCCATCGTGCGGAAGCTCGAGCTCGAGTTCGCCCGGCCCATCGGCATCCTGGTCGACCTACAAGGTCCCAAGCTTCGTATCGGCAAGTTCGACTCCGGCGCCATCAGGCTTACCGAGGGCGATGTGCTGAGCTTCGTCCGGCGCGAGTCGGTCGGGGGCCTTGGCCGCGTGCACCTGCCCCATCCCGAAATCTTCCAGTCCGTGCAGCCCGGCCACACGATGCTGCTGGACGACGGCAAGTTCAGGCTCCGCGTGGTCGAGGCTAGCGACGTCCGAATCGACGCCGAGGTGATGACGAGCGGCGTGCTCGGCAGCCGCAAGGGCATAAGCCTTCCCGACACCGTGCTCCCCTTCGGCGCCATGACCGAGAAGGACCGCGCCGACGTCGATTTCGCCATGTCGCTCGGGGTCGCCTGGATCGCGCTCTCCTTCGTGCAACGCGGCGAAGACATCGCCGAAGCGCGCAAGCTCGCGCGCGGCCGCTCCTCGGTGCTGGCCAAGATCGAGAAGCCGTCGGCGCTCAATCATCTGAAGGAGATCATCGATCTTTCCGACGCCATCATGGTGGCGCGGGGCGATCTCGGCGTGGAGATGCCGGTCGAGAAAGTGCCGGGCTTGCAGAAGCAGATCACGCGCGCGGCGCGGAACGCCGGCAAGCCGGTGGTGGTGGCAACCCAGATGCTGGAATCGATGATCTACGCCCCGGCCCCGACCCGGGCTGAGGTCTCCGATGTCGCCACCGCTGTGTTCGAAGGCGCCGACGCGGTCATGCTGTCGGCGGAATCGGCAGTCGGCAAATATCCGGTGGAGGCAGTGGAGACCATGGACCGCGTCGCCATCGAGGTGGAGCGCGATCCGCTCTACGAGGCGATCATCCACGCCCAGAGGATCGGGCCCGAGGCGACAGGCGCCGACGCCATCTCGGCCGCGGCCCGCACTGTGGCCGAAACGCTGAACCTCGCTGCCATCATCTGCTACACCGCCTCCGGCGCAACCAGCCTCCGCGCCGCCCGCGAGCGTCCGCAACAGCCGATCATCGCCTTGACTCCGATCCCCGCCACGGGCCGCAAGCTTGCGCTGGTGTGGGGACTGCATTGCGTGCTCACCGACGACCCGCGCGACCTCGACGACATGGTCGCCAAGGCTTGCCGCATCGCTTATCAGGAGGGCTTTGCCCTTCCCGGCCAGCGGGTGATCATCTCCGCCGGCGTGCCGCTCGGGACCCCCGGCGCCACCAACCTGCTGCGGATTGCTTTCGTCGGCGACGACTCCGAGGATTTATAGCGATCCTCCGGGTTGAGCTTTTGTCTCATAATGTAGCGAATTTCTGAGTTGAGCTTTGTCTCATATATCTCTCTTTTCGGCTGCAAATTCTGGGTCGCAGTTCCTGGCCGTTACGGTTAATCTCCCGGCTGCGGCGAGGGTGTTGCGGGCGGGTTGCGTATGGTGGAGCGGCTTTCGTTCTTCGGCCTCGGCAAGCTTGGGCTGCCGCTTGCCGCGCTTTTTGCCCAAAGCGGCGTGAGGACCATCGGCATTGACATCGACGCTGGCCTAATCGCGCGCCTCAATGCCGGAGAGACACCCTATGTCGAGCCCGGTCTCGCCGAGCTGCTGAAGGAGGCCGCCCCGGCCATCACCTACACAACGGATGCGCTGGCCGCCACCGATACCGAAGCCTCGATCATTCTGGTCCCCACGCCTTCGACTCCCGAAGCCCCGGAATTCTCGATCAATGATGTGGCAAAGGCCTGCGGCGATCTCGCCTCTGCCCTGAGGACGCGTACGCGTCCGCGCTACCATCTCATCATCATCTCCTCGACGGTAGCGCCCGGTGCCATCGGAAATCGCATCACGACACTGCTCGAAGATGCACTCGGTCAACGCGCCGGTCGAGACTTTGGCATTGCCTACGTTCCGGATTTTGTAGCCCTCGGAGACATCGTGAAGGGCTTTAAGCAAACCCCCTTCCTGCTCGTCGGGAGCGACGATGCCACCGCTACCGCAAAAACCGTTGCGCTGTACCGGCGCATTGTAGCGCCTAATGCGCATCTCTGCCTGCTTTCAACGCTCGACGCCGAGATCACCAAGGTTGCGCACAACGTCTATTGTTGCATGAAGGTTTCCTTCGGCAACTTCCTCGCGCAGCTCAGTGATCGCTTCGGCGGTGCCGACCTTGACGCCATCGCAGCGGCGCTTGGCCACGCACCAAATGTGCAATCCGGTTATCTCCGCGCTGGCGGCCCCTTCGGCGGACCTTGCCTGCCGCGCGACACGGTCGCGTTTATGCATCTGGCCAACTCTTTGGGCCTTGAGGCTCCCCTTGCTCGGGCGGCAGAAGCGATCAACGCTGCGCAATACGACCTGATCGAACGTCATCTGCTTGCAAGCAAGCCACGCTCTGTCGCCATGCTGGGGCTCTCCTTCAAGCCAGGCACACCGGTGACCATCGCCTCCCCGGCGTTTGAGTTTGTCACGCGCTTGCTTCGACGCTCCGTCAAGGTTTTTACCTATGATCCGATGATCGAGGCGCGCAAGCAGGCCCGCGCTGCTTTCGGCGCGGCAATTACCTGCTGTGAGACGCTGGCAGAAGCATTGGCGGCTGCCGATGCAGTGCTGATCTGCAACCCCGATCCAAGCTTTACCGGCCTTGGGCGAAACGCACCGCCGGATCGGCCGATTATCGATCCTTGGGGCTGCATCAAGGACCCGCATCCGGGATTGGTGCGACCTGGACGCCTTCCGCTAGGCGCGAAACTCGCAGCGGCGTCCATTGACCCGGCGCCGGTGCCAGCCGAAGCCAGATGAAGACGGCATTGGTCTGCGGGGCGGGCGGCTTCATCGGCGGCCATTTAGTGAAACGCCTGAAGCAGGATGGATTCTGGGTACGGGGCGTCGATCAGAAGGCCCATGAGTTCGCGCCATCGCCAGCCGACGAATTCGCAATCGGCGATCTTCGCGACCCGAGTTTTTGTCGCGACGTCATCGATCGCTCCTTCGACGAGGTCTACCAGCTCGCCGCCGACATGGGCGGCATCGAATATACCCATGGCCGCGTGCATGACGCCGCCATCATGCACAACTCGACAAGCATCAACCTGAATGTCTTGGAGAACATTAGGCGGCGATCGATCAAGCGCATCTTCTTCTCCTCCTCGGCCTGCATCTATCCCGACTTCAATCAGCAGGATGCAGGTAATCCGAACTGCGCCGAGGACACCGCCTATCCCGCGGCGCCCGACAGCGAATATGGCTGGGAGAAGCTCTATGCCGAGCGGCTCTATCTCAGTTATGGCCGCTGCCACGGGATTGAGCCGCGCATCGCCCGCTTTCACAACGTGTTCGGGCCCGAGGGGGCTTGGACGGGTGGCCGCGAGAAGGCGCCGGCGGCGCTATCGCGCAAGATCGCCGAGGCTCGAGACGGCGGAACGATCGACATCATCGGCAACGGAAAGCAAAGCCGAACATTCCTATTCGTCTCCGAATGCATCGAGGGCACCTTGCGGCTCATGCGCTCAGACGTCGTGGAGCCGGTAAATATCGGCTCCGACGAACTCGTCACCGTCGATCAGCTTGCCGACATGATCATGGACATTGCCGGTAAGAAGCTCGGTAAGCGCTATGTTCCCGGTCCCACCGGCGTGCGTGGCCGCAGTTCCGATAACCGGCTCATCCGCCAAAAACTCGATTGGGCGCCCGCCCAACCTCTACGCAGGGGGCTTGAGGCGACCTACGCCTGGATCGAGGATCAGGTGCGCCACGGCAAATCGAGATGATGATCAGCGATTGGCTTCGCAACACGGCGCCCCGGATCTTCCCACGGCGAAAACTGATTGTCGTCGCTTTTGATCTTCCCGATCGATCGAGTCACTTCTTCAACGAGCTGTTGGGTTACAAGCACGCAGCCGATGCTTTAGGGATCGGCATCAAGATCTTTGTGCCGCAAAGGGCCGACACGCGCCTTGTCACCGCTTTGGGCGCGACCGCGATTCTCGATCGGCCACCCCGTATTGGAGCTTTCGACCCCGCTCACATCTCGAGGCAGTTAGACTCCTTCTTCGACACGGCACAGAAGCTGGATCGTCTATGGGCGGCTATCGAGGCCGAGGACCTTTCCAGGGTCCGCGCCATTTTGTTTCCACAGCCCCACGCCGCCGTCATACGCGCGACTGGAGCGTGGCTAGGACGTCACCCCGCGCATCTGCGTCCCGCGGTGTTTTTCCGGTTTCCCTCGGGCTTCATCAAAGGCGCACGGCGCGTTCCTGATAATCGCGCGCTCTTCCGTCGCCTTGCTGGCAAGGACCTCAAGACGCGACCAGGTCAGGAGCGCGTTTTCTTCCTGGTAAACGCTAGAGGCGCGCTGGGTTCCGTAATGCGCGTCTGCGATCGCCGCGCCTTCTTGATGCCAACGCCGAAGCATTTCGGCTCAGCAGTGGCAGATTCGTCGACTCAACCTCAGCCAACGACCATCTACATCCATCTCAATCGCCGATCCGGAGTGTTGATCGATCAGCTCGTCGAGATTGTTCGACGCGTCAAGGCGGTCCATCCTAGTGCGCGTTTCCTCGTCAAATTCACATTGGATATTAGCAAGCAAGCTCCCGCCTTAGACGGGGACATTGCCGGAAGTGTGGAAATGCTTCCATCAGAGCAAAGCGCGGAAGACTATCTTCGCAATTTGCAGAGATGCAGCGTTGCGCTCCTTGCTTACACCTCGAACATCTATACGGTTGCGACGTCTGGGGTGTTTGTTGAATTGGTCGCTCTCGGCAAACCTGTCATTGTGCCGGCTGGCAGCTGGATGGCAGACGAGCTGGCTGCTGGACGTGGCGTCGGCACGGTTTTCGCAACGCCAACGCCTGAATCAGTCGCTGCGGCCGTGGTTGAAGCGTTGCGTTCGTATGACCAGCTTTCCCCGGCGGCTACCAGGCTTGCGCCCGCTTTGCGAGAGGAGAATTCCTGTCGGCGAGTCCTGGAAAGCATGCTGGCGTTGGCAAGCCAAACGCCTGACATGGAGCCGATCTATCTTCTTGGCGAGGAGATCGACTTTAGGGATCCATTCGATTCTCGCTGCTTCATGCGGAACGGATGGTCAATCACAGATAAGTCGGGGGCGTGGACCGAGGGAAGATTCGCGGAACTTGCCCTTCGGCTTGATGCCGAGCCAAGCCAACCGCTCGTCTTGCGTGCGCGCGTTGAGCCGTTTCTAACGGAAGCCCATAATAGGCTCCGCGTACGGGTGTCGTGTCTCGGCCAGCCGATTGCGAAATGGCTGTTCATGCTCGACTCAGCGGAGCCGAATTGGCGCTTAGCGAAAATTCCGCCGCGCCAAACCCCTGATCAGAACCGGCCGCTCGACATCACCTTTGCCATCGATGCGCCTCGCTCCCCTGCCGAACTCGGTCTCTCCGAGGATCGAAGACGTCTCGGCTTGAACTTTATCAGCTTGAGCATTTCAGCCGCTAAAGCAGATCGGGCAAAACGAAAGACCACACATTCGATAGGCGCCTAGATGTCACCTTTCGTGAGATACCTGCCCGCCGCGACCAAGACCACGGGCGTCCGGCGTTGCGGTTTGCCGGTCATACGCCTAGACGTCGAGCAGCGCGCCGAGAAAGATTAGCCGATTAGATATCCTGGCCCTCGACCTCGCGCTTGAGG
>Ga0081455_10003135_pt1 | contig 19234 bp, 15 predicted proteins | sample TabmetS3T2R1_FD_70207 | JGI IMG/M metagenome (GOLD analysis project Ga0081455, IMG submission 70207) | Tabebuia heterophylla rhizosphere microbial communities from the University of Puerto Rico - S3T2R1 | ecosystem: Host-associated > Plants > Roots > Rhizosphere ... | reverse complement strand
CATTTACCTGCGGCTTTGGCGTCACGGATGTAAGCTTCGACAACATGCGCGGTAGGCACGTCCAGACCGGAAGTTGGTTCATCAAGGATCAAGATCGGCGGGTCGTGAACGATCGTCCGGGAGATCGCCGTTTTTTGTCGCATGCCGGTCGAGAGAGTGTCAATTTTGGAGTCGGCAAAATGACGCATGTCGAAGAGTTCAAACAGGTGATCGATCCGTTGGTTCAATCCGGCGCCGTTAAGCCCGTTCAACCGTCCGAAGAATCTAAGTAGTTCACGTGGTGTGAGGCGATGATAGAGCCCCATGTCTCCGGAGAGAAATCCGATCCTCCGGCGAACCTGCTGCGCTTCTTTGTTGAGGTCATGACCTCCAATGATTGCAGTCCCTTCGGTGGGTTGCAAGATCGTCGCGAGCATGCGCAAGGTGGTCGTTTTCCCAGCCCCGTTCGGGCCGAGCAAACCGAAGATGGCGCCATTGTTCGCTTCGAATGAGATATGGTCGACGGCTACGATCTTCCCGCGTTTTTTGTCGTGATAAATTTTGGTCAGATCCCTGACATTGATCATCTTGATTCCTCCCCACCAGGCGAATTAGGCAGCAGGCGATGGCCGGGATTATCGGGCAAATCCCGGCCATTTGAAACAAAATACCGCGGTCGCCCGATCGACATCCCAATTATTTGCAAACCGCTTTCAACGTTTTCAAGAAGCTTTCGGCGGCGGGCGAGAGTGAGCGTCCCTTCTTCTCGATGACTCCGATTTCTCTGGTGAGCGCTGGAGTCTTGATCGGGCGACTTCGCAGGCCGGTTAATTCACCCATTTCAAAGGCGGAGGAGGGAAGAATCGTGACCCCCAGCCCGGCCTTGACCATGCCAGCGGCCGTGGACATGTAGGTCGCCTCGAACGCGGGCCTGACAAATTCGCCGATCGACTCGAAAGCCTGATCGACCAATTTACGCACGCTGCTGCCGGACTCCATTACCACCAGGGGCAGGCCGACCAAATCTCTCAACCCGATCGACTTCTTTCGCTCGAGCGCGGACCCCGGCGGAAAAACGGCGATCATCCGGTCCGTCAGAAGGAGGGAAAATCGGACTTCGGGGTCCGCCACATTCAAGCTCCCGATCCCGAAATCCACCTCCTCGACTTTGACCATTGCGACCAGTCGTTGCGCGATGACGTCTTTCAGGACCACCGAAATTCCGGGATAAAGTCCCTTAAATCGAGCGACGGCCGTGGGGAGAATCGTCGAGGAAATGGAAGGGAGTGAGGCGATCCGGATGACGCCTCTGCTCTGGGCGGCCAACTCTTTCGTGTTTACCACGACCGTCTCGATTTCCTGCAGCAACTGCGTGACCACCGGCGCAAGTTCTTTGCCGATGCGGGTCAGCTCAACCGTCCTTGTGTTGCGGTCAAACAGCCGGACGCCCAAGGTCTCTTCCAGTTGGCGGACCTGCTTCGTCAAGGCGGGCTGCGAAAGATGCAGGAGCCGCGCCGCCCGGGTAAAGCTGCCGAGCCTCGCGACCGTGACGAAAGTTTGAAGCTGCCGCAAATTGAGGTCGAAATAATTCATAACCAAAAGTTATCACTGCTATAAAAACAATTCAATTCTATCAAGAGCGGGTTGGTGGTAATGTCCCGAGCAGTTCGGAGTTTCTTTCCACCAAAAACACACGAATTTTGTGGCCCCGGCCCCGGAGGGGCGAGATGTTTATAGTGACGGGGAAATAATCCGTCCGAGTTCCGGCGGGGCGATATACGCCATGAGCGGATGTCGCCCCGCCGGGGCTAAAAACTCTACTCGCCAACGTTGCTATAAACATTTCGCCCGTCCGGGGCAATGTCAGGCTCATAGGCAGCGATGTTCTCGGCGTGGGATCAGGCAAACCGATGACAAAAGGCGACAATGGCGTCTGGGAGATCATCATCGGCCCGATTGCTTCCGGCTCGTACCGTTATAACTTCAACGTCAACGGCGCCCCAAAGGCTGTCGCCATTTCGATGTAGTTGAGAGAAAATGCTCAGACCAACTACTCCATCTAAACTCTCCGGGTTATAGGTGGATTATCCATCGAGGTATTTTGATGAACTCAACAAACCGCAACCGGCTCTTTATCCCGGCGATAATGTTGACCATAACATTAACCGCCGGGGCGCTCGCGCAGGACCGGGTCAAGATCGCCAACGGCATGCTCGAAGGCGTTTCGGATAAAGGTTCCGGCGTGCGCAGCTTCAAGGGCATTCCGTTCGGCGAACCGCCCGTCGGAGATTATCGCTGGAAGCCGCCACAACCGGTCAAAAACTGGCAGGGCGTGCGCAAAGCCGATAAGTTCGGGCCGCGCTGTATGCAACGGCCCATCTTCGGCGACATGAACTTCCGCTCGAACGGAATGAGCGAAGATTGTCTCTACTTGAACGTCTGGACTCCCGCTAAATCGGGCAATGAGAAGCTGCCGGTGCTGGTCTATTTCTTCGGCGGCGGTTTCGTGGCGGGCGACGGTTCGGAGGGGCGCTACGACGGCGAGAGCATGGCGAAGAAGGGAATTGTGGCGATCACCGTAAATTATCGCCTGGGCGTGTTCGGCTTCTTCGCGCATCCCGAACTGACGAAGGAGTCGCCGCAGCGCGCATCCGGCAATTACGCGCTGTTCGATCAGCACGCGGCGCTCAAGTGGGCGCAACAGAACATCGCGGCCTTCGGCGGCGACCCGAAGCGTGTGACGATCGCGGGCGAATCAGCCGGTTCTATCGCGGTCAGCGCGCAGATGGCTTCGCCGCTGTCGAAGAACCTGATCGCCGGCGCGATCGGCGAAAGCGGCTCGATCCTCGGCGCGCTTTCAGCCGTCCCACTGGCGGAAATAGAGCAGGCGGGCGTCAAGTTCGCGGCCAGTCTCGGCAAGGGCGACGCGCCATCATTGGCTGAGCTTCGCGCAATGACTGCCGAACAATTGCTCGAAGCCACGGCGAAGCCCGGCCAACCTCGGTTCACCCCGACCGTGGACGGTTACTTCTTCCCCAAATCTCCATTTGAGATTTTTGCGGCGGGCGAACAAGCCCGCGTGCCTTTGCTGGCCGGAGTGAACTCCGAAGAGATGGGCTACTTCGCCGTGGTTGGGCGCGAGAAACCTACGGTCGAAAACTACCAAAAGGCGCTCGAACGACTCTATCCCGGCAAGGGCGAAGAGGTATTCAAACTCTATCCCGCGTCGAACGACACCGAAGTAATGGACGCCGCGCAAGAGCTGGCAAGCGACCGCTTCATCGGCTATAGCACGTGGAAGTGGGTAGACGTGGCGACGAAGACAGGCGGCAAGCCGACCTACTATTATCTTTACGCCCGTCCGCGTCCCGCGATGCGGCCGGAAATGGGCGACGCCCAGCCGGGTCTCGCGGGCGGCGTCGTGCGAGGACAGCAGGCGGCGGCCAATCCGCGGCCTCAGCCACGTGGCGCAGTTCACTCGGCGGAGATCGAGTACGCGATGGGTAACCTCGATTTGAACAAGGTCTACGCGTGGACGCCGGATGATCACAAAGTCTCGCAAGTCATGCAGGGCTACTTCGCCAACTTCATCAAGACCGGGAATCCGAACGGCAAGGGGTTGCCGAACTGGCCGAAGTTCGGCGAGGGACAGCGGATCGTCATTGACGTGAACACTCGCGCCGAAGCCGATAAGGCGCGGGCGCGCTATGAATTCCTCGATCAGTTCTACATCAAGAAATAGGCTTTATGTCGGCGCCGTGAGCGGCGTCGAGCATGTAAATCAGAGTAACTGATATTGGCGAGCTCTGTTTAACTACAACTGCGGAACGCTGTCGTCCGATGCTGCGATTTTAGTCGATGCGCCAATATCAGTTACTCTGATCTAGCGATACGCTCGTGGCCCCGAACCAATTCCATATGAACCAACAACCTGCAATCCTTTCCTTTTCGCAACAAGCCATCGTGTGTCTGGCGCTGACCCTGATTCTTGGTTGCGCCGCGAATGTTGAGGCGCGCGTCACGCGCATTGTGATCGAGCAGAGAGAATCGCCCGCTCATGAAGGCAGGGCATTCGGCGCCGTCGGGCAGTACGAAATTCTTGTCGGAAAGGCTTACGGCGAACTCGATCCCAAAGACCCTCATAACACGATCATTACCGACCTTCAGTTCGCGCCCCGCAATGCGCGCGGGATGGTCGAATACGTGGCGACCTTCACACTCGTCAAGCCTGTGGATTTAGCGAAGGCGAACGGCGTGCTGCTTTATGCCGTGCCGAATCGCGGCAATCGCATCACGACGACCGCCTTCGGCGTGGCGGGCGAAACGGGCGAAGAGTTTTTTCTGAAGCGCGGTTACGTCATTCTGCATAGCGGCTGGCAGGGCGATCTTCCTCCGCGCCCCGGGGCCGAAAGGGTCACCGTTCCGGTCGCCAAAAATCCTGACGGTTCGAGTGTTGTCGGCCTTGCCCTCGCCCGCTTCAACAACATGCCCGCAGGCGCGAACACCTTGTCGCTTCCCGTCGCGCACGAAGCCGCCAGCCTGGACACGGCCAAAGCCTCGCTCACAAAACGGGCTTCCGAAGAGGGCGCGGTCATCCCGATTTCCGGCGCGGATTGGGCGTTCGCCGATTGCGACAAGACGCCTTTTCCCGGCGCGCCCGACGCGAACAAAGTATGCATGAAAGGCGGCTTCGATCCGGCGTATCTTTACGAACTAAGTTACACCGCGAAAGACCCGCTTGTGCTGGGCATCGGCTTTGCGGCGACGCGTGACATCAACGCTTTCTTTCGCCGCGCCGCCAAAGACGACAGTAATCAGGCCAATCCCGTGGCCGGAAAAATCACGCGCTCGATCGCCCAGGGTATTTCGCAGTCGGGCAATTTTATCAAGACCTTCATCCATCTGGGCTTCAATCAGGACGAAGAGAACCGCATCGTGTGGGACGGCGCGAACGACCACATCGCGGGGCGCCAATTGGCGATGAACATCCGCTTCGCCACTCCGAGCGGCGCGGCGAATTTGTACGAAGCGGGCAGCGAGCCGCCGCTCTGGTGGGGCGAGTACGAAGACGCCACGCGCGGTCGAAAGAGGGCAAGTATGCTTGACCACTGCCGGGCGACGAAGACTTGCCCGAAGATTTTTGAGACCTTCGGTTCGGCGGAATTCTGGGGACTGCGAATGTCGCCGAACCTGATCGGCACAAAAGCGGATGTGGACATCCCACTGCCGCCGAACGTGCGCCGCTATTACTTTCCAGGCACGACGCATGGCGGCGGGCGCGGCGGCTTCAGCGCCGAAGTGGCCGCCGCGCCGGGCGCCTGTGAATTGCCCAACAATCCCAACTCTCAATCGGAAACTATGCGCGCCTTGATCGTCGCGCTGACAGATTGGGTGGTAAAGGATGTTGAGCCGCCGCCGAGCGTCTACCCGCGTTTAGATCAAGGCCAACTCGCGCCCCCAGATCACAGAGCGATGGGTTTCCCATTGATTCCTGGTATGCCTCTGCCTGACAACCTTATCAATCCGTTGCTCGATTATGATTTCGGGCCGGAATTCAAATACAGCGATTTGTCGGGCCTGATGACATTGCAGCCGCCAGTCATCAAGCGCGTCCTGCCTATGCTCGTCCCGAAAGTAGACGCCGACGGCAACGAAACAAGCGGCGTTCCGTCGCCATTACATCAAGCGCCGCTCGGCTCGTATCTGGGCTGGAACGTCACGCGCGCGGGTTTCTACAAAGGGCGCGCCTGCGGCTTCGCCGGCGGATTCATCCCGTTCGCTAAAACGAAAGCCGAGCGATTGGCGACAGGCGACCCGCGACCGTCGCTGGAAGAACGCTATCGTGATCACGCGGGCTACGTAGCCGCTGTGAAGAAGGCGGTGGAGAGTTTATTGCGCCGGCATTTTCTGCTGCCGGAAGACGCCGAGCGCCTGGTTCGTCAGGCCGACGAGAGCAACGTTTTGCGTTAAGGGGCCGAGATGCGTCACGAGACATTTGCCATTGGCTGCGCCGCGGGCTTCGGCGGCGACCGGACGGACGCGGCGGCGCCGGTTGTAGAGACGCTGATCGCGCGCGGCGGCGCGGGCGCGCTGATCTTCGAGACGCTCTCGGAACGTACGCTGGCGCTGGCGCAACTAGACCGCCGCAATAATCCCGACGGCGGTTATGCGCCGCTGCTGGAGCCGATGGCGCGGCCCGTGCTCCGCCGGTGTTTGGAACACGGCATTCCCATCGTGAGCAATTTCGGGGCCGCCAACCCGCGCGCAGCCGCCCGGCGCATTCGGCAAATGGCGCAAGAACAGGGCGTGTCGCGAGCTCGGATTGCGATTGTTGAAGGTGACGATTTGTCCGACGCGCGCGGGCGAGAGTTGCTGCGCCATTATATTTCCCCGGCGGCCCTTGGCTGCGAAATGATCAGCGCCAATGTTTATCTCGGCGCCGCGGCGATCGCCGACGCCCTACGCGCGGGCGCGCAGGTCGTGGTGACCGGGCGCGTCGCCGATCCGTCGCTCGCGGTCGGCCCGGCGATGGCCCGCTTCGGTTGGGGCGAAACGGACTGGAATACGCTGGGGCGCGCGACAATGGCCGGGCATCTGCTCGAATGCGGGGCGCAGGTCACAGGCGGATATTTTGCCGACCCAGGCTTCAAGGACGTGCCTGATCTGCACGCGGTCGGTTTTCCTATTGCGGAAGTCGCGGCGGACGGCTCGTTCACCATCACTAAGGCAGACGCGACCGGCGGCGTAGTGAACGCGCGAACGGTGAAGGAGCAGTTGCTCTATGAACTCCACGACCCGGCGGCGTATCTGACGCCTGACGTGGTGGCCGATATTTCTGAAGCGGAAGTAGTCGAGGTCGAAGAGAATCGCGTCGCCGTCACGGGGGTGCGCGGGCGTCCGCGACCCGAAACGCTCAAGGCGACGGTCTGTTTCGCCGGCGGTTGGCTGGGGGAAGGCGAAGTTTCATACGCCGGCCCGAACGCCGAAGCCCGCGCCCGGCTCGCGGGCGAGATCATCAGCCGGCGTGTCGGAGACGCATTGAGATTACGCTTTGATCTGATCGGCGCGCTGAGCGTGTTTGGCGATGACCGGGGCGCGTCGCTGTCCGCTCTGCCGTTAAATGATACGCGCGACGTGCGGCTGCGCGTCGCCGGCGTTCACACGGACCGCGCGCAAGTCGAAAAGCTTCTGGGCGAAGTAACTGCGCTGTACACTTGCGGCCCGGCGGGCGGAGGAGGGATTCGGACTGCGATCACGCCGCGCCTCAACTCCGTTTCTTGTTTCGTGCCGCGCGAACTCGTCCCGGCGACCTTTACCATTTTGGAATAAACGCCGGCGGGAAAGTTTCGAGGCATAATCGCCTTTCATTTTCCATATTACTTTTGTCATTTGTCATTGCTTGCCCCGTGCGGTCGCGGGCAATGGCAAATGACAAATGTAATATGGAAAATGGAAAATGAAATTACCTCAAAATCTTTGCCCTACTGTTTAAGAAATGAATCCCGACCTGATCCACATTCCACTGCATCGCCTCGCCCACGGCCGCGCCGGTGATAAAGGCGACACGGCCAACATCAGCGTGATCGCCTACCGCGAGGAATTCTTCCCGCTACTGCTCGAGCAGGTGACGGAAGAGAGAGTAAGAGAGGCGTTTCGCCATCGTAATCCCAAAGCCGTGCGGCGCTACTTGCTGCCGAAGCTTGGCGCGATGAATTTCGTTCTGGAGAACATGCTGGACGGCGGCGTCAACGACTCGCTCAATCTCGATTCGCACGGCAAGACTCTGGCGTTCCTCCTGCTGGGCCTGGAAGTCGTCGCGCCCAGGGAAATCGCCGCATTGCTCGACCCCGTTATGACAGGAGACGCCGAATGCTCGCGGCGTTAGGCTTGCTGACCATCGTCGCGCTTTCGGCGGCAATCATCAGCAGGAAGATGTCGCCGCTGGTCGCGTTGATCGTGATTCCCATTGTCGCGGCGCTCGTCGGCGGTTTCGGGCTGAAGACAGGCGTGTTCATTGTAAAAGGGATTCAGAACATCGCGCCCGTCGCGGGGATGACCGTCTTTGCCATTTTGTACTTCGGGATCATGACCGACGCGGGAATGCTCGACCCGATCATTGATCGCATTTTGCGCGCCGTCGGGCGCCATCCGACGCGCGTTACCACGGGGACGGCGCTGTTGGCGGCCATTGTAATGCTGGACGGTTCGGGCGCCGTCACGTTCCTGATTACGATTCCGGTAATGGCGCCCTTGTACGACCGGCTGGGAATGGACAGGCGCGTGCTGGCTTGTGTAACGGCCATGGCGGCAGGCTTGATCAATATTTTGCCGTGGGGCGGGCCTACGATTCGCGCCGCCGCCGCCTTGCATTTGCCGGTAACTGAGATTTTCAATCCGCTCATCCCCGTCGTCTTGGTAGGACTGATTTATATTTTCGCCGCTTCGTACTGGCTGGGTATGCGAGAAGTAAAACGTATCCGATTGGGGCGCTTGGAGAACGAACCCGTCGTTTTCGAGCGGACGCTGACGCCTGAAGAAAAGAGTCTGCGCCGCCCCGGCAGATTTTGGCTCAACGTCGCGCTGACAGTCTTGGTTTTGGGCGCGATGGTCAGCGGCAAGGTCGAGCCGGTGGTGGTCTTCATGCTAGGCACGGCGCTGGCGTTGGCGCTCAATTACGGCGGCGCCAGGCCGCAGCGCGAGCGCGTGGATGCGCAAGCGAATGCGGCCTTGATGATGGCGAGCGTGCTGCTTGCCGCCGGGGCGTTCACTGGCATTATGAAAGAATCTGGCATGCTGACCGCGATGGCGCAGGCCGCCGTCGCCCATCTCCCCGCCGGGCGCGCGCAGCACATTCCCTTCGCGCTGGGACTGCTCTCGATGCCGCTGAGCCTGCTGTTTGATCCAGACTCATTTTATTTCGGCGTGCTGCCCGTCGTGGCTGAAGCGGCAAATCTGTCTGGTATTCCGCCCGTTCAGGTCGCGCAAGCGGCTTCTTTGGGACAAATGACAATGGGCTTTCCGGTCAGCCCGCTGACTCCGGCCACCTTCCTGCTGGTCGGTTTGGCTGATCTTGAACTGGGCGAGCACCAGAAGTTCACGGCGCCGTTTTTACTGGGGGCGTCAGTGGTGATGACGCTCGCCTGCGTTCTGTTCGGAGTCTTCCCATTGTGAGATGACGCGCTACCCGCCGTACGCGCTCTGATCTGTGCGCGATGGTGGAAGCCGCTATTAGTTCCTGACCTGTGATGAAGTCAGCTTTCCAGCCCGACCGCCGCGGCTTGCGCCAGTTCTGACGCGGGTTGAACAGCCACGCCCAAGATTTCCATTTCAGCGTCGAACCAATTCTGATTTGCGTCGCTATGCTCTCCGCGCTCGAGGTAAAGTTCATAAGCGCGGCGCGAAATTTGCTCCTGCAGATCCTCGCTTGATTGCCGGGTCTGGCCGGTCGGTTGATTGTCTGTTTGTCTCTCAGTCGATTTCATGATCGTCCTCTGGTAAAGGGGGTAAACGGGGAGGTGTGTTGTGGGTGTGGGGCGCATTCTATGAAAGGCATGTCGAAGAATCAAGCCCTAAATATCGTTTCTCGGCTAACCACATGTTCAATCTTGCCAGGTTCGTCCTGTGAGACTTGCGACGACGGAGATGAGTTCCTCCAGTTCGACCGGCTTCTTTATGTGCGACTGATAGCCTGCCGAGAGCGCTTTCAAGTAATCCTCCTGGCCAACATATCCTGTGAGCGCCGCGGCCGGCACGTTTCCGCCGTGTTCTAGCGGGAGGGCCCTGACTTTGCGGATGAGAGAATAACCGTCCTCCTCAGGCATTCCGATGTCTGAGACGAGGATGTCGGGTTTCCATTCAGCGAACGTTTGAAGCGCCTCGTCGGCTGACGCCGCCGCTTTGACCTGAACTCCATTTTGCTCAAGCATGATCGTGACCAATTCACGGCCGTCCGTCTCGTCATCAACCAGGAGAACTCTGAGGCCCGCCAGAGATGAAGTGTGGTTTTGGGGCGAATCCTGCCGTGAGGGATGACTGAACCGCATGGCTTGGGCGGCCGGATGGGATCTAGTGGGGGGAGCGGCTGCGAGCGGAAGCCTGACGGTAAAGATCGCGCCATGAGCGTCTCTGCGGCTTTCCGCCATCACGGTCCCGCCGTGGAGTTCGACAAGGTGTCGAACGATTGACAGCCCCAAGCCCAGTCCGCCCTGCGCGCGCGTGATCGAGGAATCTTCCTGGCGGAAGCGGTCGAAGATATAAGGTAAAAACTCGGGCTTGATGCCCGGCCCTGTGTCAATCACCTTGATCTCGACAAGAGAGTCTATACATTCCGTCAGAATCTGAACGCGCCCCTTCGGGGGGGTAAACTTGATGGCGTTGGAAATGAGGTTCCAAACCACTTGCTGTAAACGACCGGCGTCTCCGGAGACCAGGTTCGCCTTCGGATCGAGCGTCGTTTGCAACTCGATTCCCTTGGCTTCGGCCGCAGGGCGCATCGAGTCGGCCGCCGCTTCTATTGCCAGGGGAAGATCCACCAGAGCCATTTCAATGGGAAGATTCCCGGTAATAATGCGAGAGACGTCAAGGATGTCCTCGACGATCTGCCGCTGCGCATGGAGATTACGCTCGATGATCTCCATCGCATGTTGAGCGCCCTTCGCATCCAGGCTCCCCCTCCGCAAGAGCTGTACCCAGCCGGACATCGCGTGTAAAGGGGTGCGCAGTTCATGTGAGACGATCGCGAGAAAATCGTCTTTCAGGCGATTGGCCTTCTCCGCCTCGGCGCGGGCCTTCTGCTCGGCCGCGTATAGGCGCGCGTTGTCAATGGCGATGGCGGCCTGGGCGGCTAGACCCGCTACAATTCGCTCCGAGCGCTCGGAAAACATTCCGGCCTCAGGATGGCCAAAGAAGAGTCCTCCCAACACCTCGCCTGAACGGGAAACGATAGGTATCGCCAGATAGCTCGTGACGGGGAAGTGGCCGGACGGCAGCCCGTTAAACGGCGGGTTTTTTCCGAAGCGCGGGTCCTGCTTCACATCATCAACGCGCACTATTCCTTCGCGGCGAAAAGTCGGGCCAAAGAGGTCGGTGGCTCTAGGCGTGGGGAGTTGCTCAAAGTGTTCGCGCGTGGCGCCGGAGAACGCGTAAAGCATGTACGAGTCGCCGCTCTCATCCGGATCGTTGTGAAAGAAAGCGCCAAATTGCGCCCCGACCAGTTCGGTCGCCGCGTCCGTGAGAGCTTGCATCAGCCCATCCAATTTAAGCTCAGCCGAAAGCATCCGCCCGGCGCCGCTCACCGTCTCGACGATCTCTCTCTCTTCTTCAAGCTGCTCTTGGGTCGCCTTCCGCTCGATGATTTCCGCTTGCAGGTCCGCATTCGTTCTCGCCAACTCAGCCGTCCGCTGCCGGACTCGCATCTCTAACTCGTCGTGAGCTTTCTGGAGCGCCTCCTCCGACTGCTTAAAATCGCTGATGTCGAATGCGACCCCGTGAATGAACCACGGCCGCCCGTCGTCGTGGCGGACCATTTTCGCTTCACAGTGGAACCAGACCACATGCCCGTCGCGAGCCATCAGCCGGTATGTGGATTGCAACGGCTCGCCTGAAAGGAACAGGCTTGCGGCTTCGACGCTCCAACGAGCTTTGTCGTCAGGATGAATCTGGCTGTACCAGCGTACTGGATCATTCAGCCATTCTTGCTGGGAGAACCCCAATATTGACTCGATCTGTGGGCTGATGTAAGCCTCGCTGATGCCTCTATCAAGAAAAGCCATGAAAACGACTGCGGGAATTTGCTCCACAAGAGTCCGGTATCTGGCCTCAAGATCAGGCAAGGTCGCCGCGGTCGTTGTCCTCTTCCGCAGGCTAACAGACTCGCTGTCGAGCTGACTGACGGCGGATTCGAATGGAACAGACAGGCTCGCAAGCCTCTTAAGAATGTCTTCCGCCTCCGACGGACTGACAATGTCTCTCTCCTCAAAAGAATGCTTTTCTCTTCCATTCCGCATAGCGTCCTCAAGGGATCGTGTCTTTATCCTTTCTCTTCTTTACGCCGCCAGTCGGGCTCTTTATTGAGTGACTCCTGAGTAAACCTGCGCAGCGCGCGAATCGTCCTGCCATAGGTGGTGACCGCATATGAAGACAGGAGCGAGCCTGGCGGCTGATCCATAAAGGCCATGATCTTGTCCGGAAATCCGGGCATCGTGCAGCCGATACAAATTCCCCCCACATTCGGGCAGCCGCCGATGCCCCCCATCCAGCCACGTTTCCCGACGTTGCACTGAACGACCGGCCCCCAGCATCCCAGTTTCACGATACACTCCCGCTCCCCGTACTCTTCGGCAAAATCGGCTTGCTCGTAATAGCCTCCGCGGTCACACCCTTCATGCACCGTTTGGCTGAAAAGCCACGTCGGGCGCAGGGCCTCATCGAGAGGGATCATGGGCGCGCGCGCCGCCGCTTGATAGAGCAGGTAAAGCAGTGTCTCCATGAAGTTATCGGGCTGGACCGGACATCCCGGCACGCACACAATCGGAATTCCCGCCACGGACCTCCAATCCCAACCCAGATAGTCCGCCAGGCCCATGCAGCCCGTAGGGTTTCCCTCCATCGCGTGGATTCCCCCGTAGGTCGCACAGGTCCCGGCCGCCATCACGGCCCAGGCTTTGGGCGCCAATCTGTCGATCCACTCGCAGGTGGTAATCGGCTGACCCGTTACTTTATCCACGCCGAAAGCGGCCCAATAACCTTCACTCTTGATCTTTTCGTTGGGGATGGAACCTTCAATGACCAGGATGAATGGTCCGAGTTTACCATCATCGGCCAGATAAAGGTATTTCATGAAGTCGGCGCCGACTTCATATGCCAACACCGGATTGCGAAAATTCACCTTCGGGATTCCCGGTATGGCGCCGAGGACGAGGTCTTCGATGCTGGGCTGGCTGGCGGCTGTGATCGCAATCGTATCGCCATCGCAGCCCAGACCCGCTGTTATCCATAGAACATCGATCTCCTCGATCGGTTGAGGCTCTCGGACTTCACTCTCTGGAACAACGTCCACGTCCGGCATATTTATTCCTCCACATTATTGTCGCCAAATTTGTAGGCTTGCGCGCCCGGCTATTGAGTATCTGTCGTAATCATTTACGCTAACAAATTCTTGGCTCCAGATCATTCATAAGCATATCAACTATTCGGGTTCCGCCAAAGACGGTCTCCAGAAGGACCATGCCGCGCGGCTCGGCCTTCAGGGCCGCTTTACGCTACCCAGGCGCAATTATTCATTGTCTTCAAGTCGTCTATTCACACGACTGAAAACTGCTTTGTCGCGACGTCTGAAGCCGCTCATCGATGTGGAGAGCCAATTGATTGCCGGCGCCGCCGGGTCGTGACTCGGCGACGCGTGACGCGAGGAATCGCAGCAACTCGTCCATCCCCTCGCCGGTCTTCGCCGAAACTCGGAGGACCGGCATGCCTGGGCGAACCGATTGAATGTTTTTGTTTGCGGTTAAGGCGTCGAATTCAGCCGCCTCGGCCAAGTCCACCTTGGTGATCACGGCCACGTCCGCGCTATTGAAGATGGTGGGATACTTGAGCGGCTTATCCTCACCTTCGGTCACGGAGACGAGCGTCATGCGCAGATCCTCGCCGAGGTCCTAGCTGGAAGGACAGACGAGATTGCCCACGTTTTCGATGAACAGAACGTCCAGCTCGTCGAGGTCCCAGCCGGCGATCGCGCCCTCTATCATTGCGGCGTCGAGGTGGCGCACCGCGCCGGTAGTGATCTGCCTGACCGGAACCTGGCTTCTGGCCAGCCGCGCGGCGTCGTTGTCGGTGGCGAGATCCCCGACGATCGCGGCGACGCGGCACAGCGGGCGAAGCGCCGTGAGCGACCTCTCCAGAAAAGTGGTTTTGCCGGAACCCGGGCTTGAGACCAGGCTGACCACGTACACTCCGGCCTCGCGGAAGCGTTCTCGCAAGGCGCGGGCGAGCAGGTCGTTCTGGTTCATTACTTTTCTTCTGACTTCGACCAGACGGGGTTGTGTGTTCATGTACCAACGATTTCCGAAATGAGAGACTCGACAAGGGCAACCGCTTCATCGACGGCCGCCCGGACCGGTTCACTTAAACCCATTCGCTCTTCGTCGGCGCCGATCGTCGCCGGCTCGCATCCGACCAGTAGAATCCGCTTGAACTCCCCGCCCATCGCCTTGGCCAGACCGAGCGCCTTCATCGGATTCATGCCGTGAGTGTCGATCATCATCTCCTGAGAATTCGGCGCGTCCAGTTCGCTCAGGTCAGGCTCGATAACATAGAGCGTGCCCGGAGCGCCGCCTCGCGGAGTCGCGTCCACGAGAACGGTAACTTCATAGCCGTCCATCAGGGCGCAAGCCAGATCAAAACCCCGGACGCCGAAGTCAACCACTCGCGCTTCGTCCGGCGGCATGCGTTCGGCCAGCCGTCTCGCCACCTCGCTGCCGAAGGCGTCATCGCCCAGGAAGATGTTGCCGACGCCGGCGACGAGGATGTACGGACGCGTCATCGGTCGGCCCCTTCCTTCTCTTCAGGCCGGAGCGGTTCGACCTCTTCAGGAGAAAAGAAGAAGCGATGGCCCGGGAGTCGCAGCAGGCCAAGATCACTTCCCGGATCGTCATCCAGAACGACCGCCAAATGGATTCGGTCTTCATAGTCTTGCTCTATGGACTCGATGGCGCCGGTTCGGCCTGCGAGCTCACTGTCGAGAATGTCCCCGCCTTTTCGTGGCCGCAGCCTGACACGATCGCCTGGCCTGAGGTCCGTCTCGAAAACGCGGATGTGTTCCAAGGGAATTTTCTCTTCCAGGAGGCGCCATTCCCAATCGTTCATCGCTTTGCGCCCTCCAATCGCCGGAGGCTGCGCACCGCCCCATGGAGTTTCATCAACCGCTCCGAAGAAAGCGTCTCGGTTCTCTCAAGTATCTTGCGGGCGCGGTCGTCTACCAGACGCATCTCTTGCTTCTCCTGATCCGTCATCGTCAAGACACGCAACGTGAGCAGTTCGTCAATTTCCGTTCCGTCGAAGAAATCGCCCGCGCTTTCCGGGGCGACCTGCGGATAATCATAGAGAATGATCGGCGCCGCGAGCAGACAGTCGCGTTCTCCATCTTCCCCGACCAGCGCCGGCCAGGCGCCTATGTTTCGACAACCGGCGGCGGCCTCGCGAAACGCCTCAGGCGGATCGAGCAACGAGACAAACTCGCCCCGACGTACGCCGAGAATGGTGTGCGTTGAGATCAGTGAGCGCATCAACGCCTCGTCGCGGCTCTCGTTGCATGCGTCCTCCAGTGGCGTCAGATTCAAGATGCGCACGGCGAGCTTGAACAACCCGTCTCCGGCCCGTTCCGCCGCCACCTCAACCGTCCCTTCTATGAACTGCTGTCTTCGCGCGATCACGCCGACAGCCTGCCCGCCTGAATCGAGCAACGGCTTCGCCTCTCGCATCGCCGGGAAGGCGAAAGTCATTCGGCGCGGCTCGACGACGATCTCGCTCAAGTCAATGCCCGGCGCGTCCACTTCGCGCTCGACCGCTTCCTGCCAGGCGGGGGGAATCGTGGCGCCGACCTCAAGCTTCTCCGCGGCGTGAAGATCTTGCCCGATAGTCTCTTGCGGATCAGTCAATGGGGCAAAGACAGTTTGCGATTCCGCGTAAGGGCAGACCTGCGTGTCTGCCCCAGTGGTCGCGTGTAAAGCCGGTTCAGGGCAGACGCGCAGGTCTGCCCCTGCCGTTCGCGCCACCAAGTGCAGAAACCGTATCTTCACATCGAGCTTAGCGCGCTGGTCTCCCAAAAGCAGACACTCGGTCTGCATGCTCGACGCTTCAGCGCCCCCTTTCGAGAGACTGTAATCCTGCGGATAGATTACTCCGAAGTTCCATCGCTGACGGTTCTTGACCGCCGACGCCCTGTAGGGGTAAAGGATATATCCTTCGTAGAGCAGGGCATTGACGATTCTTTCCACGAGTTTGATATTCATCCCTATTTACTGATTGAATCAAACCACGCAAGAACGATACGGTACCGCGCGCGTAAGCAAGCGGCGGACCGATGAGTCCGCCGCTTGCTTACGCGCGCGGTACCGTATCTGTGTTCATCATTGTTTCCCGACCAGGCCGAACATCGGTGAATGGCGCGTTTCAAGTGTCTTGCCGTCGCCAAGATACATATGCACTCCGCAAGGCATGCAAGGATCAAAGCTCCGCACTACGCGCATGATGTCAATCCCCTTGAAATTATCGGGCCCATTCTCTTCGAAGATGGGCGTACCTTGCACCGCATCCTCATAGGGACCGGGCGTGCCGTGAATGTCGCGCGGGCTGGCGTTCCACGGCGTCGGCGCATACGGGTGATAATTGGCGATTTTTCCATCGCGGATAACCATGTGATGAGAGAGCATGCCCCGCACGGCCTCGTGGAAGCCGCAGCCGATCGCTTCCTCTGGCGTCGAGAATTCCGTCCAAGTCCTGGTTCTGCCTGCGCGCACTTCGGCGAGCGCCCGCTCGACAAAATAAAGAGCCGCCGCCGCCGCATACGCCTGGAAGTAAGTCCGAGCGCGATTTCGCTCGATTGCGTTGCTCCACCTCGGGATCTTCCATTCAAATTCGGCTTCCGGCAGCATGGCCGTTTTCGGCAGATTGATCTTCACGCTAGAACCGGTGGCCTTGACGTAGCCTATGTCGACCAAACCGTTGAGCGCGGTCGCCCAGAGACGGGCGAGCGGCCCGCCGCCGCTGTCCAGCGCCAGATGTTCGCCGGTCCGTTCGTCGCGCCAGCGTGGAGACATGACCCAGGTGTATTTATCCGTGAAATCACGCTTCTGAGGCTTGGGAATGGTGGTCTGATTCCAGGGATGGAGTTGATCGACCGGATTGCCGAGCGGGTCTCTCTCGACAAATTTCTCCGCGTCATCCCAGCCCTCATAAAAGGAGCTGCCGAGCAGAATGCGAATGCCAAGATTGATCTTGACCAGATCGTTAGTGACTATTTCGCCGTCTACAATCACGCTCGGCGTGACATACATCGCCCGGCCCCATTCGGACATGTTCTGATAGGCGTAGTCGCAGACTTCAGGGTTGTTCCATGAACCCCAGCAGCCGAGCAGGATCCGCCTGGCGCCAACCTTCTCATATCCGGGCAAGGCTTCGTAGAAAAAATTGAAGAGGTCATCGTGCAGGGGAACGACCCTCTTCAGGAACTCGACGTACTTCATCAGCCGGACCAGATAATCGGTGAAGACCTGATGATTGGGCACGGTTCCCACACCGCCCGGATAGAGGGTCGAAGGGTGCGCATGACGGCCTTCCATCAGGCAAAACATCTCACGAGTCAGTCGGCTCATTTGCAGAGCCTCGCGATAAAACTCCCCGCTGAACGGGTTGAGCGCGCGCATAATGTCGGCGATCGTGCGGTAGCCATGGATTTCGCCGCCCGGGGCTTCCGTCTTCTCGGCTTTATCCAACACGCCGGGGTTGGTCTCCTTGACCATCCGCTCGCAAAAGTCCACGCCGGCGAGGTTATCCTGATAGATGTTATGGTCGAACATATACTCGGCGGCCTCGCCGAGGTTGATGATCCACTCGCCCAGATCGGGCGGTATCACTCCGAATGCCATATTCTGCGCGTAGACGGCGCAGGTCGCATGGTTGTCGCCACAGATCCCGCAGATGCGGCTAGTAATGAAGTGGGCGTCGCGCGGGTCTTTGTTTCTCATGAAGACACTGTAGCCGCGGAAAATCGAAGAGGTGGTGTGACACTCGGCGACCTCTTTGTTCTTAAAATCGATCTTGGTATAGACGCCCAGGCTCCCGATGATTCGGGTGATCGGGTCCCAGCTCATCTCCACCAAACCATCCGTCTTGGTCGGCGCTTCTTTTTTCGGGTGTTCCACGGTAGCCATAATGCTCAATCCTTCTGTGTCACGTGATTCATTGGGCTTTTCCATTTGTGAGGTAACTTCTCACTCACAAGATTCAGCATAGCATACAGCATAAACGCCATCCATTTGGCTGGCTTTCTGCCCTCCGTAGCGCGCAACGGCTGGGGCTTAATGCGCAGCGACTTGCCCCGTTTAATTTCGCGCCTCGCCCTCTTGCAGCTTGCAAATGGATTAGTGACACGTCAAATATCTTCTACGGGTGGTCTTGCGGTTCGCCTGCTGATATAAAGGTCGCCGTGCGGCAATCCCGAAAGAGTCATTAACTAATTCATCAAGGCGCCTGATGTGAGCGCCGTCCGCCCCCCGGATCAGGGGCGCTACGGCTTAAAGATGAACGACGGGCGCCCGACGTTACATGCGTGATGATAGAGAAGCAGAGTTCCATTACTGAGATTCGGATCAATAGTCTTGGCGATCTGATTGACGCGGTGACGCCCGCCGAACCGGACGCGAAGACGGGGCGGCGTCGTGACGTCGGCATCTATCGTGGCATGTGCGATCCGGATTGGCCGCTACTGACCAGTCTGGATCAACTGGGCGGGGTGAACCCTCCGCACACGAAGGCGGACGTGGAAGAACACGTCCTGCGCAATTTCATCCGCTATTCGCGGCCGCACTTGACGTCGGCGTCGGGGAGCGAGTGGGAATTGCTAGTCCTGGCGCAGCATCACGGGCTGCCGACGCGGCTGCTCGACTGGAGTTACTCGCCGCTGGTCGCCGCCCACTTCGCCACCCTTAACGGAAAGCATGACTCAGATCGGGTCGTGTGGCGGCTGGACTGGCAGATGGTTCACCGCAAGTTCGGGCTGCCGGAGCTGGCCCTGCTGATCGAGGACATACAGAGGTTATTCAGAGAAGATGAACCGTTCACACCCTGGAAGCTGATGAGGGAGGAGACGGCGGCGCGAGATTTCGCCTGTATGATCGAGCCGCCCTCGCTCGATTCGCGGATCGAGGCGCAGTCTGCAGTCTTCAGTTTATGCTCGGACAAGCGGCGGTCTCTCGCAGACTTCCTGACGGGTTATTGCCTCGCGGACGCGCTGACCAGGTTCATCATTCCCGCGAGGGAAGTGGCGCGCATCCGCGACCAGCTCGATCTGGTCGGGATAGACGAGCGGCTCATTTTTCCCGACCTGGACGGCGTCGCCGCGAAAATACGGCGATATTACTCATGAAGGCAGGGCGTTTATTCCTTTTTCGCATCTTGAACAGGGCCAGTGAGCGCGCCTCCATCCCGTAATCGGCGCCGCCGCGCAGCGAAACGCGCTTGGCCGGCCTTCCCGACGGGA
>Ga0081455_10003134_pt1 | contig 19237 bp, 15 predicted proteins | sample TabmetS3T2R1_FD_70207 | JGI IMG/M metagenome (GOLD analysis project Ga0081455, IMG submission 70207) | Tabebuia heterophylla rhizosphere microbial communities from the University of Puerto Rico - S3T2R1 | ecosystem: Host-associated > Plants > Roots > Rhizosphere ... | reverse complement strand
ACTGGCTGTCGGCGTCGGCGGTCAGGTCGTAGATCTCGCCCAGGTGGAAGACGTTGTCGATCTTCGCCGGGAAGGCGTCCGCGTCGACGCCCAGCCGCTCCTGGCGCAGATCACCGAACACCGGCACGATCCGGTCGTCGTCGATACCCCAGCGGGCGCGCAGCTCGTCCACCTTCTCGACCGAACCCACCCGGCACAGCACGTAGATCGTGCCCTGATCCGAGCAGCGCTCGAGCAGTTCGCCGACCAGGAACCGCCCGATGAAGCCGGTCGCACCCGTCACGAAGTAGTTCATGGAATGGGTGTAGCCGATTCCGGCCGCGCGCGCTACCGGTGAGTAAGGCTCAGCCCGAACCGCGCGAGCGCTCGTCGTCGGACAGCAGGTCCTGCAGCAGCCCCGCGGGGACGGAACGGTTCGCCGGCGATTCGAGCTACCGGACCTGCCCTTCGCCCGTAACGATCCACTTCGTGGTGGTCAGCTCGGTCAGCCCCATTGGTCCCCGTGCGTGCATTTTCTGGGTCGAGATGCCGATCTCGGCGCCGAACCCGAACTCGCCGCCGTCGGTGAACCGGGTCGACGCGTTCACCATCACCGCGGCCGAGTCGACCCGGGCGGTGAAGCGGCGCGCAGTCTCGAGGTTGCGGGTGACGATCGCCTCGGTGTGCCCGGACGACCAGCGCCGGATGTGCGCGATCGCCTCGTCGACGTCGTCCACCACCCGGGCGGCGAGGTCGAGGGACAGGTACTCGGCGGCCCAGTCGTCGTCGGTGGCCGGAGTCGCCCCGTGCTCCACGAAGGTGGAGTCGCCGTGCAGCGTGACGCCGTTCGCCCGCAGCGCCTCGCTCAGTCGCGGCACGAACTCGGCGGCCACCGCCCGATGCACCAGCACCGTCTCGGCCGCGTTGCACACGCTCGGCCGCGAGACCTTGGCGTTGACGACGATCCGCTCGGCCATGTCCAGATCGGCCTCGGCGTCGACGTACACGTGCACGTTGCCCACGCCCGTCTCGATCACCGGCACGGTGGAGTTCTCGACGACGTAGTTGATCAGCCCGGCGCCGCCCCGCGGAATGACCAGGTCGACCAGGCCGCGAGCGCCCAGCAGGTGACCGACGCTGGCCCGGTCGGTACCGGGCACGAGCTGTACGGCGTCGCGCGGCAGTCCGGCCTTCTCGGCCGCACCGGCCAGCACGTCGACCAGCGCGGTGTTCGACCGGTACGCCGACCCCGATCCGCGCAGCAGCACCGCGTTGCCGCTCTTGAGGGCGAGCCCGGCCGCGTCGACGGTGACGTTGGGCCGCGCCTCGTAGACGATGGCCACCACGCCGATGGGCACCCGGACCTGGCGGATCTCCAACCCGTTCGGGCGGTTGTAGCCGCGGACGACCTCGCCCACCGGGTCGGGCAGCGCCGCGATGTCGCGCAGCCCGGCGGCCATTGCGGCGACCCGATCGGGGGTCAGGGTGAGCCGGTCGAGCAGCGCCTCGGACGTGCCGTCGGCCCGCCCGGCCGCAACGTCCTGGGCGTTCGCGGCGAGGACGGCGTCGGTCGCGTCGGCCACCGCGTCGGCCATCGCGTGCAGGGCGGCGTCCTTGACGCCGCGGGGCACCGGAGCCAGCTCGGCGGCGGCGTCACGAGCGCGGGCGGCCACCACTCGGACTGACACGGCGGCGTTGTCGTCGACCATTCGTCAAGATTACGGCGCGGCTGTCTAGGCTTTCGCCATGGCGCTCGCCGGGCCGTCGACGAAGACGGACGATGAGGGCGTCGTCACCGTCGACGACGCGCTGACCGCCGGCGACTCGCCGGCCGGCATCGAGTCCCCGCCGGCCGAGCCGTCGGTGTGGATGGGCCGGCTGTGGCGGTGGGCGCCCTACGTCGTACCGCCGCTGCTCTACGCGCTGCTGGCGACCTACCTCTTCTCGCGGTTCCTCGCCCACCCGAGCCGCGGAGTGCCGGGCGGCGCCGACGGTGTCATCTACGCGTGGTACTTCGAATGGGTCGAGCAGGCCTTCCTGCATCTGCACAACCCGTTGTTCAGCGACGCGCTGAACTCCCCGGTCGGCGTGAACGTCATGTGGAACACGGCGGTGTTCGCCCTGGCGGTGGTGTGCATCCCGTTGACCGCGCTGATCGGCGCCGGCCCGACCGTGGGCCTGATGATGGTGCTGGCGCCGGTCGCCTCCGCCACCACCGCTTACTTCGTGCTGCGCCGGCTGACCGGCCGGTCGCTCGGCGCGGCGATCGCCGCCACCCTCTACGGCTTCGGCCCGTACTTCGCCGGCCAGAACGGGCACCTGCACCTGACCTTCGCGGTGTTCCCGCCCCTGCTCCTGCTGCTCGGTCACGAGTTGCTGGTCGTCCAGCGCCGCAGCCCGCTGCGCACGGGCGTACTGCTCGGTCTGGCCGTCGGCGGGCAGCTGCTGCTGTCGGAGGAGGTCGTGGTGCTCGCCGCGCTCGTCGCGGTGGTCGCGACGGGCGCCCTCGCGGCCCTGCACCCGCACGAGGTGGCGCGCCGGGTTCGGCACAGCGCGATCGGCCTGGGTGTGGCCGGAATGACCGCGCTGGTCGTGGCCGGGATACCGCTGGCCTACCAGTTCTTCGGCAAGGGCGCGCTGGCGAACGGCGTACCGCCCAGTGGCCAGCGCCTCGACCTGGCCGGAATCGTGCGGCCGAGCGGCCTCATGCATTACGCATCGCACGACGACATCGCGGCCAACTACGCCTTCCCGGCGAACGGCGTCGAGAACACCGGCTATCTGGGTTGGCCGCTGGTGGTGGTCTGCCTCGGCATCTGCGCCTGGCTGATCGTGCGTCGCGAACGTTTCGCGTACTGGTGGCTGATCACGATCGTGGTCACCATCGGGCTGAGCGTGGGCACGCCGATCGACGTGAACGGCCACCGCGTCGGATCCGGGCCGTGGACGTTCCTGCGCAAGCTCCCACTGCTCGACGGCACGGTGGTCGTGCGATTCACCTTGATCACGACGCTGCTCGTCGCGCTGATCCTCGCCTGGGGGCTGGCCCGGCTGCGCGGCCGGGCACTCGCGGTCGGCGTCGCGATCGTGGTCGCGGCGCTGATCCCGCTGCGGCCGGCCCACCGGTACAGCGCCATCCTCGACTTCACCGCACCCCGCTTCTTCACCACGTCGGCGGTGCGGGCGATCCCGCACGGGTCGCGGGTGTACGTGCTGCCCTACCTCAGCCGGCCCCAGCCGGCGGCCCGGGTCATGTCCTGGCAGATCAAGACCCACCTGCGGTTCGACCTGATCGGCGGCTACAGCGTCTTCAACGACCGGGACACCATGGCCTACAACGCCCCACTGCCGCGGTTCGCCCACCTGCTGAACGACGTCGGCGCATCCGGCACGTCCCCGACGGCCGCCGACCTGGCCGCGGCCCGGGCCTCGGTCGGCGCGTCGGGCGTGCGGTTCATCGTGATCACCGAGCAGCAGCCGAACGCCGCGGCGGTGACACGCACCGCGGCGCAGCTCACCGGCTGCCGTCCCCGCGTCGTATCCGACGTGACGCTGTGCGAGGTCGGCTGATCAGGTCAGGTCGTCGTCGACCAGGTTGGCGTAGCCGGTCTGACCGCTGGTGTTGGGGTGGTAGGACTCCATGATCGGGTTGGAGAGCCCGTTGATCCACTCCACGTTGTCGCACACCGCGTGCCCGACGAACGCCGCCTCGGGATTGACGAACGAGAAGCCGTGTGCCACCGCCCGGGCGCTCGTCGTGCTGTCGAGCAGGTCGGCGGTCTGGTTGAGCAGCGACTCGTCGCTCGGGCTGAAGAACGTCGCGGCGTTGCAGTCCTCGCCGTTGAAGATCCGTGGGTAGCCGACCACGATCACCTTCGCCGTGGTGGCGTGCGAGCGGATCGCGTTGTACAGCGCGTCCAGGCGGCCGGGCAGCGTGTTGCGGATGATGTTCTGCGCTCCGGCGACGGCGCTGTTGCAGTTGCCGAGCCAGGACGGTTCGGCGCAGGTCGTGATCACCGACGAGAACCCGGCGTCGTTGCCGCCGACCTGCACGGTCACCCAGTGGGTCGAGCTGGTCAGTCCGGTGAGCTGCTTGCTCTGCACGTCGGCCGCCTTGGCGCCGCTGCATGCGTTGAACGTCAGCGTGGCGCCGACGCGCGCGGCGTCGAGCACCGCGTAGGCGTGCGGCGAGCGGTAACACGAACCGCTGTCGCTGTAGTAGCTGCGACTGCCCACGCCCGACGCGTACGAGTCGCCGAGCGCCGCGTACTGCTGGCTGGCGGCGGCCGGTCCGGCCACTGCCGTCATAGCTGCGAGCAGGCCCACCACCGCGACGCCCACCCCGACGAGTCTGATCCGCCCCATGACCCCACCCCTTCGAATCGCCCTTAACGTAACTATGACGCGGGCCTTCGCAGAACGGAAGAGGTTCCTACAAGAGGACAAGGTCGTCACGGTGCACGACCTCGCGGCGGAACTCGGTCGGCAGGTCGTGGGTCTTGCGCCCGAGCAGTGCCGGCAGGTCAGCCGAGTCGTAGCTGACCAGTCCGCGGCCGACCACGGCGCCGGCCGAGTCGACCAGCTCGACCGGGTCGCCGGACTCGAAGTCGCCGGTGACGCCCGTGATGCCGGCCGGCAGCAGGGACGCGCGCCGCACCACGACAGCCGCGACAGCGCCGTCGTCCAGGACCAGCCGGCCCCGCGGGGTGGTGGCGTGTTGCAGCCAGAACAGCCGCGATGCGGTGCGGTCGGCCGTCGGGTGGAACGCCGTGCCGCCCTCGCCCCGCAGTGCCGCAGCGATCGAGGGCGCCGACGCCAGCAGCACCGGGATGCCCGAGCTCGTCGCGATGGTGGCCGCCTCGATCTTGGTGGCCATGCCGCCGGTGCCGACCCCGCTGCTCGCCCCCCGAAGGCGCAGGCCGGCCAGCTCGTCGATCGCGCGCACCTCGTCGACGAAGCGCGATCCGGCCCGGCGCGGGTCGGCCGTGTAGAGACCGTCCACATCGGACAGCAGCACCAGGGCGTCGGCGTGCACCAGGTGGGCGACCAGGGCGGCCAGCCGGTCGTTGTCGCCGAAGCGGATCTCGTGCGTGGCCACCGTGTCGTTCTCGTTGACGATCGGGATAACGCCCAGCGCCAGCAACCGTTCGAGGGTGCGGCTGGCGTTGCGGTAGTGGCCGCGGCGGTGCAGGTCGTCGGCGGTCAGCAGCACCTGGCCGACGGTCAGCCCGTGCCGGGCGAACGCCGTGGCGTACCGCTCGGCCAGCAGCAGCTGCCCGACACTGGCCGCGGCCTGCTGGGTGGCCAGGTCGCGGGGCCGGGCCCGCAGCTGCAGCGGCGCGATGCCGGCCGCGATCGCCCCGGACGACACCAGCACGACCTGCCGGCCGGCCGCCCGGCACTCGGCCAGGGCGTCGACCAGCGCGTCGAGGCGAGCGGGATCGATACGGCCACGGACGGTCAGCGACGACGAGCCGACCTTGACCACCACGCGCGGAGCCGCCGCGATCGCCGCCCGGCTCATGCGCCGTCGTCCTCGTCGGCGTCGGCGTCGCCGGCGTCGGCCTCGTCCTCGCCCGCCTCGTCCTTGTCCTCGTCGAGCTTGTCCTCGGGGCGTTGCCGGCGGGCCCGTTTGGCGGCCAACCGCTCGCCGGCCCGCGCCCGGGTCGGCCGCTCCAACCGCTCGTCGGCACCGCGCTTCGTCGGCCGGTACTCGGCCTCGATCTCGTCGGCGAGCGACGACGCGGGCTCGAAGTCGAACGTCACGCCACCGATGGTCACCGCAGCGCCGGGCTCGGCCCCCAGGCGGGCCAGCTCGTCCTCGACGCCGAGGCGGGCCAACCGGTCGGCCAGGTAGCCGACCGCCTCGTCGTTGGTGAAGTCGGTCTGGCGCACCCACCGCTCGGGCTTGGCGCCGCGCACGACGAAACCCTCGGCGTCCGGCGCGACCGTGAACCCGACGTCGTCCACCGGTTTCGGGCGCAGCACGGTGCGAATCTCGGGCACCGGGCGGGCCGCCCGGTCGGCCTCGACCTCGGCGGCCAGGGCGAAGCCCAGCTCGCGCAGTCCGGTGTGGCTGACCGCCGAGACCTCGAACACGCGCAGGCCGCGCTTCTCCAGCTCCGGACGGACCAGTGTGGCCAGGTCGGCCGCCTCGGGCAGGTCCACCTTGTTCAGGGCGACCAGCCGGGGCCGGTCGCGCAGGTCGCCCAGCGAGCCGACGTAGCGGGCCAGCTCGGCCTCGATGGCGTCCAGGTCGCTGAGCGGGTCACGGCCCGGCTCGAGCGTGCCGCAGTCGAGCACGTGCAGCAGCACCGAACAGCGCTCGACGTGGCGCAGGAAGTCCAGGCCCAGGCCCTTGCCCTCGGCCGCGCCCGGGATGAGACCGGGCACGTCGGCCATCGTGAACGTGGTGTCGCCCGCGCTGACCACGCCCAGATTCGGCACCAGGGTGGTGAACGGGTAGTCGGCGATCTTGGGCCGGGCCGCCGACATGGCGGCGATCAGCGACGACTTGCCGGCACTCGGGAAGCCGACCAGCCCGACGTCGGCCACGCTCTTGAGCTCCAGGACGAGGTCGCGCTCCTCGCCCGGCTCGCCGAGCAGCGCGAACCCGGGCGCCTTGCGCCGCGTCGAGGCCAGCGCCGCGTTGCCCAGCCCGCCCCGACCGCCCTGGGCGGCGACGAACCGGGTCGCCGTCCCGGTCAGGTCGGCCAGCACCTCGCCGTCCAGCCCGACGACGACGGTGCCGTCGGGCACGCCGAGCTCCAGATCCGCGCCGTCGGCCCCGTTGCGGTTACTGCCGGCGCCCTGCCGGCCGTTCCCGGCGCGCTGGTGCGGGTGGTAGTGGAAGTCGAGCAACGTGTGGACGTTGCGGTCGACGACCAGCACGACGTCACCGCCCCGGCCGCCGTTGCCGCCGTCCGGGCCGCCCAGCGGCTTGAACTTCTCCCGATGGATCGACGCGACGCCGTGACCGCCGTTGCCGGCGCGCACGTGCAGCACGGCACGGTCGACGAACGTCGCCATCGGTGCTGCCTCCTCGTTCCCTTCGCGATTGTGCAACTCTCGCCCTCGTCAGGAGGCCGAGAGTTGCACGATCGCCCTTGAACAACACGAAAGGGCGGGCGCCGGGTTCTCCCCGGGCCCGCCCTGCGGTGCTTGCTACGTCGCGGGTCCGGTCAGGATCCCGGGACGATGCTGACGGTCTTGCGGCCGCGCGACTGGCCGAACTGCACGCTGCCCTCGACCAGCGCGAACAACGTGTCGTCGCCGCCGCGGCCGACGTTGGCGCCCGGGTGGAACTTGGTGCCGCGCTGCCGGACCAGGATCTCGCCGGCGTTCACGACCTGCCCGCCGAACCGCTTGACGCCCAGGCGCTGCGCGTTCGAGTCGCGGCCGTTGCGCGAGCTGGACGCGCCCTTCTTGTGTGCCATGGCTACTTCTTCTTTCCGGCTGCGATATCGGTGACCTTGAGCTGGGTGAGCTGCTGACGGTGGCCCATCCGCTTGTGGTACCCGGTCTTGTTCTTGAACTTGTGGATGCGGATCTTCGGCCCCTTGGTCTGGGCGACCACCTCGGCCTTGACGTCGACCTTGGCCAGCTTGTCGGCCTCGTGGGTGACCGAGTCGCCGTCGACGAGCAGGATGGCCGGCAGGGCGACCTCGTCGCCGGGGGCGGCGTCGAGCTTCTCGACGCTGATGATGTCGCCGACGTCAACCTTGTACTGCTTGCCGCCGGTCTTGACGATGGCGTACATCGCGGCCTTCACTCCTCGACAGATGCGCTGGGATTGCGGTCACGCGCTGATGCGCACGCAATAGCGGCCCACCACCAGATGGGCCGACGAACAGGATACGTCACGCGCGCGGGCCCAAGCAAAGCGGCCACCGCCGCTAGCGTGGGCCGGTGCGCATCGAACCGGTCGACTTCGAGCATCCCGACGCCGTGCGGCTGTGCGAGCAGCAGCGGGTAGAGCTCGCCCGACGGTACGGCCGTCCGGACAGCGAGCCGGGCGGACCCCCCTCCGCCGACGAGATCCGGGTGTTCCTGATCGCCCGCGACCCGGCCACCGGCGAGCCCGTGGGCTGTGGCGGCCTGCGCCAGCTCGCCGACCGCGTCGGCGAGATCAAGCGCATGTACGTGGTGCCGGACCGCCGGCGCGGCGGGGTCGCCGGGCAGGTGCTGCGCGCCCTGGAACGGCACGCCCGCGACCTGGGCTGGCTGACCCTACGTCTGGAGACGGGCGACCGGCAGCCGGACGCGATCGCGTTCTACGAACGGCACGGGTACCGGCCCATCCCGACATTCGGCGTCTACGTCGGCGCCGCCGGGTCGGTGTGCTTCGAGCGCGACCTGCCCGACTGGGCCGAGCTCGCGCCGAGCTAGCCGCCCACCTCGACCGGCTCGGGCTGCTCGGACGGCTCGGCGGCCGCGGGCGGTCCGGCCGGACGGCTGGCCGCACGCCGGCGACGGCGCGGGGCCGGCGCCGACTCGGCGGCCGGTGCGACATCCGTGGACGTCTGCGGCTCGGCCTCCCCCGAAGCGTGCGCCGGAGCCTCCGTTACGGCCGCTGTCGCTGTCTCTGTCGCCGCCTCCGGTCCTGTCTCCGTTGCTGTCTCCGGTCCTGTCTCCGGGACGGCGCCGTTCACCGAGCCGATGACCGACTCGTCGGCGTCCTCGTCGTGCGGCGACCGCCCGGCGATGGCCGCCATGGCGCTGGCGGCCGCCTTGCGCTGCTCGTCGTTCAGGGCCTGCTCGGTCGCTTCGTGGTCGCCGCCCTTGCCCCGCTTGCCACGCCGGCGCGGGGACTTCTCCTCGCCGTCGCCGGACCGCCGCGTGTCGACCGGCTCGGTGTGCAGCAGCACGCCCCTCCCGCCACAGGTCGGGCAGGTCTCGCTGAACGCCTCCACCAGGCCCTCGCCGACCCGCTTGCGGGTCATCTGCACCAACCCCAGCGACGTCACCTCGGCCACCTGGTGCTTCGTGCGGTCGCGGCCGAGGCACTCGGTCAACCGGCGCAGCACGAGCTCGCGGTTGCTCTCGAGCACCATGTCGATGAAGTCGATGACGACGATGCCGCCGACGTCGCGCAGCCGCAGCTGGCGCACGATCTCCTCGGCCGCCTCGAGGTTGTTGCGGGTCACCGTCTGCTCGAGGTTGCCGCCGGAACCGACGAACTTGCCGGTGTTGACGTCGATGACGGTCATCGCCTCGGTCCGGTCGATCACCAGTGACCCGCCGGAGGGCAGCCACACCTTGCGGTCGAGCGCCTTGGTGATCTGCTCGTCGACGCGCAGGTCGTGGAACACGTCGGAGTCGGCGGTGTGCTGCACGACCCGGTCGGCCAGGTCCGGCGCGACGTCCTTGACGTAGCTGGAGATCGTCTGCCAGGCGTCGCCGCCGGCCACGACCAGCTGGCGGAAGTCCTCGTTGAACACGTCACGGACGACGCGGATGGCGAGGTCGGGTTCGCCGTAGACCAGCGTGGGCGCCGACTTGGGCTTGGCGGCCGTGCGCTCGATCGACTCCCACTGCGCCTTGAGCCGCTCGACGTCGTGGGTGAGGTCGTCTTCGCTGGCCCCCTCGGCGGCGGTGCGCACGATGACGCCGGCGTCCTCGGGAACGATCTTCTTCAGGATGGTCTTGAGGCGGTGCCGCTCGGTGTCGGGCAGCTTGCGGCTGATACCGGTCATGCCGGCGCCCGGCACGTACACCAGGAACCGGCCGGGCAGCGAGACCTGACTGGTCAGCCGGGCGCCCTTGTGCCCGATGGGGTCCTTGGTCACCTGGACCAGCACGGCGTCGCCCGGCGACAGCGCGTTCTCGATCGCGCGAGCCTTGCCCTCCAGCCCGGCGGCGTCCCAGTTCACCTCGCCGGCGTAGAGCACGCCGTTGCGGCCCTTGCCGATGTCGATGAACGCGGCCTCCATGCTGGGCAGTACGTTCTGCACCCGGCCGAGGTAGACGTTGCCCACGTAGGACGTCGCCGATGCCCGGGTGACGTAGTGCTCGACCAGGATGTCGTCCTCGAGGACGGCGATCTGGGTGCGGTCGCCGTGCTGGCGTACCGCCATGACCCGGTCGACCGCCTCGCGCCGGGCCAGGAACTCGGCCTCGGTGAGGATCGGCGGCCGGCGGCGCCCGCTGTCGCGGCCGTCGCGGCGGCGCTGGCGCTTGGCCTCCAGGCGGGTCGAGCCCTTGACCCCGCGGACGCCGTCGTCGCCGTCGCCCGCCTTGTCCCGCGCCTCACGGACGTGGACCACCGTGTTCGGCGGATCGTCGCTCGAGGCCTCGTCGTCGGACGAGCCGCCCTTGCGGCGGCGCCGCCGGCGACGCCGGGTCGAGCCAGTCTCCGCATCGTCGGCGTCGGCCGTTGCCTCGGCCTCGTCGCCGGCCTCGTCGGAGTGTTCGTCCTCGTCGTCGGCGGTGTCGTCCGCCGCATCGGCGGCACCGTGCGCGCGGCCGCCCCGGCCACGGCGCCCCCGCCGGCGGCGTCGACGCGCGCCGGAAGCCTCCTCGGCGGCCGCCTCGCGCACCTCCTCGGGCTCCTCGTCGACCTCGGCCGCGACTTCCTCGGCGACCTCTTCGGCCACTTCGTCCACGACCGCCTCGGGCTCGACCTTGGCGGCGCGGCGCCGCCGGGGCGCCGGGGCGGGCGCCTCGGACGGCGCGACGAACAGCACGGCCTGGGTCGCCGCCGCGGCGGGGCGCTCGTCAGCGGTCGGCTCGGATCCGTCCTGGGCCGCGGTGTCCTCTGGCTCGGCCGGCGCCTCGGCGGCCGGCACTTCGGCGGCGGCCGGCGTCGCGGCCTTGCGCCGGCGGCGTCTGGTCTTCGGTGCCGGCGGGGCGTCAGCGTCCAGTTCGGTGGCCGGCGCCACGTCCGGCTCGGCCGGGGCCCGAACGGGCTCGACGGGCTCGGCGGTCGCCTTGGTCGCCTTGGTGGCGCGGCGGCTGGTCCGCTTTCGCGGCGCGGGGGCTTGCGCCGGCTGGGCGGCCTCGTCAGTCGCGGACGTCGCCTCGGCCGTCGCCTCGGCCTCGGCTGTCGTCCCGGACGGCGTCTCGGACGTCGTCTCAGCCGTCGTCGCGGCGGCGGCCGCCTTCGGAGCCGCCTTCTTCGCGGCCGCCTTGCGCGGCGCGCGCTTGGGCTTGCTGGGCGCCGCCTCCGCGGGAGGGGCGTCGGTCGCCGCAACGGCGGCGTCAGTGGCGGGGTTCTCGGGGTTGTCGGGTTCGAGCATGTGCTCGGGTCACTCCGTTTCGGCCTCCGGGCGCTGCCGCGGACAGGTACCAACCCGTCCGGGCCGCGGCCGCACAGAGGCGGTTGTGGCGAACTGCCGGGTGAGGCAGCTCGCAAAGTCTGCTGGCCCCCTGGGAAGCCCAGAGGCCACGTTGCGGGCGTCCGATCAAGGACTACGACGTCGCCCCGCGCGCCATGCGGTCGGCGGCGAGCGGATCACCGATCGCGCCGGTTCCGTCCAGCGGCCCCTGCGCCAGGCGCACCGCGCGATAACCCCAGCGCGGTGTGCCTCGGGCGAGGCCGGCGACGGTGCGCAACGCTGCGAGAACGTCGTCGGGTCGGACGGCCGGTGTTTCCAACCGCACAACCACGTCCAGTATCGCACGCCGAGGTAACCCCCCGCCGTCCGACACCACGGCGGTGAGCACCGGACCCCGCGCGTCCAGGATCTTGCGGCCGTCCTTGGTGAGCCGCTCCACGCCGACCTCGGTCGTGGCCAGGAACGACTCGACCGCGGCGCCCAATGTGTCCGGGTCCGCGTCGTCCAGCTCAATCTGCCACCGGGTCGCCTGCATCCGCTCGGGCAGCGAGCCGGCCGCCGCCTCGACCGCGTCGACGACGTCCAGGCCGTCGGGCAGCGCCGTGTCGATCGCGGCCCGCAGCTGCGCCACGTCGACCCGCTGGGCCAGGCCGATCTCGAGGTACTCGGCCTCGCTGGCCACCCCCGTCGGGGCCGCGCCGACGTAGGAGATCTTGGGGTGCGGCGTGAATCCGGCGGAGTACGCCATCGGGACGGCGGCCCGCCGCAGCGCCCGCTCGAACGCGCGCGCGAAGTCACGGTGTGACGTGAATCGCAGCCGGCCACGCTTGGCGTAGCGCAGCCGCACACGTTGCACGACGGGCGGCGGGGGCGGGCCCTCTGGGGTGCGGCGAGCCATGCCGCCCAGTGTGCCGGGTCAGTCCGTGCTGGGTGCGAACCCCACCGCCACGATGGCCGCCGCATCGCCCGGACGCTGTTCGTCGAACGCCAGCCCGTCCCGGTCGTGTACCGAGATGCCGTCCAGGTAGACGCCGCGACCGTGGTAGAGGTTGTCCGTCGTGTAACGCCAGCGGACGAGCAGCGGTCCGGCCCCGCCCGGCAGCTCGGCGCTCGCCGACAGCCAACGGTGGCCGTCGTAGCCGCTGACCGTGCCGTCGGTCGGGAACTCGTCACGGCCGTCGCGCATCGTGAACGGCACCGTCGTCCAGGTCGCCCCGTTGTCGCGCGACGCCTGCAGGGTCAGCACGTCGTACTGGGGCTCGGTGTCGTACCACAGGTCGAAGTCCAGCCGGGCGCCGTCGCTGCGCAGCTGCACGGGCGCTGTCAGCGTGGCGGTTGCCTGGTCGGCCATACCCGAGAACCACGACGTATGCCCCTGCGCCGGACGCACCGGTATGGAACGCGCGACGTCGTAGGTGACGGCGCGGCGGACCGGGTTGGTCGAGCCCCACGACCGGCTCGGGTGCACCGCGTTGGTGAGCAGGATCGAGAACGTGTTCGTGGTCGGGTCGATGACGATGTCCGTTCCGGTGAACCCGGTGTGGCCCATCGTGTAGGGCGTGGCCAGCGCGCCCATGTACCAGTGCTGGTAGAGCTCGAAGCCGTAGCCCTGGTTCTGCCCGACGAACGGCTGGTTGCGGTTGGTCAGCATCTCGACGACGGCGCGCTCGGAAAGGATCCGCGTGTGGCCGTAGACGCCGCCGTTGAGCATCGTCTGGGCCAATACGGCCAGGTCGTCGGCGTCGGAGAAAACCCCGGCGTGGCCGGCGACTCCCCCGAGCGCCCAGGCGTTCTCGTCGTGGACGACGCCACGCACCAGGCCGCGGTCGGGCACCCGCTGGTACTCCTCGGCGGCGATCCGGGGCAGCAGATACGCAGGCGGGTTGTACATCGTGCTCGTCATGTGCAGCGGGCCGGTGATCCAGTCGTGCACCAGGACGTCGAGCGTCTTGCCGGTGATCGCCTGCTCGACGAGCGCCATCGTCATCAGGTTGATGTCGGAGTACTTGTATTCGCTGCCGGCCGGCGCCTCGGGCGTCGTGTCGAGGATGCCGTTGATGCGCTGGTCCGGCGGCAGCGTCCACAGGGCCGGCACCGGGTCGGGCAACAGCCCGGACGTGTGCGTCAGCAGTTGGCCGATCGTGATGTCGCTCTTGCCGTGCGAGGCGAAGGCCGGCAGGTACTGCACGACCGGCGCGTCCGGGTCGAGGCGGTCCTGGTCGATCAGCTTCATCGCGACGAGCGACGTGAACAGCTTCGACAGCGACGCCAGGTCGTAGATCGTGTCGGTGCGGGTGGGCACGCGCTGGTCCGGGGGCAGCAGCGTCGGCGCGTCGTCGGAGTAGAGGACGGCGTACCCGTGCGCGGTCCTCGAGACGATGCGACCGTCGTGGCCGACCAGCGACACCGCGCCCGGGAACAGCGGATGGTTGCCGGAGCCCTGCGGCTGCATCCCGGCATCGACGTCGGCCGACACCTGAGCGATCGGCCCGGGCAGCAGCCCGACCTGTTCCGGGGTACCGGGACTGAGCGTCCGGGCCGGGCGCCCGAGCATGCCGTACAGCGCGTCGGACGGCGCCGGGATGGCTTGCACCGGCGAGTTCTCCTCGATGGGATCAGGGGAATCAGCGCGCTGCGCACTGGCCGGAGCGGTGGCCAGCGCGGTGATCACCGCGACGGTAGCGAGTACGACGACGGCCCGTTTCATCATGCCCTCCCATAGATCAGGTACTTGGCCCGAGTGGATCGGAACGCGGTCAGCCCGGATTGCCAGCCGGCGACGACGGCATCCACGTCCTTGCCGGCGTCGATGTCCAGGCGTACCTGGTCGGTGCCGGCCAGCTTGTCGATCCAGTACGGGTCGATCTTGTCGCCGGTGTCGTACCGCCAGGCGAAGTCCGGGTAGAGCTGCTTGAGCTGGATGAGCATCGCGACGGCCGTACGGACGGCGTCGAACCGGTCCGGGTCGATGACGTAGGTCTGCACGCCGCGGCACACCTGGCCGCTGTAGGTGTTGGACGTCGGGGCGAAGGCCGCCTCGCGGAACAGCGCGCCGGGCAGGTTCATCGCGTTGAGGGCGATCGACCAGCGCTCGTCGAGGTAGGGCGCGCCGACGATCTCGAACGGCTGCGTGGTGCCGCGTCCCTGCGAGAGGTTGGTGCCCTCGAAGTAGCACAGCCCGGCGTACACCTGCGCCGTCGTCACGGTCGGGATGTTCGGCGACGGGGCCACCCAGCGCAGGCCGGTGTCGGTGCCCTGCTGGTCGCGCCGCCAGCCGGTCATCGGGACGACGGTCAGGTCGACCTCGGCGCCGGCCCGGTCCGGCACGAACTCGCCGGCGAACAGCCGGGCCAGCTCACCGACAGTCAGGCCGTGCTGCTGGGCGATCGGCGCCTTGCCCACGCCGGTCTCGAGCCGGGCTTCGAGCAACGGCCCGGCGACGCGCTCGCCGCCGATCGGGTTGGGCCGGTCGAGCACGACGAAACGCCGGCCGGTGGCCGCAGCCGCCGTCATCGCGTCGTACATCGTCCAGATGTAGGTGTAGAAGCGCGCGCCGACGTCCTGGATGTCGAACATGACGGTCTGCACGCCGTCCTTGTCGAAGATCGCGGGCATCTCCGACCACGATTTGCCGTACAGGTCGTGCACCGGCAGGCCGGTGCGCGGGTCGATCGAATCACCTTCGGAGCCACCGGCCTGGGCCGTGCCCCGGAAGCCGTGCTCGGGGCCGAACACGGCGACGAGGTTCACGTCCGACGAGGCGTGCATGACGTCGACCTCGTGCGTGAGCGCCGGGGTGACGCTGGTCGGGTTGGCGATGACGCCCACCCGCTGGCCGCGCAGTGCGCGGTACCGCGACGCGATCAGGGCATCGAGACCGGTGCGCACGCCGCCGTGTCCGGCGGGAGTGGCGGCTGTGGCTGTCGCGCCGCCCAGTCCGAGCACCGCCGCGGAGCCCGCGGCGGCGCCGAGGAACCCGCGTCGCCCGACCTTTCCGACTCGAACCGACGCCCACCGATCGCCCGATTCGTGCATCCTGTTGACGGTAGGCCCAACAGCCCGATTTGACTAGACCACACGTGGATATACGAATCCGGGCCGGGCATGTCGCCCGGCCCGGATTCGGATTCAGCTAGACCTTTTCGATCATGAGCAGGTCAGTACGGGACCGGCCCAGTCGCTGTCGTCGTAGGTGTTCGCCCCGTCCGGGTCGACGTGCAGCCGCAGCCAGGTGGCCCCGGTCAGGTCGGCGGTCAGAGTCTTGGCCGGCGACGTGCCGGTGACCGCTCCGCTGTCGGCGATCTTCGTGTCGCCGGCGAAGATCTGGAACGTCACCTCGCCGTTGCCGTTCGTCTCGTCGTCGATGCCGACGTCGGACGTGAGCGACGAGCAGTTGCCGCCGAGGTAGTAGACGATGTCGCTCGTGGCGTGCACGCCCAGCCCCTTCGGGTAGACGTGCCCGCGGATGGTGATCGGATGCCCGTCACCGGCCGCCGTCTCGCCGTTGCTCATGTCCTTCTCGGCCGGGCCCCAGCCGTTGGCCGCCGACACCCAGGTCGCGTCGCTGAGCGGCGTGCTGCCGCTCGGCGGCGGGCTCGCGACGAGCACCACGGCTTTCGTCTGCACGCTCGCCGGCCGGCTGCCGTCGTCCCAGGCGTACCGGGCGGTGATCGTCAGCGAGTAGCTGCCGGTCGCCGTACCGCTCGGCACGCCGACCGTCCACCCCGTTGCGAACGACCGATCGGACGTCAGCGCCCCCGTCCCGGTGGGCGTCGTGGGCGTCAGCGTCCAGCCGCTCGGCGCGGTGCCCGAGACCTGCACGTTCTCCAGCGGCACCTTCCCGCTGTTGGTCAGCGTGCTGGTGAACGGCGCGGTGCCGCCGGCCGGCACGGCGACGTCGCCGCCGGAGAAGCCACTGGGCGAGCTGACGCCGATGCTCGAGGCCGGCGGGTAGTCGGCCCAGTTCTGATCGGGGTGCACGCGCAGCAGCGCGGTACCGTGCGCCGGAACGCTGGCGCTGATCGTGTCGGCCACCTCGGACGTCGTGCCGGTCCACAGGTCCTTGACCGAGTAGGCCGGCGAGCCGCTGAGCCCGAGGGCCGACGTCGTCGTGCTGATCGTCGCCGAGGCGTCGTTCGAGTTGTACAGCGCGACTGCACGATCGCCGTTGGCCAGCTGCTTGTTGAACACCATCGTGCCGTTGTTCTGTGCGATGACGGTGCCCGGCTTACCCAGCGAATCCTGGTCGATCGCGATGACGTCCTTGTTGCCGAGGATGGCCATCGTCTCGGGCGTCGCCTTGCGCAGGTCGCTGCCGATCAGCAGCGGGGCGCTCATCTCGGCCCACAAACCGAAGTGCGTCTTGTACTCGGTGTCGGTCATCCCGCCGTTGCCGACCTCGAGCATGTCCGGGTCGTTCCAGGCGCCCTGGTGCGCGTACTGCGACAGCGGCGCGTTCTGCTCGATGATCGACTTGAGGCTGTTCCAGTTGTCGCTGATGTCGCCGGTGGTGCGCCACAGGTTGCCGACGTCGGCGCCCCACGTCCACGGCTCGTTCACGCCCCACTCGCAGAGGCTGTAGACGATCTTCCGTCCGGTGGCGGCCAGCGCGTCGCGCATTGCCGTGTAGCGCTGGATGTACTGCTCCTTGGTGGTGCTGCCGGCGTTGTTGCAGTTGTCGTACTTGAGATAGTCGACGCCCCAGTCGGCGAAGGTCTGCGCGTCGACCTTCTCGTGGCCGAGGCTGCCCGGGTAACCGGCGCACGTCGCCGTGCCGGCGTCCTCGTAGATGCCGAGTTTGAGGCCCTTGCTGTGCACGTAGTCGGCCGTGCCCTTGATGCCGTCGGGGAACTTCAACGGATCGGGCACGAGACGGCCGCTCGCGTCGCGCGAGTGCGTCAGCCAGCAGTCGTCGATGTTGACGTACTGGTAGCCGGCGTCCTTCAACCCGGAGCTGACGAAGAAGTCGGCCGTCTGCTTGATCAGCTGCTCGTCGACGTTGCAGCCGAACGAGTTCCAGTCGTTGAAGCCCATGGGTGGCGTCATCGCCAGCCCGTTGTCGAGCGCCTGCGCCGGCGCCACGGTGGCGACGACGCTCAGTCCGGCCGCCACGACGGTGGCCGCCACCACCGCGCCGATTCGTCTGGTGATGCGATCTCTCATCGATCCCTGCCCTTCTCGCTGCCGACGGGCGGGCTGGTCGATGTTGAGTGAATGCGTCGGAATGCTGGGGCATCCCCGCACAAACGACCAGCCTCAAACACGTTCTAGCGAGAAACAGGACCCATATCAAGCGAATGTTGGATTCTGGTCGACTTCCCAGCTAATGAGCGTTTCGCCGGATCGGTCGAACGGGCCGTCGCCCACTGTCTTGATCAACAGGGAGAAGCGGTCGCCGGAACGACCAATCTTCCCTGTTGATCACCAGAATGGGAGCTGAGGCCTTGGATGGTCGGGCATCTTGGGCAGCTCCGACGGCACGATCGGCGGCCACCTCGTCGCTCCGCGATCATGTGCAGATCGTGCGGCGCTGACCCCCGGATCTGCACATGATCCGGTCGGACGGGCGCGGCTCGGACGGGCGCGGCGGGGCGGGCCCTAGGCGAGCGAGGGGCGGGCGCGGCGGGGCAGGCGCTAGCGCATCGGGAGGATCATCAGCTCGTCCGCGGCAACGAAGCCGGCCCGGCCGTAGAACGGAATGGCGCGCTCGCTCGGGCTGAGCACCAGGCGGACGTAGGCGCGCTCGTGGGCGGCAGCCAGCGCGGCGTCGAGCAGCTCGCGGCCGAGACCGTTGTTGCGGTACTTGCCCAGCACGAAGACGTTGCTGATGTAGCCCCACCGCGAGTCCAGCCGGCCGGGCCTGGGCATCCGGCGGTACTCCAGTAAGTTCAGCATGCCGACCGGCGCATCGTCCACGAGACCGATCCAAGCGAGACGGTGGTCGCCCTCGCGGTCGTACCAGTCGGCGAACGCCTGCTCGTAGGCCGCGTCGTCGACCGGGCCGGCGTCCTCCTCGACCCAGGCCCGCCGCAGCGCCGCAAGCGCGTCGACGTCCTCGTCGGTAGCCGGTCGAACCGTCATGCTCACAGTCCTCCTCCGCTGGCTCGCAGGTTCTGCGCGGTCATCCATCGCCCGTCGGGTCCGGCCAGGAACGCGACAACGTCGGCGACGTCGGCCGGCTCGCCCAGGCGGCCCAGCGGGCTGAGCGCGGGCATCTCGGCCACGTCGGCCGGATCGTTGGCGCCGCGCAGCATGTCGGTGTCGGTGGCCCCGGGCGACACCACGTTGACGGTGATGCCGCGCGGGCCGAGCTCGTGCGCCGCGACAATGCTGAACTGCTCGACCGCCGCCTTGCTGCCGGCGTAGAGGCTGATGCCCGCGCCGTGGCTGACCGTGTTGACCGTCGAGATGTTGATCAGCCGGCCGTTGTCGCGCAGCCGCCGGGCCGCCTCGCGGATCGCGACGAACGTGCCCTTGGCGTTGGCGTCCATGATCGCGTCGTACTGCTCGTCGGTCGTGTCGGCGATCAGCCCGACGGCCACCACCGCGGCGTTGTTCACGACGATATCCAGCCCGCCTGTATGCCGCTCGGCTTCGTCGAACAGCTTGGCGATCTGCGCGCCGTCGGCCAGGTCACAGGGCGCGGCCCAGGCCTGCCCACCCGCGTCGGTCACGGCGGCCACCACCTGCTCGGCGGCCGCGGCGTCGCGGACGTAGCTGAAGGTGACGGCGGCCCCGTCGCGAGCCAGTCGCTCGACGATCGCCCGGCCGATCCCCCGCGAGCCGCCGGTGACCAGAGCGCCCTTACCGGTCAGAGCCGTCATGCCGGTATCAGATCAGGACGTCGCCACACTGTCACTTGAGTAACGGCAGCAGCGTCCGACCGGTCGGCCCGATCTGGATGTCGGTGCCCATCGTGGTGCACACGCCGCAGTCGAAGCACGGCGTCCAGCGACAGTCGTCCTGCTCGAACTCGGCCAGCG
>Ga0081455_10003133_pt1 | contig 19239 bp, 15 predicted proteins | sample TabmetS3T2R1_FD_70207 | JGI IMG/M metagenome (GOLD analysis project Ga0081455, IMG submission 70207) | Tabebuia heterophylla rhizosphere microbial communities from the University of Puerto Rico - S3T2R1 | ecosystem: Host-associated > Plants > Roots > Rhizosphere ... | reverse complement strand
CTAGCGCTGTCGGCGGTTCCATCGCGACAAATGCGAGCACTTGGAAGAGGTGCGTCACGACCATGTCCTTGTACGCGCCGGTCACCTCGTAGAAGTTTGCGCGTCGATCCAGACCCAAGGTCTCAGGGATGTCGATCTGGATGTGATCGATGAAGTTCCGGTTCCAGATCGGCTCGAACAGCCCGTTGGCGAAGCGGAACGCCAGGATGTTCAGCGCGGCTTCCTTGCCGAGGAAGTGGTCGATCCGGAAGATCTGTCGCTCTTTGAACGTCTCATGCAACTGATCGTTGAGGGTGATCGCGCTCTGCAGATTGGTGCCAAACGGCTTCTCCATGACGACTCGCGAGCGCTCTACCAACCTTGCTTCGCGGAGCATGTTGATGACTTTGGGCGCAGCAGCTGGCGGCACGCTCAGATAGTGCAGGCGGCCTGGGGCCCCGCCGAGCTTCTCCTCGGCCAGTCGTACTGTCTTGCCCAGCCCGTCGGGTCCAGCGGACTGCGGGATGTAGGTGAGCTTCTCGGCAAAGGAATCCCAGTGCTCGTCGGTCAGCGGGTGGTGGCTGAACTCGGTCACGGCCTGTTTGGCGAAACTGCGAAACTCCTCCTCGGTGAAGTCCTCGAGTGAGGTACCGATCACCTGGATGTCAGGAGCAAGCGCCGAGAGAGCGAGGTGCGCCAGGCCAGGAAGAAGCTTGCGACGAGAGAGGTCACCTGTTGCCCCGAACAGCACGATGACGTGGGGCGGAATGGTTTCCATAGCTCGGCGCGCCGAGGATCCGGGCGCTGGATAGGCGATGGTCTGCGCCTCCTGTTGTACTGCCACGCCTCGATGCTCCCACCTGGCGCGTGGCGGCAACAAGATGACACCCGGATTTAATGTGGGCATGGGCCACGTCTTGCCGTACGCCGCCAACTGCACATTTCTCTTCACGGAGGTGGACCTGATGCAGCGGCCGGCGGCGGCTCGGGCCGCGGGTTTCGAGGCGATCGAGTTCTGGTGGCCTTGGCCGGATCAGCCGGTCCCGCCCGATGCCGAGATCGATGCGTTCATCGCGGCCGTACGCGATGCCGGAGTGCACTTGATCGGGCTGAACTACTTTGCGGGCGATCTAGCAGGCGCTGACTGCGGGGTGCTGTCGATCCCAGCGCGATCTGCCGAGTTCAGCGACAACATCGCCGTCACGATGGGCATCGGTGAAGCCTTGGGCGTACCGGCCTTCAACGCGCTTTATGGCAATCGGGTGAGCGATGTGAGACCAGCGCAGCAGGACGAGCTGGCAACGGAGAACCTGACACTGGCAGCCAAAGCCGCGGCAGCTATCAGCGGGACCGTCCTCGTCGAGGCTGTCAGTGGCCCCAAGCCGTATCCGCTGCGGACCGCTAGCGACGTCGTCGCAGTCCTCGACCGGGTGCCCGCACCGAATATCGGCTTCCTGTGCGACCTGTTCCACCTGGCGAACAATGGTGACGATATCGATGCATCTTTGGCCGCATACGCCCACCGAATCGGCCATGTGCAGATAGCCGACCACCCTGGCCGCGGCGAACCCGGCTCCGGCACGCTCGACCTTGATCGCTATCTCAGCGCCATCGCGGCCAGTGGCTACTCCGGCCACGTCGGCCTCGAGTACATTCCGACCACAACCACGATCGACAGCCTCCGCTGGCTGCGCCAGCAGAAAGTGACCAGACTGTGAGCACGATTGCGTTCATCGGCCTCGGCATCATGGGCGGCCCCATGGCTAAGCACCTCGTCAACGCTGGACATACGGTGATTGGCTTCAACCGTTCTCGCGATCCTGTGGAGCAATTGGTGTCCGCGGGCGGCAAGGGCGCCAACAGCGTTGCCGAGGCCGTCCGAGAGGCCGACGTGATCATCACCATGGTCCCGGACTCGCCCGACGTTGAAGGGGTGGCACTAGGAGACGGCGGCATCTACGCCAACGCGCAGCGTGGGTCGATCCACATCGACATGTCCTCGATCAGGCCTGACGTCGCAGTTCAGCTGGCCGAAGCCGGCAAGGCAGCTGGGGTCCGCGTAATGGACGCTCCGGTGAGCGGCGGCGAGGCGGGTGCCATCGAGGGCACGCTGTCGATCATGGTCGGAGCAGAACAAGGAGACTTTGACGAGGTCAAGACCATCCTGGACACCATGGGCACGACTGTGGTGCTCGTCGGCCCGCCGGGCTCTGGACAGACCGTCAAGGCCGCCAACCAGCTGATCGTCGCCGGCACCATCGAACTGGTGGCCGAGGCGATCGTCTTCCTGCGGGCGTACGGGGTTGACCCTGAGGCCGCGGTCGCCGTTTTGGCAGGCGGTCTGGCGGGGAACCAAATCTTGGAGCGCAAGGCCGCCAAGATGCTTGCGGGCAACTTCGAGCCCGGCTTCCGGATCGACTTGCACCACAAGGACATGGGCATCGTCACTGCCGCAGCCCGCGAACGCGACGTCATCATCCCTCTCGGCGCGCTGACCGCACAGCTGGTCGCTGCCGTCCGCGCCCAGGGTGACGGCAATCTGGACCACTCGGCCCTGCTTCGCGGCGTGGAGCGGCTCTCTGGGCGTACGCCTTGATGGCCAGTAAGGGATACTCCCCCACGCTGGAGTCAAATTTCCGACCAATGCGGGCACTTGAGGCACGAACGCCCGAAATCCGACCCGAAACCCCGCACTGGTCGGAATTTTGATGACTGAGGGAGGGCATGCAACTCGGGTCGTACTCGCCCCAGACAAGTTCAAGGGCTCCCTGACAGCGATCGAGGTGGCCGAGGCGCTCGCCGCGGGCCTCCGGGACGCCCTGTCTGGACTCGAGACGGTCGAGCTGCCGGTGGCCGACGGCGGCGACGGCACAGTAGCGGCCGCGCTGTCGGCCGGCTTTCACAAGATCACGGTGGCAAGCGTCGGCCCGACCGGCGAGCCGGTGCAGGCCCCGTACGCGCTCAACGGCGATCGGGCGGTGGTCGAGCTGGCGGCGGTTGTCGGACTGAGCATGCTGCCGGGTGGACGGCTCGAGCCGCTGGGATCCTCGACGTACGGCCTTGGCCTCGTCATCGCCGACGCGATCCGACGCGGCGCAACCACGATCGTGCTCGGCCTGGGCGGTAGCGCGTCCACCGATGGCGGCGCCGGCATGGTGCAGGCCCTCGGGGCACGGCTGCTGGACGCCGCTGGCCAGGATTTGACCCAGGGAGGAGCCGCTCTCGCCGATCTGGCACGCCTTGATCTCACCCTACTTCGCCACACACTCGGCAGCGTGAGGGTCATCATTGCCAGCGATGTGGACAATCCACTGCTCGGCCCGAACGGCGCCGCCGCGGTGTTCGGACCCCAGAAGGGCGTCACGCCCGACGATCTCGAGGTGCTCGAGAACGGCCTGCGGCACTGGTCCCAGCTCGTCTCAGCGGCGACGGGACGCGATGACTCCAAACGCGCTGGAGCGGGGGCCGCAGGTGGCGCCGGCTTTGCCGCACTAGCCTTGCTCGATGCGGAAATGCAGCCCGGGATTGAGTTGATCTTGGATCTGATCGACTTCGAACAGAGGATCGCCGGCGCCGATCTTGTGGTGACCGGCGAAGGATCGCTGGACCAGCAGTCGCTCGCCGGCAAGGCACCGATAGGCGTGGCCAGCACCGCAGGTAGGGCCGGCGTACCGGTGGTGGCAGTGGCCGGCCGCCGCCAGCTCAGCTCATCTCAGCTGCGTGAAGCCGGAATCTCTGCGGCGTACGCGCTTACCGACATCGAGCCCGACATCGACCGCTGCATCGCGAACGCGAGCAGCCTGCTGCGCCAGCTAGGCGCACAGATCGCAAAGGAGTGGCTCAGCTAAAGGACATATTGACGTTGTGACCACTCCCGGGGAAGTCAGACGCTATCTCCAGGCCGTGACGCTGCGGGTGCGCGACATCTTCGGTGATCACGCCGTTGGGGTCTATACGACCGGTTCGTTGGCGCTCGGCGACTATCGCCCGGGCCGCAGTGACATCGACCTGATAGCGGTTGTCGCCGGGTCACCCGGGCTCGGTCTTAGTCGCCAGCTGGCGGACCAGCTTGATCATCGGGTGCTGGCCTGTCCGGCAGCGGGCCTGGAGTTTGTGCTGTATCCGCTGACGACCGTCAGCCGGCCCACCTCGGATGCCGGGTATCTGCTCAACTTCAACACCGGGCGGGCGCTGCCGCCGGTGATGAGTTTCGACCCCGGAGAGGGAGCCAGCTTCTGGTACCCGATCGACCGCGCCGTCACCCGTCAGAGCGGTACGGCACTGTACGGTCCGCCCGCTGCGCAGCTGTTCGCAGAGCTGCCGTTCGACGAGCTGCTTCGAGTCGTGATCGCCTCGGTAGCAGCCCATAGCGACCTAGAGGAAGGACATCTGCTCGACAATGCCGTCCTCAACGGCTGTCGCGCCTTGAGCTTCGCTCGTGATCACCGCTGGTACGCCAAGGTCGACGCTGCCGAGCGCATCCTGCCCAGTGTCGGCGACTTCGCGCCGCTCGTGTCCGCAGCCATCGACTCCTTCGGTTCCGGACGGCAAGATGCGGCCGCGCTAGATCCGGATACGGTGCGGGCATTCTTGACTGAGGTGCTGCGGGGACTGCGGAGTCAGCTTTCCACGTCGAGTTGAGCGAACGCGTCCAGCATCAGGGTCTCGGCCAGACATGCGGTGCCGAAGTCGCCGAGATGAAGTGATTCGTTGGCGCCGTGGGCGCGGGAATCAGGATCCCCGACGGCAGTGATCAAGATGGTTGCCTGCGGGAATGCCTTGCCGAGGTCCGCGACCAGCGGGATCGAGCCGCCTTGGCCAACAAAGACCGGCGCCACACCCCATGCCTCGGTAAATGCGGCACGTGCCGCCTCGGCGTACCGGCCGGAGAAGTCGATGATCGACGACTCGGATTTCTCCACCGCCGTGACCGTCACCTGTGCACCCCAGGGAGCATGATCATTCAGATGCGCCAACAGGGCGTCCAACGCCTTCGTCGCGTCGTCGCCGGGTGCGATGCGAGCGCTGATCTTCGCGCTGGCTACCGGGATCAAGGTGTTGGATGCCTTGGCGACCGGTGTCGCGTCGATGGCGATCACAGACACGGACGGCTTGTACCAGATGCGCTCGACAAAGGATCCACTGCCGATCCAGTCGACACCATCCACGATTCCCGACTCCGAGCGCAGTCGCTCGGGCGGATATTCCAGGGCTGGGGCATCAGCAGTTCCAAGTCCCGCGATGGCCACGTTTCCCTCGTCGTCATGCAAGCTCGCCAGCATCCGACACAGCGCGGTCAACGCGTCCGGGACCACCCCGCCGTAGACCCCGGAATGCACCGCATGGTCCAGCGTGCGAACCTCTACCGTGCAGCCCACAAGTCCACGAAGCGTGGTGGTAAAGGCTGGTTCCCCGACTGCCCAGTTGCAGGAGTCGGTGATGACGAAAACATCGGCCTCGAGTTCGGCACGATGTTCCTCGAGCAACTGAGCCAAACTCAACGAGCCGATCTCCTCATCACCCTCAACCAGCACGGTGACGCCGACAGGCGGCCTTCCATCGAATGCGCGCAATGCGGCCAAGTGCACGGCGAAACCGGCCTTGTCATCACTTGTGCCCCGCCCGAACAGCCGGTCCTCAACCTTTGTTGCCGCAAAAGGCGGCGTACGCCAGCCTGCGGGGTCGCCCTCGGGCTGCACGTCGTGATGCGCATACAGACACACGGTTGGCATGCCCTCGGGCGCTGGGAACCGCCCGATGACCGCCGGCGCTCCCCCGTCCGCACGTACTACGCGGGCATCGGGACAGCCGAGATCCTCGAGCAAATCCACGACGCGCTGCGCACTGCGCTCCACCTCCGACGCCCTCGTGGGGTCGGCGCCCACCGACTCGATGGCAACCAGCGAGTTCAGATCCGCAAGCACACCTGGAATTTGAGCTTGGACCCGATCGCGCAGAGACATAGCGCCGAGCCTACGGTGAGGGCCGCACTCCTACTTGGTGGCCGCGACCCAGATTGCCTGGTTCGAGGTACGGACGCGTCCTTCCCTGGTCAGCAGCGGAGTCCATCCCGCGGCGACGTGGCGCCAGACTCGGCTCGCGACCTCAGGTGATTGCCCATCCGTGAGTCGCGCGATCGGAGGCGCAACGTCACGAACCCATCGAGTGCACTCCTCGGCTGAGGCTGTTTCGTAAATCACCGTCACTGCTCCGGTCTCGATATCTCCAAACCCAGCATCTGCCACGAGCCGCGCCAGCATGTCGGCATTGCCAAGTGCGAAGGGGCCGGGTCGTCCGGAAAGAGGCGGCGGCAGGTTGAGCTCTCTCACGATGATCGGGATTGGCAGTGCGAATTGCACCGTGTCAGGCGGTCCCCACACTGCGGCTGCAAGGCGGCCTCCACTTCTCAGTGCTGAGTTCAGACGTTTGAGAGTCCCAGCGAGATCGGGCAGAAACTGCAGCCCCTGACGGCACAGAACTGCGTCAAATGTCTCGTCAGGAATCTCCAATGTCTCGGCGTCCGACTCCCGGAACTCCACGTTGTCGAGGCCCATCGAACGGGCGCGTTCGCGTCCAAATGCGAGCAGATTGGGCGCGATGTCCGTGGCCATCACATAACCACCGGGTAGCACGGCGCGGGCGGCGGTCAGGGCAGGTTCGCCGTAGCCGGTGGCGACGTCGAGCACGGAGTCTCCCGGCTCCAGGTCAGCGAGTTCGACAAGTTTGCGGGAGACGACCTGGCCGGCAGCGTCCGCTTCGAGCACGTCATACCACCGTCGCCAGCCGGACGCAGCAAGCTGCCAGTCGGTGCGTTGTGCTTCCTTGAAAGCGAACGAGTCGAAGGTCACAGCCGATGTCATGCGCTCGTCCTCTCAACGGTCTCTCGTGCAGGTTACGAAGCGCCGGGCCGGGTGCGCATCGCTCGGATACACCACGGCAACATGTGATGTTGGTCGGTTCTCACCACAGGCGATCAGGTGATCTGCTGCGAGACGGCGATAGCGGTGGCCGCCGCCCGAGATGACACTCCAAGTTTGACGAACATGTTCTGTAGGTGCCGCGCAACGGTGTACTCGCTGATGGCAAGTGCCTGCCCGATCTGCCGGTTGCTCATCCCTGCCGCAACCAGCCGCAGCACCTCAGCCTCCCTGGCAGTGAGCCCGGCGATCCGATCAGCTCGACCGGGAATTGCGGCCGCGGCCAGATGAGCGTCCCTACGGGCACCTAAGCGCTCGAAGCCGGCTCGTGCAGTCTGGATCTCCAGCCAGGCGCCTTCCTCATCCCCCATCGCCTGAGCTGCTTTGCCGATCAACAGATGGGTTTGGGCTTCCTCGTAGGGAAGCTGCAAGGCCTGCCACACCGCCAACGCAACGCGAAGGTCCGCTATCGCCCCTCCGGCATCATCGCCAGCGAGCTGTACCTCGCCCCTTGCCATGGCCGCCATGCCAACCACGGCTGGACGCCCAAGCACCTCGGCGATCGACGACAACCCCCGGGCGGCTTCCCTCGCATGTTCTTGGTCGCCGCCCGCGAGGGCGACGGAAACCTGGGCAGCAAGTAGATGTGCACGTCGTACGAGACTCATCGATCTGTCAGCAAGCGCCGTTCGCAGCCCAGCGGAGGCGACGGTCGCCCGTCCCTGCGCGAGGCGCACCAGCGCAAGACCGGGTTGCGGATCTCGTCCCAGCTCATGAGCTTGCAGATAGGAGTGCTCGGCGGCCGCCAGGTCGCCTCGTCTGCGCCGTATCTCAGCCAGCGCGTAGAGCGCCTCGGCCGCAGACCTTGGCTTGAAGGCGGTGAGTTCATCGGCGGCCGTGCGAATCTCGTTCTCTGCCTCGGTCCACGATCCACGCAGACCCAGAACTTCGCCCCGGTGAATGCGACAGATCCCGTGATAGGGCGTGACGACGGGAAGGGACACGCACCAGGCTCGCGCCGCGTCGGTCCATTCAGAGGCGCGTTGCATGTCGGCAACGTCCAGGCATTCTGCGATGACGGTGCAGTAGACCGCACCAGTGAAGAACACATCCAGCCGTCCGCTCAGGACTAGTGTCATGGCTTCGTCCAACGCCTCGCATCCCTCTTCGAGTTGGCCTTGAGCGATGAGTGCCCGACCGCGAAGAGTGAGCCCAAGGGCGACCACGCTCGGGTTACCGTGCCTCTCTCCGATATCAACGGCACGAGTTGCGTGGGCGTCCGCCTCGTCAGCAGCGCCGCGGTTCAGTGCCAGCTCCGACTCGCCGAGCGCGACGAAGCCGTGCTCGGCACTTTCCGGGATGGCGGCAAGGTGTCGGTTTGCACGGCGCAGCCATCCGAGCGCCACCGCCCTGTCCCCGTTATAGAGGTGGTCCCAGAACAGTCGCCACGCAGTGCGTGCCGCCGATCGGTCGTCGTGGATCTCGTGGTATCTCGCGTAGACCTGCTGACGCGCGCTGAGGGACTCGTCGAGACGGCAGACCAACCAGGCGCTGTCGGCGAGATCCTCGAGCTGATCTGGTGTGAGACCAGCGGAGTTCCTCGTGCTCAGCCGGGTATAGCTCTCCGGCCATCCGTCGCCTAATCGACGTGACATTGATGTCGCTCCAACAACAGTGACTCCAGCTGGTCCTTCAACGGTTGCCGTTGCGGAAACCTGGGTTAACCCACTTTGCTGCCGCCTCACACAGGTTGCAACCTGTGCAGACCGTGCGAAACCTGCGTTAACCCAGGTTTCCGACGGAGGTGCAGGTGGTCTTGTTAGACCTACTGGGCGGTCATAGCGGCCGGGATCGTGTCCCGCCAGGCTTCACGGATGCGCTCGAGAGGCAGCGTGAACTGACCGACCACATCGAGGCTGGCATTCTCACCGGACCTGACGACGCCCAAGTTCGTCAACTTGACGCCATTGACCCGGCAGAGCGAGGCGAGATCGCGACCCGTGCCCTCCTTCACCGAGACGAGTACCCGCCCGGTGCTTTCGGAGAAAAGCCACACAAACGCGTCAGCGTCGGCTGGCAGCTTGATGCGCGCACCCAGCCCGTGCCTGAGCATGGACTCGACCAGGGCCTGCGCCAACCCGCCTTCGGCCAGATCGTGGGCGCTGGCGAGCAGTCCGCGGCGGCTTCCCCTGACGAGCACCTCCGCGAGCGCCTTCTCCTGAGCAAGATCAACAGCTGGAGGCTGGCCACCAAGATGATCATGAATGACGTCAGCCCACGCGGAACCCGCCAGTTCGTCACGAGTCTCACCGAGCAGGTAGATGGCTTGCCCAGCCGCCTGGAAACCGCCGGGCGTGCGGCGCGTGACATCGTCCATCACACCGAGCACTCCAACAACCGGCGTCGGCAAGATCGGTGTGCTCCCGGTCTGGTTGTAGAAACTCACGTTTCCGCCAGTCACCGGCGTACCAAGCTCGCGGCAGCCGTCCGCGAGGCCGCGGACCGCCTCACTGAACTGCCACATGATCGCCGGATCCTCCGGCGACCCGAAGTTGAGGCAATCGGTGATCGCCACCGGCTCAGCTCCAGTCGTCGCGACATTGCGGTACGCCTCGGCCAAGGCCAGTTGCGCACCCTGGTAGGGATCCAGCAACGAAAAACGCGCATTGCAGTCGGTGGCCAGCGCGACGCCGAGGCCTGAGTCCTCATCGATTCGCAGTATCCCCGCATCGTCGGGCTGCGCCAGAACGGAGTTGCCACGAACGTAACGGTCGTACTGATCAGTGACCCAGGACTTGTCGCAGAGGTTGGGCGAACCGGCCAAACGGAGCAGGGTGTCGGCCAGCTCCTCACCCGTGGTGGGTCGGGTTAGGCCATCAACCCCGTTGGTCTGGACCTGATCTTGCCACTCCGGCCGGTCGTACGGGCGCTGGTACACGGGACCCTCATGAGCCACCGTGCGCGGCGGGACGTCGACGACGGTCTCGCCGTGCCAGTCGATCACCAGGCGATCACCCGTGGTCACCTCACCGATCACCGTCGCCAGCACATCCCATTTGTCACAGATCGCCATAAACGCCTCGACATTGTCGGGTTCGACGATCGCCATCATGCGTTCCTGCGACTCGCTCATCAAGATTTCTTCGGGGCTGAGCGATGGGTCGCGCAGCGGCACCAGATCAAGATCAACATGCATACCGCCGTCACCGGCGCTGGCCAGCTCGGAGGTGGCGCACGACAACCCTGCGCCGCCGAGATCTTGAATGCCGGTCACAAGTCCCGCAGCGAAAATCTCCAGCGTGCACTCGATGAGCAGCTTCTCCATGAACGGATCGCCCACCTGAACGCTGGGCCGTTTGCTGGAAGGTTTGCGCTTTGAGCCTGTCGAAGGACGCTGTCCCGAGCCCGAAGGACGCGCGTCGTCGGGCGCAGCACGCATGTCGTCATCGCGCAAGTCGTCATCGAACGTCTCCGAGGCGAGCACGCTGACACCGCCGATGCCGTCTGGGCCGGTGGAGGCGCCGTACAAGATCACCTTGTTGCCGGTCCCGGTGGCTTTCGCCAAGTGCAGATCTTCATGACGCAGCACTCCGACGCAGAGCGCATTGACCAGCGGGTTACCCAGGTAGGTGCGGTCGAAGGCCACCTCGCCACCGATGTTCGGCAGCCCGAGGCAGTTGCCGTAGCCGCCGACGCCGGCGACCACGCCGGGCAGCACGCGGGCAGTGTCGGACTCGTCAAGGGGCCCGAAGCGAAGCGAATCCATTACGCCGATGGGGCGCGCTCCCATCGCCAAGATGTCGCGGACAATGCCGCCCACCCCGGTGGCCGCGCCCTGGTACGGCTCGACATAACTGGGATGGTTGTGCGACTCGACTTTGAAGGTGACGGCGTAGCCCTGCCCAATATCCACAACACCGGCGTTCTCCCCGATGCCGGCGAGCAGCTTGCCGATGGGAGTCTCCGACGGCCCCTCCGGGAATTGCCGCAAGTGCACCTTGGACGACTTGTAGGAGCAGTGCTCGGACCACATGACGGAGTACATGGCGAGCTCGGACGAGGTCGGCCGGCGGCCCAGAATCTCCTTGATCCGGGCGTATTCGTCCTCTTTCAGCCCCAGCTCAACCCACGGTTGTAACTCGTCTGGGGTCTGCGCCGCGTTCCCCACAGTGTCTGGCACGGCCGCAACGCTACCTGTGCTCGGCTCGGATAGTGCTGATAGTCCAATCGGTGCGCTGAGCCCAGTCGAAGAAGAACCAACCCATGACCGCGGTAACCTGCGCCGTCACCGTGAGCCAGACGAAGATCCCGCCGTCATTCAGCAAGGTGCCCACGATGGCGACGATCAGCATGGCAATCAGCGCGCTCCGGACCGTGGTGAAATCGGATGAGATGCGCGACACCACATACCTCAAGATCACGATCCACAACACGACTCCGATCAGCAGCGACCCAATGCCGACGATGGAGGCAATTGTTTCGGCGGATGCGACCGCCTTGCGGCTGATCACGTCCAGCGCGTCTCCATCAATGATTCGCTGCACAAAATTGCCCAGGTGGCTGCGCTGATCCGGTCCGCGGAGCCAATCAAGCATCGAGATCACAGCGACCGCCAGCAGCGCCGACCCAGCGACCGCGAGCAGCCTCGGCCAGGTGATTTTGACGCCAGAAAGCGCCAGCATCAGCCACAGCACCGCCGGCGTCAGCGCGATGATCCCGCCGAAATCGCTGCCCATTGTGGGCCAGCCATCGCAGATCACGATACCGAAACCGATAGCCCCGACAGCCACGATCGCGGCCACTCGGCGGCCAGCCATCAGACAGCGATGGGCGACGTAGCCCGCCAGGAACAATCCGGCAGTGGCGTACGCGGCGAACGTCACGTTACCGAAGCCATACCAGCGCAACCCGAAGATCGGGCGCGAGTTGATCAATGAGCCCGGCTGCATGACGGCACCCAGTGCGGCGTCAAAGGTGAACGCGGCAACGCTCAGCGCCGTCGCAGCGATGATGTTGGGGACTTGGACAAGCCGGCCTAGGAAGAGTGCCAGGGCCGTCAACAGCACCGACCAGGCAGCCACGACGAGGCTGACGACCAGCCCAGGCGAACCGCTGTTCTGCCAGGGCACCGCACCGGTAAGCATCATCGCCGCCGGTAGTACCCCACCGAAGGTCAAGATCAATTTGGGCAGCCGGAAGCGGCCTCGCAGCACGTCCACCACCATGATCACGAACAGCACTGTTCCGGCCAGGGCCAGAAACAGATAGCCAATCGGCGCCGCATCGGAAAGCGCCGCAGTGGAATCGATCTTGGCATCGATGGCATCGAGAGTGAGATCTGCGCCGTAAACCGCGAACGGCGAGCCATCAACGGCGACCATTGACCACGGAGCACCGAAGTCGATCAAGGTTCGGGTCAGATCGGTGAGCGTCACGATTCCCTCGCGGCGAGTGCTCGCGGTGGTAAGCCAGCCCGGCAGCGTGGTGCCGAGCCGGTAGATGAGCTGGAGACTCGGATCCTCGGAGCCGGCAGCCGGTCCGATGCCCGTAACGATCGTGGTCACGTCCTTGCGGTCGGCCAGCTGGCTGATGATTTGGTCGGAAAGCGGCCCGGCGTCCACGAGGGTAATCGGGCACTGAGTCTGCATGCCTGCAGCGACGAATTCTTCCGGCGATTGGTAGTTGGCGACACTGCCGTCCGGTCTGGCGGCGGCCAGAGCCGCCCCTGGACCGACCGCTGCCACGCATCCAGGAATGGAATCGGCGAGAGTACCCAGTTGTGCATCGCCGCGACGCGCTGCCGCGGCGGTCTGCCGCGCGGCCCAGTCGGTCACTCTTCCGTCTTGGACTTCGGGCGAGCACAGATCACCAACCGCTGCCCGGCGACCAGCTCCTAGCGTGGTCCAGCCAGCCGCCGCGCAATCCCCGACGTAGCGAGGGCGGATGGAGACCGTCCCGGTCTGGGCATCGTTGAGATGACGCCCCAGCACAGTGCGATCAGTCGGAGTCAACTCGGTGCGACCGGTCACGCCGACCACAACAACCTGGTCTGTGAAGATCGCCGACTCCTGCGGTTGTTCGGACAGAGCATGTATTCCGCGGAGCCCCGCAAAGAGCGCAGCCAGTGCCAGCAGCAGGAGCACCCAGCGCCAGCTCCGTCGCGGTGTGGCCAGATCCGGCTCGTCGGTAACAGTGCCACCGACCGGATGACGCCGCGGCGATTGTCGGACGCCCGATGAGCGTCCTACCTCGTTCACGGGACGCTAGACCTTGGCGGCGAGGAAGTTGAGGACACTGCTGAAGATTGCGCGGCCGTCGCGGGTTGGTCCAGTCAGCGCATCGACATTGTGCTCGGGGTGGGGCATGAGGCCGACCACATTCCCGCGCTCGTTACAGATACCGGCAATGTCGTTGTAGGAGCCGTTGGGGTTGCTGTTGAGGTATCGGAAGATCACCTGACCCTCACCCTCAAGGCGCCGCAAGGTCTCCTCATCGGCCACATAGCCGCCCTCGCCGCTCTTGAGCACCAGGGTGATTTCCTGACCTCGGCTGAATTCCGAGGTCCATGTGGTGTCGACCGACTCCACGCGAAGATCTTGATCCTTACAGACAAAGACCCGGACATCGTTACGGATCAGGGCACCCGGCAATAGGTGTGCCTCGCACAAGATCTGGAAGCCGTTGCAGATACCGAGCACCGGCATCCCGGAATCAGCAGCCTTGATCACCTCGGTCATAACGGGGGCGAATCGCGAGATGGCGCCACAGCGCAGGTAGTCCCCGTATGAGAAACCACCCGGGAGAATCACCGCCTCGACGTCGTCGAGACTGTCGTTGCCATGCCACAGTGGCACCGGCTCCCCCTCGCAGAGCCGGATGGCGCGCAGCGCGTCCTGATCGTCGAGCGAGCCGGGAAATGTGACAACGCCGATTCTTGGTGCCATCAGCCCGCCTGCGTGGCGAGCTGGGCCTGCTCGTCGGACTTTCCCTGGTTGGCAGACTCTCCCTGATCATCAGACTCGCCCTGATCATCAGACTCGCCCCGCTGGGCAGACTCTCCCTGATCGTCAGACGCTCCCTGCTCAGCAGGCTCCCCCTGTTCGGCAGGCTCCCCTTCGTCTTCTTCTTCCTCGGATGCTTCCGGCAGCTCCTCGACGCGTACGTTGAAGGTCTCGATCACGGTGTTGGCCAACAACGTCTCCGCCGCGCGGCGCACCTCAGCCAGCCGATCCTCGGTGAGCTCACCCTCCACTTCGAGCTCGAACCGCTTGCCCTGGCGCACGGAGATGCCAGCAAAGCCCAGTCGGGCTAGTGCCCCGGTTACAGCCTTGCCCTGAGGATCCAGGATCTCCGGCTTCGGCATCACGTCGACCACCACTCGCGCCATGCCGCGGAGTTTAGCCCGGCTCGCACACCACTCCCGGGGAGAGCGATGAAATAGGCGAGTATGACAGCGTACTGTCATCTAGCTCGAAGGGTGGCCCAGTCAGGCGATGTCGCGACGTGTTGCGGAGAGCATTCCTACGAGCGCAGGCAGCAGACACCATGCCGCAAGGACGAGAGCAGCGAACCACCATGGCGCTGGGTGGTGGCCAGCGAACAACACCGGCGAGGTGATCTCCAACATGGCGTTGGTCGCGCCGCTCGGCATCAGGTTCAGCAGCTGATCCCATTTCTTCAGGAAGAAGACAATCGAGACAATCGGCTCCACCAGAAAACCGAGGATGATGCCGACCACCAGAGCCACCAGCATGTTCTTGATCAAGATGCCGATACCCATCCCGATCAGAGTCCAGAGCGCGATCGAGCACACTCCAAGAATGATCGAGCGCCAGGTTTCAGCCTGGTCCAGCAGGAACGTCCCGCCGTTCGCCAGCACGAATGGGACCGACACCAACATTCCAGCAGCGACGCTGGTGACTCCGTAGATCAGACCGAAGATCAACAGAGCCTCCGCTTTGCCCAGCAACATCCGGACTCGCCGAGGGATGGCCAGGTAACTCGAGGCGAGCGTGCCGTACCGATACTCACTGCCAACTGCGACGATGCCCACCACCATCGCCAGGATCCGAGACAACACGTTTCCGCCGTTGTAGATGCTGCGGATGGTGCCGGGATCAGCAAACGGCGCGCCCGCAACGCCCGTGCTGTGTTGCAGCAGTGCTATGACCGCGGGCAGAGCGGCGTACCCAGCGCTGAGGATGAAGATGCAGATCAGGACGACCCACCACAGCTTCGTGGTGGCAATCCTGCGCAACTCCGCTCGGAGTACACCACTCATCTGGAACCTTCGAGCATGGAGAAGAACTCCTGCTCGAGATCACGCCGCTCGGTACCCAGCTCATCGACCACAACGCCGTAGCCGAACAGGGCGGAGCCCACCTGGCCCACGTCGTGGCTGTGAACGCGCAGATAGCTGCCGCGCTCATCCGCCGCGGTTTCCACCTCAGCACCGATGGCCGCCAGCGCTTGGCGCGCGGCGCCTACGTCTGATGCGCGTACCCGGGTGGTGCCGTCGCCCAGATTGAGTTCCGACATCGGCATCTGCGCCAGTAGTCGGCCCTTGTTGATCACGACAATGTCATCGGCAGTGGCCTCGATCTCGTTGAGCAGGTGGGAGGAAACGAACACGGCTCGGCCACTCGCCGCGAAGTCGCGGAGGAAGGTGCGCAGCCAGCGGATGCCTTCGGGGTCTAGGCCATTGGCGGGTTCGTCCAAGATCAGGTAGTCGGGATCGCCGAGCATTGCGGCGGCCAGCGCGAGGCGTTGCTGCATGCCCATGGAGTACTCCCCGACTGGCTGGCGGGCGACCCCTCCGAGTCCAACCTCACCGAGTAGCTCGTCGACCCGGCGATCGCTCGCGCCGGCGGTGGGCGCGAGCACTCGAAGATGGTTGCGGCCGCTGCGACCGGGATGGAAGCGGGCGTCGAGCACGCCACCTACCGTCTGCTGGGGATGCGGCAGGTCGGCGTAGGCAAGGCCGCCAAACGTGGCCGTACCGGTCGTCGGAGTGACCAATCCGAGGAGAATCCGCATGGTGGTGGTCTTCCCCGCACCGTTGGGACCCAAGAAACCGGTCACTCGCCCGGGCTCGACCACGAAGCTGAGATTGTGTACGGCGAGAGTGCCGCTGTAGCTCTTGATCAACCGATCAACGATGATCGGCGAGACCTCATGGTGGACCGTCGGTCGTAAGGACTTTGCCGGAGCCACGGCCCGTGCCGGCGGACGGTGACCAGCCTGCCCCGATCCGGGTGGCAGTACGGTCGCCGGACGGTCGGGAGGTATAACCCTTGAGGCCGGCCGGATCGGCACAGATCGTGTGATCTCTGCTGCGCCTGCGGGGATCTGTCGTGCGCCCTGAGTAGTCTGCCTGACGCTCTGAGCAGCCGGTTCTGCGCTCCGAGTGATCTGCCCGGTGTGTTCGCTGACCTGCCGTGCGCCGGCGTCCGAATTGATCTCTCCGGCGTGCTGACTGGTCTGTGCTGCGCCCTGAGTTACCTGGCCTGCGCTCGGATCGACTCGCCTTGCACCGGTATTTAAATGCGCGGCACCCGCGTCGTCATTGATCTCCCTTGCGCCCTGAGCTTGTCGAAGGGCGGGGCTCGGCCGATCAATCGGCGGCATGGGCATGGGATCTAGGGGCGTCGTCGGACGATCGATCCGAGCAGCGGGCCGATAGGGCTGCATCCGCTCCGCCTGGGCTACCGCCAGCGTGGGGGCCAGTGTCGGTTTCGGCGGCTGGACTGGTGCGGGCACCGGGTCTGGTGGCCGAAACTCAGGTGCAGTGGTCTTCGGCAGCTCAGTCACCGGCTCGATTGGCGGCAGCGGCACACTGCGCCGCGGCTGCGGAGTCTCCAACTCTGCGCCCGGCTCTGCGAGAAGCTTCGCTAGGCGTTCTGGCAGATCAGGCTCGCTGGACTGCGTCGGCTCAGGATCAATGATGGCGCGGCGACCAGTGGGCTTGGTCGGGGGCGGCGGCGCTGGCACCGGCTCGTCAAGATCATGCCAGCTCAACGATTCTGGGGGCACCGCTCGACGTGGAGGTGAGCCGGACTGCCCTAGATGATCATGATCTGCCGCCTGGAAGTGGGTCCCGATTGCGCTTGGCTCGAGTGCTCGAGCAGCGCGTGTCGGGCGCACCGCAACGCGGTCCCCGCTGTCAGCTTGAGTGAAGCCGCGGGACCGTTTGGCCACATATGATTCAACGTCGTCTGGCTCCTCGAGGAGCGCCCGCCGGGGCCGGTCCACCGGCATAGTCTCTCAGGCATCTCAGAATGCTGCCGAACGGTACCCATGTGTCTTACATCAAGCTTTGGCAACGGGAACCGTACCCGGCCTCCTGACCTCGGGCCTGGCGTATACCTCGGATAAAGCAGGCGAGCCCAATTCGATCTTCCTCCGGGAAGCCACGTCTTGGGCCCTGAGCCTGACCCGGAACGAGCCAGCAATCGGGCTGCTTTTGATGAGACGGTGCCGCAGAGTGGTGATGTATCCAACCATCGTGTCCAGAAAGGACAGCTCGAATGTCACTCACCCGCCCTCGCGACGACCGGATCATCGCTGGCGTGTGCTCCGGGATCGGCCGCCACTTCAATATCGATCCCACCATCGTCCGAATCGTGTTCGTGGCCAGCCTGTTCCTCCCGGGCCCGCAGATCTTGATCTACCTCGTTGCCTGGCTGCTCATGCCGGACGAGGCCACGACGGTCGTCTGATCCTCGTTACAGAAGGCCCCTCAGTCACTGCGACTGAGGGGCCTTTTCGTATCCCAAGAGCACTGAGCCCATTTCAACCCGTCCCGTACAAGGTACGAACGATGTCTTCGATAGCTGGCTCCTCGAGGGTCAGGTCAACCACCTCAGTCACGGCGCTCACCTCAGCCAGCACCTTGGCCGCCGTGGTCTCCTTCGGACTGAAGGCCAGCCGCTGCCTCTGGCCATCAAGATCGCTGCCGATATGAGCGGCCTCGTTCACCTGCAGATCTGGGCCCGGCTCCGGCAGATCGACCACCAGCACCCGCTGTAGCGCCACACGCTCCGCCAGGCTGGTTAGCGTGCCATCGAAGACCAGTCGGCCGTGGTCGATGACAAGGACCCGGTCGCAGAGCCGTTCGATGTCGCCCATGTCGTGCGTCGTCAACAGCAACGTGGTACCGAACTCGGCCCGCTCGGCGACCAGGAAATGGCGCAGCCGCTCTTTGCTGATCATGTCTAGACCTATAGTCGGCTCGTCCAGCACCAACAGCCGGGGGCGATGGACCAGTGCAGCCGCCACCTCGCCACGCATCCGCTCACCCAAGGAGAGCTGCCGTACGGGCGTGTCCAGCAGGTCGGCGAGACCGAGGTAGTCCACCAACTGCTCGGTCCTGGCTGTAGCTTCCGCGGTCGGCAGCCGGTGGATCGCACCCAGGATGCGGAACGAGTCGCGCAGCGGCAAGTCCCACCACAGCTGACTCCGCTGCCCGAAAACCACCCCGATCTCGCGAGCCAGCTGCCGGCGTTGCGGCACCGGGTCGTAACCGCAAGTTCGCACTCGGCCGCTCGTGGGAACCAGGATGCCGGTCAGCATCTTGATGGTGGTCGATTTCCCGGCACCGTTCGCCCCGATATAGCCAACCGCCTCCCCGGGCTGGATCGACGCGGTGATCCCGTCGACGGCATGCACGACCTTCACCTGTCGGCGGAGCCGACCGGCCTTTCGTCGTATCGTGAAGGACCGGCGCAGGTCGTCGAGTTGGACGATTGGTTCGAAGATCATCTCATCCTCCTGCTCCGGTGAACTTGCGGATACCAGCGCGCCATGCCAGCCATGCGAGCAGCCAGGCCCAGGCTGCGAACACCGGAGCGAACCAGCCGAGCCAGGCAGGAAGGAACTTCGGTCCGGGAAGTCCCATGATCAACAGTGCTGGCAGGTACGCGGTAACGGTCGCCGGGACGACAAAGGTGAACAGAATCCGAACCGGCGTGATCAGCACGCTGCCGGGGAGCTGACCCGCGTAGCCACCACCGTAGACGAATGCCGAGGTGAACTCAGGACCGTTGATGAGGAAGAACTGCACGCCCCCGGCTGTGGCGAAGAGGGCACCATAGATGGCCGCTCCGACGAACGGCGTGATCAGCAACAGATAGACCGTGCCAGCGGTATAGCTGAGGTCAAGCCCTGGCAGCACGATAACAATGATCAGGACCCCTACGGCGAGCCGGCCCAGCCGCCGTAGCTGGAGGTCAGCAGTAATCAGCTGCAGCAGCAACGGCATTGGGCGGACCAGAAGGACCTCCAGCCGCCCCAGACGCAGGTAAGTAGGGATCGTATCCAGCTGGCCGAAGATCGCGTCTGCTAT
>Ga0081455_10003132_pt1 | contig 19248 bp, 18 predicted proteins | sample TabmetS3T2R1_FD_70207 | JGI IMG/M metagenome (GOLD analysis project Ga0081455, IMG submission 70207) | Tabebuia heterophylla rhizosphere microbial communities from the University of Puerto Rico - S3T2R1 | ecosystem: Host-associated > Plants > Roots > Rhizosphere ... | reverse complement strand
TGCACGGGGTCGACATGCCCATCACCGAGCACGTCGCTGAACTCATTGCCGGTGACTTGAAGCCCGCCGAGCTGGTGTCTCGCCTGATCTCCCGCGAGGCCAAGGCGGAGAGCGAGTGAGCAACCGCGTTCGCGTCGCCGTTGTCTTCGGCGGCCAATCCAGCGAGAGTGGCGTCTCCTGCCTCACCGCCCAGAGCGTCATGGCCAACATCGACCACGAGCGGTATGACGTCACCCCTGTCGGCATCACGGCCGAGGGTCGCTGGGTGGTTGAACCGGCCGACTGGGAAGACCTCCCGGCTGGTGAACTTCCGCAGGTTCGCGCCGACCGGGAGCCATTCGCGTGGGAGCGACTGCGCGACTTCGACGTCGTGTTCCCGCTTCTGCACGGCCCGTGGGGCGAGGACGGGACGGTTCAGGGCCTCTTCGAGATGGCGGGGGTTCGTTACGTCGGCGCCGGGGTGCTCACCAGCGCCGTGGCCATGGACAAGCCGTTCACGAAAGCCGTCCTTGCGTCAGTGGGCCTGCCACAGGTGCCGTACGTGACGATCACGCCACGTCAGTGGGCAAACGACCGCGAGCGTGTTCTCGACCGCGTCAACGCACTCCACCTGCCGGTCTTCGTCAAGCCCGCTCGAGCCGGTTCGAGTTCAGGAGTTGCGAAGGTCGACACCTGGGCCGAGCTCGAGCCGGCGATCGTCGCCGCGCAGGCTTTCGATCCGAAGGTCGTTGTCGAGGCCGCTGTGACCGACAAGCGCGAACTCGAATGTGGGGTCATCCAGCAGCCGAACGGGACGCCCCTCGCGAGTGTCGTCGGTGAAGTGGTGTCGTCGCACGAGTTCTACGACTTCGAATCCAAGTACCTCGACGGCACCAGCACGAACCTCGTTCCGGCGGACGTCACCGACACGGTCTCGGAGCGCATTCGCGAGTACGCGCTCAAAGCATTCGAGGCTCTCGGCGGTGAGGGCATGGCACGTGTCGACTTTTTCCTCTCCGCCGACACGGTCGTGGTCAACGAGGTCAACACGATTCCGGGTTTCACCGCGTTTTCGATGTTCCCGCTGCTGTGGAAGGCATCCGGCGTCTCATACCCGGAGTTGATTGACCGACTCCTCCGTCTCGCTGTCGAACGTCCCGTCGGTCTTCGGTAGCGGTCGCGTCAGACGCAGGGCTTCGTGACCGGTAGGTGGCGCGCCACCACGTCGGCCACATCGGCCAGAGCGTCCGACTCCGGTCGATAGTCGGACGGGACCTCCAGGCTGACGTAGTGCTCTCGTCCGATGGTCGTGAACAGCCAGCCGTCCGATTGCTTCTCCGCCAGCCAACCCACGCCGTTCACCTCGTGGCACGGGGAATTCGGGCGCAGCGCCTCGGGCTTTTCCACTCCGCAGCGCAGGACGATCGGGGGGTCGCCCCATGCGCCGGCGACGTCATCGGCGACCTCGCGTCGCTTCTGTCCGGCAACAGTCGGCGGCAGATCGCCGAGAAGCCCGATGCAATCAAGCCTCGTGCCGGGTGCGGTGGGGTAGGGGTCGACCTGGACCGTGCATCCCGAGACGAGCCAGCTCGCCAGCAGCACGAGTACGAGCCGAGCGCGCACGGCGGTCAAATCGTGACGATGGGGCAGGTGAGCGTCCGGGTGATTCCCGGAACGGCCTGGACCTTCGAGATCACCAAGGCGCCGAGGTCGTCGACATTGGCAGCGCCGGCCCGAACGATGACGTCATACGGACCTGTGACATCGTCGGCAACGGACACGCCATCGATGGCGGCGATCGCCTTGGCAACGTCGGCGGCTTTACCGACCTCGGTCTGAACGAGGATGTACGCCTGCACCGACATGGGGGACAGGCTACCCGACGGACCCGCTGCGGGATGATGGTCCGGTGAACCCGCCTCCCACCGGCGCGACGGTCGCCGACGTTGGTGAATTCGCCTTGATCGGGTTGATTCGAGAGCGTCTGGGCACGTCTGGGCTGATCGTTGGTCCGGGTGACGATGCGGCTGAGATCGCCGAGCCGGGCGGTTCTTTCCTGATCAGCAGCGACCTGCTGGTCGAGGGCCGGCACTTCAGGCGCGATTGGTCATCGGCGGATGACATTGGCCGGAAGGCGGCTGCCGCGAACCTGTCAGACATCAACGCCATGGGCGGCTCGGCTTCGGCCCTGACGGTTTCGCTGGGCATACCCGGCGACACCGAAGTCGCTTGGGTTCTGCAGCTCGCCGATGGTCTCGCCGCCGAATGTTCGGCGGTGGGTGCAGAGATTGCCGGCGGCGACGTCACGGCCGCCGATCAGGTGATCGTCGCCGTCACCGCGGTCGGCAGCGCCGAACGGACGGTGCGCCGCGACGCTGGAGCCGCCGGCGACGTCGTGGCGGTCGCCGGTGACCTCGGCCTCGCCGGGGCCGGTTTTGCCGCGCTCAGCCGAGGATTCCGGTCACCGCGCGCCGCCGTCGATGCCCACCGCGTCCCGCATCCGCCGTACGAAGCAGGTCCACAGGCTGCTGCCGCTGGTGCCTCCGCGATGATCGACGTGAGCGATGGCCTCCTTGCCGATCTCGACCACATCGCCCGGGCGAGCGGGGTGGTCATCGATCTCGAATCAACTCTGTTCGAGATTCCGGAGCCAGTCTCGACGGTGGCTGACGCCTTGGGGAGCGATCCGCTGACGTTCATCCTCACCGGCGGCGACGACTATGGTCTCGTCGCGCTCTTTCCGTCTGGAATACCCGATGGCTGGACGCGGGTCGGTGCCGCTCGGCATCCGTCGATCGGCGAGGATGCTGGCGTGCTGGTGGACGGCATGGCCTTTGAGGGCTCGCCGGGACACCAGCACTTCCGCTAGGCCAGCAGCGTCGGGAACGGCCGCGCCGCCTCAAGCTCATAGGCGAGTTCGAGCAGTGTGCGTTCATGCCCCATCCGGGCTGACAGGTGCACGCCGATGGGCAGTCCTTCGGCGGTCAATCCGGCCGGCAGCGAGACAGCTGGCGCGCCTGAAGCGTTGTGCAACGGCGTGAAGGCGACGTAACGCTGGAGTCGCTCGAACATCTCAGGGAATTCGACCTCGGGGGACAGGTAGCCGATTCGTGGGGTGGTGTGCGAGACGGTTGGCGACAGGACGAGCTCAACTCCCGACCGCTCGAATCCGGCCGCATAGGCTGCCGCGGATTTGCGCAGTGCCGAGATGGCACCGGGGGTCTTCCACACCTGTCGGACGAAGCGCTTGGCCAGAAACTGGGTCAGTGGATCAGTGTTCTTGGCGTCGAAGCCCTTGGCGAAGATGCGCGTCCCGAACTTCTGGGTCGAGAAGCCGAGAAGTGCCCAATAGTGCGTGAAGTCACTGATGAAACGCTCGCCGACGGGCGCTTCGATCTCGACGACCTCGTGACCGAGTTTCTCCAGCAGGAGCGCCGTTTCCTGGACGGCGGCCCGCGTCTCGTCGTCCGTGCGAACACCGGACACCGAATCGATGATCAAGCCGATGCGCAGGCGTCGGTCGGCCGGACCCTCGACATGGCCGATCTCGGGCAGGCCCACGGCGGGCTTGTAGGTCTCGGCAGCAGCGAGGAACGCGGCGGTGTCGCGGACGCTGCGGGTGACAACGCCGTTGGCGAGGATGTTGACGGGCAGGCTGGCGGCCTCACTTGGATCGACAACGCGTCCGCGAGACGGCTTGAGGCCCACGAGCCCACAGGCCGCCGCCGGGATGCGGATGGATCCGCCGCCGTCGTTCGCATGCGCAATCGGCACGACACCAGACGCAACGAGGGCGGCCGAGCCACCAGACGATGCGCCGCAGGAGTAGTCGAGATTCCACGGATTGCGCGTCGGCTGAGCACCGTCGAATTCGGTGGTCGCGTTGAAGCCGAAAGCCGGGAGCGTGGACTTGCCGATCACGACGACGCCGGTCGACCTGAATTCGGTCACGAAGGGAGCGTCGGCTTCGGCCGCAATCTCTGGCATTGCCCGCGAGCCGTGCTGAGTGGGCAGGCCAAACACGTCGGTGTTGTCCTTGATGACGGTGGGCACTCCGGAGAACACGCCGGGAGCCGGCGAGCCCGCGTGGGCGAGTGCACGGTCGAAGTCGGTGACCACGAGGGCATTGAGCGCCGGCTCAAGGTCGGCGACGCGCGAAATGGCCGCCTCGGTCGCTTCGCGGGGCGAAACGTTTCCCGCCGCGATGGCGGCGGCGAGTCCTACGGCATCGAGTCGCGCGAGCTCGTCGGTGGCGTGGACTGACGTCATCGGGTTATCGGCTGACCTTGCCGGCCTTCAGGCACGACGTGCAGACATTGAGCCGCTTGGGCGTCCCGTCAACCATGGCGCGAACTCGCTGGATGTTGGGGTCGAAGCGACGCTTGGTGCGCCGGTGGGAGTGCGACACGTTGTGGCCGAACCCCGGGCCCTTGCCGCAGACATCACAGACCGCTGCCACTGGGATCACTCCTGGGAGGTGAAGAAACGGGAGATGCCCTCGCGGGCAACCGGTCAAGAATAGCCGACCGTGGCGGAGCGAGGCGAATCGGCGTCAGTCGTCGGTCAACGCGTCGGCGGGTGGTCTTCCGTGCGCCAGCAGATCCCCTCCCGGGCCGGCCTCGGCCCAGGGACCGGGCAGGCCGACCACGGCGACGCACGACGTCGGCATGGCCCGCCCGGACGCGGTCAGGTGGTTGACGAGCTCCTGCATCGCTGGGTTGTGGCCGACCAGAGCGACCGTTTCCCAGTCTTCGGGCAGGTCCCACACGATCTCCATCAGGCCGCGGGCATCGAAGGTGTAGGCCCGCCCGTCCAGCGTGGCGGGCGGTGGGCCCGCCAACTCCCCGCTGACGAGGTCCCAGGTGGTGCGCGCACGCTGGGCCGGCGAAATGACGGCATGATTCACGTGAACATTCGAGGCGATCCACTGTCCCGATTTCCTTGCCTGTCGGCGTCCTCTGTCGGACACCGGGCGACGAACATCTGACACTGGCATCGACCAGTCAGACTTCGCGTGTCTGATCAGAACCAGCGTGTGTCTAGCCCGATACCCTCGGCCCATGGGCCTCACCCTACGTCCGGACGCGTTTCGTGCGTGGGTGCAGTTGTGCGTCGAGAGCTTGGATGCGACGCGCGCCGAGATCGACGCACTGAACGTGTTTCCGGTCCCTGATCGCGATACCGGTACGAACGCATATCTGACGTTCGTCGCCGGTGCCGAAGCGATCGCCGCTGAGCCCCCCGACGCCGATCTTCCGGCATTGGCCAAGTCGTTTGCAGACGGCCTGCTCACCGGTGCGCGTGGCAACTGCGGCGTCATCCTGTCCCAGTTGGTTCGCGCGTTCGTGGCCGAATTGGGCGACAGGTTCGAGCTGACGGGCGACGATGTCGCGCGGTGCTTCGCGGCGGGCGCACGTGCCGGCTATGCCGCCGTCGGTCGTCCGGTGGAGGGAACCATCCTCACTGTCGCCGCGGCCGCAGCGGAGGGTGCGGCAGCGCATGCCGCCGACGACGTCCGCAAGGCCTTTGCCGGCGCGGCAGCCGCTGCTCGTGAGGCTCTGGCACGTACGCCGATGCAGATGGAGAAGCTGGCGCAGGCGGGTGTCGTCGACTCTGGCGGGCGCGCGCTCGTGGTCGTCCTTGATGCCACCGAACAGCGGTTCACCGGACGTGTCCCCGACCGGCCTGCACCGTTCCTGCCCACGCCGTTCGCTGGAGCCACCGGCGACGACCTTGTCGAAGGGGGGCCGTCATACGAGGTGATGTTCCTCCTTGAGGCCGACGACGATCGGATCCCGCCTCTGCGGGCGGCGCTTGACGGACTCGGCGACTCGCTCGTCGTGGTCGGAGGCGACCGGCTGTGGAACGTCCACGTCCACGTCGACGATGTCGGAGCGGTCATCGAGGCAGGGATCGCAGCCGGGCGCCCCTATCGCATTGCGGTCACCCATTTCGCCGATCAGGTCGGCGAAGAGACGGCGGGCGCGCAACGTCGGAGTCGCGGTCGTGCTGTCATCGCTGCCGTCACAGGATCCGGCTTGGCTGACCTGTGCCGCGAAGAGGGCGCCGATGTCCTGGAGTTCACCCGCTCGCGGCCGCTCAGCGCCGAGAGCATGCGGCATGCTCTGTGGGCCGCAGATGCCAACGAGATCGTTGTCCTGCCGAACAACCCGCGCTTTCGCGGACTCTTCGAGGCCGCTGCCAAGCAGTTGCGGGACGAGGGCGTGCGTGTGGCCGTCATCCCGACGCACGCGCAGGTGCAAGGCCTGGCTGCTCTCGCTGTCCACGATCCGGGACTCGCGTTCGACGATGCGGTCGTGGCCATGGCCAGTGCGGCGGCCGCGGTCAAGCACGGTGCGGTGACCGTCGCATCAGAGTCGGGCATCACCATGGCGGGCCCCTGTGAGGCCGGCGACGCGCTGGGTGTGGTGTCAGGGGAGTTTTCGGTGGTCGGCAAAGACCTCACTGCCGTTGCCTGCGATGTCGTGGCAACGCTTCTGACGCCCGGGGCAGAGATGGTCACGCTGGTCAGCGGCGCTGGCGGCTCACCGGATTTGGCCGACGCCGTCGAGGCGTACATCCGAACCGATCGGTTCGACGTCGACGTTGTCGCATACGACGGCGGCCAGGAGAACTACCCGCTGTTCATCGCGGTGGAGTGAATCGGTGACCAGCCCGCAGACGCGGCTCCGTAGCGCGGTCGGAGGCCAGACGGCGACCAAGCTCGAGAAGGCGTTCGGGATGTCGACGGTTGACGACCTGCTGCGCCACTATCCGCGACGCTACGTCTCGCTCGGGCAACTGTCGGATCTGTCCGAACTCGAGGTCGGCCAATATGCGACCGTCCTTGCCCGCGTGCGCGACGTTACGTCGCACCGATATCCCTCGCGTCGACGCCCCGGAAAGATGGACACCCGAACCGAGGTGGAGCTCACCGACGGCACCGGAAACATCACAGCCACGTTCTTCCAGCAGCGATGGCGGGACAAGCAGTTGGCGCCGGATACGGTCGGGCTGTTTGCCGGTACGGTGAGCGAATTCCGGCACCGCCTACAACTCACGCATCCGCTGTTCGAGCCGCTCGAGGATGATTCCCAGGCTGTCGAGGGCACGGGGCGCATCTCTCGCGGGATCATCCCGATCTATCCGGCGACGGCAGCGGTCACGTCGTTCGCCATTGAAAAGTCCGTCGCGACCGTCCTGGACACCCTCGACGCGCCCGGGGATCCGCTTCCGCCGGAGGTCCGATCCCAGCGCAACCTTCCGGATGCGCGTTCGGCGTTCGAACACATCCATCGACCGCGCTCGGCCGAGCAGTGGCAGGCTGCTCGCGACCGGTTCCGGTTCGAGGAGGCGTTCGTCCTCCAGGTTGTGTTTGCTCGGCGTCGACTGGCATTGGAGGAGGATGCGGCGACCCCGCGTCCTCGCAAGGCCAGCGCTCTGCGGGAGCGCTTTGAGGCCAGGCTTCCCTTCGAGCTCACCGCGGGCCAGCGCGACGTACTCGAAACGATCAGCGACGACCTGGCCCGAACACATCCGATGCACCGGCTGTTGCAGGGCGAAGTCGGATCCGGCAAGACGATCGTCGCGCTTATCGCCATGTTGCAGGTGGTCGACATGGGCGGCCAAGCGGCGCTCCTTGCGCCCACGGAGGTCTTGGCATCTCAGCACTTCCGCGCGATCTCGTCGTTGCTCGGTGACCTCGCGCAGTCCGGCATGCTGGGAGGTGCCGAGGGGGCCACGCGGGTTCGTCTCCTCACCGGCTCGATGGGCGCACGGGCTCGGCGTGAGGCGTTGCTCGATATCACCTCAGGGGCGGCCGGAATCGTTGTGGGGACGCACGCGCTCCTGCAAGAACACGTCGAATTCGCCGACCTCGGTTTGGTAGTCGTCGATGAGCAACATCGCTTCGGGGTTGAGCAACGGGCGGTGCTGGCCGACCGGGCGGAGATTCGCCCGCACACCCTCGTCATGACTGCCACGCCGATTCCCCGCACGGTCGCGATGACGGTGTTCGGCGACCTCGAGACGTCAACACTTCGCGAGTTGCCAGCCGGTCGTAAGCAGATCCAGACCACCGTCGTGCCCTCCGGGCGCGAGGTCTGGATGGATCGCGTGTGGCAACGCGTCCATGAGGAAGTGAACCGGGGCAGGCAGGGTTACGTTGTCGTGTCCCGGATCGGTGGCGAGTCCGAAGAATCCGAACGACGCTCGCTCCTCGATCTGCACGACGAGTTGGTGAACGGGGCGCTGGCCGACCTGCGCGTCGGCATGCTGCATGGCCGGATGTCCGGCGACGACAAGGACGCGGTCATGGGTGCGTTCGCGGCGGGCGATATTGATGTCCTCGTTGCAACGACGGTCATCGAGGTCGGAGTCGACGTCCCCAATGCGACGGTGATGGTGGTCATGGACGCCGACCGCTTCGGAGTCTCGCAGTTGCACCAGTTGCGAGGTCGGGTAGGCCGGGGGAGCGAGCCGGGATTGTGCCTTCTTGTCACATCCAGCCCAGATGACTCGCCGGCGCGCGCTCGGCTGGATGCGGTCGCGGGTTCGACCGATGGATTCGAGTTGTCGAGGCTCGACGTCGAGATGCGGCATGAAGGGGATGTTCTCGGTACCAGACAGTCGGGCATTCGCTCCAGCCTGCGCCTGCTGTCAGTCGTTCGCGACGAAGACATCATCGTCGACGCTCGCGAAGCGGCGACGGCCTTGGTTGTCGGCGATGCCGCCCTTCCCGACGCGTTGGAGGTGGTGGTCGAAGCGCTCGAAGCCACCGAGCAGGCCGAGTACCTGGAGCGCACCTGATGACCCGCATCATCGCCGGAGTGTGGGGTGGCCGTCGTCTGGCGACTCCGAAGGGCAGCGGCACTCGTCCGACGTCCGATCGGGTGCGTGAGGCACTGTTCGCGACGTTGGCTTCCGTCTTGGGCGGTCTAGACGGCTTGCGTGTGCTCGACTTGTTTGCCGGCAGCGGCGCCCTCGGCTTGGAGGCAGCTTCTCGCGGAGCAGCGCACGTCGACCTCGTCGAAGCCGATCGCGGAGCCGCAGCTGTCATCACGGCCAACGTCCTCGGCTTGGAGGCCACGGTTGCCCGCGTCCATCGCACGACGGCCGAGCGCTTCCTCGCTTCGGCGCCTGATCCATATGACCTCGTGATGATCGACCCGCCGTATGAATCCGACGTGACGTCGGTGCTCGCCGCCGCGGCCACCGTTCTCGCTCCAGATGGGTTGGTCGTCGTCGAGCGGTCAACCCGCGACGCCCTGACCTGGCCGTCAGGCCTGGTCGCGATTCGCGACAAGGTTTACGGGGACACCCGCCTTCACTTTGGTACGGTCGGCGCGTGACGAAGGTTGTCTGCCCCGGATCGTTCGACCCGGTGACCAACGGTCATATCGACATCATCGGTCGTGCGTCGCGACTGTTCGATGAAGTCGTCGTCGCGGTCTTGGTCAACGAGAACAAGGCCAGCCTCTTCACCTTGGACGAGCGCCTCGACATGTTGGGCGTGGCGACGGCGAACTTCCCCAACGTCACCGTCGCCTCCTTCCGAGGTCTCCTGGTCGACTTCTGCCAAGCCAACGGGATCGCCGCGGTCGTCAAGGGCTTGCGCGCCGTCTCCGACTTCGACTACGAGCTGCAAATGGCACAGATGAACGACCGGCTCACCGGCGTCGACACGCTGTTCATCCCCACCAGCCCCGATTACTCCTACCTGGCGTCGAGCCTGGTCAAAGAAGTCGCCAAGGGGGGCGGAGACGTCACCGGGTTGGTGCCCGACGACGTGGTTGCGCAGCTGAAGGCTCGGTTTTCAGAACTTCGCGGTTGAGACGACTTTTCCTGCCGAGTCGAACGTGACGCGAACCTTCTGGGTCGTCCCGGTCGACCACTTGGTGCAGTATTCGTAGGTCGATCCGAGGCGGCGGTGTGGGATGCCGGCTCGCTGAAGGACGTCGGTTGTCGAGGTTCCCTTGGGGATGCCGTAGACGGTTGTCACGTACTTGCGGACGGACGGCTGCCGACAGGCATCGTTGCTCACACCCTCGGCTCGCTCCCACATCTCCAGGTATGCCTCGGAGCCGCGGGCCATGTCGTCGGCGATCTTCGAGCCCGCTTGTTTGCGCAGATCCTCGATCCAGTCGGGGTAGAGGCCGTAGTGCGCCACGCCATCGGTGTTGATGTTGTACACCCGCTGACCACTGACCTCCTTGTCGATGGTCACTCCGCCGAGGCCCTTGAACGGGTAGGTCACCGCGTTCGGTGCGTTGGCTCCTCGCGGGTCGCCTTGGGCGCCGAAGCCATTGATGTCGGCGCCATACCCGATGCCCCAATAGAAACGCGGGTCAACCCACGTCAGGTGGCGCTTCCATTTGTCGACGAACCCAGCGCTGTCGCCGGCGTAAGGCGTGATGAAGCCTCCGGCCTTGTAGATGCGGGGGTAGGCGTCGGGAGTGGACCACGAGTGGCTGGAGTCGACGCCGGGGTAATGCATGGCTTCGATGACGTCCATCGACTCCTGCCGCGCCTTCACGCTCATGTGGTCGGGGTCGAAGATCATGTGCTTCGCCGCCATCGCGCGAATCGTGTGTTCTCCCAATGACGTCAGGCCGCGCGTGTTGCAGGTCGGGCCGGACGGATAAACCGGCAGTGCCGGCACGCCGGCGCCATACAACTTTGCGATGGCTCCGAAGAGTTCGTCTTGAGCGGGCGTGCCCTCCGGCACCGCGGTGAACTGCGTGTTGTCTTGGACGCCGCCGGTTCCGGGACAGGACTCCATGTCCCAGAAGGTGCCCGTCTCTAGGAAGTTTGCACCATTGACCAGTGGCGCGATGGCGCCCGAGTCACCGGCGACGCCGGCCAACGCGTTGTCGAACTTGTTCACCAGTTCCATCTGGCGGACGCCGAGGTTGTACACCTCATCGAGCCGGGCGTCGATCTGGCCGGTGGTGCACTGCGGCACGTCCGCCTTCTTGGTACATCCAAAGATGACGCTGGTCTCGATGCCCATGACAACTGCCATACGTCCACTGTTGATGACTCGGCGGGCCTGGAACGGGTCAGTGACGATCCGGTAGAAGCCGCGGCCGGGGCCGCCATATTGCGCATCGATGTAGCGCTCCATCAGCCGCATGTCCTGGGCTTGCAACCGGACGGCGTCCATGTCGTCACAGGAGGTGCGCTTGAGCGGGTAGACCTCGCAGAGTTTGTTGTTCTGGACCAGCAGGTTCACCAACATGCGTTGGCCACCGCGCCACGAGCGCTCCAACCACTTCCAGTAGGTGCCTTCGTGGGTCAGGGAGTCCGGAGCCGGCCAGTCCTTGAATGTCGGCCAGCCGACCGGGTCGTGGCTGCCGGTCGGGGTGCCATTGCGCAGGAAGTTCTCCAGCACCGCTCCATTGCCATTGGCGATTTCGTGATCGGGGCAGTCCTTGAGCGCGTAGGTAACGCCATACCGATGCCATGGCCGACCGCAGTGCACGTCGCCGCCCAGGAACTCAAACGCCATGCCGTGCGTGTGCGCATCCACATAGCCGCGCACTTCCTGGAATGACGTCTTGCCACCGAATGCGGGGCCCGAAACGTTGAGTGAAACCTCCGGCCACTTCGCGCAGCCGGGAACCTTCACCAGGTAGAACGTCGACGTACGGGACGTCAGGAGGTCGGGCGCCGTCGCGGTCGTGCCGAGCTTCCGGCCCGCGGGGGAGGTGAAGGTGAAGGACGTCTTGTAGGGGGCGGCATTCCACTCAGTCGTTGCGCTCGGGGTCGTCACCGCTTGGGCGTTGGTGCTGTTCGCGCTGCTTAGGAAGCGCTTCTGGCTGTCCCAGATCAGATACTGGCCGAGATCAGTGGCCTGGAACCAAAACGGCTCGGCGGTCGATGAAGAACCTGCCGTCGCGCGGTATCCGGTTGCGCCGTAGCGGACCACCCACTTGCCGATCGTGTTGGATTTCAGCGCATAGCAGCCGCCAGCCATTGCGTACTTGTCCTGCGGGACGGTCGCGTGAGGTCGATAGGTGGCGACCTCCGTCGAGACGAGCGTCGGGTCGGGTTCGGCGCGCTGGTCGTCGGCGGTGTCCATGGCCAAGGCCGCCTGTGCCCGCGTTGTCGGGTCAGCCGTTCCGGTCGAGAGGGGCGCCCGCGAGATGGCGTTCTTCCGCCCGAAGTCGTCGCCGTGGGCGAACGCAGCGGCGGGATTCAAAGCCAGCGCGAGAGCAAGAATCAGGGCGCGCCGCAGAAGAAATCGACAGCTCATAGCGGTCTCACGATAGACGCCGATCGCGGGTGAAAACCCCGAATCAGCCGAATCGATAGGGTTGCGGCATGGATCTCGACCCGGCCCTGCTCGACATCCTCGTGTGCCCGCAATGCCGGTCGTCCCTCTTCGTTGACAGCGACGCCGACGAATTGGTCTGCCAAACCTGCCAGTTGGCGTATCCGGTGCGGGGCAACATCCCGGTCATGCTGGTCGACGAGGCGCGCGACCTCGGCGCCTGATGGCGCACGGCAGCGGTACCAGGGCCGTCGTCGCCGCCCTGCTGGCCAACACCGGGATCGCACTCACCAAGTTCGTCGCCTTCCTCCTCACCGGCTTCTCTTCGATGCTGGCCGAGTCGATCCACTCGGTTGCCGACGCCGGCAATCAGCTGCTGCTCCTGATCGGTGGCCGCCGATCACAACGCGAAGCCACCGATGAGCACCCGTTCGGATACGGCCGCGAGCGCTACATCTACGCCTTTGTCGTCGCGATCGTCCTGTTCAGCATCGGCGGCGTGTACACGGTGTACGAGTCAGTCCACAAACTCCTCGAACTCGATCGCCACGAGACTGCGATCACGGGCTGGCAGTCATATGTGCCAGTCATCGTGCTCGGCGTGGCCATCGTGCTGGAATCGCTGTCGTTCCGCACGGCGATCGTGGAGGGGCGAAGGGACAAGGGCACCGAGTCTTGGTGGCAGTACATCCGCAATGCGAAGGCCCCTGAACTGCCGGTGATCCTCTTGGAGGACCTCGCGGCGCTCCTCGGCTTGGCAGTCGCGTTCGTTGCGATCGGGATCACCCTGCTGAGCGGCAATCCCATCTTCGACGTCCTCGGCTCGACGGTGATCGGCGTCCTGCTGGTCGTCGTGGCTGTCGTCCTCAGCATTGAGATGAAGAGCCTTCTGATTGGCGAGGCTGCCTCCAGTGACTCAGTGGCGCGAATCCGGACGGCACTAGAGTCGACGCCCGGTTTCGACGGCATCCTTCATCTCAAGACGCTGCACATCGCGCCTGAGGAGTTGCTGGTGGCGGTGAAGGTCGCCGTACCGGGCGACGCTCTTGCCGCTGACATTGCCGAGGCGATCGACAATGCCGAGGCAGCGATGCGCGCCGCCGAGCCGATGGCAACGCAGATCTTCGTCGAGCCGGACATTCGGCGGCAGTCGTAGCCCCTTACGATGGTCCGCATGGATTTCAACGTCGCGGACCTGTCCTTGGCCGAGTTCGGCCGCAAGGAGATCACGCTCGCTGAGCACGAGATGCCGGGCCTGATGGCCATGCGCGAGCGTTACAGCGACAGCCAGCCGCTGAACGGTGCCCGAGTCGCTGGATCGCTGCACATGACGGTCCAGACGGCGGTGCTGATCGAGACGCTGAAGGCGCTCGGCGCCGACGTCCGCTGGGCCACGTGCAACATCTTCTCCACTCAGGACCACGCGGCTGCTGCAGTCGTGGTCGGCCCGAATGGCACGGCCGAGAATCCGCAGGGCACGCCGGTGTTTGCCTGGAAGGGCGAAACGCTCGCCGAGTACTGGGACGAAGCCGAGAAGGTCTTCGACTTCACCGATGAGGCCGGAAATCTCATCGGCCCGAACATGCTCCTCGACGATGGCGGCGACATCACGCTCCTTGTCCACAAGGGGGTCGAATTCGAGAAGGCCGGCGCTGTTCCGTCGCAGGACTCGACCGAGAACGAGGAGTACAAGGAAGTTCTCCGAGTGCTTGCCCGGTCGCTTGAGGCCGACCCGCAGCGCTGGACGAACATCGCCAATGGGATCAAGGGCGTCACCGAAGAGACGACCACGGGCGTGCATCGCCTGTACGAGCGGTTCAAGGAGGGGTCGCTGCTCTTCCCGGCGATCAACGTCAACGACTCCGTCACCAAGAGCAAGTTCGACAACAAATACGGCTGCCGTCACTCTCTGGTCGACGGCATCAACCGCGCCACCGACGTCATGCTCGGCGGCAAGACAGCCGTCGTCTGTGGCTACGGCGATGTGGGCAAGGGCTCAGCTGAATCCCTGCGTGGTCAGGGTGCCCGCGTCATCGTCACGGAGATCGATCCGATCTGTGCCCTCCAAGCCGCCATGGATGGCTACGAGGTCAAGCGCCTCGAATCGGTGGTCGACACCGCCGACATCTTCATCACCACCACCGGCAACTTCGACATCATCCGGGTCGAGCACTTCGAGAAGATGAAGCATCAGGCGATCGTTGGCAACATCGGCCACTTCGACAACGAGATCGACATGGCCGGCCTCGCCAAGATTCCGGGCATCGTCAAGGACGAGATCAAGCCCCAGGTGCATCAGTGGATCTTCCCCGCCAAAGACGGCACTGCGGGCAAGAAGATCATCGTGCTCTCCGAAGGGCGTCTGCTTAACCTCGGCAACGCCACCGGTCACCCGTCATTCGTGATGTCGAACTCGTTCACCAACCAGGTGTTGGCGCAGATCGAGATCTTCACGAAGGCCGATCAGTACGACATCGGGGTGTACGTCCTGCCGAAGCACCTCGATGAGGAGGTGGCCCGTCTGCACCTCGATGCCATTGGCGTCGAGCTCACCGAACTCACGAAGGAGCAGGCCGAATACATCGGTGTTGACGTTGCCGGGCCGTACAAGCCGGAGCACTACCGGTACTGAGCTGCGCGCATGACATACCGGAGCAAGTACGACAAGGTGCTGGTCGTTGACGACGACCGGGCGTTGGGCGAGATGCTCGCGATCGTTCTCGACGCCGAGGGCCTGACCGTCCGGATCGTCCGGACCGGCGACCAGGTGTTGCCGGCATTTCTGGAGTTCAAGCCTGACGTGGTGCTGCTCGACTGGATGCTGCCGGGGCTCGACGGTGTGAGCGCATGCCGCCAGATTCGTGCCACCTCGGGCGTCCCGATCATCATGTTGACGGCCCGATCCGACACCCGGGACATCGTGACCGGCCTTGAGGCCGGCGCCGACGACTACATCACGAAGCCCTTCAAGAACGCAGAACTGATTGCTCGCATTCGCGCCCGCCTGCGGCGCACCGACCAGCTGGAAGAGTCGCTCGTCTTCGGCGAGATCGTGCTCGACCCGGTCGGACACACCGTGACCCGAGCGGGGCACCCGCTCGACCTCACTCCCTTGGAGTTCGACCTACTCGCCTGCCTCCTGCGCAGCCCGCATGAGGCGTTCACGCGGGAGAAGTTGCTCGAACGCGTATGGGGCTACCACCACCACGGCGACACTCGGCTGGTCAACGTCCACATGGCGAGGCTGCGATCGAAGATCGAGGATGACGCCGACAATCCCCAGGTCATCCGCACCGTCCGCGGCGTCGGCTACCAAGCCATCATGCCGGCCTGAGCCGTGCGCCGCATTGCCCGCCTGTGGCGCCGCTCGATCCAGCTGCGGGTCGTCGCGAGCACCCTGGCGTTGAGCACCATCTTCATCGGGGCCACCGGCTGGGCCCTGATCGCTGACGTGGCCGACTCGCTGGCCGCTTCGCGCCGGGCCGCCGCCGCTGGAGAAGTACGGCTGGCGATCGCGGCCGCCCAATCCGAGCTCGATGCGACGCTCGACGCGGCACCGGCCGCACAGGCCCAAGTGCTCAACTCGCTCGTCGAATCGGTGACCGACGTCGGAAGCGGCGAGCGTGCCTACGATCTCGTCCTCGAGGGTCCGCTCGGAGCGGAGGACGTGCCCGTGCGCTCATCGACGGCATTGACTGCGGGCTCCGTGCCGCGTGCGCTCCGCCATCGGGTGGTGACCGAGGACGGCATCTACGCCAGCTACTCGGCGATATCAGCACTGGGGTCGTCGAATAGCCATCCGGCGGTCGTTGTCGGGAGTCGGCTTCATGCACCGCGCACGGGCGACTCCTATGCCCTGTTCTATCTGTTCTCGATGCACGATCAGGAGCAGGCGCTCTCGCTCGTTCGGCAGGCGCTCGTCTTCGGCGGGGCCGCGTCAGTGCTCATGGTCGGCGGCATCGCGTTCCTCGTGTCGCGCCAGGTGTTGAATCCGGTCCGCATGGCTCGGCGCATCGCCGAGCGCTATTCGCGGGGAGAACTCAATGTGCGCATGGAAGTTCACGGCGAGGATGACATCGCCCGCCTGAGCACGTCGTTCAACAAGATGGCAGCGAGCTTGCAGAGCCAGATCGCCCGGCTCGAACGCCTGTCGGTGCTGCAACAGCGCTTTGTGTCGGATGTCTCGCACGAGTTGCGTACCCCGTTGACCACGGTGCAAATGGCCGGAAGCCTCCTGTTCGAGGCCCGCGACCAGTTCGATCCGGTCACGGCTCGCTCGGCCGAGCTGCTCAAGACCGAACTCGACCGATTCGAGGACCTTCTGGTCAACCTCCTCGATCTGAGCCGGTTCGATGCCGGCGCTGCCCTGTTGGACGTCGAGCCGGTGGATCTCGTCGAGGTTGCGCGGGCGGCCGCAGCCGATCGCGTGCTGGAGGGCATCGACGTCGAGGTCGTCGGCGCGACCGAGCCGGCCGTCGTCCAAGCCGATCGACGGCGCGTCGACCGCATCATGCGCAACCTGTTGGCCAACGCCAGGCACTACAGCCAGGCCAGTCGGATCGAGATCGAGGTGGCGCAATCGGATGCCTACGTGTCCCTCGCCGTGCGCGATTTCGGTGTAGGTATGTCTCCAAATGACATGGGGCAGGTGTTTGAGCGCTTTTGGCGGGCCGATCCGGCGCGCACCGAGGGTGGAACCGGTTTGGGTCTGGCGATCTCCCGCGAAGACGCCCTGCTCCACGGCGGCTCGCTGAAGGTGTGGGGACGGCTGGGTGAGGGCGCCGAGTTCGTTCTCACCTTGCCGCGCAGGCCGATCACCGAAGAGACCGATGACGAGCCGTACCCCGTCCTGAGGCCGGTGTTCGCATGAGGGCGGCAATCGCGACGATCGCCATGACGAGCATCCTGGCCGGATGTGCCGGTATCCCGGACTCCGGACCGGTTGAACGCGTGTCTGCACCCGGCACTCGCACCCACAGCACCGTGCGATACGAACCGGCCAGGCCTCGCCCGGGCGCCACTCCTCAACAGATCGTCCACGGCTACGTCGACGCGATGTTGGCATACCCCGAGGCAACCGGCATCGTGCAGTCGTACCTGACGCCGAACGCGGCCAGTGCGTGGAAGTCGACGGCTGGAATGGTGGTCTATTCACAGGTCTCCTCCAAACTGCGGGACGTGGACGGTGATCTTGCCGAGGTGAGTCTCCAGGCGCACCGGATGTTGACCGTTGACCAAGCCGGCCGCGCCTCGGTTCAAGGCGGCAATGCCCAGTACACCCTCAGACTTGAGCGCAGTGCAGGGGAGTGGCGCGTAGCCAACCCGGTTCCGGGCTATGTGGTGAGCCGTCGGTTTGCCGACGACTACCTTCGGTCCTTCCCCCTGTGGTTCTTCGACGCCTCGGGTCGTCGCCTGGTTCCAGAACTGGTGCACAGCGTGGTCAACGAGCAGCTTCCGCTGGTGCTCACACGGCGCCTGGCCGACGGGCCGCAGGAGGGCGTGCTTCGCACATATTTGCCCGGACCAGACAACCTGCACGTGACGGTAACCGGACGGATCGTCCAGGTCGACGTACGCGGGTCCGGCACCCGCAATTCGGACGAGATCACGGCCCAGCTCCTGTCGACCTTGCGCGGAGCTTCCGGACTCGACGGCGTACGGATCCTGTTCAACGGAGTGCCCGAGGGCGATGTTCACCCCATTGACGCCGTCGTCGGATTCGGTCCGGGTCGGCCAGGGTCGCACGTCTACGGAGTCCGCGGTAACCGGGTCGTTGATGTCGATGGAGAGCGAATTCGGTCGGTCGCCGGGCCGTGGGGGCGGTCCGCGCAGAATGCGGTCGGTGTGGCTGTCGATTCCGCGACGATTGCTGCCGTCCAAGGGCCGCGAACATCGGTTGTCATCGGCGCACGCCGGGGCGGCGACCTAAGCCGGATCGAGGGTGTCGAGTTCGCCGATCCGGTCTGGGATGGCGACCATCGGCTGTGGCTGGTGGACAACCCTGGCGACATCCGCATCCGCGTGATCAAAGACGGTGAGACTCGGACCGTGGACTCCGCGGTACTCCAGAGCGGCGAGCTTCCCGTCCAGTCCCTTCGCATCTCACCCGACGACAGCCGCTACGCAGTTGTCGTCCGGGCCGGCAAGCAAGCCGCCGTCGAGGTCGGCGCCATCGAACGCGACGTTGATGGGGCGCCGACGCGATTGCTGCGCCCGCAGGTGGTGAGCCGGGGGATGACGGGTGAGCAGAACGTCGGGTGGGCATCGCAGACCCGCGTCGAATTCATCGCCGACGGGCGCTTCGGACCCCAGCTCTATTCAGCGGGACTCGATGGTGCCGATCGTCACGGCGGGTCGCGCCGGCAGTCCCTACGTGGGGGAGTCACGATGTGGGCGGGTTCGCCGGTCGATCGTGCGGATCGTTGGGCACTCGACTCGCGCGGACGCCTGTGGCGGCGGACTTCGGGCGGGCCTTGGCACTTACGTCATCGCGATGCACTCCTCACGGTGTCCAACGGCCGGTGACCATCCTCCACAGGTAGACGGGATCATCTCGCCAGTTGCCCGATGGTGTCGCACGCTCGGCCCATGGATTGGCGATCGGCGCTCGCCGATGTCTTTGTGGGGATTCGGTGCGCAGCGTGCGGAGAACCTGCCTTGAGCCTGTGCTCCAGGTGCCTCGCCCAGATTCGTCCAGCGCCGCGCATCGTCACGGACGAGCCGTGTCGTATTGCGGCGTCTGGCGACTACGACCGGACGCTCCGGGCCGCCCTTCTCGCCTGGAAGGAGCGCGGGCGCTTCACGCTTGAGGGTCCGCTCGCGCATCTCCTGGCGGCGTCGATCCTGGCCATCAATGCCGACCCTCCGCTCGTCGTGGTTCCCATCCCATCCAGTGCGGATCGGCGACGATCGCGTGGTGCCGACGTCGTCGGTGACCTTGCTCGCCGGTCGGCAGGCTTGCTCCGCGGGATCGGGATGGACGTACGTGCCGCGCC
>Ga0081455_10003131_pt1 | contig 19255 bp, 17 predicted proteins | sample TabmetS3T2R1_FD_70207 | JGI IMG/M metagenome (GOLD analysis project Ga0081455, IMG submission 70207) | Tabebuia heterophylla rhizosphere microbial communities from the University of Puerto Rico - S3T2R1 | ecosystem: Host-associated > Plants > Roots > Rhizosphere ... | reverse complement strand
GGGGCCGGGGGCGAGCCCTCCGGGCGGTGCTGGATCGTGCGCCATTCACCCATGGCGCGCAGCGCCAGCGTTGCGACCACGGCGACGCCGAGGGCCCCCACGATCGCGCCGCCCAGCCCGGCGAGCCCGGCGAAGACCCCGGGGTCGTCGTAGGTCAGGTCGACGAAGGCCCAGCCGATCAAGCCGCCGCACAGGCCCCCGACGAGGATCGACACGAACGCCAGCACCCGCGCGGTGGTGGAGGGCAGGGCGCTGGGCGCGTAGTCGCCGTCCGTGCGATCGGGTCCGGGGGCGGGCACGCAGCCACTCTAAGAGGCAGCGGATCGGCCCGCCCGTGGGCGCCAAAGCAGTACGGCATTTGCAGCTCGGCTCACCGTGGTCAGCGCTGCTTCCGAGGGTCACGTGCCACACTGGGCCGATGCGGGATTGGCTGGTCGGAGGTGGGCTGATCCTCGATCAGGGCGGCCTGTTGCTGGTCCGCAACCGGCGCCGCAGCGGCGACCACGACTGGACTCCACCCGGTGGCGTGATCGACGCCGGCGAGACACTCATCGATGGCCTCACCCGGGAGGTCGCGGAGGAGACCGGCGTGACCGTCTCGCGCTGGCACGGCCCCGTCTACGAGGTGGAGGTGGAGGCACCGGGCCTCGGCTGGCGGCTGCGCGTCGAGGCGCACCTGGCGCTCGAGCACGCCGGCGACCTCCGCGTAGACGATCCCGACGGCATCGTCGTCGAGGCCGCCTACGTCGACGCGGGGGACTGCGAGGGCCGCCTCGCCGCCTGCCACCGCTGGGTCAGCGAGCCGCTGGCGGAATGGCTGTCCGACCGGTGGGTCGACAGCCGCCGGTACCGCTACTGCGTAGAGGGCGACGATCCCCGGACGGCTACGGTCAGCCGCAGGTGACGAGCGGCCCGCAGCAGCCACCCGGCCGCAACGAGTCCGCAGCGGGATCGGCGGCGTCGCCACCGACGAGGACGATCCTGCACGTCGACATGGACGCCTTCTTCGTGTCGGTCGAGCTGCTGCGCCGTCCCGAGCTGCGGGGCAGGCCGGTGGTGGTGGGCGGCACCGGGAGCCGGGGAGTGGTGGCTGCGGCCAGCTACGAGGCCCGTGCCTACGGCGTCTTCTCCGCCATGCCGAGCGCCCGCGCCCGGCGGCTGTGCCCCCATGCCGTCTTCCTGCCGGGCGACCACGCGCACTACGGGACGGTGAGCGGGCGGGTGATGGACATCTTCCGGTCGTTCACCCCTTTGGTGGAGCCGATAAGCCTCGACGAGGCATTCCTCGATGTCACCGGGGCCCGGCGGTCCCAGGGCGACGGGGCGACCGTGGCCCAGCACATCCGCGACGAGGTCCTGACCCGGGAGGGGCTTGCGTGCTCGGTCGGCGTGGCGCCCTCGAAGATGCTGGCCAAGCTGGCGTCGGAGGCCGCCAAGCCGCGGGCCTCGACGGACGGGCCGGTCGCCGGCGAGGGCGTGCACGTGATCGCCGCCGGGAGCGAGCTGGCGTTCCTCCACCCGCTGCCCGCCCGTGCGCTCTGGGGCGTCGGCCCGGCCACGCTCGATCGCCTGGAGCGGCTCGGCGTGCGCACGGTCGGCGACATCGCCGACCTGAACGAGGACGCCCTCGTCGCGACGCTGGGGTCGGCGCACGGCCGGCACCTGGCCCAGCTGGCGCGGGGCATCGATCCGCGCCCGGTCGAGCCCGACCAGCAGCTCAAGTCGGTCGGCCACGAGGAGACCTTCGCCCACGACCACCACGAGCGCGAGACCCTGACCCGTGAGGCCGTGCGCATGGCCGACGGCGTGGCCTGGCGGCTGCGCCGCGCCGGCCTGGCCGGCCGGACCGTGACGCTGAAGGTGCGGTTCGCCGACTTCCAGACCATCACCCGGTCGTCGACCCTGCCGACCACGGTCGACGACGGTCCGACGGTGGCCCGCGCCGCGCTCGGCCTGCTGGTGGGAGTCGATCCCACGCCCGGGGTCCGCCTCCTGGGCGTGAGCGTCTCGGGGCTGGTGGCGGGCGCCGCCCAGCAACTCAGCTTCGACGACCTCGGCGGCCCCTCGTGGCACGAGGCGAGCGGGGCGGTCGACGCCATACGCGAGCGCTTCGGCGATCGCGCCATCGGCCCGGCGTCGGCGGTGGGGGAGCGCGACCTGCGGGTGCCCCGCCGGGGCGAGCAGCAGTGGGGCCCCGACGACCGGGGCGACCAGCGATCCGACTGAGCGAGCGTCCCGAAGGGGGAGAGCGAGCGGGGCCCGAGCGGCCCGGCCGAAAGCCAAGAGCGGAGAGCAACAAACGAGCGAAGCGAGTGAACTTTTTCCCTTGGGTCCTCGCGTTGTCGTTCCAGGCGCCCTGTGGAACACTTGATCGTGCCGGTTCGGTCTGCCGACAAGGGGTTCCGGTGCCGCTATCCGAGGACGAGGAACGCATCCTCCAGGAAATCGCACAGCGGTTCTACGAGGACGATCCTTCGTTCGCGCGTGAGGTGAGCGAGACCACGCTCTACCGCCACACGGTGGGCCGAATGAAGTGGGCCGTCGTCGGATTGGTTGCGGGCGCGGTCTTCTTGGTCGCCACCCTGTCGACCTCCTATTGGCTGTCGTTCATCGGCTTCGTCTGCATGCTCGGCAGCGCGCTGCTGTTCGAGCGCAACCTCCGCAAGCTCGGGCGCGCCGGGCTCGACCAGCTCTCGAAGTCGGTGCGCGCCAACGGCCTGCGCGAGGCCCTCGGCGGCGCCGGGCGGCGGGTTCGCGAGCGGTTCCGCCGCGACGAAGAACGCGACGACGAGTAGCCCCCACTGGCCCGGGTCAGCGTCCCGCGGCGACGCCTGCGTGATGCTGCGTGATCAGCCGGGTCCGCCGATCGCGGCGCCGTAGCCGGCGGACGTCGAACCAGCGGAACACCCGCGGCCACAGTGGCTCCCACCGGTTGACCTCGGCGTTGACGGAGGACCAGGCGCGCTGGGCCTGCGCCACGTCGCCGGGCGTGGGTCCCTCCTCGGCGTATGCGATCCGTTCCATGGTGCGCGCCATGCCCTGGACCGCCTCGCCCGATTGCGGCACCGCCACCACCAGCCGGGTGGCGGTCTCGGCGATGGTGAGCGACGCCGGCAATCGGACGCCCGCGGCCTCGGCCCGCTCCGTCGCCTGGCGCCACGACAGCCGCACCTTGTCGGCCGGGCTCCTCGCCCGGCGGCGGCGGACGAATCGGCGGGCGGCGATGGCCAGGGGGACCAGCAACAGGTAGGCCGCCAGGATCAGCCCGATGGCGATGCCCACCTTCCGCACGCCCTCGGGCAAGCCGGCGTCGTCGGCCTGCCCGGTCTCGCCCGCCCCGCCACCCTCGGCGAGTCCGGCGTTGAGCCGCTGCTCGTCGCCGGCGCTCAGGTCGCCCTCGGTCCCGGCGTTGGTCCCTTCGCCGGCCCCGGCGGCCACTGCGCCCGCGGTTCCACCGGTGGAATCCTGCAGCCCGTTGGCGAGGTTGGCGGGCAGGCCCAACCACTGGTCGCCGCCGACCGGGGCGCGCCCGGGCGTCGGCTCGAACGGCACCCAGCCGTAGCCGTGGAAGTAGACCTCGGGCCATGCATGCGCGTGGATGCCGCGGACCCGGTACAGCGTGGGCTCCTCGGGATCCTGGGCACCCCAGGTGAAGCCGACGGCCACGCGCGTCGGGAGGCCCACGGCCCGCGCCATCGCGGCGAACGCTCCTGCGTACTGCTCGCAGTAGCCACGGTTGGTCTGGAACAGGAACGTCGCCAAGGCGTCGGCTCCGGCCCCGGGCCCCACGGTGTCGTCGTAGACGAACGGTGGGCTACGGAGGTAGCTCTGCAGCGCGATGGCCCGCGCGTAGGGGGTGCGGGCGCTCGCTCGGCCGGTGATCGTCTGGGCCAGCAGGCGCACCTCCGGGGACACGGCGTCCGGCAGCGTTGTGTACTGGTCGCGGAAGTCGGCCGGGATGTCGGCGTCAGTGACCTCACCCAACTGGTCCTCCGTCCACCTGGGGAAAGCCGAGGTGACCTCGTAGGTCATGCCGTCTGACGTCGGGACGTCGCGGTCGACGATGAGGGTGCTGGAGTCAGGGTCCCAGCCGACCTTCGCGTCCCCGGCGTCGAGGGAGCGTGGCTCGAACGCGGCGGGGAGCCAGACGCCGCTCAGCGCCTCGACCGTGACCGTCTGGTGGACCTCCTCGCTGTCCACCCCAGTATCGACGGCTCGGGGCAGTTCGCCGTCGGCATCATCGGTGCCGTACGACGACTTCCAGATCTGGCCGTCGAACTCGTCGAGCGCGGTGAGCCGCCAGTAGGACGGCTGCTCGCTGCGCACCGTGAACACCTCGACGTTGGGTTGCTCGACGATCCGGGTGCGCAGGTCGACCATCGGGCTCGGCACCACCCGGGTCGGCTCGTCCTCGCCGATGTGTCGCCAGTCGATGACGGCGTCGGCCTCGGCACCGGGCAGCCGGGGACCGGTGACGGCGCCGGCCACCACCGCGACCGCCGCCAGCGCCGCGCCCGTGCCCAGCAGCGACCAGCGCCCCCGATCGCGGTGGGTCGCGGCCCAGGTCGAGGACTCCTCCTGGACGAGGGTCCGGTGCAGCAGCACGAACAGCAGGGCGGCGGCCGCGAACACCGCCGCCGACGCCACACGGCCACCGGGGGCGCCAAGGGCGGCGGCGAATAGGAACAGGGTCGTGGCCGGCAGCAGGGCCTCGAACGCCGCCCGGGCTCGGAACGCGGCCCAGTCGGCCACGAACGCCAGGAACCAGATAGCAACAGCGGTGGCCACGATGAACCCGTTGACCACCGGGGCGGGCGCCTTCACATCCTGGAAGACCCGCCAGGCGGCGTCGAGGTCGTCGCCGAACGCGCTGAGGGTCGCCCCGGTCGGGAGCAGGTACCCGAGGGTGTCGCCGAAGCGGGTCCAGGAGATGAACAGAATCCCGGCGGCGGCGGTGATCCCAGCTGCGGGCAGGAGGGCCACGCGCCGGCGGCGCAGCGTCGCGACCACCACGTGGGCAGCGATCGCCTGGAGGGCCAGCGGGCCCCGGTACGACCCGTCGATGAACAGGCGGTGCATTCCGGTTATGGCGGCGAGCGTCACCAGCGCGAGCGCCACCTCGGTGGCCACCAGGAGGTGTCCGTGGCGCCGCTCGTTCACGAAGCGTCCCCTACGGGCATGTCCCGCACCGGGTTCACCGCCGCGCCCGTGCCACCGGTGCCGCGCACGTCGTGCACCGGCGCGCGGCCGGGCTTGCTGGCGGCGATGGCGCGGTCCCACACCTCGCCGAACGGCGCCCCGGGCCCGACCCGGAGCAGTGTCGCCGAGCCGCCGGCCGGCACCGGGGCGCGGCTATCACCGCTGGCGCCCGCGACCTGGACCACGGTGAGCGAACCGAACCGGCGGCGCAGCCGGGTCACACCGGAGAGCTCGGCCGACGTGGTCTGGGCCACGACGACCACCAGTGCGCCGCCACCGCTGCGGTTCAACAGGTCGAGCATCGTCCGCAGGCTGGCGCTGCCGGCCGCATCGATGACGGCCAGGTGCTCGAGCAGCGCCTCGCTGTGGGTGGCGCCGACGCCGAAGCCGGAATCCGTCCCGTCGGTGGTCACGAGCCGGACGAGGTCGTGGCGGGCACCGTTGGCCATGACCACGCTCGCCGCCGCCGATACCGCCAGCTCTAGCGACACGCTGTCGTGCGCCGCCCGGCGGACGTCGAGCAGGACGGTCGTCCGCCCCTGCCACGGCTGCTCCTGATGCCGCACGAGCAGCTCGTCGTGGCGGGCGGTCGACGGCCAGTGGATCCGCCGCAGGTCGTCGCCCACCACGTAGGGGCGCAGGGCGTAGAAGTCGTCGCCGGTCTTGCCCAAGGCGTGGGGACGGATGGCGCCGGCCATCGGGTCGTGTCCCGATGTCAGCGGGACCGGCCGGATGTCGTCGATCGCCGGCAACACGGTGACCTCGACCTCGGGGGCACCCACGCTGCTCGCCTGCACCAGGCCGAACGGGTCGCTGATCACCACCCGCAGCGGGCCGACGCTCACGATGCCCCGGCGGCTCGTCGGCAGCCGGTACGTGGCGAGCGTGGCCGCGCCCTGGTCGAGCGGCGGCACGAGCAGCTCGGCCCCGGCGGTCCCCGAGACCGGGTCGCGCAGCCGCAGGACCGGCGTATCGGTCCGGCGCAGGTTGCGCAGGCGCACCTCGACGCGGCTGACCTGGCCGGCGTGCACACGGGCGGGGTGCACCGTGCGGTCGATCTCGACGTCGAGGCGCGTCAGGCGCACGTAGAGCACGGCGAACAGCACCAGGCCCAGCGCCACGGCGCCGAACACGTACAGCTCGTTCATGCCGAGCAGGCGCGCGAGCAGCACGAGCGCCACGCCCCCCCAGACGACCAGCCACCCCTGCCGGGTCAGCATCGCGGGGTGGTCACGAGGTCAGTGCCCGCCGGGGACCGGGACGGCGCGCAGCACTTCGTCCAGTGCATCCGCGGGAGACAGGCCCTGGAGCTGCGCCTCGGGGGTCACCAGCAGGCGGTGGGCCAGCACGGGGCTGGCCAGCGCCTTGACGTCGTCGGGGATCACGTAGGCGCGGCCCTGGGAGGCGGCGCGGGCCTTGGTGACCCGGAGCAGGGCCAGGGTGGCGCGTGGCGATATGCCGAGCGCCAGGTGGGCGCTGCGGCGCGTCGCCTGCGCCAGGTCGACCAGGTAGGCCTTGAGGCTGGGGGCCACGTGGACGCCCTTGGCGGCGGCCGACAGGCCCATCACCTCCTCGTTGCCGATCACCGACCCGATGTCCCGGTAGGCGTCGTGGTCGCCGTGGGTCTCGAGGATCTCGAGCTCGGCGTCGGGCGACGGATAGCCCACCGACACGCGCATCAGGAAGCGGTCGAGCTGCGACTCGGGCAGCGGGTAGGTCCCCTCGTGCTCGATGGGGTTCTGGGTGGCGATGACCATGAACGGCCGGCTGAGGGGGTACGTCACCCCGTCGACCGTGACCTGGCTCTCGGCCATGGCCTCGAGCAGGGCCGCCTGCGTCTTGGGCGAGGCGCGGTTGATCTCGTCGGCGAGCACGACGTTGTTGAACACGGGGCCAGGCCGGAAGTCGAACGAGCCGTCTCCCCGGTTCCACACGGTGATGCCCACCACGTCGGAGGGCAGCAGGTCGGGCGTGAACTGCACCCGGCCGAAGCTGCACTCGAGCGACGTGGCGAGCGACTTGGCGAGGTTGGTCTTGCCAACCCCGGGCACGTCCTCGAGGAGCAGGTGGCCCTCGGAGACGAGGCACAGGAGCACGAGCTCGATCACGTCGCGCTTGCCCTGGATGACGTGCTCGACGTTGTCGACCACGCTGTCGTAGTAGTCGGAGAAGGTCGCCCCCCGGGCAGCCGCGGTTTGGCTGGTGGCCACAGCCTCGTACTCCCTCCGTCGTTGGGTGAGCCAGGTCAGGTTAGGCCGCGGACGACCCAAGGCGGGCGCGAGGCCCGCGCGGGGCGACGAGTAGGTTGCCGCGAGCCCGAGCGAGCGTATCGAAGGGCGGGAGAGCCGGGGGCCAGGAGCAGGAAAAATGTCGGAGCTGGTGCTGGCGGTCGACATCGGGGGCACGAAGCTGGCTGTCGGGCGGGTGGACGGCGACGGCGTGCTGACCGACCAGCGGGCGGTGCCGACGCCGGCCGGAGGGACCGCCGACGAGCTCTGGGCCGTGCTGGCGGGGCTGGTCTCTGCCGTGCGGAGGGGCGACGAAGCGGTGGTCGGGGTCGGCTGCGGGGGTCCTATGAAGCCCGGTGGCGCGACGGTGTCGCCGTTGAACGTTCCTGCGTGGCGGGGCTTCCCGCTGCGGGAGCGGCTGGGGACCCTGACCGGCCTCCCGGTCCACATCGACAACGACGCCAAGGCCCTGGCGCTGGGGGAGGGCTGGGTCGGCGCCGCCCGGGGCGTCCGCAACTACATCGCGATGGTGGTGTCCACCGGTGTCGGGGGTGGGATCGTCCTGGACGGGCGCCTGCTCGACGGGGCGACCGGCAACGCCGGCCACATCGGGCACGTGATCGTCGAGCCGGGTGGCCGGACCTGCGCCTGCGGCGCGCAGGGCTGCCTCGAGGCGGAGGCGTCGGGGCCGTCGATCCGCGCCGCCACGGGCCTCGACCCCCAGGCGGTGGGCGAAGACGTCCGCCGTCGCGTCGGCACGCTGGTCGGCCGGGCGGTGGCCACGGTGGCCAACCTGCTCGACCTGCGGCTGGCCGTCGTGGCCGGCTCGGTGGCCCTCGGCTACGGCCACACATTCTTCGACGCGGCTCAAGCCGAGCTGGACGTGCGGGCCCGGATCGAGTTCTCCCGGGGCGCCCGCATCCTGCCGGCGGGCCTGGGCGACGCCGGGCCGCTGGTGGGCGCGGCCGCCGTCGGCCGGCGGGGCCTCGGGCTCGACCTCGGCCTCGGCTCGGGGACCTGAATGGGCACGCCCCCGCCGCGCTGGGCGTGGCGCGCGACGGCCGCCGTGGCCCGGCATCCCTCGTTGTGGGCGACCGCCCTGCGCCAGGCGTTGGTGCTGGCGGCGCCCGGATGGTGGCACCGCCGCCCGTTCCTGCCGCTGCCGGCGCCCGAGTACCTGCGATTCCGCCTGCAGACTGCCTACGGCGGGGAGGGGGACAGGGACCCCGACCCCGACGACCTCCTGACCTACCTCCGCTGGTGCCGGGACCAACGGTCATCGCAGAAGTGGCGACGGAAGGGGTCGCGCCACCAGTAGTTTGTCCGCCACATGGCTGAGCGTCGGCGAGCGAAGCAGGGGCACATCGGCCCACCCGCCGCAGGGCGGTGGCCGGCCCTCGCCGCGCCGGAGGCGAGTCGATGACCAGGGCGCTCGTCCTGAACGCCACGTTCGAGCCGCTGTGCATCGTCAGCGATCGCCGGGCGGTCGTGCTCGTGCTCGGCGAGACCGCCGAGATGCTGCACGCCAGCGACGCAGTCATGCACTCGCCCCGGTTCGCGGTCGCGGTGCCGTCCGTGGTGCGCCTGCGGCGGTTCGTGCGGGTTCCGTACCGCTGGAACACGCCGCTGAATCGCCGCTCGGTGTTCGCCCGCGACGACCATCGCTGCCAGTACTGCGGCGGGGCCGCCGAGAGCATCGACCACGTCGTGCCGCGCAGCCGCGGCGGCGACCACACGTGGGAGAACGTCGTCGCCGCCTGCCGGCCCTGCAACGTGCGCAAGCGCGACCGCATGCTGCACGAGACGTCGATGCGGCTGTTGCGCGTGCCGACCATTCCTCGGGGCTCGAGCTGGCTGACGTTCGCGCTCGGCGTGGTGCCCGACACGTGGACGCCCTACCTCCTCAACGCGGCTGCCTAGTGGGCGAGCGCCCACTGGTGCCCGCTGGGGCACTCGGCCGTTGACGGGGCCGCCGTCTGGTTGGGAGCTGCGACGGCTCACCGGCCGGGCCGCCGACCTCCACGCCGAGCCGCTCCCGGACGCGCCCGGCCGGGCGGTGTGGGTGCTCGACGCGACGGCGCCCGCGGTGGTCCTGGGCTCCACGCAGTCCGAGGAGCTCGTCGACGGCGAGGCGGCAGCCGCAGCCGGCATCGACGTGGCCCGCCGCCGGTCGGGTGGCGGGGCGGTGCTGGTGCTCCCGGGCGAGATGGCCTGGGTCGACGTGATCCTGCCCGCCGGCGACCCGCTGTGGGACGACGACATCGCCCGCGCCGCCCACTGGTTGGGCCGGGCGTGGCAGTCGGCCCTGGCGGAGCTCGGCGTCGGGTCGACCGAGGTCCACGAGGGCGCGCTGGCGTGCGGCCCGCTGGGCCGCCTCGTGTGCTTCGCAGCTGTCGGGGCCGGCGAGGTGACCGTCGCCTGCGGCGACGGGCCCCGCAAGGTGGTGGGCGTCAGCCAGCGCCGCACACGGGCCGCAGCCCGCTTCCAATGCGCGGCATACCGCCGATGGGACCCGGACCCGCTGGCCCAGTTGCTGCGCCTGGATCCCGAGGGCCGCAGGGCCATCGCCGGTGCTGCGATCGGCACCGACCGGGACCCCGCCGCCCTGGTCGACGCGTTCCTGCGCCGGCTCCCGGCCTAGCCCACGCGCCGTCGGCGCTCGGTGGCCAGGGCCCTCGGGACGCCGGAACGAGCGGCCGCGCCTTGTCATGTGGGGTGCAGTGGGGTAATTTCCCACGAAGTGGAGAGCCCTGGTGGACCGGGACCGCAAGTCGAGGCCGCAGCCGCCGCTCCGGCGCGCCCCGAAGGCGTCCGCTGGTTCATGGGCTCCTACGAGCACTCGGTCGACGACAAGAACCGGCTGGTGCTCCCGGCGACCTACCGCGGCCGGCTCGCCGACGGTGCCTACCTCGGACCGCTCGACGCCTTTCTCGGACTGTGGCCGGCCGAGGGCTTCGGGGCCGTCATCCAACGCTGGGAGGACGGCATCGGGCTGGGCATCGTCTCCGAGGAGGCGTACGACGCCTTCTCCGCCGCGACCTTCGAGGTCCAGCCCGACGCCCAGGGCCGCATCGTCGTGCCCCGCTCGCTGCGGAGCTTCGCCGACCTGGCCGGGCCCGTCATGGTCGTCGGCGCCCGCCAGCGGATCGCGGTGTGGGCGCGGGACCGTTGGGACCGGCGCATGGACTCCATCCCCGAAGGGCCTGACACGGCCGTTCGCCAGGCGGCGCGGGACCTCAAACTGTGAGCCGGCTCCCGGTCATCGCGGCCTGCAGCCGAGTCGGATTGTTCCCGGGTGTCGCCCCGCGCGCCGATCGGCCCCCGGCCGGCGCGGTGGAAGGCCCCTTCTCCGCTTGCTTCCCACCGAGCCCGTCCCGGGGAGACATCCCGCTGGGCGCCGTCGAACGGGGATGCCGGTGAGCGGGGCGGCACCCCAGGGTGACGGGTTCGTCCACCGTCCCGTCCTCGTGGACTTGGTGGTCGAGCTGTTCGCCCCGGTCCCCCCCGGGGTCGTGGTCGACGCCACCGTGGGCGGCGGGGGCCACGCCGAGGCGTTGCTCGACGCCCATCCCCACCTGTCGCTCGTCGGGCTCGACCAGGACCCCCACGCGATCGACGCCGCCACCGAGCGCCTGCAGCGCTTCGGCGCCCGGGCGACGCTGCGCCACCGCCGGTTCGACCAACTGCGAGCGGTGCTGGGCGAGCTCGGCCACGCCGCCGCCAGCGCCGCCCTGTTCGACCTCGGCGTCAGCTCCCCGCAGTTCGACCGGCCCGAGCGGGGCTTCAGTTACCGGGCGGCCGGCCCGCTCGACATGCGCATGGATCCCGGGCGGCCGGTGAGCGCCGCCGACCTGGTCAACGGCGCCCCCGAAGGGGAGCTGACCCGCCTGCTGCACGCTTACGGCGACGAGCGTTACGCACGCCGGATCTCCGCCGCCATCGTGGCGGCGCGCCCGATCACGACCACCGAGCAGCTGGCCGAGGTCGTGCGCGACGCCGTGCCCGCACCGGCCCGTCGCCGAGGGGGGCACCCCGCCCGGCGCACGTTCCAGGCCATCCGCATCGCAGTCAACGACGAGCTGGCCATCCTTCCCGCCAGCCTCGACGATGCCATCGACCTGTTGGTCCCCGGCGGCCGCTGCGTGGCGCTGGCGTACCACTCGGGCGAGGACCGCATCGTCAAGGACCGGTTCCGGCTGGCGGCCGCCGGCGGCTGGACCGGGCCGTCCCATCTGCCCACGCCCCCCGACGTCCGGCCGGCGGTGCGTCTGCTGCGCCGGGGCGCCTGGCGGCCCGGCGCCGACGAGGTCTCCGCCAACCCCCGCGCCGAGGCAGCCCGCCTCCGTGCCGTCGAGAAGCTCGCGCTCCCGGAGGTGGCGTGATGGCCATCGCCCGCGTCGCCCAGCTCCCCAGCGCGAGGCCCGCCCGGGACCGAGACCGCCGCGACCGGCACCTCCGGGTCGTCCCGCCCAACCACCGGGCCCGTTCGGCACTCCGGCTCAGCCCCCGCGCCGGCGTGCTGCTCACCATCTTGCTGTTCGTCGCGCTGTTCGGGGTGGCCGTGAGCCACGCCCTGCTCATCGAGGGCCAGGCCAGGGTCGACGACCTGGATCAGCAGGTCGCCGCCGAGCAGGCGCGCTACGAAGAGCTGCGGCGGGAGGTCGCGGAGCTGGAGGCTCCCCAGCGGATCCTGGGCGAGGCCACCCGCAAGCTGGGCATGGTGCCGGCCGGGGACCCCGTGTGGCTCTCGCCCGACGAGCCGGCGCCCACCGACGAGCTGTCCGACGATCCTCCGCCCGAGTCGCCCGACACGAGCGCCGCCCGTGTCAAGCGCTACCTGGAGCCGACGGGTTGAGCCCCAGTGGTACCCGCACGCGTTCCGGTCGTCGTCCAGCGGCACGTGACCGCACCGCGACCACCAGGTCGCGGTCGCGGACCCCTCCTCCGGGTCGGACCAGGCGAGCCAGCCGCGGGCCTCGCCTGCTCCGGCCCGGCGATCCTCGCTATCGCTCCCTGAGCCTCCTGGTCGCGCTCGGGCTCCTGTTCGGGGTCGTGGTGTTGCGCCTCGCCTACGTCCAGACGGTCGGGGCGCACCAGTACGTCGCCTACGGCGAGGAGCAACGCATCGAGCCCATCGCGCTGCCGGCTGCGAGGGGAACGATCTTCGACCGCAACGGCAAGGACCTGGCGCTTTCGACGCCGGCGAAGAGCGTGGGGGCCGATCCCAGCGTGATCCGCGACCGGGCGGCCGCGGCCCGGAGCCTGGCGCGGGTCCTGAGGATCCCGGGGCACGAGGTGGCGAGCAAGCTCGCCACCGACACGCACTTCGTCTACCTGGCTCGCCAGGTCGAGGACGACGTGGCCGAGCGCGTCGAGAAGCTGGACATCCCCGGCGTGCTCATCTTCGACGAATCGGCCCGGCTGTTGCCGGCCGGCGACATGGCTCGCTCGCTGATCGGCAGCGTCGACCTCGACAACGTCGGGGTGGCCGGGCTCGAGCTGCGCTACGACGACCAGCTCGCCGGCGACCCCGGCGAGTACATGGTCGAGCGGGACCTCGAGGGCCGGACAATCCCCGGTGGGCGCCACCTGATCGACCCCGCCGAGCCCGGGGACGACATCGTCCTCACGATCGACCGCAGCCTCCAATACGCCACCGAGGGGATCCTCGCCGAGCAGGTCCGGGCCACCGGCGCCAAGGCGGGCTGGGCCGCCGTGATGGATCCCCGGAGCGGCGAGGTGATGGCTCTGGCGAACGTCGAGACCGACCCGAAGACGCACGCGGTGAGCAATACGGGCAACAACCTGGCCGTGACGCAGAACTTCGAGCCAGGCTCGGTCAACAAGGTGATCACCATGGCGGGGGCGCTGGAGGACGGGCTGGTGGCGTCCGACACGGAGCTCCAAGTGCCCGACACCCTGCACGTCGCCGACCACGTCTACACCGACGCCCACTCGCTCCCGCCACGGATGACCGCGAGCCAGATCCTGTCCCGGTCCTCCAACATCGGGACGATCGAGATCGCCCAGCGACTGGGGATGCCCCGGCTGGACGAGTACCTTCGTCGCTTCGGGTTCGGCCAACCGACCGCCCTCGGCTTGCCGCACGAGGAACCGGGGATCCTGCTCGATCCCGACAACTGGTCCGGAACGTCGATCGGGTCGATCCCGATCGGCCAGGGGATCTCGGTCACCGCCATGCAGATGCTCCTCGCCTACAACACGATCGCCAACGACGGGGTCTATGTGCCCCCCACGTTGCTGCGGGCCACGTTCGATGCCGAGGGCAAGCGCCACCCCGCGGTGCCCGCCGAGGGGAGGCGGGTGGTGTCACCCACCACGGCGGCGCAGGTGCGGGAGATGCTGGCCCAGGCGGTCACCTCCGGGACCGGCCAGGCCGCGGCCATCGACGGCTACCACGCGGCGGGCAAGACGGGTACGGCGCGCAAGCCCCAGCCGGGCGGCGGCTACCGGGACGCCCAGGGCAACTACCACTACGTCGCCAGCTTCGCCGGGTTCATCCCCGCCGACGATCCCCAGGTGTCGATCATCATCGTCATCGACGAGCCGACCACGTCGGCGTACGCCAGCGACGTCGCCGCGCCCGCCTTCGCCAGCATCGGCCGCCAGGCGCTTCGGACCATGCGGATCGCGCCGCCCGCGGCCGCCGGGGCGGTCGGCACGCTGCCGCCGCTGGAGGAGCCGAAGGTGCGGGCCCAGCCCGCCCTGCCGCCAACCACAACGACCACCGCGACGACCGTGCCGGGCGCGATCCCGGCGACGGCGCCGACGGCATCGCCGACGACGCCGACGACGGCGGCGGGACAGCCGGCCACGGCGACCACGGCGCCCGTTGCCGCCCGCGGCGGCTAGGCGGCTAGGCACTACCCCGTGTTGCTCGGGCAATTGATCGCCGCCTACCCAGGCGCGCGGCGTGGCGGCGCTGACGCCGACCCGGATGTGAGCGCCGTCGCGCACGCCACGGGTGGCGTAGGTGCGGGGTCGCTGTTCTTTTGTGTCCGAGGCGCGCGGGTGGACGGGCATGAGCTCGCCGGCGCGGCCGTCGCGGCGGGCGCAGTGGCGCTCGTGGTCGACCACGTGTTGCCGCTGGCGGTGCCGCAGGTCATCGTGCCCGACGTCCGCCGGGCGATGGGCCCGCTGTCCGCTGCCTTCTGGGGCAATCCGTCGCACGACCTCGTCGTCGTGGGCGTGACCGGGACGTCCGGCAAGACGACCGTGACCCACCTGCTCTGCCCGGTGCTGGAGGCGTCCGGCCGCGCGCCATGCGCGATCATTGGCACGCTGTCGGGTGCCCGGACGACGCCCGAGGCCACCGACCTGCAGGCCATGCTGGCCGCTCAGCGGGATCGGGGGAGCTCGGGAGCTGGGGTCGGTCGGGGGGTCGGAGCTGGCCGGGGAGCCGTGGCAATGGAGGTGTCGTCGCACGGCTTGGCGCTGCACCGGGTCGACGGCACCCGCTTCGCCGTCGCAGTGTTCACCAACTTGTCGCAGGATCATCTCGACTTTCACCACACGATGGACGACTACTTCGCAGCCAAGGCCGCGCTGTTCACGCCCGATTTCACCGATCGGGCGGTCGTCTGCTCCGACGACCCGCGGGGCCGGGAGCTGCTCGCCCGGCTGCGCGCCCCGGGATCGGGCGTGACGGCCACCGCCTATTCGCTGGCCGACGCCGAGGCGCTGGCCCTGTCGCCGGCGGGAGCGTCGTTCCGCTGGCGGGGCGAGCCCGTCGAGCTGGCGCTGGCGGGTCGCTTCAACGTGACGAATGCCGTCGCCGCCGGCGCCGCGGCGGAGGCGCTGGGCATAGAGCCCGACGTCGTGGCGCGCGGCCTGTCGGCGGCGGCACCCGTGCCGGGCCGGTTCGAGGCGATCGACGGTGGCCAACCCTTCACGGTCATCGTCGACTACGCGCACAAGCCCGACGCCCTCGATCAGGCGCTCCGGTCGGCCCGCGAGCTGGCCGTCTCGGGCCGGCGGCTGCTCGTCGTGCTCGGCTGCGGGGGCGACCGCGACGTGGCCAAGCGGCCGCTGATGGGCGAGGTCGCGACCCGGCTGGCGGACGACGTGATCCTCACCTCGGACAACCCCCGCTCCGAGGACCCGCTGGCGATCATCGACGACATCCGCGCCGGGATCCCCGCCGGCGCGGCCGCCGCCGTCGCCGTCGAGCCGGATCGGCGCCGCGCCATCGAGAGCGCCGTGGCCGATGCCGCGCCGGGCGACGTGGTGGTGATCGCCGGCAAGGGGCACGAGACCACCCAGACGGTCGGTGACACGGTGCGCCCGTTCGACGACCGTGAGGTGGCGCGGGCCACCCTGGCGGCGCTGGGGCCGCGGGCCGGCGGGGGTGCGCGGTGATCTCGCTCCTGCTGGCCGGGGGCATCGCCCTGGCGTTGTCGCTCCTCGGGACCCGCTACCTGATCGACTGGCTGCGCGCCCACCAGGTCGGCCAGCCGATCCACGCCGACGTGCCCGACGGGCACACGACCAAGGCCGGAACCCCGACGATGGGGGGCGTCGCCATCGTCGTCGCCGCCGTGCTCGGCTACGGGATCGCCCACGTCCGTGGGGGGTTGGCCTTCACCCGCAGCGGGGTGCTGGTCATGCTCGCCATCGCCGGCGCTGCGGTCGTGGGGGCGATCGACGACTGGATCAAGGTCAGCAACGAGCGCAACCTCGGCCTGTCTATGAGGGCCAAGATGGGTGGGCTACTCGTCGTGGCGATCGGGTTCGCGATCGCCTGCGTGAGATGGACCGACGTGGAGACCACGCTCAGCTTCACGCGGGCCACCGAGCCCGGCTGGCAGCTTCACGAGGCGGGCTGGGTGGTGCTGGCGGTGCTGCTGATCCTCGGCACCACCAATGCCGTCAACCTCACCGACGGCCTCGACGGCCTGGCGGCCGGCTCGTCGATCTACGCCTTCCTGACGATGACCGTGGTGGCGTTCTGGGCCTTCCGCCACCCGGAGGTCTACGGGATCAACCACGCCCTCGACCTCGCGGTCGCCGCCGCCGCCATGGTGGGCGGCATCACCGGGTTCCTGTGGTGGAACGCCCCGCCGGCGCAGGTGTTCATGGGCGACACCGGAGCGCTCGCCATCGGCGCCGGCCTGGCCGTGCTCGCCCTCACGCTCAACGTGCAGCTGCTGCTGCCGATCGTCGGCGCGCTGTTCGTCTTCGAGACCCTGTCGGTGATCGTGCAGGTGGGCAGCTTCCGCTACTTCGGCCGCCGGGTGTTCCGCATGGCGCCGGTGCACCATCACTTCGAGCTCGGAGGCTGGCCCGAGACCACCGTGATCGTGCGGTTCTGGATCCTGGCGATCATGTCGATGGCGGTCGCCCTGGGCATCTACTACGCCGACTTCGTGTCCATCGGGGTCCCGGACTGATGGTGCTTCGTTCCGCAACCGGAGGTTGCGAAACGAGACTTTGGTCGCCGCCTGTCGGCGGCGTCGATCTTCTGTCGATCGACCGGCGGAGCCGGCTCGAGCGACATTGGGGGGCTCCGCCGGAAGGCTCTGCCCCCCACACCCCCCGCCGGCGCTCAGACGGAACGTCAGCGGCCAACATCTCCGCTGGCGACGAGGCTCTTCGATGAAAGGTCTCGTGGTTGGGCTGGGGGTCACCGGTGCGGCGGTGGCGCGGGCGTTGATGGCGCACGGCCACGACGTGGTGGTCGCCGACGACGCCGCCGGCCCTGTCGCCGCGGCGGCTGCGGACGACCTGGGGGTCGATCTCGTGGAGGCGCCGGCCACCGACGAGCTGGCGGCGCTCGTCGCGGGAGCCGACGCCGTGCTACCTGCGCCCGGGCTTCCGGCCCGGCACCCCCTGTTCGCGGCGGCGAGGGCCGCAGGCGTGCCGGTCCTGTCCGAGTTCGACCTGGCCTCGTGGTGGGACGACCGGCCTCTGCTCGCGATCACCGGCACCGACGGCAAGACCACGGTCACGACGCTCGTCCGCGACATGCTGCTGGCATCCGGGCTGGCGGCGGTTGCCGTCGGCAACACACCCGTCCCGCTGGTGGCCGCGATCGACGATCCCGCCACCGACGTGTTCGTCGTCGAGGCGTCCTCGTTCCGGCTGGAGCACTCCCAGCGCTTCGCCCCCGCGGTGGGGACGTGGCTGAACTTCGCCCCCGACCACCTCGACAGCCACCCGGACCTGGCGTCGTACGAGGCGGCCAAGGCGCGCATCTGGCGCGACCAGTCGGCGGAGCAGGTCGCAGTCGGCAACGCCGACGACCCGGTGGTGGCGAGGCACCTGGCCGCCGCGCCCGCCAGGCACGCCACGTTCGCGCTGGCCGCCGACGCCGACTTCCGCCTCGTCGGCGGCGCTGCGCCCGGTGGGCGCCTCACCGGGCCGGGGGAGGGCCGCGCCGGCCCCGTCGAGATCGCGCGCGTCGAGGAGCTGCAGCGGGCGCTGCCACACGACATCGCCAACGGGTTGGCGGCGGCGGCGACGGCGCTGGCGGGTGGCGCCAGCATCGAGGGCGTTCGCCGGGGCCTGCTGGACTTCCGGGGCCTCCCCCACCGGGTGGCGCTGGTCGGCGAGGCTGGTGGGGTGCGGTTCTACGACGACTCGAAGGCGACGACCCCGCACGCCGCGGCGACCGCCGTCGCCGGCTTCGAGTCGGTCGTCCTGATCGCCGGCGGCCGCAACAAGGGCCTCGACCTCGGGGTCCTGGCGGAGTCCGCGGGCCCGATCCGGGCGGTGGTGGCGATCGGCGAGGCGGCGCCCGAGGTGGTGGCCGCCTTCGACGGCGTTCGCCCGGTGACCCGCGCCGGCTCGATGGACGAGGCGGTCCGGGCCGCCGTCGACCTCGCGCGGCCCGGCGATGCGGTGCTGCTGTCGCACCTGGACACGTTGCTGGGTGAGTCCCGCCAGGCCGACGGCGCGCTGGACCTGCTGATCGAGAAGATTGGCGCGCCCGCGGCCGATCTGCTGGAGAAGGTGGCGAACGACGGGACCGACCTCCCGCGCCGGCAGCGCGCGGCGGCCGCGCTGGACGACATCGGCGAGGGCAAGCGCGTCGACCAGGTGTCGCTGTCGATCCTGGAGCTGAAGAAGGCGACCAGCTGCGAGGAGAAGAAGGTCGTCGTCGCCAAGCTGAAGGGCCTGGGCGACGTGCGGGCGCTACCCGCCATCCGGGCCCTGCGCGGCCGCAACCTGGGCCCGCTGCGCTTCGGCGGCGCCGACACGCGCTGCATGAAGAAGGAGCTGCCCGAGGCGATCGCGGCGCTCGAGGAAAAGGACGGCAGCGGGGGGCCGCCACCGCGGCGGTCACGCCGCAACCGGTAGCGACGCGATGGCCCGACTGCACTACGACCCCAAGAACCTACTCACCAGCCTGGTGCTGGTGTTTCCGCTGTTCCTCGTCTACCAGGTCGGCGTGCTGTTCACGCTGCCGATGCTGAACGGCGCGGATTTCCTGACGGTCTTCCTGTTCCACAACCTCGGCCTCAGCAAGGGCGCGTACCTCGCCTACACGGCGGCGGTCGCGGTCGCGTTCGCGATCGCCGTGGTGGTGCTGCGGCGGAAGCAACACTTCGACCCGAAGCTGATCGTGCCGGTCGTCGTGGAAAGCGCGATCTACGCGCTGACGATGGGGTCGCTCATCGTGTTCGTGATGACCAGGGTGCTGCACGTGTCGCCGCGCCTGGCGGGCGGGGTCGCGGAGCAAGGGCTGGGGACGCGCTTCGTGATGTCGCTGGGGGCTGGCGTCTGGGAAGAGACGATCTTCCGGCTGGGCATCATGACCGGCATCGCCATGCTGCTGGAACGGGTCCTGGGGCTCGGGCGCTGGGTTG
>Ga0081455_10003130_pt1 | contig 19255 bp, 17 predicted proteins | sample TabmetS3T2R1_FD_70207 | JGI IMG/M metagenome (GOLD analysis project Ga0081455, IMG submission 70207) | Tabebuia heterophylla rhizosphere microbial communities from the University of Puerto Rico - S3T2R1 | ecosystem: Host-associated > Plants > Roots > Rhizosphere ... | reverse complement strand
AGCTCCGTGGCGGGGTACCACTGGACCCGGGCGCAGACGGTCGAGGTGCCCGTGTGGCTCCCCGCCGGCACCACGACGGTCCGGCTGACCTACGTGTACTCGGTCGAGTCGCCGACCCTGGAGCTGGTGGAGGCCGTGCCCGACACGCCGTGGGCGGCCCCCGCCGACGGTCCGCTGCACCACCTCGGGTTCTTCACCGACGACCTCGCCGGCGCCGTCGACGGGCTGGTCGCCCGCGGCGCGAGCCTTCAGGCGCATGCCCTGCGCGGCGGTGAGCGGGCAATGTTCGCCTACCTCGTCGACCCCGCGGGTACCCGGCTCGAGCTCATCGACCGTGCGCTCATCCCGGACCTCGAGGAGTACAAGCGTCGGAACGCAGCCTGACGGCGCGTGACGACGGTGCCGGATTCCCTATACTCTTTTCGCATGAGTCCGACGTTCGGGATGCCGTGGCCCGGGGCGGAGGTCGCCGCCGAGGCCGAACAGGCCGGGGTCGGCGCCTTCTGCACCGGCGAGTTCGTCGACCACGAGGCGTACGCCCGGCTGACCGAGATGGTCGACGGGACGCGGTCCGCCCGGGTCGGCACGGCGATCGCCTACGCCTTCGCCCGCACGCCCTACGCGCACGCCGCCGCGATCCGCACGCTCGCCCGCCGGGCCGGGGACCGGCTGTTCGTGGGCATCGGCTCCGGCGCCTACTCGATCAACCGGGACTGGTTCGGGGTGCCGGCCGACCGTCCGGTGGCGCGCACGGCCGAGCTGCTCGAGGTGGTCCGGGCGTTCCTGCGCGCCGAGAACGGCTAGCGGATCCGCTACGCCGGCGAGTTCTACACGATCGACGCGAACGTCCGGGCCCCCGTCCTCGGCCGGCTCGACGTCCCGCTGCTGCTCGGCGCGTTCAACACCCGCATGGCACGGGTCGCGGGCCGGGTGGCCGACGGCGTGATCGGCCACGGGCTGTTCACCCGGAGCTGGTGGGAGGACGTGGTGCGCCCGTCGGTGGCCAAGGGGCGGACCGAGCAGCTCGACGGCGGCCCGCCCGTCGAGCACGGCTGGGTGATCACCGCGGTCGACGACGCCGCGCCCGAGCGCGCGGCCCTCGACGCCCGCCGGATGATCGCCTTCTACCTCACGGTCAAGACCTACGACCCCTACGTCTCCCACCACGGCTGGGAGGGCCCGGTCGCGGCCCTGCGCGCGGCGTTCGCCATCGGCTTCCTCATCCTCTTCGCCTTCATCGGCACCTTCACCTACGTCAACTTCGTCCTGGTGCGCGCGCCCTTCGGCATCGGCATGATGATGCTGGGCATCGTCTACTTCGTGTTCCTGCCGTCGATCTTCACGACGCCGCTGGCCGGCCGCATCGTCGCCCGGCTCGGCACACGGCCCACCTTGCTGGCGTCCTTCGCAGTCGCCGCCGCCGGCCTCCCGCTCCTGCTGGGCTCCAGCTTTGCCGGCTTGCTGATCGGCCTCGCGCTCGTCGCGGTTGGCACCTTCTTCGCCCAGGCGACGGCGACCGGCTTTGTCGGCCGTGCCGCCACGACCGACCGCGGCGCCGCGAGCGGCCTTTACCTCGCGAGCTACTTCCTGGGCGGCCTGGCCGGCAGCGCCGTCCTGGGACAGATCTTCGACCGGCTGGGCTGGACGGCCTGCGTGATCGGCATCGGTCTCGCCCTGCTCATGGGAGCGCTCCTCGCGATGCGGCTCACGCGTCAGCCTGCGCGAGCAACGGAGACCGCGGCAGCGTCATAGTCATAGCGGCAGGCCATCGACCCGATGCGCCAACGGCATTTCAACGCGCTTCGATCGGCCATCAAAGTGAAGCTCCAACGTCGAGGAGAATTCCATGTCCATCAGCTTTTCGCGTATCTGCGCGGCAGCATTGCTCTCTTTCACTCTGGTCCTGCTACAGGCACCACCGGGTCGCGCCGAAGGCGTCAAAGCGACGGCCAGCGAGTCGGGCGTCATCGCCGTCAGGAGCGCCTACGACGTCGACGAAACCGTCACACGCCTGAAGAAGGACATCGCCGGCAAGGGCATCGTGTTCTTTCAGGAGATCGACCAAGCCGCTCTCGCCGCCAAGGCCGGGATCGAGCTCAAGCCGTCGGTCTTGCTGATCTTCGGCAATCCGCCGCTCGGCACGCAGTTCATGACCGCCAATCCGCAGGCCGGGCTCGACTGGCCGGTGCGCATGCTGGTCTATCGCGACGCAGCCGGTGCGGTGTGGGTGGCGTGGACCGACTTCGCGTGGATCGCCAAACGCCATGGCATTGCTACCCGCGAGGCACAGTTCCACATGGCATCCGAGGTCGCCGCTTCGATCGCTGAGAGCGCACGCAAGAGGCCCTGAGACGCCTGCATTGGCGGGGTCATTCTAGCCCCGCGAGGCTGAACGCCTCGCGGTACCGTCGCCGGTCCTCATCGCGCGCATACACCGCCACATCCAGAGTCGCGCGTGAGAGGCCCGGCTCGAGGCGCATCAGGTTCTGGAGAGCTGCCTTTGCCTCCGCCATTGCGCCGCCCAACGCGCCGTTGACCACGACCAGATGATAGGCGCCGGCGCTGTCTGGGCTTTGCCGGACCGCCTTCTGGGCAAATTCGATTCCGTCGCGATATCGTTTGCCAACGAAGCAGGCAATCGCCCGGCCAATATTGTTGAGACCTGTTTGAAAGTCGCGAGGGCTGAGGCGCTCCGCGATATCCAGTTCGACCATCGCCTCGCCGCTTCGTCCCAGGAAGCACAAAGCCAATCCAAGATGCGTATGGGCGAAGGCAAAATTCGGATTGAGCGCGATGGCATTCTGGAACTCCGCGACGGTATCCTCGAGTTCCAGACGCTGGCGATGTATGTGCCCCAAGGCGACGTGCGCCCAGGGGTTGTCCATATCCAGCCGGAGGGCCTTTTGCGCGGCATCCCAGGCCAGCGGCAGAACGCTTTCCGTCGGTTGCCAGCCCCATGAATTGGCCAGAGATAGCGAGAAGGCCAGGAGACTGTAGGCCTGCGCATAGGTGGCATCGATTGCGATTGCCTTCTTGAGCAGCTGCTGCGCGGCAGCATTGTCATCCTTCGTCATTGCGAAGATGAGGGTCAGCCCGCGGACGACACACCCCCAGGCATCGAGACTCTCCGGAGCCTTGTGCTTTGCCCGATGGTCTTCGGCTGCGTAGAGTTGCGGCTCGATCGTCGCGACGACATTCGAGGTGATCTCGTCCTGCAGCTCGAAGATGTCGGCGATCTTGCGATCATAGCGCTCGGCCCAGATGTGATTTCCGGTTGTCGCCTCGATCAACTGCGCGGTAATGCGCAGCCGGTCGCCGCCTTTGCGAACGCTTCCTTCGAGCACGTAGTGAACGCCAAGTTCGCGAGCGATCACTCGTACGTCGAGGACTTTGCCCTTGTAGACAGAGCTCGAATTACGCGCGATCACGAAGAACCAGTGAAGCCGCGATAGCGCTGTCGTGATGTCCTCGGTGATCCCATCGGCAAAATGCTCCTGTTCCGGATCGCCACTCATGTTCTGGAAGGGAAGCACCGCAATCGATGGCTTGTCGGGCAACGTTAGTGCCGGCCTGCTCTGCTCGGCCGTCGCGTCCGACAGCACGCGATACACGCGCACCGGCCGCGCGATGTGCTTGAGATGTTGCTCGCCCATGTCCTCGAAGCGGATATCGAGCTTGTCGCGTACTTGCTGATATGACGACTCGGAAAGGCATATGCCGCCTGGCTCGGCGATACCCTCCAGCCGGGCGGCGATATTCACACCGTCGCCCAGGATGTCGTCGCTTTCGATCAGCACATCGCCGAGATTGATGCCGATACGGAACAGCATGCGACGATCGTGCGGTACCTCCGCGTTCCGCGCCGCCATGAGCGCCTGAACGGCCAAGGCACATTCGACAGCCGCAACGATCGACTGGAACTCCAGCAGGATGCCATCGCCCGTGGTCTTGACGATCCTGCCACCGTGGCTCGCGACGATCGGATCGATGGCCGCGCGATGCTCGCGGAGAGCACGCGCCGTGCCCGCTTCGTCAACGCCCATAAGCCGGCTGAAGCCGGCGATGTCGGCGGCCAGGATAGCTGCCAGCTTGCGTTCGACACGTTCGAGCGGCACAGGCAAGGCCTCCCTGCGCAACGCATGGAGCCTAGCCCAGGCGCCGGGTTGGGTACACGGTCTGGTACACGGGGCTCGCCGACAGCCGCGGTCTAATGCGAGCCGGGTCCGGTGATCAGGCGCGCGCCGGACTGGAAGGTGACGTAGGACCAGAGCCAGTCGAGGATGACGACCAGCCGGTTGCGAAAGCCGATCAGGAACGAGACATGGACGGCGCCCCACAGCAGCCACGCCACCGTGCCGTCGAGCTTCACCCAGCCCAGGTCGGCCACCGCCGCACTCCGGCCGATCGTCGCCATGGTGCCCCAGCTTCGATAGCGGAACGGCTTCGCGACGACTTTCCCCGCGAGGCGCGCCCGCAGCGACCGGGCGACGTAGGCACCCTGCTGCTTGGCCACCGGTGCGAGACCGGGCAGCGGCATGCCGTCGGCTGCGGGCACATGAGCCGTATCGCCGATGCAAAAGATCTCGGAATGGCCGGAGACAGTGAGATCCGGCCCGACCCTGACGCGGCCGACGCGATCGCACTCGATGGCCAGCCACTGGCCCGCCGCCGATGCCGCAACGCCGGCGGCCCAGATCACGGTATCGCTCCTGATCCGGCAGTTCCCGACGACGACGCCGTCGGCGTCGCAATGGGAGACCGGTACGCCGAGGCGGACGTGCACATCAAGCGCCTCGAGCGAGCGCTGGGCGGCCGCGCTCAGCAACGGTGGGAAAGCCGGCAGCAGGCGGGGCCCCGCCTCGATCAACTCCACGCGCACGTCCCTGGGATCGATGTTGCGAAAATCCTGGCGCAAGGCGGCATGTGCCAGCTCGGCGATGGCGCCGGCCATCTCGACGCCGGTAGGGCCACCGCCGATCACGACAAAGGTCAAGCGTCGGCGACGCTCGTCCCAACTGGCCGCCGACTCGGCCCGCTCGAAGGCCGTCAGGATGCGGCGTCGGATGGCGGTCGCGTCGTCGATCTTCTTCAGGCCGGGCGCCGCCGCTTCCCACTCGTCGCGCCCGAAGTAGGAATGCCGCGCGCCCGTCGCGAGTACCAGATAGTCGTAGGGGATGTCGCCCTCTTCGAGGATGACCCTGCGCCTTTTCTTGTCGATGCCGGTCGCCTTGCCGAGAACGACGCGGACGTTGCCCGCCTTGCGCAGGATGGCCCGGATGGGCGACGCGATCTGCGCCGGCGACAGGCCGGCTGTCGCCACCTGGTAAAGGAGTGGCTGGAACAGGTGATAGTTGCGCCGATCGATCACCGTCACATCGGCATTTGCGCCGGCAAGACCATGGGCGGCACTGAGGCCGCCGAAGCCCGCGCCGACGATCACGATACGCGGCCGGGCCATCGTTCTTCTCCCCAGCCTACGCGCGGCCGAACAGGTTGAACGCGACCAGCCGGTCGATCGAGAGGGCACCGGGACCGCGGCTCAGCACGTAACCCAGGATCGACGCCCACATCAGATGCTCGGGCCAGTTCTCCGGATAGACCAGGAACTGGATGGTCAGCGTCATGGCCAGAAGCGCCGCAGCGCCCAGGCGAGCAAAGAGGCCGAGGACAAGCAGGATCGGCGCGGTGAGCTCGACGGTCGTGCCCATGTAGGCGGCGACCTCCGGCGGCAGCAGCGGCAGCCGGTATTCGTCACGGAACAGCCCAATGGCGCTGTCGAAGCTCTGGAACTTGGTCATGCCGGAGCGGAAGAAGGTCGCCCCGACCGCAAGGCGCATACCGAACTCGAGCAGGGACAAGGGAAAGCGCTGCGCCCCGGCCCGCAGCCGGTCAACTCGGTCGATGAAGCGCATGTCGTCGGGCCTCACGTAAGCAATGGTGGTGCTCATGGCTTGCTCCTGCAGCTGGTTCGGCCGCCGAGCCGGATGACTCGGCTGGGGGATCGGGGGGCGCCGGCAATTCAAGCCGGGTCGGCGGCCGATAGCGTTGCGATCAGCTTTGCGACGAAGTGAGCGAGCCGCCGACAATCTTCTCGCACGTGCCCTTCGGCACGCTGAGCCAGGCGTCGGTCTGGGCGTCCTTCTTCGCCGTGGCGGCGCAGGACGAATGTTTCGTCTGGCAATCGTTCTTGCCGGCCTTGGCGACGCCGAAGCACTTCTCGGTCTGGGGCGCCTGCGCCTGGACAGGGGCGTTAGCGAACAGCAGCGCGGCATTGAGAGCGGCGGCGATGGCGAATGCAGATTTCATGGCAGTTCTTCTCCGTCGATTGGGTTGCCCTTTCGGGTGCCAGCACTCTGTCGCAACCCGACGACTGGCTGAAATATCGAGCCTCTATCGGTTCGATACGTTCGGGGCATCGCCGATGCAGGCGGCCCGCTGGAGGCGAGCCCCAGCCAAACCTGAGTCTTGTCCGTGTAGACGCCCGTGCGCGTTTTCGTCATGAATGGGGACAGACGACGGGGGACCAAACGGCGTGACTTACAGGATCAATCTCAATGCCGATATCGGCGAGGGTTTCGGCGCCTACGACATCGGCAACGACGCCGACCTCATGACCGTCATCCGTTCGGCCAGCGTCGCCTGCGGCTTCCATGCCGGCGACGCCAACACCATGCACAGCCTCACCTTGCTCGCGAAGCAGAACAACGTGAGCCTGGGCGTACATCCCGGCTTCAACGATTTGTGGGGCTTCGGCCGCCGCAAGATCGACATGGATCCTCACGATCTCGAGCTGATGGTCGCCTACCAGATTGGCGCGTTGCAGGCGATGGCGCGCTATGCAGGGTTGCCGGTGACACACCTCAAACCGCACGGCGCCCTGAACAACATGGCGGCGGTGCGCGAGGATTATGCCGAGGCGATCGGGCGGGCGATCCAGACGGTCGACGACCGCATCATCTACGTGGCGCTGGCGGGCTCGGAGATGGAGAAGGCCGCGCGCAAGCTCGGTCTCAGGCTGGCCCGCGAGGGTTTCGCCGACCGGCACTATGAGGACGACGGCAACCTCAGTCCCCGCTCCATCCCGGGCACCGTGTTCAAGGACCCCGATAAGGCGCTGAAGCAGTGCCTCAGCATGGTCAAGGACCGCTGCCTCACCTCGCGTCAGGGCAACCGCGTCGACGTCGCGGTCGAGACGATCTGCGTGCATGGCGACGAGCCCACGGCCGTCGCCCTGGCGCGCCATGTGCAGCAGGGGCTCGAGGCCGCGGACTGCCGCATCGTCACGCTGCCCGAGATGTTCAACTGACTGATGCTCACACTGACCGAAGGCGCGGGAGAGCGGCGATGACCGTCCTGTTTCGTTTCCTGTCTGCGCTCGCGCTCCTGGTTGCGGCGACAGGTGCTGCCATCGCCGACTATCCGGACCGGCCGATCACCATCATGGTGGGCTTTGCGCCGGGCGGTACCAGCGATGTCGCTGCCCGCATCCTGGCCGAGCGGCTGACACGATCGCTGGGCGTCGCGGTGGTGGTCGACAACAAGCCGGGTGCCGGCGGCTCGATCGCGGCGGCCGCGACAGCGGCTGCAGCGCCCGACGGCTATCACATCATGCTGTCGGATCCCGGCGCCTTCGCCATCAATCCGATCATGCAGCCACAGAACGCCAAGTACGATCCGCTGGCCGATTTCACGCCGATCGCGCTGGTCGGCCAGTCGCCACTGATCCTGGTCGTGCCGTCGAGCAAGCCCTTCATGACGATCAAGGAACTCGATGCCTACCTGAAGGCCAACGGCAGCCGCGCCAGCTATGCCTCGTCCGGTCCGGCCGGCATCGCCCAGTTCGGCGCCGAGGTCTATCTCAAACGCGCGGGCGATCTTTTAGCGACGCACGTGCCCTATCGCGGCGGCGCGCCGATGATGGAGGCTCTGGGCAAGGGCGAGGTCGATTTCGGCATGGCGGTGCTCGCCTCGGCGGTGCCGTTGATCAGCTCCGGCGCCGTGCGCCCGCTGGCGCTCGCCGCACCCAGCGCCACGCCGCTGGTCGCCAAGGTGCCACTGCTCGAGCAGCTTGGCATGAAGAACACGACCCTGACTTCGTGGGTGATCATGATCGGGCCCAAGGGATTTCCCGCCGATCTCACTCGACGCTTGAATACGGCGATCAACGAGGCGATCGCCGAATCGGATGTCAAGGAACGGCTGCTGAAAGCTGGCATCGAGGCCTACGCGCCCGCGACGCCCGCCGAAACAGGCGCCTATCTCGCGAAGGACGTCGAGCGCTACCGCACCTTCCAGAGCGAGCTGGGGGATCGGCTGACGAAGTAGCGGGAGGCTCGTCAGAAAGGTTTCGCGGCGCAGCGGGTAGTGTAGGCTCCCGGCCCGGGAGAGCCCGGATTGACGCCGCACGACCTTTGCCAACTGCACCCGTTTCTCGCCGCCCTGAACGAGGTGGAAATGCGCGAGCTGCTGAAGCACGCGCATATCCGCAAATTTGCCGCCAATGACGTCGTGTTCCGCAAGGACGATCCCGGCGACGGGCTCTATGGCGTGCTGGCCGGACGGGTCGTGGTCACGGTGGAGTCGGCCGAGGGCAAGGAGCTGATCCTGAACATGTTCGGGCCGGGCGAGTTCTTCGGCGAGATCGCGCTGCTCGACGGCAAGGGGCGCACGGCCACCGCGGTGGCGCGCGAGCCCTGCGAGCTCCTGTTCCTGGGCCGCACCGACTTCCTGCCCTTCCTGCGCGAGCGGCACGACGCAGCCGTGCGCATCATCGCCTTCCTGTGCGAGCGGCTGCGCCGCACCACGGGCCTGGTTGAGGATTCGGCCTTCCTGAGCGTCTCGAGCCGGCTCGCCAAGCAGCTCGCCATGCTCTCGGCCGCGGCGCTCGCGAGCGACCTTGGCATCCGCATGTCGCAGGAGGAGCTGGCGCAGACGCTGGGCGTCAGCCGCGAGATCGTGAGCCGCCAGCTCGCGGCCTGGCGCGAGGCCGGCGTCATCGAGCTCGGCCGCCGCCGCATCCGCGTCCGCGACGCCGCCGCTCTCGACCGCATCGTCGCCGGCGGGTGAGATCAGGAGCGCCACACCAAGGGGGACGCCGATGGACACACCGATCGCCATTCCCCGCGCATTCCGTTCCTGCCTGCTGATCGCAGGAGTGCTGCTCACGACGACGCCCGCCCGCGCCGACGACGCAGCCTACTGCGCAGCGCTGGGCGATCTCGCCTGGCGCTACGTCGCCGGCGGCGACATGGATGGCCAGAGCCGGCCCGATCTCGAGACCAAGCAGGCGATCGAGGAGTGCAACAAGGGCAACACGGCGAAAGGCATCGCCGTGCTGGAACGCAAGCTGCGCGACAACGGCATCACGCTGCCGAAGCGGTCGTAGCGCTCTTCATTGGAAGCGCGGGCCTGGCATGGCCCTTCCTGCCCACGCTATTGCAGGAACTCGCCCCACTCGGTTTTGGCCTCCGCCCACAAATCCCTCATCTTCGGATATTGATCCGGAGCAGTCGTCATCGCGGTAAAGACGCTCAGGGCAATTATCCTTCCTGCCTCACTATCCGACGGATAATGAAGGCCCAGGACTTCCCTGTTTCTCGCGATCCGCTGCGCCAGACGCGTTACCGGGCTTTCAGCACCCGTGGCAGATGGCATGACGTTGGAACCGCCCGGTCCGGCGATCAGCTCCAGCCAGTGCGCGAGGAAGGCTGACTCGGTTGCATGGCCGCTCGGGAACGAAGCATGGCCTGGCACAACGATCGGCGGAATCAGCTCGGGCCAGAGCTGCGAAGGCCGGGCCCGCTGATAGATGTCCTTGTAGTACATGGCAACGTACTGCGCGATGCGCAGCGCGCCTTGCACCAGATAGGCCGTCGCAGGGTGCGTGTTTCGATTGAACGACATCACTCCCTGGAAGAACGCCGTGAAGCTGTCCTTCTGGGCCAGCGCTTCGGCCAGAACGCCCGGTCGAAACTCCATCGCCTCATCCAGGTTCGCCCGCTCCTGAGCCGCTTGCGGTCCCGTCGCCTGAGCAAGCAGCGCCGTGAGCTGCGCCTGCAAATCCGCCGGCGGCTCCCACGCCTGCGCAAACTCGGTCAGGAGCACAATTGAGTAGTGGAATGTGCTCCAGGCACGAGGCGGCTGCACGATGGTGACCGGGATGACCGGATCGATGACAGGCGTGAAGTGCGCGTTGTTGTTTTGCTGCCACTGGAGCGGCGCATTCGCGCTCGGCGGCTCGGTATTTTCGGGCGGCCATTGATTGCCCCGGTGCCAGTCTTCTCCGGGTGCCGTGCCAATCGACGGCGAGCGACCGATCGGTCGCACGACGGCTGGCCGCGTGGTGATTCTGCCCAGCGTGCCGGCGCCATCGGCACCGTCAGCACCATCGGCTCCATCGGCTCCATCGGCGCCGTCGGCGCCATCGGCCAGTCCCAATGCCTTGATCATGTGAGCCCCCTCTGTTGGTCACTGAAACGGCGTTTACGGCGGCAACCCCGCTGTCCTGAGATGATCGAGGTAGACCGACCGTATTTCCTGGTCGCGGAACGGCAGCAGGGTGCGTTCGTAGTCAGCAAGATTGAAATTCGGCTCGAGCACCATAAGCCGGCTTGCGATCTCACGTGCCTCGGCAACTTCGCCCTTGGCGGCGAGCGCCGCAGACAGAACGCGAAGATTTGCGGTATAGGTCGGCCGCTCGCTCAGCGACCTACGGCCCGCCTTGATGGCTTCTTCGTACTCGCCGTTGGCGTAGTAGGCCATGCCAAGAAACATATAGAAGGCAAAGAGGCCTTGATCGAACGGCGACAGCCGCAATGCCTGCTTCGCATTCTGGATCGCCTCGGCCGTCCGGCCGACATAGCTCATCGTGCCGCTCGAAAGAAACCATGCCAGGGCGCTGTTGGGACATGCCGCCAACGCGCGCTCGAAGTAGCCGAGGGCCACGTCGTAGTCGTGGAAAAGGAACGACCTCACATGGCCGTAGGTCGCCAGCGCCAGCGCGTTCTGGCTGTCGAGCTCGATCGCCCTCGCCGCCAGATCCGCTGCTGCCTTTGAATCCGCTTCCCGATCCGTCGACCAGTTCTGGCCGATCAGCACGCTTCGCCAGCGGGCCGCCCAGGCGACCGGCATGGCGAACTTCTCGTCTTCCGCCATGGCCCGCTCGAGGTAGCCGCGCGCCCGGAAGAAGCTCGTCTTCTCCAGGGAGTTGAAGCAGTTGAGTGCCTGAAGCGTCAGGTCGTACGCCGTGAAGTTGTCTGGCCGCTTGCGCAAGGCGCGCTTGAGCTCCGCCGAGCGCACATGCGGGGCGATTCCGGAAACGACACGCGTCACGATCTGATCCTGCATCTCGAACAGATCGTCCGGCCGACCCTCCGCCGTATCTCCCCACAGGCTGACCGCCGACTCCGCATCGTAGAGCTGCGTCGCCACGCGGACGCGACTGGGCGAGCGGCGCACATTGCCGGTCATGACGTAGCGCACGCCCAGATCCCGTCCAAGGGCCCGCAGATCGCTTTGACGCTGACTCAAGGCCAGGGACGAGCCGCGGGCGATCACCATCAGCTCATGCAGGCTCGCGAGAGACACCGTGATGTCTTCGACGATGCCTTCGGCGAAATAGGTCTCGGAAGGATCGCCGCCGAGGTTCTTGAGCGGGAGCACGGCGATCGACGGCAGGCTCGCGTCGCGTCCGATATGCGGCACCGCCGGCGCGTTCGTCGGGTCGATGGCATATGCTCGCACGGGGTCGGGAATGTTCTTCAGGTGGACGACGCCGAGGTCGCGGACCGACTTCCGGACACTGTCCTTCACGAGGTCGAGCACGGCCTGCGAGAACACGATGCCGCCAGGCTCGGCATGTTGCTGCAAGCGGGCGGCGATGTTGACGCCGGGACCGTAGATATCGTCCGCCGTTGGAAACACCTCGTCGATATGGATGGCAATCCGCGCCACCATCGGCGGGCCCGCAGCATTGTTCGCGCCGCGCAGCCTCAACAATGAGCGCTGGATATGATGAGCCCAGGCAACCGCATCCCGTGCCGTCGCGAATTCGGCCAGAACGCCGTCGCCGGTCGATTTTACGATCCGGCCGTAGTGCTTTTCCGCTGCTGGACGGATGACGTCGTCCAGGATGTGCATCCAGCTTTTATGTGTCTGATTGGCATTCTCAGCCATCAATGCCGAGAATCCGACGATGTCGAGAAAGGAAATAGCGCTCAGGCGCCGAGCAGCCGCACCCGCGCTTCGGCTTCCCTCGACACCAGAAGGCGGATCGAGCTCACGCGCCATTCCGATTGCCCTTGGCAAGGGATTCGATACACGAAACTATACCCACACCCAGAAGTAACGAAGCATAACGATCTTTGCCTAGCGTTCAAGGTTCACAAGCGTAGCTGGTGAGCTGAGTCGTGATGCAGTCCTCAGTTCGATCCCGAGTTCAATCGATGGAGGCAGGCAGATGGCATATCCCGGATACCGGCTCTACGCTTTGCTGAAGGCCACACCTGAGCTGAACGCGATCTATGGCAGCACCGCTCTCGAAGAGCTGAGGGCCTACACGGCGCACCTGTTGCAGAACCCGCCCTACAACTGTTCGCAGTCCTTGGCCAAGAGTTTCTCCGTTGTGGGTGCCCCATCGAAGGAATGGGTACCCGCCTTCACCAACGATATCGACGTTTCGATCAAGGACCCCGGCGAACTGATCGTCGTCTACAGCTTCGACGATCCGAACAGCCAGCAGGAATTCTCGGACCTGGCAGCGGACGTCAATGGCCTTCATCCCGATCAAGCAAACATCCTTTCCGTCGGCACCGATATTGGCGTCGATAGCGCGGACCATTGGTGTCCAGGCTCTGCCAGCCTGTCGATGTTTGGCCATCGTAGAAATGCGCGAAGAACGATCCGCGCGAACGGACTTCGAGATCACGGACTAATGGGACGGTCCGTCAACGTCGTCATCATTGACGAGGGCCTCGATAGGCAAATCATCCCACCCGACAACTGGGGCGGCGGCCTCAACTGGTTCCGCAATCCCCAAGACAACGTCGTCGTGGGTTCTGCGTCACGCACCTCGCATGGCATGATGATCGCCCGCAGCATCCTCGATCTTGCCCCACAGGCAGTGCTGTACGATGTACCGCTGATCCCCGAGCGCATCAGATCCATCAACGGCTTCTTTGCCGGCGCAAGCTCCGCCCAGGCCGTCCTCAACATCATAGTCGAGGCAATCGACGCACGACGGTACCACCCACGTTGGGCCGGTCCGTGGATTTTCGTCAACGCCTGGGCGATTTTCGACCGTGCCAGCGAGAGCCCGCTGGGCAACTACACCGAGAACAAGGCACCTGGCGGCCATCCGTTCATCAACAAGGTGAGCGATATGGTCCGGACAAAGATGTTCGACATAGTCTTTGCCGCTGGAAATTGCGGTGAGTTCTGCCCCGGCGGCCGATGCGGAGGATTGGATCTCGGCCCCGGCCACAGCATCTGGGGCGCCAATGCCCTTCCTGACGTCATCACGAGCGGCTCGGTGCTGACGGACGAGACATGGGCTGGCTATTCATCTCAGGGTCCGGGACCCAACATCAACGGTCTCGCCCACGACAAGCCGGACCTCTGTGCTCCCAGCGACTTCTGCGAGACGTACGATGCCTCCGTCCGCAACTCCGGCACATCGACGGCCTGTGCCGTCACGGCGGGCGTTGTCGCTGCGCTGCGCACCAACCCTGCCTGGAGTCAGATGGAAGTACCGCCGTCCCGTTTGAAGCAGGCTCTGACCGACAGCGCTCGGCTGACACATGGGCCGGGATGGAATGGCCGCCTGGGGAACGGTATCCTCGATGCTACGGCAGCCATTGCCCGGCTACCTTGAGCAGAAACGAACTGGTGGAAGGCCCACGTCGTTACACCCAACGTCAAGCTAAGGCGATGCCTGAACGGTGCCTAGATCGCCGCCGCACGGACCTGCTACTGCAACAACCGCCTGCATCGATTGACGAACCGCACCGGACTTTCTAGCGTCTTGCGGGGTGTGAGCGCGGGGGGCCAACCAATGGCATCGAACCATCAGGATACCGTGAAGGCGATCTTGAAGGCGTGGATCGCACGCCGCTACGATCTGATTTACCCTTACCTGGCCGACGACGTTGTCTATGCCGTGTGTGCGGGCGCAGCCAAATCGATCTGTCACACGCCCGGCATTTTCCTCGGCAAGGAAAAGGTCAAACTCTGGTACGATTCCCATACTTTGGTGCAGTCCGTATACGGTGAAGCTGCGGTCAATCCTTTCTGCGGCTTTGTCGCGCCGCCCCAGGTGATCACTTTCGAGGACACGACTCAGAATGTCGTGTTCGCGATCGGCACCGTCGGGCTTGGCGTGGAGGGCGAGCTACCCTGCCAATGGATGTCGACCTGGCGGCTCGAGAACGATCTGGTCTCCCGCATGATTCTGGTCGCCGATTCCGTCGGCGGCCTCGAACCGTTCCAGAAGGCGCGCGAGGACGTGATCGCGAAAGCGCAGGCCGGCGTCCTGGCGTCGCTCGGTCCCGAGCCGTTGGCGCCGTGATCGTCCGCGCCTAGGCGACGAAGGACGACCGTCGCTCGTCATCGGCTGGGCGCGCCCAGTCGGCATCGGCGAACTTCCACGAGAGCCCGATCATCTCGTTCAGCCGGCGGGCGCGCCGGGCGATGGCTGCACGCTCGCGCGCCGGCGCGTTGGAGCGCCAGGCGACCTCCGCCAGCACGGCATGCGCCCAGGCCGAGACGCCGCGATAGTGGTTGGCGCGCGCGATCGGCAGGATGTCGCCGATGATCTGGGCGGCACGGTCGAGACGGCCTGAGTGGTTCTCCGCCATCGCCCAGTGCAGCTTGCTCCAGCACCAGATGTGCGGCATCTCGACCGCGTTCTCGCACGCCTCCTCCGGCCGCACCGCATCGAGCGTCTCTCCACCCACGACCACCCTGAGATAGCGCAGGCGACAATCGATCATCGTTTCGAGCAATCCGAGCCGCTGGTCGCGGACATGCTCCATCGCCTGCTCGAAGCACGGCAAGGCACCGGCGAGATCGTTGCCGATCAGCCGGCCCCAGCCCTGCCCGAACCAGGCGACGCCGAGATCGAACGGCCGTTGCGTCTCGCGCGCGATCTCCACCGCGAGAGCACCTGAACGCTCCGCCTCGCCGCGCTCGTGGCGATAGGCTTGGGCGTGGGAGAGCAGGCTTGCGAACAGCACTGACGCCGTGCCGGTGAGCTGGAAGCGCTCGTGCCGGCCCGATACCAGAAGCTCGTCGAGCGAGCGCGTAGCAAGCTCGACGCACTCGGCGTAGTTGGAGGCGAATTCATGCCCCTGCGCCAGCACGTAGGTCGCGACGTGGCGCGCGCCCTCCTGGCCGATCTCCTCGGCGAACCGGCGGGCCTCGGCGGCCTTGGCGCGGCTCAGCCGTACGTTGCCGCAGATGTTCTCGACATGGGCAAGGCTCAAGAGCCGCGCCAGGCGCGCGCCTGGCTCCTCGGCTTCGGACTCGACCGGTGCCACCTGGCTGAGATGGAAATAGAGCCGCTTGTATTCGCCGATCGGCGCCAGACAGAGCCGCATCAGCATGCGGATTTCGCTCTGGCGCTTCGACCGGTCAGAATCGTCGGGCTGTTGCAGGGTCGCGTCGAGCGCCTGCTCGAGGCAGCTCGCAGCATGTCGGTACAGCGAGGCCTCGACCGCTCTCACCCCGGCCTGCCGCCAGTCGTTGGCCGCGCGCACCCAGTCCTCGGCGCGTGTGGCGTGATAGGCCAGCATCTCGAAGGACTCGCCAAACCCTTCGGTCGAGCCCAGGACATCGCGGATGCGCATATGCAGGCGGCGCTTCTCGGGCCGGATGATGCTGCGCTCGACAATCTGGCGCAGCAGCGAGTGCCTCATGCCGAACAGGACCTGCTCGCCCGCGCGTGCGCGGCGGAGATATCCGGCAGCCTGCAGCGCGCGGGTGGCTTTATTCGCCACGACCGGATCGGCAACGCCCGCCACGGCGGCAAGCAGCTCCTGCGTGCAATCGAACTGCAGCAGGGCGGCGTATTGCAGCAACTGCCGGGCCTGCAGCTCCAGGCGCTCAGCACGGTCGAGCACGATCGAACGAATGCGACCAATCGGTTCTATCTCGCGGTCGGCCAGGGCATGCCGGGTGCTGTCCTCGTCGAGGCTGCCCGACGAGGCAGCAAGCGCCAGCTCCTCGATGAAGAGCGCATTGCCGCCCGTCACGGAAGCTATGCTGGCTTCGACTGCCGGCGCCGACGATGCCGCGAGCACGACTGTGCGGAACAGCTCAACACACGCCTCGTCATCAAGCGGGCCGACGCGCATGAAGCTGATGTTGGCGGCATCGTCCAGGCGCGGCATCGACTTGAGATTGCGAGTGCAAATCAGGAACAGCACGCGCTGGTCGGCGACCGAAGCGATCGCATCGAATAAAATGCCGAGCGATTCCGGATCGGTCCATTGTGCGTCGTCGACGATCAGCACCAGCGGATGGCGATCACTGACGCGCTCGAGCGCGCGCGCGAACTCCAAGCGCAACACCGCCTCGTTGTCGCTGAGCGGCGGCGATGTTTCGCTGCCTACGACATCGCCGCGATCGTAGACGAGCGGCACCGCGAACGCCTCGCCGTCGTCGTGCTCGAGCCGCGTGAGCTGACGCATCAAGCGCAGAATCGCCGAATAGGAATAGGCCAGCCCCTCGGCCACTTCCTCGTGAATCAGGACAACCGAGCCCTGGCCACGCGCCATCTCAGCCAGTTCCTGGCTCAGCCGCGACTTGCCGATACCACTTTCACCCACCAGCACCATGCCCTGCCCGCGTCCGCGCAGCGCAAGGCCAAGCGCGTTCGCAAGCGTTGAGCGCTCGAGCTCGCGATTGACCATCGGCCGCGGCCCCGACTCACCGGCGACGGGACTTGGCGGCGCCGAGCGAAAGCCCAGCACCCGGTAGGTCTCGAACCTGTGCGCGATGCCACGCAAGGTGCGGGTACCCAGGTTCTCGAAATCGAACAGGTGCCGCGCTAGACGGAAGGTCGCATAGGAGGTCAGGACGCCGTTATCGTCGGCCGCCTCCTCGAGGCGCTTGGCGACATGCACCGTTACGCCCATGGCATCGAAGTCCGTCGCGAAGTCCGTCCGAATCCTCCGCGTGAAGACGTCACCCGAATGGACACCGATACGGACCGTCGGTAACTGGGGCACGCTCTGCTGAACGATCTCGTCGCGGATCGCTACAGCCGCGAGCAGGGCCCGGGAGGCGTGATCCTCACGCGCCTCGGGCGCGCCGAAGATCGCCAGGAAACCGTCGCCCTGGAAATTGACCACGTGGCCGCCGAAGCGGCGGATGTGCCGCGTGAGCCGGTCGTGAATGGCGTCCATCAGGTCGGCCGCAGCCTCCGGCTCGAGCGGCTCGATCAGGCTCGAGGAGCCCTTGATGTCGAGAAACAGCATTGTAACGAAGGCGTTGCTGGCCTCCGGCACACTTGCCCTCACCTCCTCGGCAGCAGCGGTCTCCTCAGTCGCCGTGGCCTTCGCACCGCAACTCCGGCAGAAGCGCTCGCCAACATGCAGGGGGCGGCCGCAGGCGGGGCATTGCCGGCCGAGCGCGAAGCCACAGGTTGCGCAGAAATTGTCGTCCCGCTCGACGTCCTTGCCGCATTGCGTACAGACCAGTTGATCCCGCGCCACGGCATCCCCTCACAAGACCGCAGGTTCGACCTTACGACACATGGGGTATGATGATCCATCAAGAAGGGTGAACCGATGGACACGTCCCTCACCATTCCCGACGAATTCCAGTCCTGCTTCGAGAAGCAGCGGGCGGCTTACCTCGCCGCCCCCGCACCCGGTCTGCAAGAGCGGCGCTTCGATCTCGCGGCGCTGGCGCGGCTCCTGAAGGAGAACAAGGACGCGCTGGTCGCCGCCATCAATGCCGACTACGGCAACCGCTCCGAGTTCGAGACGCTGTTCGCCGAATATTTCGTCGTGCTGGAGACGATCGCGCACACCTCGAAGCATCTCGGAAAATGGATGAAGCCGCAGCGCCGGCACATCGACGTCATGACCTATCCCGGCGCGCGCAACCGCGTGATCCCCCAGCCGCTTGGCGTCGTGGGCGTGATCGTGCCGTGGAACTTTCCGCTCAACCTCAGCTTCTGTCCTCTCGCCGCCATCCTCGCCGCCGGCAACCGCGCCATGGTGAAGATGGCCACCAACTCGCAGCATCTCTGCCGGCTGCTGGCCGAGAAGGTGCGCGAGGTGCTGCCCGAGGAGCTGGTCGCCATCCTCCCCGGCGTGCGCGCCCAGGACTTCTCGTCGCTGCCATACGATCACATCATCTTCACGGGCTCCGCGGACGCGGGACGAACGGTGATGCGCTCGGCGGCCGAGAACCTGACGCCGGTCACGCTCGAGCTGGGCGGCAAGTCGCCGACCATCATCTGCGAAGACTTCGACGTCGACGAAGCGGCGTCGCGCATCCTCTACTTCAAGTACTTCAACGCCGGGCAGACCTGCCTCGCGCCCGACTACGTGATGATTCCCGAAGCGAAGCGGGATCAGTTCGTCGCCGCCGCCAAGCGCCTGGTGCCGCAACGCTATCCGGACACCAACCAGCAGAGCTACACGTCGGTGATCGACGAGAAGTCGTATCGCCGGCTGCGCGCCACGCTCGAGGACGCCCGTCAGAAGGGCGCGCAGGTGATCTCGCTCGTGCCCGACATGCCGTTCAACGACCAGCTCCGCAAGATCCCGCCGCACCTGGTGACCGGCGTCACCGACGACATGACCGTCATGCAGGAGGAGATCTTCGGACCCGTGCTGCCGGTGAAGACGTACCGCAATCTGGACGACGTGATCGGGTACGTGAACTCGAAGGACCGGCCGCTCGGCTTCTACATCTTCACCAACGACAAGGCGACGGAAGAGAAGCTCCTCTACTCGACCATCTCCGGTGGCGTGACCATCAACGGCTGCATGCTGCACGCCGCGCAGCACGACATGCCGTTCGGCGGCGTCGGCGCCAGCGGCATCGGCCACTATCACGGCTACGAGGGCTTTCTCGAGTTCAGCAAGATGCGCCCGGTCTTCAAGAGCCCGCGCTTCTGGTCGATGAACCAGTTCTACCCGCCGTACACGGCCAAGCACCGCCGCCTGCTGAACTTCCTCATCAAGTACAAGCCATAGCGCACTAGCGCAGCGCGGCGGCGCCCCAGACGAAGAGCAGCGCGGCG
>Ga0081455_10003129_pt1 | contig 19259 bp, 17 predicted proteins | sample TabmetS3T2R1_FD_70207 | JGI IMG/M metagenome (GOLD analysis project Ga0081455, IMG submission 70207) | Tabebuia heterophylla rhizosphere microbial communities from the University of Puerto Rico - S3T2R1 | ecosystem: Host-associated > Plants > Roots > Rhizosphere ... | reverse complement strand
TGATCACGTACAGTGCGGAGGAGTACGAGGCGCTGGCGGTGCGCCTCGCCCATGACAACGCACTGCTGTCCGGACTGCGTCGGCGCATCGCGGAAGGGCGGGCGCGCTCGCCGCTGTTCGATGCGGCAGGCCTTTGCCGCAACATCGAGCGGGCCTACGAGGCCATGATCGAGCTGAGCCGCGCCGGCAAGCGGCCGGAGGAGATCGCCGTCACCGAGGCGACGCTCGCCGCGGCACGCGCCGACCTGGCCGAGGCCGAGTCCAACTACCGCCGCCAGATGGAGCTCGTGGAACGCAAGGTCGTGTCGGAGGCCACCGCCGACCAGGCGCGATCGCGGCGCAACCAGGCGCAGGCGCGCGTGCTGCAGATCGAGGCTCTGCAAGAAAGCTACGTGCGGGCTTGCTGCCGATGGCTGCAGGTAACGATACACAGCCAGGTGCAGACCGTGCGTATGCGTGAGCGCAAACGCCGCTTCGCTCAGCGACAGCAAAGCCAGAGTCGTGACGAACAGCTTCTGCGCGCGCGGGGAGTGTTCGCGTAGCGTATGCTCGAGCTGGCACGCGATCGCAAGCGCGCCGGCGCCCCAGAGCCAGAGCGTATAGCGAGACCACCAGGCCATCGGCTGCAGCGCGAAGCATGCAGCCGTGAGCAGCATGACGAACGCGACTGGCGCATGGCGTGCGCGCACCTCGGGCTCACGGCGCAGCCGCATCGCTAGCGCGAGCAGCGCGGGTACGGCCACGAGCAACCAAGCATAGCCGAGACCCGACAAACGGTAGTCGAAGTCCAACGCCGGGCCGTTCCACTGCAGCCATGTCAGCAGCACGCGCGTGGGCGGTGCGTGGCCCGCGAGCCGCGCCGGTGTATTGGAGGCGACGTCGAGGATCTGGTCGGCCGTGCCGACGCCCGGCAACACGAACTTGCCGATGCTCACGCGGATCGGCCAGAGCGGGTTGCCGGTGCGCACGAGGTTCCGCAACGGCCAGAACAGTCCGGGCGCGGCGCCGAGCACGAATAGGCCGACGGCTGCCAGCGATGGGTAGCGACGCACGTACAACACGCGCATGACGCACAGACCTGCGACCAACACCAGAAACGGTAAACCCGTGCCCTTGAGCGAGAGCACGTGCGCGGCGCTCATTCCCGTCACGAGCGCAAGCCAGGGCGACGGCCCCGGCGCTACGAACAATGAAGCACAGCAGAACAAGCACACGCACGCGCTCGCGAACGTGGCGTCGACGTAGCCGCTCGGGGCGTTCAGGATCAGCATCGGCACGAGCAGGAAGCTGGCAGCCGCGGCGCGCGCGACGGATGCGCGCACGCCACACACGCGCGCGAGCCAAGCGATCGCCACGGCCGCTGCCGGGATGTACAGGTAGCTGGTGACGCCCGCAAAACGCAGCCTGCCGCTGGCAGCGGCGATGACTGCGGACAACGCCTCCTGGCCCATCGGGTAGCCGTTGCGTACGGGATCGTCGCTGAGCACCCAAGCGATCCGGCCGGCGTCGAGCCACTGCGCGATCACCGGCACGCGATACGAGATGGCATCGTAGGCTGTAATCGGTAGCAACGCCGCGGTCAGCAGCGGGTATGCGAACGCGATCACGCCCGCGACTTGCAACGCACGCAACACACGCCGCACGAGCGTCGAGCTCAGCTGGAGCGCAGCATCGCCTGCCGCTGTAGGCGACGCCGACGCGAAGCGCGCGCGCCTTCGCGCGAGCTGACCCAAGCGCCACGCGCCCGCGAGCGCCGCTGCGATCATCAGCCAGGCCGGCACAGGTCCGGACAGCGGCGTAGCGCCCAGACTGGAACCGAGCACGAGCTCTGCGTGCAGCAACCACGGCAGCGCTATCAGGCCCACCAACCACGCAAACGCGGGCTCGGCCAGAGCAGGATGCGGGGCTGCGCGGGCAGAGTCTGGGCTGAACACGGGCGGGAACTCTAGTTGACCCGGCCTGCGGTTGGAAACGAATCCCAACCTACCGCCACGAACAGCGCCTGAGAATCGAACTCGGTGTACGCTTGGTGTCGTCCGCTGGCGATGACCGAAGCGCTCCCCACCTCCTTCAGTACGGTTCCAACCCGCGCGCTGCGCATCGCATACTTTCTCGCGATCGCAGGCCTGCTCGGACGCATCGCGTGGCTCGACAAGTGGAGCGTGGCGCGCTGGCTGGTGCTGATTGCGTTCCTATCTACGCTGCGCCCGGACTTGCTGCGCTCGCCGAGTGCGCGCTCGCTGCAATGCGGCGCGCTGTTCTTCGCCGGGCTGAGCGGCGCCGTCACGTACTTACCCGACGTCTGGTTCAAGATCGCGTTCCAGCTCAATCACGCCAAGAACTACCTGTGGAATGCCAACGCGTTCATGCAGACCATACCCGGCAACGATGCGGCGTTCTTGTGGCGTCACCGCGTGCCCTGGTTCTCCGATGTGATGGGTTGGATCTACGAGAACGGCTTCGACATGGTGGTGTGGATTCCCGTCCTGCGCTCGCTGCTCGCATTCGACGCGCCCAAGATGGCGCGCTACGCGCTGGGTGCGCACATCCTGCAGTTTCCGATGATCATGCCGTTCTACACGCTGTTCCGCGTGGACGAGGTCTGGTCGGTGTTGGGACATCCGGATCTGTTGCAGCGCGGCTGGGACGACGCCACGCGCCTGAATATCGGCGCGAACTGCTTTCCCAGCATGCACACCTCGGTCGCGTACGCGATTCTGTTGTTGGGGTTGCATGAACGCAGTCGCGCGTTTCGAGTGATGATGACCGTGTACGCGAGCAGCATCATCGTGAGTACGATGTACATGGAAGTGCATTGGATCATCGATGTCGTGGGTGGGATCGGGCTGGGCCACGCGGCGGTGAAACTCGCCGATCGCGTGACCCGCAAGTGGCACGTGACCGCGGCCGATATGAACGCTGGCTGAGCCAGGGCGTCAGTCCAGCGACGTAAACTCGATGGTTGCGAGCTCGAATTGTTGCTGAATGCGAGCGCGTGTGCCGAGAGTCACTGTCGCAGTCAGGGTTCCGCTTTTCAGAAGATCGGGCACGCGTCCCAACTCTTCGCTGTCTTCGCTCGCCCATGACAACCTGAGTTCCGGTGCGATCTGCTCCACTGCCTCCAGATCCGACAGCAGACTGTCCCCGTACGCACCCAGCGTGACGTAACTGGAACGCATGATCGGCGTGTTCCAGGACAATGGATGTGACGGTCGCTCATCCGTCGACGAAGACAGACTCACGGCCACTTCCAAGCCGAGATCGGCTTTGAAACCGTCCTCGGAGTGCAACTGCGCGAAGAATGCATGCCCGAATGCTTGCGTGCGTCCACATTTCAAGGTCTCGCGCACGCGCGCGGAGGACGGGACATCGGCAGTGAACGTGATAGCGGTCGTCTCGCCCGAGCGCCAGTGCATGCTGCCGTTCCACGTTCGATCGAAGCCTGCAAAGAGCGCGCTGGGCGGCAGGCCTGCCAGCTCTCGTCCCGGCTCATACTCCCGCCACATGAACTCGTTGCAAAGATCCCGTGGAGGGCCTTCGGACGACTCGAGTTCCAGCGGCTCGAACCAACAACCCGTCGCCAACATGATCGCGCCGACTGCGATCACACCCAGCCGCAGGTCGCGCAGCAATGCATTCATGGCTCGAACTCCACTTCCCCGATGACGAACTGGTCAGCTCGCGTCATTACCCGGAGCGTCACGTCCTGCACGACCGCCAAGAAAACTATTGCCCGTGACGACAAGGCCAGTGAATTCCGGTTCTTCATGCTTGTGGCTGGGTCCGTGGGCCCGCACTGTCCGAGCTTCAAGTCTAAGACACGCAGGCGGCACGGATTGGGTAGTGCGACGGCATTTTCCGTGGCGAATGCGCACTTCTGAGCGTGCGGCCACGCGCATTCCCAGGGATGGGTCTTGCACCGAACTCGAAATCTGTTGGATTGGGCTCGTAGCTGCCCTTCGCGGCGAATGTGCGGAACATGCCGCGTTCGTGTAAGCCCACGGAGCTCCTATGCGCTCTTCGTCGGCAGCCCTGGTCGTTCTCGCCGTGTGCTTCGGCTGCGGTGGAGGTGCGAGCACGGAGCCGAGTGATGCAGCGCGCGATCGCGGGTCTGAGCCCCAGGAACTAGCGTCCGATCCGTTGCCCGCGCGCACCTGGCGGCTCAGTCATGCGCAGTACGCGCAAGCCGTGCGTTCGTTCTTGGGTGTGACGGTCGACACCTCGGGCTTCGAAGACGAGATCGACAACAGCTTGTTTACGAACATGTCGGGTTCCGGGCTGGTGCGCACGGCGCTGGCGCGCGACTACTACGACAGCGCCGAGACCATCAGCTCCGCACTCAGCGCAGAACAGATCGCGGCATTGATCCCCGGCCAGGCGCTCGGCAACGACGCGAAGCAACCGTTCGTGCGCGCCGCCATACGCCGCGCATTTCGGCGCCCGGCGACGCCGGACGATCTCGCTGCCTACGCCGAAATCTTCGATCTCGGCGCGGATGCGAGCGACGATGCCACGAGTCCGTTCCGAGCCGTCATCCGCGCCCTGCTCACCTCGCCCTTCTTTCTGTATCGCACCGAGATCGGCGGCGATCCCACGCGCACGCGATTTTCGCTGAGCGACCACGAGTTCGCGGCGTTGTTGTCATTCAGTCTATTGGGCACTCCGCCATCGGAAGCACTGCTCGCCGCCGCCGACAGCGGCGAGCTCAGCGAGCCAGCGCGGCTGGCGCAGCAGGTATCGGAGCTACTCGAGCTGCCCGAGGCCGCGACGCAGCTGCAAGCGTTTCTAGCGCAGTGGCTCGAGATCCATCGCTTCGACAAGCTCGAAAAGGACCCTACGCTCTTCCCGGATTTCGCCGCGGCACGCCCGCTGATGAACGCTGAGGCGAACGCCATGCTGGCGCTGCACGGTGCGCTGTCTGGGTCGTTGCATGCACTCTTGACTGCGCCGGTGCTGCCGAACGCTGAGCTCGCCACGTACTACGCGTCGGAGCCGAGCTCAGGGGGCAGCGTGGGATCGCGCACGGGCATCTTGGGTCTGGGCGCGGTGGTCGCGGCGCACTCGCGCGCCAACGTCACGTCACCGACGTTGCGTGGATTGTTCGTGCGTGATCGCTTGCTGTGCCAGCAGATCCATTTGCCGGCTGACGGCGCGCCCAATATCGTCGATACGCTGTTTCGGAATGCGCCGAAGACCACGCGCGCGTTGTACGAACAGCACGCCGCGAACCCAGAGTGCGCGGGCTGCCATGCGCTGTTGGACGCGATCGGCTTCAACTTCGAGGACCTGGATGCGAGCGGGCGCTTCCGTAGCCAAGAAAACATGGAGCCGATCGATACTTCAGGCGAGCTGGTCGATGTCGACGGGGGCGGGCCGACGCGTGATCGCGCCGAACTCGCGTTGCGCTTGGCGCAGAGCTCTCAGGTGGAAGAGTGCTTCGCGCGCCAGGCCTTCCGTTTCTATCTCGGGGCGATCGAGTCGGATCGCAGCGGCGCCGGGATCCAAGCCGCCCGCACAGCCGTGGCGCACGGAACATTTCGCGAGCTACTGATTGCGCTGTTGACTGCGCCCAGTGCGCGCGAGCGAGTGAGGCAGTGATGGAGCGCTTCATGGGCAAATCGATCGCGCGGCGCGATCTGCTGAAATCGCTCACAGGAGGACTGCTGCTTGCGCCATTCTTGCGCACGCGCGCGCTGCAAGCACAGAGCATGCAGCCGAAGCGCTTGATCTTGGTGTTCACCCCGGACTCGCATCCGCGCGAGTGGTGGCCAGTGCCCGCGCCGGGACAACCCAACTTTGCGCTGCAGGGCCCGCTGCTCGACTTCGTCGGGCTCGAGCAACACATGCTGTTCGTGCGCCGCGTCGACCACTCCTGGTCGTTCGACAACCATCACGAGGCCGGCGTCGCGCAACTGTTCACGGGCCAACGCTTCTTCGATGAAGCCACGCATTATGCAAACGGTCCGTCGCTGGATCAGCTGCTGCTCAAGCACACCCAACTCCGCGGCGGCACGCCCATCTCCGATATTCATTTGTGTGCCGCCGACGGAGGCGGCGGAAACAAACGCCACGTGTGCTGCTATTCGGGTCCGGGGCAGCCGATTCAGCGCGAGTGGGATCCCGCGCGTGCGTACCGCTACGTCTTCGCGGGGCCGCGCACTGGCGGCTCTGCGAGTTGGCGCCGTACGCTCGAGGTCAACACCGCCGAACTGCGGCGCATCCAGGTTCATCTCGGAAGTGCGGAGCGCGAACGCCTCGAGTTGCACGTCGAAGCCCTGCGCGACTTGGAACGGCAGATCGCTGGAGCGATTCAGTCCGCAGCGCTTGGCAGCGCATGCAACCCCACAGCCCCGGCCGAAATCGCTGCCAACGATCACGACGAGGCTCGCGTACGCGCCTGGGCCAAACTTCAAGCCGACATCATCGTCAACGCCTTCGCCTGCGATCGCACGCGCGTCGCGGAGCTCGGCTTCGGTTACTCGGGCAGCGCGCACGCTGGCTTATTCGGCTTAGCGACCGCAACGCGCAGCTGGCACGACATCGCGCACTTGAGCATCGATGACGCTGCGCGCCAGCGTGAGGTATCAGTCGCTGGCGCGACGATCAGCGCCAACCAAGCCTATGTGCAATTCGACCGGCTTTGGGCCAGTCAGATCGCCTATCTTGCGCGCAGCCTGAGTGCCATCCCCGAAGGCGACGGGACGATGCTGGACAACACGCTGATCTACTGGGGTGCCGAAAGCGGTACCGATCACAACCATCGCCCGATCGACATGCAGTACGCGCTGATCGGCGGGCGCAACCTCGGCTTCGCCGTCGGGCAGTTCCTGCAGCCTGCAGCTGCAGTGAGCGCACACCAGCTCCATACCAGCGTGTTGCATGCGTTCGGCTACACGAGCGTGAATGGCTTTGGCATCGAGCCCAACTGCGGTCCGCTGGCCGGGCTGTTGCGGGCATAGCAAAAACGCAATTGCCGGAGCCAGCCGAGCTCGCTACAACTCGGCGCTAACTGCGGGGGCTGGCACAAGGATCGTGGCGCAGCGTTCGACTCGCGTTTCGGCAGTTCTCGCTGCACGCTGGCGTGTCGTGCTGTTCCTGGCGTTGTTCTGGGCGCCCAGCATCCCAGGTCCCGCGGATCAGTCATTCGCGATCGTCGGCTGCGACAATCTCAATCTTGGCGGTGTCTGCGAACTGTCGGGTACGCAAGCGCTGCTGAACATTTGGCGCCAAGGGCCCGCCGAAGGGAGCGCGCAACAGTGGCGCGCAGGTCGGATACCGGTCCAGCTACGCCAACCAGCAGAGCCGTGCCCGGCGCTGGAAGGGCGCGCGCCTGGAACGCGATGAGAGCTTGCGAGCCGCCGTCATTGAGCGGCTCGCAAGCGGATGGTCGCCCGAGCAGATCGCCGGCCGGCTCAGGCTCGAAGAGGGCCGCAAGGTGATCTCCTATGAGAGCATCTATCGCTTCATCTATGCCCAACTGGCCCGCACCAAGGACTACCGCTGGCGCCGCTATTTGCCGCGCGGCAAGAGCAAGCGCGGCTGTCGCGGCAGGAAGGGCGGCAGCCCGGCAAGCTTCATTGAAGGCCGTGTTTCCGTGGCAAAACGGCCCCTTGAGGCCTCCGACCGCAAGATCCCAGGTCACTGGGAAGCCGACCTGATGATGTTCTCAAAATACGGCCAGGCCATCCTGACCGTGCACGAGCGCTCCTCTCGCCTGCTGCTCGCCACCCGCCTCAGCAGCAAGGCCGCGCGCGGCGTCGCCCGCCATCTCGTTCGTCTGTTCGCTGCCATGCCGGACGCGCTGCGCCAGACCGTCACCTTTGACAACGGCACCGAGTTCGCCCGCCATCTGGAACTGCACCGGCTTTCGATCGAGACCTTCTTCTGCGATCCTTATGCACCATGGCAAAAGGGCGGCGTCGAGAATGCGATCGGACGGATGCGCCGCTTCATGCCCCGCAAGACCGATCTCGCAACCCTCTCGACCACCCGTTTCCGCCAGTTCGTCGCCGCCTATAACAACACTCCGCGCAAATGCCTTGACTTCAGGACCCCCGCCGAGTCCTTTGCCCAAGTGTTGCACTTCGAGTGTGAATCCACCTCCCGGCCTTCGCCGGGACGACAGCTAGCCCGTAGCGGGCACTACCGTTGCAACCGCAGCCGCCCACGGCCGCTCGGCCGTGGCCAGCCCAATCAGCCGGCCCTGGATGTAGTCGCAGCCCCATTCGCGCAGCATCACGGCGGCTTCCTCGTCCTGCACCCATTCGGCCACCGTCTTGATGCCGAGCCTGCGGGCGAGGTCGATCAGCGTCTGCACGAAGGCGCGGTCGTCGGCGGAGCGCGCGATGTTCTGCACAAAGGCGCCGTCGATCTTCACGATGTCGACGCCGAGCTTGCGCAAATTGCGGAACGAGGTGTAGCCGGCACCGAAATCGTCGATCGCGATGCGGCTGCCGAAATTCTTCAGCCGGGTAACGAAGCCCCTGACATCGTCGATGTCCTGGATCGCCACCGTCTCGGTGATCTCCACGATCAGCCGCTCGGCGACGCCGGGATGGGTGCGCATCAGCGATTCGATCGTCGCTGACCAGTCCGGATCCATGGTGGTCTCCGGCGAGATGTTGAGGCTGAGCTGTACATTCGGCGAGGCGATCAGCTCGGCGACGACCAATTCGAGGATGCGGTGGTCGACCAGGCGGATCAGGCCGAGCCGCTCCGCCACCGGCACGATGTCGGGCGCGAGCAGGATTTGCCCGTCGCCCTGCTCCATCCGAACCAGGCATTCGAAGAAGGCCGGCTCGCGCGATCGCGCGGCCACCACAGGCTCGAAAGCGGCGACGATACGGCGGTCGTTGAGCGCAGTGACGATCTCGTCGGTGACGCGGATATTGACACGGCGCTGCGCGTCGCGCTCGACATTGGGCCGCCACAGCGCGAACGAGCCGGCGCGGCGCCGTTTGGCCGCATCGAGCGTTTCCTGGGCGCGGTTGATCGCCTCATCGGCATTGCGGGCATAGCGCGGCACGTTGACCGCGCCGATCGAAGCCGTCACCGAGACGGGGCCGGATTTGGTCGGCACCACCTCGTCGCGGATCCCGGCGAGGAAGCGCTCGGCGGCGGTATTGGTGTCGTCGACGGTGCAGTTCTTCAGGATCAGGCCGAACTTGTTGCCGGAGAAGCGGCCGAGCACGTCGCCGGCCCGCAGCCGCGCGCGAATGCGCATGGCGACCTCCGCGATCACGGCATCCGCCACGTCGAAGCCGAAGGCGTCATTGACCCGGGCCAGATGATCGATGCCGATCAGCATGAAGGCACAGGCCGAGCGGAAGCGCTTGTTCTCCTCGATCGCCTCGGCAAGGGAGGCGATCAGATGGGTGCGGTTGAGCTCGCCGGTCAGCGGGTCGTGCCGCGACAGTTTCAGGAGCTGCTCGTCGCGGGCGCGGCGCTCATTGTTGATGCGCACCACGCCCTGCGCGCGCCACGGCCGGCCGTCGGAGCCGGCAAACCAGACGCCGGTCTCCTCGATCCAGAGCAGCGGCGCCGACGTGCTGGCGCGCACGCCATATTCGATGCGGTAAGGCACACCTTCGTCGGCGCGTGCCGGCGGCGCATGGGTCAGCGCGTCCTGCCGGATCGAGCGGGCAGGCTCGATCAGTTTTGCAAACTCGGCGCCGCACGAAAGCACCTCCGCCGGGATATCGGCGAACACGACAGGCGCACTGTCGCTCCAGGTGAGGCGGTCGCTGCCGATCTCCCAGACAAAGCTGGCCTGCCCCAGCGACGCCAGGATTTCGGTGGCTTGCGGGACAGACGGCATCAGGGTCGCCTCGTTTCGGGACAATGCCCGGGGTGATTCTTCACCCCAAAGATAGGGCTAGTGGTCGCCTTGACCCTAGGTAAAGTTGATTAACAGTTCACAAACCATGTTTGCAGGCCGTCGGAACCAATCGGCCCGCCCAGGCACAACTCTTGCGAGGAGTTATGAAAGGCGGATCGAACGTCCCGAAACGTGACGGATTGGCGATGACAGGCACAGAGCGAGCCGAAGTGATTATCGACGCGGAGGTCGTGGACATTCCGGCCACCTCGATGGAGCTCGTGCCGCTCTCCGCCCGCCCCGACGTCCAGCCCATCAAGCCGCTGATGCGGCCCGATGCCAGCTTTCTCACCCAGCTGATCGCAACTGCCGACCAGGCCCCCCAAACCCGCAGCTTGCGGCGGGGCTCCTATGCCGATGCACAGGCGGCCTACGGCCCGCATACCAGCGAGCGCCGCAGCGTGACGCGGCGGACCAAGCAAATCATCTGAGCTCTATTTCTTGACGCGTTTTCTTGACGCGAACCGGACCCCATCCCGCTATCCACGTGCGGGACAGGCTTCGCTTGAAAACGCTATGGGAAAATCAGCGCGGCGGCGTGTCCGGCGACGGCTGGGCGCCATCGCCCGGCTGGATGCCCGGCGAGGGCACGGCGGGTTGCGCCATCGACGGCTCGGGATGATCGAGCAGCACGGATTCAGCAACGGAGGCAGCCGACGGCACCGGTTCGGGCGCAGGGCTAGCGGGAGCCGGCGCCGGCTGCCGCGGCGGCTCGACGAATTCAGGTTCGGCCTGCCGCGCGGCCCGGCTCGGTACGGGGGCATCAACCACGGCCGCGTAGCGTCGCCGGCGCAGTGTCACGCCGGTCAGGAAATCCACAAGCGCCAACAGCGTCAGCAGGAAAAAGGTGGAAGTACCGAACTTCGGCCAAAGCGCGAATTCCGCCGCCGCCGCACCGAACACGATCAGCGACAGCAGATGGTCAGTGAGATATTTCGCCCCCGGCCGGGCGCCCTTGACGATTTCGAGCAGCAGCATGAGCGCGGCCAGGGCGAGCAGCATGTCGCCGAGCGCGATCGACCATTCCGCGCCCGACATCAGCGTCAGCTTCAGCACCGTCTCGCTCAGCGAGACGGTGGGCATCAGGAACACGATGATGTTGTAGATCGCCAGCGGGATCAGAAGCAGCGGAAAACCGACCATGGCCAGCGGCCTTCATATCGAGAGGGAGAAACGCGTATGCCCGAGGGCGGATCCATCCATCCGCCTCGGGAACCGTCTTAACTCACTCATTGGCCGAATTCAGGCAGGGTTACAACCTGCCCACCGCTTTTGGACGCAAGCCTCGTGGGAGGAGTCCCGCCTTAGGCTCCCTACTCAAGCTTCCTTCTTGGGCTTGAGCACCTGCCGGCCCTTGTACATGCCGGTCTTGAGGTCGAGATGGTGCGGACGGCGCAGTTCGCCGGAGTCCTTGTCCTCGACATAGGTGGGCTTCTTGAGCGCGTCGGCCGAGCGGCGCATGCCACGGCGCGACGGCGAGGTTTTTCTGCGGGGAACGGCCATTTCGGTATCCTCTAGGGGTATTGCGGAGGCATCGTCTAAAAAGACGGCCCGCAGCTCTGCAAAAGCGCGGGCTCAAGATGCCGACAGGCCGGGCTTATAGAGGAAGGACCTGCGCAAATCTAGGGCCGAAGAGGGTAAAAATAGCCCCAAAATCGGCTCAGAAGCCGCGTTTCTCGGCCCAGCAGCGTTGCAGCGCGGGCGCCTGCGCGCGGGCCATATAGATTCCGGCCAACCGCCGCACGCCAGGGCCGGGATTGCGGGCGCTGCGCCTGATCGGGTTGGGCAGGATGGCGGCGAGCAGCGCCGCTTCGCGCGGCGACAATTCCGAGGCCGGCTTGCCGAAGGCATAGGCCGCGCCTGAGCCGGCGCCGAACTGCCCGCTTGGGCCGAGCTCGGCGATGTTGAGATAGATTTCCAGGACGCGCTGCTTTCCCAGCACGAGATCGATCCACATCGACAGCGGCAGCTCCAGTCCCTTGCGCACCACGCTGCGGCCCGGCCACAGGAACAGGTTTTTCGCCACCTGCTGGGTGATGGTCGAGCCGCCGCGCACCACCTCGCCGTCCTCGGCATCATCAATCACCTCGCGGAGCGCACCCCAATCGACGCCGCGATGGCTGCAGAACTTCGCGTCCTCCGAGGCCACCACCGTGCGCGGCAGTGAGGGCGACATGGCGTTGAGATCGACCCATTGCCGCGACACCGGCGCACCCTTGAGCCAGCGCCAGGCCATCAGGGTCGAGACCGGATGGCCGGCGCGATAGAACGGCGCCACCAGATAGGGCAGCAGCAACAGCACCAGCAGGATCAGGAGCAGATAGCGGACAATGCGCAAATGAAAGGCTTCTGGTTCTGGCGTCGCGGATCAAAAGGCCCTGCGGGAAACGGCATGGTGACGACAATTCGCGGTTTTTCCAGCCCCTTTTGAGGCGATTTGGGCCCGTATCCGGAATTGACGAAGCCTGCCTCATCAACGATTGTCCGGCCCCGAAATTAAGCCTCAAGACGTTCCTGGAGCCCTTCTGAATGACGACCGCCGCCGCCGACTTCGCCGAGCGACTGGACCAGACCGCCGAGGAGACCGAGCGGCTGCTGGCGCAGCTGTTGTCGGACACGCTTCTGCCCGACGAGATTGCGCGACCCAAGCGGCTGATGGACGCCATGCGCTATTCCAGCCTTGGCGGGGGAAAACGGCTGCGGCCGTTCCTGGTGGTCGAAAGCTCGGCCGTGTTCGGCGTGCCGCGCGGAGCGGCGCTGCTGGCGGGTGCAGCGCTCGAATGCATTCACTGCTATTCGCTGATCCATGACGATCTGCCGGCGATGGACAATTCCGATCTCCGCCGCGGCCGCCCGACGCTGCACAAGAAGACCGATGACGCGACCGCGATCCTCGCCGGCGACGGCCTGTTGACGCTCGCCTTCGACATCGTCAGCCGCGACGAGATCCATCGCGACCCCACGGTGCGGCTGCTGCTCACCCGCGCGCTGGCGCGCGCTTCCGGCATCGGCGGCATGGTCGGCGGCCAGATGCTCGATCTCGCCGGCGAAGGCCGGTTCGGCGACCGCGAGCCGGTGGACGTGGCGCGGCTGCAGCAGATGAAGACCGGCGCGCTGCTGCGCTATGGCTGTATCGCGGGCGCGATCCTCGGCCAGGCCTCGCAGAAGGAATATCAGGCGCTCGACGATTACGGCCGCGCGCTGGGCGAAGCCTTCCAGATCGCCGACGACCTGCTCGACGTCGAGGGCGATGCCGCCGCGCTCGGCAAGCAGACCGGGCAGGATGCCGCGCTGGGCAAGACCACCTTTGTCACGCAACTTGGCATCGACGGCGCCAAACAGCGCGTCCGCGATCTCTTGGCGCGCGGCGATTCCGCGCTGTCGATCTTCGGCGCCAAGGGCGACGTGCTGCGCGCCACTTCGCGCTTTGTCGCCGAACGGAAGAGTTAGGAAGCACCATGGCGGCCGGCAGGGAGTTCGAACAGCGCCTTGACCGGTTCCGCAAGCTGCCGATGCCGCTGCGCGTGGTCGTGTCGCGGCCGCGCACGTTTGTCGCCCTGGCCGTGGCGCTGGTCATCTTCTTTCTGCTACCGGAATCGCGGCGGCTGGTGACACGCGCCCTCGTCGGCTGGGACGTGTTCGCGACGATCTACCTCGTGCTCGCCTACATCATGATGTATCGCTGCGACCACTCGCATATCAAGGCGAGTTCGCGGCTTCAGGACGATGGCCGTATCCTGATCCTGGTGGTGACGCAGCTCGGCGCGCTCGCCAGCATCGCGGCGATCGTGTTCGAGCTCGGCGCCACCAAGAAAAGCGTTCCGGGGCTTTCGCTCGCGGTAATCACGATCGCGCTTTCATGGACGCTGGTGCATACGACCTTCGCGCTGCATTACGCGCATGACTATTACCGCGGCAGCAAGCCGGGCGGCTTGCAATTCCCGAGCGGCGACACGCGCGACCACGCCGACTACTGGGACTTTGTCTATTTCTCCTTCGTCATCGGCATGACGGCGCAGGTCTCCGACGTCGGGATCACCGACAAGATCATCCGCCGCACCGCGACCGTGCACGGCATCATCTCGTTCGTGTTCAACACGGCCCTCCTGGCGTTGATGGTGAACATCGCAGCGAGCGCGATTTGAAGCTGCCGCACTGCCCTGGAGGGGGAGGGAATGCGCTTCTGATGGGGCTCCACGATTCGCCCGGCGGGGAATGGAAAGGTTAACAAGAGGTATTGGTTTCCTCCGGCCGCGTAATGTGGTCTTCAATGGACCTTCCGAGTATTCCGGTCGTTCGAAGAACCACGATGCTACAGGCCAGCAGCCACCCCGAACATTCGAGAGTCCCCGCCCTCGACTTGCTGCGCCTTCTCGCCGTCGGCGCGGTCATTCTCTACCACTACGGTTTCTGGGGTCCGGCCTCGCACGGTGTCCCGCAGGTCGCCATTCCGGCGCTTGCGCCCATCGCACAATACGGCTTCCTCGGCGTTCCAGTCTTCTTCGCTATCAGCGGTTTTGTTATCGCCTATTCGACCGAGGGCAGGACGCCGGTCGGCTTTGCCATCGCACGCTTTAGCCGCATCTACCCGACGTTTGTATTCTGCATGACGCTTACATTTGCAGCGACAGTGCTGTGGGGCACAAGTTACTTCGACGTACGGCCGGCACAATGGTTTGCCAATCTGTTTATCGCTGCGCCGGCGCTCGGCCAGCCCTATGTCGACACCTCGTACTGGTCGCTGGTGATCGAGGTCGTGTTCTACGCCTGGGTCACGCTGCTCCTGGCTCTTGGCGTGTTTCCCCGAAAAATTGACGCAATCATCCTGGCCTGGTTCGCGATCACGTTCGCAAACGAACTGACGATCAACGCGCCGATCATGGAGAAGCTATTCATGACCGCCGACAGCGGGTTTTTCGCCGTCGGCCTGCTCATCTATGAGCATTATCGTGGCCGCCGCGATCTGCCGCTCTATGGCATGCTCGCGCTGGCGTTCGGCACGGCGACGTTCCAGGCGGTCCACAAGATCGAACGGCTTGGCGTGCATACCGGCGGGACGTTCGACCCGCAGATCGTCGCCATCATTTGCATCGTCTCGCTCGCAATCGTGTTTCTCGCTACCCGCATCAGACGGCTGCCGGTCCGGCCCGCAATTGTCCTGGCGGCCGGCGGCATCACCTACCCGCTCTACCTACTGCACATGCAACTCGGCTATGTGATGTTCATGGCAATCGCGCCACGACAACATATCGTCCTGTGCACGGTGTTGATCGTGGCTGAGGCTTTCGTTTTGGCTTGGGGTATTTGGCGCTTTCTGGAACGCCCAGCGCACACATGGACGAAGTCTTCACTCACGGATTTGGCTGCGAGGCTGGGCTGGATCTCAAATTTGAGGCCGGGCACATCCGCTTGAGTCACGGTCCTGTAGAACGCCATGCCCTGGCCGTGGCCGCGACCACTGCGAGTGTTGCAGTGCTTCCGTCGGCCTCACCTTTCTCGAAATCTCCTTCGATCTGAGCCATCGCATTTGTCACATGCGCAAAGCAGATCACGGATCGGCGCGTCGCGGTTCCGAATGCAAATAGCGCTGCAGCTTCCATTTCGACTGCAAGAACTCCCCGATCCCGCGCCGAAGCGATCGCCGTTTCCGTTTCCCGATACGGCGCATCCGTCGTCCAGGCAGGGCCGCGGTGAATCGAGATCCCCGTGAGCCCGCGGAGCGCCAGTTCAGCGCAATTGAGCAGCGCCACGTCTGGAGCTTCGGCAAAGGTTGCCGGCGGCAGATAGTGGTAGCTCGTTCCCTCGTCGCGCAAAGCGCGGTCGATCAGCACGAAGTATGGCGTCGGTCCGATCGGCGTAACTTGTCCCGCCGAGGTAACGCTGACGATCAGTCGGCAGCCTGACGCAAAGAGCTGTTCCGCCACGAGCACGGCAAATGGCGCGCCGACCGCATAGCCGACGATACCGACTTCACCAATGCCGTCGAGATCGAACGCAAGCAGTTTTGTGTGATAGCAGGCCCATCCCTCATGCCGGCGTCCCTTCCCTGTCTTCTTGATGTGGCGCACGACATCGCCGTCCGGATCAAGCACGCAGACTTCCGGCACCGCGAGGAGAGGCAGTTGCTTCTGACGGCGAGCTTCGCGCAGCAATGCTTCCGGCCGAAATACGGACGGCGCATCATGATCCTTGCGGCCAACGATGGGCCAAATAACGTCCGCAGGATCGGCTTTCCGGTCGATCACGATATCCGCCTGTCTCAAGCGATGGATTCGACAGGCAGGCCGGCGGCCTTCCATTCGGGGTAGCCGTCCTCGAGACGGCGGACGCGATAGCCGCGGGCCCTCAGCGCCGCGACCGCTTCGAACGAAAGGACGCAGTAAGGCCCGCGGCAATAGGCGATCACCTCACGGCTTTTCGGCAGTTCGCCCAAGCGCCGTTCCAGTTCGGCGAGAGGAATGTTGAGCGCCCCCGGCAGATGGCCCAAGGCGAACTCATCTTCGGGCCGCACATCGAGTATCGTAACCAGATCGTCCCGCAATCGCGCGACCAGGTCATCGCGCGAGACCGGCTCAAGCGCATCGCGGGCCTGAAAGTAATCGGTCACCACACGACCGATCTCGGCAACATTCCTTTCGCCGACGCGACCCAGGGCTTTGATCAGCGTGACCACCTCGGCATCGCCGGCCAAACGGTAGAGAATGTGTTTGCCGCGACGCTCGCTCTCCACGAGACGCGCACGCCTGAGGATCTGCAGGTGACGCGAGGTGTTGGCGAACGTCAGATGCGCCCGGGCCGACAGCTCCTCGACGGTGCGAACCCCCTGCGCCAAGTGCTCCAACAGCTCAAGCCGGTGAGCGTGGCCGAGCGCCTGCGCCACCCCAGCGAGATTTTCGTAGATCGCCTGTTTCGGTCCCGAGCTTGACACGGCATACCTTCAATATATCATTCAGCATATCGATTGAATGTTATCTAGCTGTTCTCACGAGGGAGTGCAAGTCCATGATTCTCCGCCAGTTCTTGCATAGCGATCCGGTCGGCATCTCGTATCTCTTCGGCTGCGGCGGCAAGGCCACGGGCGCCGTGGTTGACCCGGTCGGCGACATCAAGCCCTACCTGCAGGCCGCCGACAATGCCGGCATGCGGATCCATTTCGTCATCGACACGCATGTCCATGCCGACCACCTATCAGCGGGCCGGGCCCTCGCCGCCGCGGCGGGGGCCGAATACGTGCTCTCGGCCGATGCGGCGGTATCGTTCCCTTACAAGGGCGTGCGCGACGGCGATGTTCTTCCGCTCGGTAACGTCTCGGCAACGGTGCTGCACACGCCGGGGCACACACCGGAGCATATCTGCATTCTCGTGACGGACCGGACGCGCGCCGACGAGCCGTGGTTCGTGTTGACCGGCCACACTTTGATGGTCGGCGATCTCGGCCGCACCGAACTTGCCGCGAACGCCGAGGATGGCGCACGGCAATTGTTCCGAAGCGTGCACCGGCTGAAGGAGCTTCCCGAGTATGTCGATGTGTTGCCTGGAGCCTATGCGGGTTCAGTTTGCGGCCGGCGGCTGAGTGGCAAGCCTTGGTCCACCATCGGCTTCGAGAAGCGGAATAATCAGGCATTCAAGATCGCGGACGAGGCCGAGTTCGTTCGATTCATGACCGCCGAGATTCCGCCGGCACCGCCGGAGGCCGCGAAGATCAGGGCAGCCAATTCAGGCATCACGGCTGCCGCTGCCTGATCCGATGAGCGAAGCGGTAGCTGCTGCACAGACTGCCTCGTCGGTCCGATTGGGGCTGAAGGAGAACTGGCCGCAGTTCGCCTTGCTTGTCCTGATCAATGCCTTCGTCGGCGGCATGGTCGGAATCGAGCGAACGGTCGTGCCGCTGATCGGCGCCGAGGAATTCAGGATTGGCTCGACGACGCTGGTCGTTTCCTTCATCGTCAGCTTTGGCGTCGTGAAGGCGTGCGCCAACCTGATCTCCGGCCAGCTTGCTGACGCCTGGGGACGCAAACGCGTTCTGATCCTCGGCTGGCTGGTCGGCCTGCCGGTGCCGTTCATGATCATCTGGGCGCCAAGCTGGGAATGGGTTATCGCAGCAAACGCGCTACTCGGCATCAACCAGGGGCTTGCCTGGTCGATGACGGTGATCATGAAAATCGATCTCGTGGGGCCGAAATCGCGCGGGCTCGCCGTGGGCCTGAACGAATTCGCCGGTTATTTTGCGGTGGGCGTGACCGCTTTCCTCACTGGATATCTTGCCTCGAAGTATGGACTGCGGCCGGCGCCGATCTACCTCGGTGTTGCCTATGCGCTTGTTGGCACGGCGCTCTCGATCTTGCTGGTCCACGATACGCGGGAGCACGTCCGACTGGAAACGGCGGCCCACACGCAGCAATCGGCCCCGATCAGCTTCCGCGAGATATTCCTTCTCACCTCGCTCAGGGATCGCAACCTGTTTGCGGCGTCACAGGCCGGGCTCGTCAACAATCTCAATGATGGGATGAGCTGGGGAATCTTTCCCCTGTTCTTCGCGTCGTTCGGCCTCCACGTCGATCGGATCGGCATATTGAAGGCCGTCTATCCGGCCACCTGGGGCATCCTGCAGATCGCTACGGGCCCTCTTTCCGATCGCTGGGGCCGCAAAGGGCTGATCGTTGCCGGCATGTGGGTGCAGGCCGTGGGCTTGTTTCTGACCGCAGCGACAAGTCATTTTGAATGGTGGCTTGTCGGCAGCCTGCTGCTCGGACTTGGCACCGCCATGGTGTACCCAAGCCTGATTGCCGCGGTGTCCGACGCCTCCCATCCAAGCTGGCGGGCGCGCTCACTCAGCGTCTACCGCTTCTGGCGCGATCTGGGTTACGCGATCGGGGCGCTATCGGCCGGCATCATCGCCGACCTGTTCGGCATGGCCTGGGCGATCGGAGCGATCGGCGCGCTCACTTTCCTATCGGGAGCGATAGTGTTCGTCGCCATGGAGGACAGGGCTGGAGCACGACAATGAGCGAGACCTTTGCAGGACGCTGCCTCTGCGGAGCGGTGCGTTTCGAGGCGCGAGGCCGACCGAAAGGAGTCTTCTGGTGTCACTGCAGCTGTCGCAGACATTCCGGCGCGCCGGTCAGCGTGTTCGTCGGGTTCGAGAACGACGCTGTCACGGTCACCGAGGGCACCATCGCCACGTTCAAATCATCGCCGGGAACGACGCGAGGCTTCTGCTCCCGCTGCGGCTCGACGCTGACCTGCGCTACCGTGCATTTTCCGACGGAGACGCACTATCACGTCGGCGCCTTCGACCGGGCGGCGGAGCTGCATCCGGGGAGGCATTTCTTCGCCAACGAGCAAATGCCCTGGCTGCAGCTTAACCACAACGAGCAAGGCA